>Ga0265293_10002339_pt1 | contig 38486 bp, 34 predicted proteins | sample Munlanlewell138R_FD_192505 | JGI IMG/M metagenome (GOLD analysis project Ga0265293, IMG submission 192505) | Leachate microbial communities from a municipal landfill in Southern Ontario, Canada - Leachate well 138R | ecosystem: Engineered > Solid waste > Landfill > Unclassified | place: Canada... | reverse complement strand
CCTGGCGATTACGTTTGCGGAAATCGGAAACAAAGTCATCCTTTTGGACTGCGACCTGCGCAGACCGAATCTGCAGCGGATTACGGACGTGGAACCCGGGCCGGGACTGGCCGAAGTGCTGGCGCGCTTCGTCGAACTGGACGAGGTGATCCAGCCCAGCAAATACGACAAGCTGGACATCATCTACAGCGGCGATATCCCGCCGAATCCGGCGGAGCTGCTCGGCTCAAAGAATATGGAAGCGCTGATCGAAGAGCTGAGAGAACGCTACGATTACGTGCTGATCGATACGCCGCCGGTCAACGTCGTGACGGATGCCGTCGTACTGTCGCGGCTCATCGACGGGCTCATCCTCGTGACGCGCGAAAACATCAGCCGGCGCGACGAGCTCCTGTATGCGGTCAACAGCCTGCAGTTTGTGAACGCCAGGCTGATCGGCACGGTGCTCAACGACAAGGTTCTTCAGACCAAGCGCAGCTACCGGTACGGAAGATATAAAGGCTACTATGCGAGCGAGTACATGGACGATCGCCGTGACTGACTGGCACACGCACATCCTGCCGGGTATGGACGACGGAAGCCGGGATGCGGAGGAGTCGCTGGACATGCTCGCGGCGCTGGCGGATCAGCAGGTGTCCGAAGTCGTTATGACACCTCATTTTTATGCGCAGGCTGAATCGCCGGCCCGGTTTCTGAAGCGGCGCAGGAAGGCGCAGGAGCAGCTTGCGCACGCGATCGAAAGCCGGACGGCTGAGGGAGCAGAGCTTCCGTCGTGCGTCGCAGGTGTCGAAGTGTACTATTTCGATCAGCTGTGGCAGCTCGACGCAGAGGAGCTCCGCGCGCTCTGCATCGGCTCGTCGAACATCCTGATGGTGGAAATGCCGGAGACTCCGTGGGAGACGCGCGTGTACGACACGCTCGAGAAGCTGATGTACCGCAAGTCGGTGACCCCGCTGATCGCCCACGTCGACCGCTGCATGGACGCGATTACCGATTCTCAGGCGTTCGACCGGCTCATCGCCGACGGCCTGCTCGTCCAGCTGAACACGGCTGCGTTCGAAGGCATGCGCTCGAAGCGGAAAGCGTTCCGCTGGATGAAGAGCGGGCGCGTGCACCGCATCGGATCGGACTGTCACAACATGCAAAACCGGAAACCGGACATCGCGTCCGCGGTGCGCACGGTTCAAAAGTCGCTCGGCGAAGAAGCCGTCCGCTTTTATTTTGCGCCGGTGAGCGAGACAAAGAGATAAGAAAGGGAAAGGGAACGAGAAGTCATGTGGAAAGAATTTAAAGAGTTTGCAGTCAAGGGGAATGTGCTCGATCTGGCGGTCGCCGTAATCATCGGCGGTGCATTCGGCAAGATTGTAACGTCGTTTGTCAACGACCTGATTATGCCGGCCATCGGCATCCTTTTGGGAAAGGTCAATTTTTCGGATTTGAAGTACGTCATCACGCCCGGCACGGAAGACGTGGCGGAAGCTGCCATCATGTACGGCGCGCTTCTTCAGTCCATCGTGGATTTTGTGATCATCGCATTCTCGATCTTTATGCTGGTCAAGGTGCTGACGTTCCACAAAAAAAAGGAAGCGGAAGAGCCGGAACCCGAGCCCGAACCCGCACCGGACATCGTCCTTCTCGAGGAAATCCGCGATCTGTTAAAGCAAAACCGCGAGTGAGCCGGGATTGGGGCTTGACAGAGGCGAAATGACAGGGCTATACTGTCTGCATACCAACGAAAGGAAACGGTCACGATGTACGGTCGGGCAATCGACATGATCAGCATTACAATCGGCATTGCGAACATCAGCAATGCCAGCCTTGCGTTATGCTGATACGGGTACGCGTGTAGAGTATGTTACAACACCCCTGCAGCAGGCGCTGCAGGGGTGTTTCGTTACAGGCAAGGGAGGGATCACATGTTATTATCAGGAGCACAGATCGTCATGGAAGAGCTGCTTGCGCACGGCGTCGACACGGTGTTCGGCTATCCGGGCGGAGCAGCGCTGGATTTGTACGATGCGCTGTACGAGTACAGCGACCGGATCAACAATGTCATGACGGCGCACGAGCAGGGAGCCAGCCATGCGGCCGACGGCTATGCGCGATCCGGCGGGAAGACCGGCGTCGTGATTGCGACGAGCGGACCGGGTGCGACGAACCTGGTCACCGGCATCGCGACGGCCTGGATGGACAGCACGCCGCTTGTGGCGATTACGGCCAACGTGGCTTCGCACCTCATCGGCCGGGATGCGTTTCAGGAAATCTACATCACCGGCATCACCATGCCCATCACCAAGCACAACTTCCAGGTGAGCGACGCGTCGGAGATCTCCGATGTGATCCGCGATGCGTTCCGCATCGCCCATTCCGGACGAAAAGGTCCGGTGCTCGTCGACATCACAAAGGATGCGACGATCGCAAAAGTCGAATACGAACCGAGAAAGCCCATGGATCTGCCTGCGCCTCTGTGCATCGATGCTTCGGATGCAGAAAAGGTAGCTGAGCTGATCAACGAAGCACAGCGCCCGCTGTTCTACTGCGGAGGCGGGGTCATCGCCTCCGATGCCACGGACTGGATCCGGCGCATCGCCGCCAAAGCGGATATCCCTGTGTGCCACTCCATGATGGGCGCCGGGGTGATGCCACACGACGACCCGCTGAACCTGGGCATGGTCGGCATGCACGGCACGGTCGCCGCGAACCGGGCCGCTGACGAGTGCGATCTGCTGCTGGCCGTCGGCGTCCGCTTCCCGGACCGCGTGGCGCTCAGTCCCAAGAAGTTCGCCCCCAAAGCGAAGATCGTACACATCGACGCGGACCGCAGCGAGCTGAACAAAAATGTTAAAGTCGACATGGCGATCCGCTGCGATATCCTGCAGGCGATGGAGATGCTGCACGAAGGCGTCGCCGAGGCGTCGCATCCGGACTGGATGGCTAAGCTCGCCGATTGGAAAGCTGTGTGCAGCCGGGACTGCCCGGTGGGCGACGGACTGGATCCCTGTTCGCTCATCGCAAAGATTTCTGAACTTTCAGGACCGGATGCGATCTACGTTACTGATGTGGGGCAGCACCAGATGTGGGCGGCGCAGTACGTTCATCACAACGAGCCGAAGCACTTTATCACCAGCGGCGGTCTGGGCACGATGGGTTTCGGATACGGGGCTGCGATCGGCGCCAAGCTCGCCAATCCGGGAAAGAGAGTCGTCCACCTGACGGGGGACGGGTCCTTCCACATGAACTTCAACGAAGGGTGCACGGCGGCAAAGTACAAGCTGCCCATCATCACCGTTTTGTTCAACAACCGCGTGCTCGGCATGGTGTATCAGTGGCAGACGCAGTTTTACGGCGGCCGCTATTCTGCGACCGAGCCGGAGCGGCTGACGGACTTCCCGAAGCTCGCAGAGGCGCTGGGTGTCAAGGGGTACGCAGCATCCACGCTCGAAGAGTTCGAAGCGTGTTACCGCAAAGCGCTCGAAGAAGAAGGGCCGGTGTGGATCGACTGCGCCATCGACCGGCATATCCGGGTGCTGCCCATGATTCCCGGCGGCGGCACAGTCGAAGATATGATAACGGAGTAATGCGATGGATACGATACAAAATTCGAGAAAAGTGATCAGCATACTGGTCGACAATAAACCGAACACGCTGGCGAGGATTTCCAGCCTCGTCGGACGGCGAAATTACAACATCGAAACCATCACGGCATCGGAGACGCACATGCCCGGGGTCACGCTGATTACGCTCGTCGTGACCGACACGGATCCGGATGTTCTCGATCAGATCGTGGCGCACATCGAAAAACTCGAGCCCGTGCGCGAGGTCCACGTGATGGACAGCACCGGCGGGCTGTACCGCGAGCTTCTGTTGCTGAAAGTGATCGTCGACAAAGACGCCCGATCCTCCCTGGTGGAAATCGCCGAAGTGTACCGTGCGAAAATCATCGACCTTTCCAGGAGCAGCATGATCATCGAACTGACCGGCGAGCCGTCCAAGCTGGACGGATTTATGGATTTGATGAGCGAATACGAGCTCGTAGAGGTCTGCAGGACCGGGGTAACGGGCATGAATCGCGGTATGTAGGAGAAGCATTCCGGAGGATGCGATCGAAGATACGGCGAGATAAAGCGCAGAAATTGTATAATACGTGTTTCGAGACAGCCGGTTGTTCGCACGCCGGCTGTCTTTTTATAGTTGCAAGGCAAAACGTATTGTTTTATGCTATATGAGAACGAATCGCTGAACGAAAGGAAACGCTGCAATGAAAAGAATTATCGCTCTGATCGTCGTTTCGATGCTCGCACTGACGTCTTGCGGTGCGAAAGGGGGCCCTGCCGGCGGCGCTGAAGGCGACCTCTCCGCGTTGAGGGCGCAGATTCAAGGGGCACAACAGGCGTTTTCCAGGCTCGGGACGGGCGAGCTCCGCATCGAAACGGAGCGGACGCAAACCTACGTCCACGCTTCGGGCGGGCAGGATGTCGAACAAGAAGAGACGACGAGCGATATCATTTATTTTAAGAAGACGGGAAGCGATTACGAATTTATACAGATTCGCAGGCAGTCGCTTGCCGACACTCCCGAAGGCTTTAAGCAGCACAACGATATCCATACGAAGTTCTATTACATTTCCCGGCCGAACGGAACGCATACGTGGCAGGAGGCGGCTGCGGAGAGCGGGTACGATTCCCTGCCCGAGGAAGCCGGCTGGCTGTTCCGGCTGGAGAGCGAGCCGCTGATCGAGGCCATCGAAGCGGATGAGCAGGCCGGCTACACAGTGTACGAGCTGACGCCAAACGCGGCCTGGTTCGAGGCAGCGGCGGCCGGAAGCGAATACAACGGATATGCGGTGGATGCCTACCGCATATCGTACAGCGTCGACGAAGACGGACTGCTGCGGAGCGTCCGGGTCGCGCAGGACGAGTCCTGGATCCATTCCGACATGTACGATATCAGGCAGACGCTGCGCTGCGAGATTGAGCTTGTGGACACGGGCACGGCGCCCGACATGGATTATTTTAAAAACGACAGCACGTATCAGAAACCTGTCTACGACGAGATTACGGAGATCTGGCGCGAAGAATTTATCAACCTCCCCGAAACCTTCCTGTTCGACGTCCGGATCCCCAGGATGAAAAGCGACCTCCCCGGAGCGGCTGCGATCAACAGCCGAATTCAGGAAGACTGCAACCTGGAGCTTACGGCGACAGCGGTCGATCTGGAAAGCTACGGGTCGTGGGGCGGCTACCCGTGGCATACCGTCGACTTTGCGGTCATGAAGTTCGGGCATGTGTATCAGATCTGCATTTTCAATACGGAGGCTTCCGCCTGGGGTTCCGGTGTCAACCGGTGGCTGTATAAATACTACTACGATTCGGTTGCGGGCGAGGCGATGAGTGCGGACGATTTTCTGGTCCACATGGGGTACGAGCCGCCGGAGATCGAAGAACTGTTTTTTAGAGACGTGGTGATCGAGGATATAGATTCCGCCGACGACTATTCGTACGACGATATTGCCGACTGGTACTACTTCGACGAAAACGGCCGCGTACAGTTCTACGTGACCCTGTACGGTTAACGGGGCCAGAGGCGGCAGGCGGTTCCGGTTACGAGATAGGCTCGTTCGGCAAGATCCGCAAGCGGCGTGTCGGACAGGGAGTCCGAATAGAACTCTTCGAACGTGCACCCGGGGCACTGCTCCATCAGGCGGACGACTTTTTCGGGCCCGAAGCAGTTCTCGCCGGTGTATAGGCCTGTTTGGGGGTGGACGCGCGAGGCGATCAGCACGGCATCCCTGCACACCGGTGCGAGCAGAAATTCGGGCGATGCGGAAATGATGATATCGTCCGGCCTTTTTCGCTCCAGGTAGCAGTCTTTGATCTTGTGGCGGTGCGCATCCCAGAAGTCGGCGACGGCGTCATCGATGTCGGGAATGCAGCGGAGAAATCGGTAGAATGTCTGCTTAAAGGCGGTTTTTCGACGCAGGCCCAGGATGTACGCCAGTCCGGCGGCGGCTGTCCGGGGAAGCGCCCGCAGCACGCCCGGGTGGCGGCGGATAGAATAGAGATAGAAGTCGACCGTGCTGTCGCCGTCGTAGATGGTTTTATCGAAATCGTATCCGTTCAAGACCGGCCCTCCTTTTTTTCGCACATGCAACGCTATTATAGCGTGACGGCTGCGGGCGGGCAACCAGCGTTTCTTTTTGCAGTCAAACAGAGTATACTATAGGTGTGTTCTGCGACATAGCTACAGGAGGGACCCATGAATAAAAGAGTCATCACCATCGGCCGCGAATTTGGAAGCGGCGGTCGGGAAATCGGAGTGGAACTCGCCAGGCGGCTGGATATTCCCTTTTACGACAAAGAGCTGCTGAAGCTGGCGTCTGAGGAAAGCGGACTGGCGGAAGTGTTCCTGGAGGCCAACGAAGAAAAGACGCCGGGCTTGCTCGGTTCTTCGCTCAGCCGGGCGGCGCTGTCTGCGTTTTATCAGCCGACGCTGTCCGATACGATTTTTCTCGAACAGTCCAAAGTGATCCGGATGCTGGCGGAAAAAGGGCCCTGCGTCATCGTCGGGCGCTGTTCGGACTACGTGCTGCGCGATCAGGACAGCGCAGATATTTTCGTGACAGCCAGCATGGAGTTTCGCATCCGCAGGCATCGCGACATGGGCCGCGAAGGGGCGGACGGAAGCGACGAAGCCATCGAAAAGTACATTCGGGAAGCAGATAAGCAGCGACGGAAGTACTACGAACACTATACGGGCCGCAACTGGGGGCGCGTAGAAAACTATCACCTGTGTCTCTTTACGGATAAAGTCGGCGTCCAGGGTGCTGTGGAGACCATCCTCACCTATCTGACTCACTGGGGTCGGCATGCAGAAAGGAAACCCGCAAAATGATTATGTTCTACTGCGACTACAACGAAGGCGCGCATCCATCCATCATCAAGCTGATGAACGACACGAATATGGAGCAGCACGAAGGGTACAGCGAAGATGCGTACACGGAGCAGGCGAGGCAGCTCATTCGCAAAGCATGCGATAACAACGATGTCGATGTACACATCCTCGTCGGCGGCACGCAGGCGAACATGACGGTCATCTCCGCCGCACTCCGGACGCATCAGGGCGTGCTTTCGGCGGAGACCGGTCACATCAACTGCCACGAGACGGGCGCCATTGAGGCGGGCGGGCACAAAGTGCTGGCCCTGCCGACCGCCGACGGTAAAATTACGGCCGATCAGGTCCGGAAATACTGCATCGACCACAGAAACGACAGTTCGTTTGAGCACATCGTGCAGCCGAAAATGGTCTATGTGTCCAACCCGACGGAGCTTGGGACGATCTATACCCGCCGCGAACTGACTGAGATCCGCGCCGCCTGCGACGAGTTCGGTCTGTTTCTGTTTCTCGACGGAGCACGGCTCGGTTACGGCCTGGCGTCGCCCGGAAACGATCTCGATCTGCCGTTCATCGCCGAAGTGTGCGATGTGTTTTACATCGGGGGTACGAAGCAGGGGGCACTGTTTGGGGAAGCTGTTGTGATCCGAAACGAAGCGCTCAAAGAAGACTTCAGATATATCATCAAGCAAAACGGAGGCATGCTCGCAAAAGGGCGCCTGCTCGCGCTGCAGTTTATCGGTCTGTTTACCGACGATTTATACATGGAGCTGTCGCGCCACGCGATCGCCATGGCCCTGAAAATCAAGGAGGGATTCGAGGCTATGGATATCGGATTCCTCGCAGAAAATCCGACGAACCAGCAGTTCCCGATTCTGCCCGATGCGGTTCTTGCTAAAATCGGCGAAAAATACGGGTACGAATATCAGAAGCGAATCGACGAAACGCACAGCGCCGTACGGTTCTGCACATCGTGGGCGACGAAGGAAGAAAATGTAGATTCCCTGCTTGCAGATGTCAGGAAAATGTTGTATCATTCGTAATTGGGACCGGAAATCCCTCCGGTGTGGGGAATTAGCTCAGCTGGGAGAGCGCATGGTTCGCAATCATGAGGTCAGGGGTTCGATCCCCCTATTCTCCACCAAAGGCGCAACGAGATACGATCGCGTTGCACCTTTTTTTACCGTATCGTCAGATTGTACGACAGCAAGGATGGGGATGAGAGCACGCGCCCGAACAGCACGGATACGGAGGCTGATTGCATCCCTGGCGGTGCTCGTGTGCGCCGTCGGATGCGCTACTTGTTTTGCAACGGCTCTGGCTGCATCTTCGAAATCGCCGTTTGTTTCATCTACGATTGAACTCATTAGAGGAAAACAAGTGCTGGTCGCCAATGCGGATTCCCGCGTGGATCGGCAGGTGACGGCCTCGATGATCTTTGAGGCATACCGGAAGGAAATCTATGCGCTTGCAGTTGTGAGCATCGGCTCGACTGCCGTGTTCATCGGATTGCTTTTGAAGAAAAACCACCAGCTTCGCAAAGACATCGCAGAAATAAAAGAGCGGGACGAAAAAATCGAGTATCTGACGTATCACGATAAGCTGACGGGGCTGTACAACCGCACGTATCTGGACGGCGTTATCGAGAACATCGAGGTGAAGAATCAGGTGCCCACATCCGTGCTTCTCGGCGATGTAAACGGATTGAAGCTAGTCAACGATGTGCTGGGCCATGCAGCGGGAGACCTCCTGTTGCAGGGCATAGCGAGACTCCTTCAGCAATACTGCCGGCCGGAAGACATCATCGCCCGCCAGGGGGGTGACGAATACGTGGTCGTGATGCCGAAAACATCGAAAGAGGAGGCGGCCAGAATCCACCGGAGCATACTCGACGCCTGCGAGCAGCACTGCGTCGGACTTTTGCCGGTCCACCTGTCGCTTGGGTATGGCACAAAAGAAAAGCGTCGGGATTCGATTCGAAAAGCTTTGGGTGACGCCGAGCGCATGATGTACGAACAGAAACTCATGTCGTCCATCAGCCAAAGCAACGGAGTGGTCGAAAACCTGGAAAAATATCTGGAAGAAAAAGATCCGGTTGCAAAGCAGCACGGTTTGCGTCTGTGGAAGCATCTGAGCGCGATGGGCGATCGGCTCGGGCTCTCAGGTGCGGAAATGGAAAATCTCCGGATGCTCTCGCGCATGCACGACATCGGGAAAATCGTCATCGGTGAGGCGGCAGCGGCACGCAGCCAGCATTCGGCCGAAGACGAAAGCCTGCAGATCCGCTCGTATCCGGAAATGGGCTTTCGCATTGCGATCTCATCGCAGATTCTGTACAGCATCGCCGAACATATCCTGCACCAGAACGAATGGTGGAACGGAAACGGCTATCCTCACGGCCTGCAGGGCGAAGCGATTCCGCTGCCCTCCAGAATGCTCACCATCGCCAACGCCTACGACGTCATGACGACGGACCGGCCGTACCGCAGTGCGCTGGACAGCGAATCGGCGATACGCGAACTCGAGAAAAGCCGGGGCGGTCAGTTCGACCCCAACCTGCTCGATGTGTTTATATCCGTCATAGAGGACGAAGCTAGAGAACGAACGGTCAACGGACCGGAAGGAGAAGGAAATGGAAGTTCATAAGTATCATGCGCTTGGAAACGATTACCTCGTGTACGATCCGAAGACAAACGTCATGGAGTTGAACGAAGAACGCATCCGCCTTATCTGCGACCGACACTTCGGCGTCGGGTCCGACGGTATTTTGTGCGGTCCGGTCTTTCGGAACGGAACGCCTTCGGTGCGCATCTACAATCCCGACGGCAGCGAGGCGGAAAAAAGCGGAAGCGGCGTGCGCATCTTTTCGAAATATTTAAAAGATGCAGGCTATGTTTTCGACCGGCAGTTTACACTGTCGACGATCGGCGGCGATGTGGATGTGGAATTTTTAAACGAGTCGGGCGACGTGATGAAGGTGTTCATGGGAACGCTGACATTTCAAAGTTCAAAAATTCCGGTAGCCGGAGCAGACCGTATCGTCGTCGACGAGCCGATGGAGTTCGGCGGGAACATCTATCGGGCCACCTGCGTTTCCATCGGTAACCCGCACTGCGTCATTCCCATGGACGAGATCGATAAGCAACACGCCTGCGAACTGGGGCCGCTGGTGGAGAATTCCGAACACTTTCCCAACCGCATCAACATGCAGCTCCTCAAAGTGCTGGACCGCCAAAACATCCAGATCGAAATCTACGAGCGCGGCGCCGGCTACACGCTGGCCTCCGGCACGAGCAGCTGTGCGACGGCCGGGGCGGCACACAGACTCGGTCTTGTCGACGATCGCGTGACGGTGCACATGCCGGGCGGTACGATCGAAATCGAGATTCTTCCGGACGAGTCGGTCTACATGACGGGGCGCGTCCACCGGGTCGGCGTAACGACCTTTTCGCCGGAATACGAAGCCGATCTTCTCGCTCTGTAACGAGCTTCGGACAGTCGGCTCGGGAAACCTGCCGCACATAAGCTTTGTCGTTGACATGAGGTAAACATTATCCTATAATCAATGGTACGGCACGATGTGAGAAGGGGAGGTTGAAGGGCATGCGCTACGAAGAATATGTAAAAATTCTCGCACATGACTACATGGAAAGCGGCATCGTCGATGTGGACGGGTATCCGGACATCGACCTGTACATCGATCAGATGGTCAAATGCCTCAACAAGGAACTGCGTCTGTACGGGGATGGCGAAAGCGGACCGGTTACGAAGTCCATGGTCAGCAACTATACGAAATACAAGATGATACCGCGGCCTGCAGGTAAGCACTATACAAAAAACCACCTCATCCTGATGACCATCGTGTTTTACCTCAAAGGGTGTTTCAGCATGGAGGAGATCCAGCGGCTGATGAAGCCTGTGCTCGACAACTACACGTCCGAATGGGATGAGCCCATCGACCTGTCGAGCATGTATGCGGAAATAACGGACATCATCCATCGCGCCGAAGCCGACCTTCCGGAGCGCATGGACGCTCAGATCCGGGAAATCAAGCGGCATCTGACGAAGCGCGAAGCGGCCGATGACGACACATCCGAGCTGATGATGCTGATTACGACGCTGATCATGCGGTCGAATGCCGAGCGCTTCATTGCGGAAAAGCTTCTCGACGAGTATTTCGCAGGCGTCAAGAAGAGCACAAAAAACACGAAGAAAAAATAGCCTGAGCCAGGCGGCATAAAAAGAGCAGGACCGACCAGGTCCTGCTTTCAAATGGGCTCAGGCCATTATACGCTTAGGCGCTTACGCGCGGACGGGCGGACGCTGTCCGTGGTATTGATAATAGCATACCTGAAGGCGGCCGTTGTACAGCTTGCGCTTGCGGTCGGCCGGCCGGCCGAAACGGCCTTCAAACGACGGGTCAGCCGTCAGCAGAAACAGCGACCACGTAGGCCGGGTCGCCATGAACGCGGCCAGATCCCGGTAGATCCCGTTTAAGTGCTTCTGCGTTCCGATGCGCTGGGCATACGGCGGGTTGGTGATGATCATCCCGTACGGCTCTTTTTCGGCGAGGTCGCTCACCGGTGCGACCCGAAAGTCGATGCAGTCTTCGACGCCGGCTTCGGCCGCATTCGCCTTCGCCGCCTCCACCGCCTTCCGGTCGCGGTCCGATGCGTGGACCCGGACCGGCGCATCGTGGTCGATCGCTTCGTACGCGGCGCGCTTCTCCTGCGCCCACAGCTCCTGCGGGATCGCCGCCCACTCCTGCGACACGAACGCGCGCGACAGACCCGGCGCGATGTTGCGGCCGAGCATGGCCGCCTCGATCGCAAGCGTGCCCGAACCGCACATCGGATCGGTCATCAGACGGTCCGCCCGGTAAAACGACAGCCCGATCAGCGCCGCAGCCAGCGTCTCCTTCATGGGCGCTTCGACATCGCTGACGCGATACCCGCGCTTGTGCAAGCCTTCGCCGCTCGTGTCGAGCATCACCGTCACGCAATCCTTCAGTATGGTAAACCGCACGGGATACTGCGCGCCTGTTTCGGGAAACCACTCGCGGTCGTACGTGTGCTGCAGACGCGTTACGATGGCTTTTTTGATGATGGCCTGACAGTCCGGTACGCTGTGCAGCCCGGATTTGACCGAGGTGCCTGCGACGGGAAACCGGCCGTCCTGCGGGATCCACTTTTCCCAGGGGATGGCGGCGCAGTGCTGAAACAGATCCTCAAACGAGAGGGCGTTGAATTCCGCCAGCCGGACGTATACGCGGTCGGCGCTTCGAAGCCACAGATTCGAACGCACGATGCCGCGCTCGTCGGCCGCATAGGTGATTCTGGCGTCGCGCGAATCGACGATCGGATACCCGAGCGCCTCGATTTCCCTTTTGACGACCGCCTCGAGGCCGAACGTGGCCGTGGCGATTAAATCCAGTGTAGTCATAAATCCCGCTCTCCCGCTGGCGCTTGCAAAATCAGCGCATGCGCTATAAGATGGTAACACAATTTAACTTATATCATATTGGAAGAAAGGCTCGCAACCGCCTATGCTAAAAAAACTATTCGCTTCCATTCGGGAATATAAAAAGGATACGCTGCTGTCTCCTTTTTTTGTGACGATGGAAGTTCTGCTGGAAGTGACCGTTCCGATGATCATGGCCGACCTGATCGACCGGGGCGTCGAAGTCGGCGATATGGACCACATCGTGCGAAGAGGCATCCTGCTCGTCGCTCTTGCACTGTGCTCGCTGCTGTTTGGCGTGCTCGCTGCCCGGGCGTCTGCCAGGGCGTCCGCCGGATTTGCTAAAAATCTCCGCCTCGATCTGTTTCACAACATCCAGAATTTTTCATTTTCGAACCTGGACCGCCTGTCCGCATCGAGTTTGATCACTCGCCTGACGACGGATGTCACCAACGTCCAGCAGGCGTTTATGATGTTCATCCGCATGGGGGCGAGGAGTCCGGCGATGTTTTTGTTTGCCATGATCATGGCGTTTCGAATCAACAGCCGGCTTGCGCTTGTGTACGTCGGCGTCATCCCGCTTCTCGCCGGGGGGCTCGCCTGGATCATGTTCCGTTCCTATCCGATCTTTGAACGGGTGTTCCAGACCTACGACAGCCTGAACCTCGTCGTGCAGGAAAACCTTCGGGGCATCCGCGTCGTCAAGAGCTTTGTGCGGGAAGACCACGAAGTGGAGAAGTTCGGTGCCATATCGAATGCCCTGTACCGCTTTTTTGTAAAGGCCGACCGCTACATGGCCGGCACGATGCCGCTGATGCAGGCAAGCACCTATGCGTGCATGCTGCTCATTTCCTGGCTCGGCGCCAACATGATCATCGCGGGCGACATGACGACCGGTCAGCTGATGAGCATGATCACCTACACCATGCAGATTCTGATGAGCCTGATGATGTTGTCTATGGTGCTGGTCATGGTCTCGATTTCGCGCGCGGCGGCCGGGCGGATCGTCGAGGTGCTCGACGAAGTGCCGACCATCACCGGGCCTGTTGACGGCGTGGCAGAAGTGGCCGATGGCTCCATCCGCTTTCAAAATGTTTTATTCAGCTATACGGGAGATGCCAGTTCCCCCTGCATGTTCGACACCGACTTGTCGATCGCGTCCGGCGAGACGATCGGCATCATCGGCGGAACCGGAAGCGGCAAGACGTCGCTCGTCCAGCTGATCCCAAGACTCTACGACGTGACGAAAGGCGCCGTGCTCGTCGGCGGACGGGATGTGCGCGAGTACGATCTGACGGTGCTGCGCGACAGCGTCGCCATCGTGCTGCAGCGTAACACGCTGTTTACAGGCACCATCGCCGAAAATCTTCGCTGGGGGAATGCCGATGCCAGCGACAGCGAGCTTGAGTGGGCTGCCGGGCTGGCACAGGCGGATGAGTTTATCAACCGGCTCGAACTCGGATACGATTCGCACATCGAACAGGGCGGCACAAACGTATCCGGGGGACAGAGGCAGCGGCTCTGCCTCGCGCGCGCACTCCTGAAGCGCCCGAAGATATTGATCCTCGACGACGCGACGAGCGCTGTGGATACGGCGACGGAAGCCGAAATCCGCGAAGCGCTGCGCCGCGAGATGCCGGGGACGACGAAGCTCATCATCGCCCAGCGCATTTCGTCCATCCGCGATGCCGACCGGATCATCGTCTTAGACGACGGAAGGATCGACGGAACGGGCACGCACGACGAGCTGCTCGCTACGAATGCTATTTATCGGGAAGTGTTCGAATCGCAGACGAAGGGAGGTGACTTCGATGTCAATGGGTAGAGGCGGCGGACGGCATAACCCGGCTGCACAGGGCCGCATTCGGATGGATAAGGAGTCTCTCCGGACGCTGCGGCGCGTCTTTGCGCACATCGGAGACGGGTACCTGGGTCGGCTGGTGCTGGCGATGGGCTGCATCGTGGCGAGCGCGCTTGTGAGCGTTGCTTCGGCGCTGTTTTTGCGCGTCCTCATCGACGAGCACATCGTTCCGATTTTATTGGCGGGTTCGCGGGATCTGTCCGGGCTCGCATCCGCCATCGGCGCGATGGGCCTTCTGTATATCGGCGGTGTCGCATCGTCGTTCCTGTATCAGCAGATGATGGTGTCCATTTCTCACGGTGTGCTGCGGGATATCCGCAACCGGATGTTTTTCTCCATGCAGCGCCTCCCGCTGCGCTATTTCGATACGCATGCGACCGGCGAATTGATGAGCCGGTACACAAACGATGCGGACGCCATGCGCCAGATGCTCTCGCAGAGCATCCCGCACGTGTTTTCGTCGCTGCTGACCATCGTATTTGTGCTGACCGCCATGCTGTCGCTCAGCGCGCTGCTGACGCTGGTCGTGTTTGCGGTGGTCGCGGTGATGTTTTTCGTGACTGCACGCATCGGCGGCAAGTCGGCGAACTATTTTTCGAAGAGGCAAAAGGTGCTCGGCGATCTGAACGGATACGTCGAAGAGATGATCGACGGCCAGAAGGTCATCCAGGTGTTTTCGAGGGAGTCCGCCGTGCGCGCTGACTTCGAGGATAGGAACGAACAGCTGTTTGAACACACCGATCTGGCCAACCGATACGGCATCGTGCTGATGCCGATCATGGGGAATCTCGGGAACATACAGTATGTCCTCATCGCTGTGTTCGGCGGTATGCTGGCCATGAATCCGAGCTTTTCGCTGACGCTGGGCGGGTTGGCATCCTTCCTGACGCTGTCCAAGAACTTTACCAACCCCGTCAGTCAGATCTCGCAGCAGATCAACTCCGTCGTGATGGCGCTTGCCGGCGCCCGCCGCGTGTTCCGTCTCATCGACGAAGAACCCGAGGAAGATCTGGGTCACGCGCGGCTTGTAAAAACCGACGGGCAGGGAGACTGCAGGGAGAATGCCGCACGCTCCGGAGCCTGCTGGGCCTGGGAAACCACCGGCGAAAACGGAGAGACCCGACTCGTGCCGCTCGCCGGCGACATCCGGCTGCAGGGTGTCAACTTCGCGTACGAAACCGATAAGCCGGTGCTGCACGATGTCGATTTGTTTGCAAAGCCGGGTCAGAAGATCGCGTTTGTCGGAGCGACCGGCGCAGGGAAAACCACGATTACGAATCTGATCAACCGCTTTTACGACGTGCAGCAGGGGCGCATCCTCTACGACGGCATCCCCGTGCAGGATATCCGCAAACCCGACCTCAGGCGTTCGCTGGGCATGGTGCTGCAGGATACGACGCTGTTCACCGGCACCATCATGGAGAACATCCGCTACGGACGGCTCGAGGCGACCGACGAAGAGGTGATCGAGGCGGCGAAGCTCGCCAATGCGCACGGATTCATCACCCGGCTTCCGGATGGATATCAGACGGTGATTTCGGGAACGGAAAGCGAGCTGTCCCAGGGGCAGCGGCAGCTTTTGTCGATTGCACGGTGCGCCGTGGCCGATCCGCCGGTGATGATCCTCGACGAGGCGACCAGCAGCATCGACACGCGGACGGAGCGCTTAATTCAGGAGGGCATGGACCGCCTGATGGAGGGGCGCACGGTGTTTGTCATCGCGCACCGGCTCTCCACGGTTCAAAACGCCCAGGCGATTCTCGTCCTGGAGGGCGGCCGCATCATAGAAAGGGGCGACCACGATGATCTGATCGCCCAGAGGGGAAAGTACTATCAGTTGTATACCGGCATGCGTTCCGTATAAACCGGACGCGTGCCTCTCATCTTGAACGGCAGTCTGTGCCGGCCATACGCAGATGGTGCGCCTTAATATAAATCGATGTGCCCCAGTGCGATCGCCACATGCCCCATCATCGAAATGAAGTCGAATACCGGCAGGCCGGTCGCTTCGCCGATGCGCTTGGCATAAGGCGGCAGGTCGGTGCACTCCAGCACGATGGCGCCCATGTCCGGCACCTGCTCGACGCCTTTAGTCGCGACGCCGATGATCTCCCGGCTGACCGTTTCGATATCGAACGCTTCGTCCGGCCGGTCGAAGATCTTGCTCCATTCCGGCGCATCTTCCAGCCCCATCACGTGTACATTCATGTCTGCCGTAATTCCGCACGCGCGCATGTGCGTTTCGGTGAGCGCCGCCTTGTTCGCCGTGATGACGCCGACGGTCCGCTCGTAGCCGATCATGGACTGCACGAACGGCACCTGCAGCAGCGCCGATGTAAACACCGGAACGGTCAGCGCTTCGGCCAGTTCCTTTTGGAAGACGGCGTTGAATCCGCAGCTCGTCGTAATCGCGCGGATCCCCTCTTTTTCGATCATCTCTTTCGAAATCCGGATCATGTCGGCAAGAACATCCTGGCTGGGATCTGTAATCACCGTCTGTACATTGGCACCTTTGACGTGAACCATCTTGACCGGAAACGGATATGACTCGGGATTCGTGCTGTTCCCCGGCATCGTCTCAAGCTGCATCAATCCTTCGGGCACATGCCCGGCTTCCCATCTGAGAATGAGAATCTTCGGCTTCTGTTCCATATAAACCCTCCTGTCGCTTTCAGTTTTCCTGCTCACCGGCGGACTGGTGTTTGTTCCTGTACCGTAAAGTATATCGCATCCGCTCCTGTTGTCAAACACGCGGTGTTTGACGCGGAAGGCCGGTTGGTCTATGATAAAAGAAATGGATGATCCCCGATAAGAAAGGAGCATAGCCCTATGAAAAAGCTCGTTAAGAATAACGTCTACTGGGTCGGAAAAACCGACTGGGAATTGCAGAAATTTCACGGAGAAGAACTGTCGACGCACAAAGGATCCACGTACAACGCCTACGTTGTCCGGGAAGAGAAAACCGTGCTCATCGACACCGTCTGGGCGCCGTTTGCCGACGAATACGTCCGCAATATCGAGGCGGAAATCGGGTTTGAGAACATCGATGCCGTCATATGCAATCACGGCGAAGTCGACCACAGCGGAGCGCTTCCCGCACTGATGAAGCACATCCCCGACTGCCCCGTTTACTGCACGGCCAACGCCGTCAAATCGCTGCGCGGACAGTACCACGAGGACTGGAACTTCCAGCCGGTCAAGACGGGCGACTCGCTCGACATCGGCAACGGCAAGCAGCTCATCTTTGTCGAGATGACCATGCTGCACTGGCCGGACAGCATGGCGACGTATCTGACGGGTGACAACATCCTCTTCAGCAACGACGCCTTCGGGCAGCACCTCGCCACCGAGCGGCTGTTCAACGACGAAGTGAGCGCGTGCGATCTCGATGAGGAAGCGATGAAGTACTATGCGAACATCCTGACGCCGTTCAGCACGCAGCTGCAGCGCAAGCTGGCGGAGATCCAGGCGCTGAACGTGCCCATCGATATCATCGCCACGAGCCACGGTGTCCTGTGGCGCGACCGGCCGGAACAGATCGTCGAAAAGTATGCGCTCTGGGCGGCCGACTACCAGGAAAACCAGATTACCGTCGTCTACGATTCGATGTGGAACGGCACGAGAAAGCTCGCCGAAAGCATCGCAAAGGGGATCGCAGCCGCCGACCCCGACGTCGCGGTCAAGCTGTTTAACATCGCAAAATTCGACATGAACGACGTCACCACGGAAGTGTTCAAGTCGAAAATGCTCGTCCTCGGCTCGCCGACGATGGCCAACAGCGCACTGCAGTCCATTGCAGGCCTGATGCACTACCTGAAGGGACTCAAGTTCAAAAATAAAAAAGCCGCTGCGTTCGGCTGCTACGGCTGGAGCGGCGAAGCGGTCAAGGTGATGAACGGCATGCTGGCCGACGCAGGGTTTGACGTCGTCGACGAAGGTTATCGCCACCAGTGGAATCCGGACGGCGAAGCCATCGAAAAGGCGGTTGAATTCGGTCAGATGCTCGCATTGAAATAAGGTGCCTGCCTGCAGCCGAGTGTGCGGGAGGCACCGGATATGATTACACTACAGCAGATTGAAGAAGCCCGGCGCGCGCTTGCGCCTGTCATCCGGCAGACGGACCTCATCGAGGCGACCGGCCTTTCGTCCGGCTTCGAAACGTACATCAAGGCGGAAAACCTGCAGCGGACCGGTTCGTTTAAAATACGCGGAGCCTTCAATAAAATATCGAAGCTGACACCGGAGGAAAAAAAGAGAGGGGTCATTGCCTGTTCTGCCGGAAACCACGCGCAGGGTGTTGCGCTGGGCGCATCGGAACACGGCATCCGCTCGATCGTCTGCCTTCCGGACGGTGCTCCGATTTCAAAAATTGAAGCGACGAAACACTACGGAGGCGAAGTAGAGCTCGTATCGGGTGTGTACGACGACGCCTATGCCCGGGCGAGACAGCTTGCAGAGGAACAGGGGTATGTGTTTGTCCATCCGTTCGACGACCCGGATGTCATCGCGGGGCAGGGGACGATCGGACTGGAAATTCTCGATCAAATCGACGAGGTCGATGCGATCATCGTTCCCGTGGGCGGAGGCGGCCTCATTTCGGGCATCGCCTGCGCCGTCAAAGCCATCAGACCGGAATGCAAAATTTACGGCGTTCAGGCTGCGGGTGCTCCGAGCATGGTCGAAGCGCTCCGGAACAACGAGCGAAAAGCGCTCCCTTCGGTATCGACCATCGCAGACGGCATCGCGGTCAAAATGCCGGGCCGGATCACGTACGAAATATGCAAAAGCTGCGTCGACCGCTTCGTGACGGTCACAGACGACGAGATCAGCGCCGCCGTGCTCACGCTGCTGGAGCGCCAGAAAGTTGTGGCGGAGGGTGCGGGAGCCGCTTCTGTAGCGGCTGCGCTGTACGCAGGGCTTCCGCTCGCAGGCAGGAAAGTCGTCTGCGTCGTGTCCGGCGGAAACATCGACGTGACGATTTTATCGCGCGTCATCAGCCGCGGTCTGGCCGCTCAGGGACGGTTATCCGAAATCACCGTGGAGCTCGACGATCGCCCCGGCCAGCTCGAAGTCGTGGCAAAAATTGTGGCGGAGCAGGGTGCCAACATCGTGTCGGTGTATCACGACCGCTCGGATCCCGAGACGCGCCTGAACGCCGTCTACCTGCGCATGATGCTCGAAACGAGAAACGAAGCACACCGGGCCGGCATCGAGCAGGAGCTCCTTGCACAGGGTTTCAAGTTGCACGGGCGCAGGAATTATACTATAATAAAAGAAGCGTAGCAAAACGACAAATACAACAGAAAAACAGAATTATTTTGGCAGGTAACACTACAAAAGGAGAATAAATCATGGCCAAACAAATGAAAACCATGGACGGGAATGCCGCAGCCGCATACGTATCGTATGCGTTTACGGATGTCGCAGCGATCTTCCCAATCACCCCTTCCTCGCCCATGGCCGAGATCGTCGATGAGATGGCGGCCTACGGTGAGAAAAACCTGTTTGGGCAGACGGTTAAGGTCGTCGAGATGCAATCGGAAGGCGGAGCTGCGGGCACGGTCCACGGTTCGCTCGCCGCCGGTGCGCTCACGACTACTTACACCGCGTCCCAGGGTCTACTTTTAATGATTCCAAACATGTACAAAATTGCCGGCGAACTGTTGCCCGGCGTTTTTCACGTAACGGCAAGGACGCTGGCGACCCACGCCCTGTCCATCTTCGGAGATCACTCGGACGTGATGGCTGCCCGTCAGACAGGCTTTGCGCTTCTCTGTTCCGGCTCCGTGCAGGAGAGCATGGATCTGGCCGGTGTCGCCCATCTGGCTGCAATCAAAGGGCAAGTGCCGTTTGTACATTTCTTTGACGGCTTCCGCACGTCGCACGAAATACAGAAAATCGAAACTGTCGACTACGACGTGTTCCGCAAGCTCATCGATATGGATGCCGTCCAGGCGTTCCGCAAGCATGCGCTGAATCCGGAGCGTCCGGTCATCCGCGGCACCGCGCAGAATCCCGACATCTTCTTCCAGGCCAGAGAAGCGGCCAACGTATACTACGACCGGCTGCCGGCCATCGTAGAAGAGTACATGAACCGGTTCGCAGAAGAGACCGGGCGGCAGTACCGCCTGTTCGACTATGTCGGCGCACCGGATGCCGAACACATCATCGTCGCGATGGGCTCTGTTTGCGAAACGATCGAAGAGACGATGGATGCGCTCGCCGCCAAGGGAGAGAAGGTCGGCCTCATCAAAGTGCGCCTGTACCGTCCGTGGGCACCGGAATACCTCAAAGCGGTTATGCCGGCGACGGTCAAGCGCATCTCCGTGCTCGACCGGACGAAAGAGCCGGGCGCGATGGGCGATCCGCTCTATATGGACCTCAAGACTATGTACTACGGTCAGGAAGATGCGCCGCTCATCGTAGGCGGACGCTACGGACTCGGATCGAAGAACACGACGCCCGGACAGATCGTGGCGGTGTTTGAGAACATGAAGCAGGACGAGCCGAAGAATCAGTTTACCATCGGTATCGAAGACGATGTCTATCACACGTCGCTGCCGACCGTCAACATTTCGACCGAACCCGAAGGCACGGTCCGCTGCAAGTTCTGGGGTCTGGGTTCCGACGGAACCGTGGGCGCCAACAAGCAGGCGATCACCATCATCGGAGACAACACGGACCTGTATGCGCAGGGATATTTCTCGTACGACTCGAAAAAGTCCGGCGGCATAACGATTTCGCACCTCCGGTTCGGAAAGAACAAGATTCAATCGACGTATCTCATCACAGAAGCGGACTTCGTCGCATGTCACAATCAGGCCTACGTGTATCAGTACGACCTGCTGCGCGGCCTGAAGAAGGGCGGCACATTCGTGCTCAACTGCACGTGGAGCGACGCCGAGCTCGAAGATCACCTGCCGGCTTCCATGAAAAAATATATCGCAGAAAACGACATCAAGTTCTACACGATCGACGCGACGAAGCTGGCCGAGGAAATCGGGCTGGGCAACCGCATCAACATGATTATGCAGGCTGCGTTCTTTAAGCTGACGAACGTCATTCCGCTGGACGATGCCATCAAGTATCTGAAGCAGTCCATCGAGCATGCGTACGGAAAACAGGGCGAGAAAATCGTCAAGATGAACTGGGCCGCTGTGGATGCCGGTGTAGACGGACTGCACAGCGTCGGCGTGCCGGCGGGCTGGAAGGATGCCAGCGACGATGGCGAAGCTAAAAAAGAGGTGCCGAAGTTCATCGAAGAAATCCTGGTGCCCATGAGCCGCCAGGAGGGAGACGATCTTCCGGTCAGCGCCTTTAAAGACAACCCGGACGGGACCTTCCCCTCCGGAACCGCCGCCTACGAAAAGAGGGGTGTGGCGACGAACGTGCCCATGTGGTACCCGGAAAATTGCATTCAGTGCAACCAGTGTTCCTTCGTCTGTCCGCACGCATCCATCCGGCCGTTCCTGCTCAACGAGGCAGAAGCGGCAGCGAAGCCCGAAGGCTTCGAGACCATCCAGGCGACCGGCAAAGAGCTGGCGGGTCTGCAGTACCGGATTCAGGTATCGGTTCTGGACTGCCTGGGATGCGGCAACTGCGCCGATATCTGTCCTGCCAAGACGAAGGCGCTCACCATGGAACCGCTCGCGACGCAGATGGACGAAGTGCCCAACTGGGAATACGCTACGACGCTGTCCGACAAGAGCGATCTGATGAAGCGTACGACGGTCAAGGGCAGTCAGTTCGTGCAGCCGTACTTCGAGTTCTCGGGTGCGTGTGCCGGCTGCGGCGAGACTCCGTACGTCAAAGTCGTAACGCAGCTGTACGGCGACCGCATGATGATCGCCAATGCGACAGGCTGTTCTTCGATCTACGGCGCATCGGCTCCGTCGATGCCCTACACGAAGGACCACAACGGCCGCGGACCCTCCTGGGCGAACTCCCTGTTCGAGGACAACGCAGAATACGGATTCGGCATGGCGATGGCCGCCAGGCAGATGAGGGAAAAGACGAAGGATATCATCGTCGAGCTCAAAGAAAAAGCAGGCGACGCCGCGCTCGCTGCGGCGTGCGAAGACTGGCTCGTCCACATAAACGACGGAGAAAAGACGCGCGAAGTGAGCGATGCGCTCATGGCGGCGCTCTCCGCTGCCAGACTGACCGGTGAGGCGGCGCAGCTAGCGAAGGATCTCGAGGCGAACAAAGACTTCCTGGTCAAGAAATCCGTCTGGTGCTTCGGCGGTGACGGCTGGGCCTACGACATCGGCTACGGCGGACTCGACCACGTGCTGGCGTCCGGCGAGGACATCAACGTGCTCGTCTTAGACACCGAAGTGTACTCCAACACCGGCGGTCAGTCGTCCAAGTCGACGCCGACGGCGGCAATCGCAAAATTTGCGGCTTCCGGAAAGCGCGTCAAGAAAAAGGACCTCGGCATGCTCGCGACCACGTACGGCTACATCTACGTTGCGATGGTGGCTATGGGGGCGGATAAGAACCAGTTCCTCAAGGCCGTGCGCGAAGCCGAAGCGTATCCGGGACCGTCGCTGATCATCGCGTACTCGCCGTGCATCAACCACGGACTCAAGCGGGGCATGGGCAAGTCCCAGGAGAACGAAAAGCTGGCGGTCGAAAGCGGCTACTGGAGCCTGTTCCGCTACAATCCCGAGCTCAAAAAAGAAGGAAAGAATCCGTTCATTCTGGATTCCAAGGATCCCACGGGCTCGTTCCGCGACTTTATCATGGATCAGGTTCGTTACGCATCGCTTGCCATGGAGTTCCCGGACGAAGCCGAAGAGCTGTTCCAGATGGCCGAGCAGCACGCCATGGAGCGGATCGAGGGCTACAAGAAAATGGCACGGGGCGAGTAGGAAACACCGACGAGCCTCCGGCTGCCGGAGCAATTGCAACAAACAAAATACGCGGGTGTCCCTTTCGGGATGCCCGCGCATTCGTGTTCGGGATAGATATCGGATTGTCCTGAAGCGCCCGCAGGTTCAGCGGCGCGCGAAGTCTTTCGGTACGTTCCGGATTAAGTCCAGGCCCTGCGCCAGCTTCGACTGATCCTCCGGTACCAGCCCGTATTTTTCCCGGAGCGTTTTCCCCAGATCCAGCATCGGCTGCAGCTCGCCTGCAAACAGCTCGATCTCCAGCTCCATGATGGGTCGTTCCCCTGCGTCGGTTACGAGGCAGCCGGTATCGATGGCGATCTCCATGATGCTGTCGCCGATATCAACGCGCATGCGCCGCCTCAGGTAGCGCATCTCCAGCATGTTGACAAGCGGCTTGTCTCCGATGATGCGCACGAGCGCCTTTCCGTCCTCGCTTTCCGCAAACAGGTCGGTCGGCGGTTCGATAAAGTAGTGCTCGCCTTTGACGGGGATGGTGACCTCCTCCCGTTCGTGCAGGCCGTTGGCGCTGTGACCGCCCCACTTGAGGGCGGCGAAGATGTGTTCGCCTTCCAGTCGCACGCGAAAGGCCATGTCGTTTTGCAACAGCAGGCGGTCTTCGGTATCAAAATACACGGCTTTCATGACGAGTATTTCTCTCGTCGCAGGGCCTGCGATCGAGAGCAGAATTTCGTCGTTCCAAAGCTCATCGGCCATGTCTTTGTCCCGTATCAGATATTTGAGTTCTGTTTCCATGGTTTCCTCTTTCTTCAAATGCCGGCAATATGCTACCATTGCAGTGTAGTTTTTGCAAGCGACTTATTGTATAATGGTCGCGGACACTCGTCAAAGGAAACAGATCGGAGGATCGATGGAACGGAGCAGCGGAATTTTTCTGCACATTACATCGCTCGAATCGCCGCATGGAATCGGCACGCTGGGCGAATGCGCCTACCGGTTTGCTGATTTTTTGAAGCGCGCAGGACAGAGCTACTGGCAGATCCTGCCGCTTGGCGTAACCGGATACGGCGATTCGCCGTATCAGCCGTATTCTTCGTTTGCAGGCAACCCTCTGCTCATCGACCTGGACATGCTGGTCGAAGAAGGTTTGCTTATGCCGGCAGATCTGGAGACCCTGCCGCCGGTGCGCGATGCTGCGTCTGTGGATTACGACGCTGTGCGCGACAGTCGCAGGCAGCTTCTTTTAACGGCATACAGAAGAAGCGGGACAACCGTGCGCCGGGCCGTTCAGGCTTTTGCCGCGGAGCAGGCGGACTGGCTTTCGGATTACAGCCTGTATATGGCGCTCAAGGAGCGGTACGGCGGCGGGTCGTGGCAGGACTGGCCGGAGCCGGTTCGGCTGCGGCAGCGCAAGGCTCTGGAAGACGCTGCACGGGAGCTCGCCGACGAAGCCGGCTTCCACGATTTTCTTCAGTATCTGTTCTTCCGCCAGCTGCACGCGCTCAAAACCTACGTCAACGATCTGGGGATCCGCCTGATCGGAGACCTGCCCATCTACTCGTCCGAAGACTCCGCCGATGTCTGGGCGCATCCGGAGCTTTTTGCCCTGAACGAAGACCTCCGCGCCAGTCACATCTCCGGAGTGCCGCCGGACTATTTTTCGCCGGACGGCCAGCTGTGGGGCAACCCGCTGTACAACTGGCCGGCCCACAAAGCGACGAAGTATGAGTGGTGGATGAAGCGCATCGGAGCGCTGCGACGCTGTGCGGATGTGGTTCGCATCGATCATTTTCGCGGATTCTGGAACTACTGGTGTGTGCCTGCCGGTGCGGCCACCGCCAAAGAAGGGACGTGGCGGTTTGGCCCGGGCATGAACTTCGTGCGCGCGATTCAAAGCACCTTCCCCGACGTTCCTGTCATCGCCGAAGATCTCGGACTCCTGAGCGCCGGCGCCCGCTCGTTTGTGCGGGACAGCGGGTATCCGGGCATGAACGTCCTGCAGTTCTCGTTCAACGCGACGAGGCCGGCAAGCGGCGCTCCGCATACGTTCTCCGAAAACAGCGTCTGCTACACGGGCACACACGATAATACGACCTCGCTGGCCTGGTACAGGGAAATTTCGAACGCTGACCGGGCTCATGCGAAGAGATACATGGGGCTCAACGAAGAGGAAGGCCCCGTCCGCGGGCTGATCCGAAGCGGCATGGCCAGCGCTTCGCGCCTGTTCATCGCACCGATGCAGGACTGGCTGGAGCTCGACGCGGAAGCGCGGATGAATACGCCGGGTACGGTCGGATGCAACTGGCAATGGCGCATGTTGCCCGGCCAGCGGAGCGGACAGCTCGCAGCCGATATCCGCAGGGTGACCCGAACGTTCGGGCGAATCCCGAAAGCAAGAAGGAGGAAACGATGACGAAGTTTAATTTCGATGCACCGGTCGACCGCAGAGGAACGCTGTCGTACAAGTGGGACAGCGAAGCCCGGTTTTTAGGCGAAGCGGACGTGCTCCCCATGTGGGTGGCCGACATGGACTTCCGCTGCCCCGGGCCCATGCTCGAAGCGCTGCAGGCGCGCATCGAACACGGCGTGCTCGGCTATACAAAGCGCGGGGACGGCTATCTGGACATCATGCAGGGCTGGTTTAGGAGACGGTACGGCTGGGAGGTCGATCCTGCATGGATCGGCTGGTGCCCGCCCGGCGTCATACCGGCCGTCGTCATCCTTCTCGATATCCTGACAAAACCGGGCGACCCGGTGCTGATGCCCATGCCTAACTACGACGCTTTGTACGGTGCGGTGCTCAACATGGGGCGGGAGCTCATCGAATGGCCGCTCCTCGAAACCGAACAGGGTTTTCGCATGGACTTTCCGAAGCTCGAAGCGCTCATTGCGGAACACGAGCCCGGCGTGATGGTCGCCGCTTCTCCGAACAACCCCACCGGCCGCGTGTGGACCGTCGATGAACTCGAGGAAATGTGCGCTCTGTGCGCCCGCTACGGCATTACGGTCATCTCCGACGAGGCTCACTGCGACCTCGTGTTCGAACCGAATGTGCACACGCCGCTTGGGAAAATCGAGGTCAACCAAAAAAATAACATCGTGCTCATGTCGCCGAACAAGACGTTCAACGTCGGCGGGCTCATGACGGCTTCGGTCATCATCCCCGATGCGGATCTGATGGCCGAGTACCGCAGGGTGCTGAACACGTGGGCCATGAACCTGGACACGACATTCGGGACCATTGCCGTCGAGGCGCTGTACAGCCATCCGGTGTGCGAAGAGTGGCTGGATGCGGTCGTGGCGTACCTGAAGCGAAACGTCGAGTACGTGACGGAGTTCGTGAACGGGCAGATCGAGGGCGTGCGGACGCGCTGTCCGGAAGGGACGTATCTGATGTGGCTCGACTTTACGGACACCGGGCTGCGCGGACGGGAACTCAAAGAGTTTCTCGTTAAAAAGGCGCATCTGGATCTGTCCGACGGCTCGGAGTTTGCCCCCGGCAATGACACGCATATGCGCATGAACCTCGGGTGCACGTACGCGACGGCACAGGAGGCGATGCGCAGGCTGAAAACGGCGATCGACGCGCACCGCTCACGATAAGAGAAAACCCGCGGTCACAGGCCGTCCGCAGGATGTCTGCAGATATGGAAAGGAAGCCCGCGTGCCTCAGGAAATCTACAGTCACGACACGATTTATATCCCGCCCAGGGAAGAGCACGGCGCCCCGCTCGAAGTAGCGCTCGGATGCAGCTGGGCAGAGTGCACGTTTTGCGATTTTGCGCGCGATGATTTTTGCATTCACAGCGACGAGCGCATCGCCCGGAACATCGAGGGACTTGCGCGCCTGTTTCCCGAAGCGGACCGGGTATTCCTGCTCGGCGGCAATGCGTTTGCGCTTTCCTGCGACCGGCTGGCGCATATTTTGAGGCAGGTTCGGGCGAAGATGCCCGGCGTGCGCACGTTTGCCACATACGCGCGCGCCGACGACGTGCTGTCCAAAAGCGCAGAGGAATTGGATGTGCTTGTCTCCCTGGGACTGCAGGCGCTGCACATCGGCGTGGAATCCGGGTCGGATTCGATCCTGGCGGAGCGAAAAAAGGGACTCACCGCCCAGCAGATGCTCGAGGCATTCCGCATGCTGGACATCGCGGGCATCGAATACCACATAACGGTGATCCTCGGTCTCGGCGGCAGGGAGTATTCCAGGCTGCACGCCATCGAGACAGCCCGGCTTCTAAACAGGATCCGGCCCGCGAGCATCTGGTGCCTCAAGCTCGTGCTGTTCGAAGGGACGCCGCTCTGGCGGGACTGGAAGGCAGGGCAGTTCGAAGCGATGACTCCGGCGGAAGTGCTGGGAGAGCTGAGGCTTTTGCTCAGCAATCTGACGGTGCGGGACTGCTGGTTCGAAGATACGACCGTACTGGACCAATATACGCTGCAGGGACGCCTGCCGGAACAAAAAAACACCCTGCTCGAAGCGATCGACCGGCTGCTGGCAGGCTGTGCCGATTCGTGATTGCTGCACAGACCGAATCGAAGCAATATGATATATTGACGATGGATTTCATCGGGAGGATGACACATGAAACAAGCTGCTTTTCAGATTGTGCTGCCGGCAATCGGCGCAAGCTCCAACCGGGGCGCTATGGGCTGGTGCAACATCAGCCTCATCGAGACGGGCGATCGTACGATTCTGTTTGACACAGGATCCAACGATGACCGGCCGGAGCTGCTCGCTGAGCTTGCCAGGATGGGCGTGGACGTCAAGGACATCGATGCGGTGTTCCTGTCGCACTTTCATTACGATCACTGCTGTAACATCGAAGTGTTCGAAGATGCGGACATCTATGTGTCCGCCCGGGAGCTCGAATACGTGCTGTCCGGCGAGTTTAAGACATACGGCGATCCGTACATACCGTACGGGATGATCCGCTATTACGAGCAGCGTTTTATACCGTTTGCCGACGGAGAAGAACTCTTTCCGGGGCTTCGGACGCTGGCGCTGCCCGGGCACACGCCGGGCGTGTCCGGTCTCATTCTCGAGGAATCCAGGGTGGTCCTGACGGGAGACTCCGTCAAGAACGCCTACGACTACACGCACGGCATACCGCCGTATGCGATTTACGATGCGGAGAAGGGGCTGGAGAGCTACACGCGCATTCCGCCGGTAGCCGACACGATCGTGCCGGGACACGGCCGGCCGTTTTCCGTGCGCGAAGGTCGGATCTCCTACGTCGGCGAACAGAAGCCGGTCGACATGATGATCTTCCCCAATCTGGAGCACCTGGACGCTCTGGAGGAACGCGCCTGTCACAGGATTATCCTGTAGGGCATCGCTTGAATAAAATGCCATTGTATGGTATAATATGTCTTTAGATTTAACAACTGAGGAGGAAACACTCATGACACCGGATCTGGTTCAAAAAGAAGGAAACGAAGCGACGTTCACCATGGCGTTTACGGCAGAGGATTTCGAAGAAGCCTTGCAGAAGGCATATAAGGCCCAGCGCGGTAAATTCGCAATCGACGGATTTCGCAAAGGGAAGGCTCCGAGAACGATCATCGAAGCCCGGTATGGAAAAGATATATTTTTCGAAGACGCGATCGACGAACTGTTTCGCACCGGTTACCCGGAAGCGATCGAGGCCCTGAATCTGAAGCCCGTGGACAGGCCGAGCGTGGACTTTGGAGAGGAACCGCTCGAAGCGGGGCAGGCATTCAGCGTCAACGTATCCGTAACCGTCACCCCCGAAGTGACGGTTAAAGACTACAAGGGCGTCGAGGCCGTAAAAGTGATACACAAGGCCAAAGAAGAAGATGTCGCGATCGAGCTGGAGGCGCTCCAGAAGCGCAACTCCCGCCTCGTCGTCGTCGAGCGGAAAGCCGAAGACGGAGACACCGTCAAGCTGGATTACGCAGGGTTCGTCGGGGAAGACCAGTTCGAGGGCGGCACCGCCGAAAACCAGACGCTCGTGCTGGGATCGGGCAGCTTTATTCCCGGATTCGAAGAGCAGCTGATCGGGGCAGAGGCCGGTGACGAGGTCGACGTGAGCGTTACGTTCCCCGAAGATTATCACTCGGAAGATCTCGCGGGAAAAGAAGCGATCTTCCGCTGCAAAATTCACGATGTACGCATGCAGGAGCTGCCGGAACTCGACGATGAGTTCGCCAAGGACGTAAGCGAATTCGACACGCTCGAAGAGCTGAAGAACGACATCCGCACCAAACAGGAGACGCACGCAGCCGACGTATCGGAGTTCGAAACGAAAAACGCGGTCATGGAAAAGGTGTACGATGCGAACGAAGTCGATCTTCCGAAGGTCATGATCGAAGATCAGGCCGACCAGATGCTGCAGGAGTTTGCCCAGCAGTTATCCTACCAGGGCATGAATCTGGACATGTACTGTCAGTACCTGCAGAAAACACAGGACGAAATCAGGGATGAGCTGATGCCCGATGCAGAAAAGCGCGTCAAATCCAGGCTGATCATCGAAGCGGTTGCCGATGCGGAAGATATTCAGGCGGCGCCTGAGGACATCGAAAACGAGCTCGCCGCCATGGCGAAACAATACAACATGGAGACCGATAAGCTCAAGGAGCTGTTCGGGGACGAGAATATGGATTACCTGATTCAGGACATCCGCATGCGCAAGGCAATTGACTTCATCTACGAGAACGCCAAGCTTTCCGAGCCGGAAGAAGGCGCCGAAGAAAGCGACAGCAACGAATAAACAGGCGAATCGCCCGGGGTGAGCCCGGCGAAAGGCCCAGGGGGAAACTATGGCTTTAATACCGATTGTTGTGGAGCAGACCTCGAGAGGGGAGCGCTCCTACGACATCTATTCCAGACTGCTGAAGGACCGGATCATATTCATCGGCGAGGAAATCACGGACGACACCGCGAGCCTCGTCGTCGCCCAACTGTTGTTTCTGGCATCCGAAGATGCCGAAAAAGATATCAATCTATACATCAACAGCCCGGGTGGAGTGATCACAGCAGGGCTTGCCATCTACGATACGATGCAGTACATCCAACCGGACGTTTCGACGATCTGCGTGGGGATGGCCGCTTCCATGGCGGCGTTCCTGCTTGCGGCCGGAGCCAAGGGCAAGCGGTACTCGCTGCCGAATTCGGAGATGATGATCCATCAGCCGCTTGGAGGCATGCGCGGACAAGCCGAAGACATGCGCATCCACACCGAACACATCCTGCGGACGCGCGATAAGCTGAACCGCATTCTGGCGGACCGCACCGGTCAGCCGCTCGAGAAGATTGAGGCCGATACGGACCGGGATAATTTTCTCAATGCCGAAGAAGCCGTCGAGTACGGCTTAATCGACAAAGTAATCACAAAGAGGTAACTGAGGGAACTATGGCAAAATACGATAAACAAAAAGAGTTAATCTGTTCGTTTTGCAGCAAGCCGCAGAGCCAGGTCCGCCGACTGATCGCGGGCCCGGATGTCTATATCTGCGATGAGTGCATCCGCCTGTGCGGAGAGATCATCGCCGAAGAGCTGCGCACGTTCGACGAGGCAGTCGGCATCGAGACGGACGGCGAACTGTTAAAGCCCAGAGATATTTCGGGCATCCTGTCGGAGTACGTCATCGATCAGGATCCGGCAAAGAAGGTTCTCGCCGTCGCTGTGTACAACCACTACAAGCGAATCCGCGCGATGGCCGATCCGGCGCCGCGTCCTGTGGACGGCGGGAAGAAAGATTTCGAAGACGTCGAAATTCAAAAGAGCAACATCGTCATGATCGGGCCCACGGGCTCGGGCAAAACGCTGCTGGCGCAGACGCTGGCTAAAATTCTCGATGTTCCGTTTGCCATCGCCGACGCGACGGCGCTCACCGAGGCCGGCTACGTAGGCGAAGACGTAGAAAACATTCTGCTCAAGCTGATTCAGGCGGCGGACTACGACATCGAAAAAGCACAGAAGGGCATTATTTACGTCGACGAGATCGACAAGCTGGCGCGCAAGACGGACAATCCGTCCATCACGCGCGACGTATCGGGCGAGGGTGTGCAACAGGCGCTGCTCAAAATCCTGGAAGGGACCGTCGCCAACGTGCCGCCTCAGGGCGGGCGGAAGCATCCGCATCAGGATTTCCTGCAGTTCGATACGACCAACGTGCTGTTCATCTGCGGAGGAGCCTTCGACGGGCTCGAGCAGATCATCCAGCGCCGCATCGGCGAAAAGACGATCGGCTTTCACTCGCAGAGCGCGATGTCGAAAGAAGACAAGCAGGAACTCATGGAAAAAGTCCAGGCGGAAGACCTGCTGCACTACGGGCTGATCCCCGAGTTTGTCGGCCGGCTGCCTGTGATCGTTACACTGCACGAACTGTCCGTCGATGCGCTGGTGCGCATCATCACCGAACCGAAGAATGCGATTCTCAAGCAATACTGCAAGCTGTTCGACATCGACGGCGTGGAGCTGGAAGTCGAACCCGGAGCGGTCGAGCGCGTCGCCGAGAAGGCGCAGGAGCGCAGGACCGGAGCCAGGGGTCTGCGCAGCATCCTGGAGCAGGTTATGACCGACGTCATGTACGAGATTCCCTCCAGAGAGGATATCCGCAAAGTCGTCGTTACGAAAAAGACCATCGACGGCGGTGAGCCGACGCTGGTGCTGTGCGAAAAAGAACAACAGAAGAAGAAAGAGGCAGATGCCTGCTGATAAAGGAAAGGGCGGCCTCGGGCCGCCCTTTATTTCACTGAGAGGAGAGAGAAAAAGTGGATGAAATGATCAGATCGTCCGATGAGTTCGGGCAGGAATCAAGAACATCCGAAGTGATGCCATTGATTCCTCTCCGGAATTTGACCGTGTTTCCAAGCATGGTCCTCCATTTTGACGTAGGAAGAGAAAAGTCTATCCTCGCGCTCGAACGCGCGATGATGTTGAACCAATCGATATTTTTAACGGCCCAGAAGGATGCGGATACCGACCTTCCCACCGTCGACGACTTTTATCACGTCGGCACGGTGGCCCGCATCAAGCAGATGCTCAAGCTGCCCGGCGACACCATTCGCGTGCTCGTAGACGGCCAGCACCGGGCCCGCATGATTACCCTCGTGCAGGATACTCCGTACTTCCTGTGCGATGTCGAAGAAATTACAGAAGATCTGTCGGCCGAGAAAACACCGGACGTCATCGCGCTCATGCGGACGGCCGTCAACCTGTTTGCAGAGTACCTGAACCGTCATCCGCGCCTGTCGTCCGAGGTGATTTCGGGCGTGGAAGCGGTCGAGGATGCGGGGAGGCTTGCGGACATCATCGCCTCCAACATGGAGCTGAAGGTAGAGGAGAGCCAGCAGGTGCTCGAGGCGGTTGACCCCGCCGCGCGCATACGAATCGTGCTCGAATATCTGACCCGCGAAATCGAAATTCTCCGGCTGGAGGACAAGATCAGCACCAAGGTCAAGACGCAGATGAGCAAGTCCCAGCGCGAATACTATCTGCGCGAGCAGCTGCGCGCCATCCAGGAGGAGCTGGGACAGGACGAATCCGTGGATTCGGAAATCGAAAACTGGATGAAGCGCTTAGGCGAGCTGAAACTGTCCGAGCAGGTGACGCAGAAGGTCGAAAAGGAAATCGGGCGCCTCTCGAAAATGGCCCCGAACATGCCGGAGGCGAGCGTCATCCGCTCGTATGTGGAATGGATCCTGGATCTGCCCTGGAACGAATCCTCCAAGAGCGACATCGATATCAAGGCGGCGCACACCATTCTCGAAGAAGACCATTACGGACTGGATAAAGTCAAGGAACGCATCCTGGAGTATTTGGCTGTGCTGTCGCTTGTCAAAGTTCAAAAGGGTCCGATTCTGTGCCTGGTAGGGCCTCCCGGCGTCGGGAAAACGTCGATTGCGCGTTCGATTGCGCGGGCGATGGACCGCAAGTTTGCACACATGTCGCTCGGCGGCGTGCGCGACGAAGCGGAAATCCGCGGGCACCGGAGAACGTACATCGGTGCGATACCGGGACGGGTCATGAGCGCTATCAAGGAATGCGGCACGAACAATCCGGTGTTTTTGTTCGACGAAGTCGATAAGATCGGTGCAGATTTTCGCGGCGACCCGGCTTCGGCGCTGCTCGAAGTGCTCGACCCCGAACAGAACAAGGAATTCATGGATCACTACCTGGAGATTCCCTTCGACCTGAGCGGCGTCATGTTCATCACGACGGCCAACACGGTCGACACGATCCCCAGGCCGCTTCTGGACCGGATGGAAGTGATTACGATTTCCGGCTACACAGAAGAAGAAAAGACACAGATTGCGAAGAAGTATCTCATTCCTAAGCAACTGAAAGCGCACGGGCTCACCGGAAAGCAGATTTCGTTTTCTGGCGGCGCCATCCACGGACTCATCAATCACTACACGAGGGAGTCCGGTGTCCGCAACCTGGAAAAAGAGATCGCGAACGTGTGCCGGAAGGTGGCGCGCAGAGTCGTCGAGGGCGAAGAAGGTAAAAACAGCATCACGGCGCGTACGCTCGAATCGTATCTGGGCAAGAAAAAGTACCGCTACGACCGGATGAAGGGGGCTGACGAAGTCGGCGTCACGACAGGCCTGGCCTGGACGGCGGTAGGCGGTGACACGCTGTCGATCGAGACGGCCATTCTGCCCGGAACGGGGCAGCTCGCTCTGACCGGACAGCTCGGCGATGTGATGCAGGAGTCTGCGAAAGCGGCCATCAGCTACATCCGGTCCAAGAGCCGTTCGCTCAAGATCGACGCGAACTTCTATAAAGAAAAGGACATACACATCCACGTACCCGAAGGGGCGACGCCGAAAGACGGTCCCTCGGCCGGTGTGACGATGTGCCTGTCGGTCATCTCCGCTCTCACGGGGCGACGGGTGCGCAAAGAAGTAGCGATGACAGGTGAGATTACGCTCCGCGGCAAGATCCTGCCGGTGGGCGGCATCAAGGAGAAAGTGCTGGCGGCACACAGAGCCGGCATTAAAAAAGTGCTGATTCCCGACGAGAACGTGCAGGACCTCGAGGAACTGCCCGAAATCGTCAAAAAGGAAGTGGAGTTTGTGCTGATTAAAAAAGTGGACGATGCGATCCGCGAGGCCTTGCTGTGATTATCCGGACGGCCGAGCTGGAAGCCGTGGCAGTGCGCAAAGAGCAGTACCCGCCGGAAGACCGGAGCGAGGTCGCCTTTGCCGGCCGCTCCAACGTGGGGAAATCCTCGCTGATCAACGCATTGCTCAACCGCAGAAGTCTCGCCCGGGTCAGCGGCAGCCCGGGCAAGACGCGCACGCTTAACTTTTATAATATCAACGATGCGTTTCGCATCGTCGACCTGCCGGGCTATGGATATGCTAAAGTTTCTAAGCAGGAAGCACAACGCTGGGGGCCGATGATCGAAAACTATCTGGCGAACCGGCAGAACCTGCTGCGCGTCATCCAGCTTGTGGATATCCGCCACAAGCCGACGGCTGAAGACCGGCAGATGTACGAGTGGTTGCGCCACTACGGGCTGTCGGGCACGGTGATTGCCACCAAGGCCGACAAGGTATCCGGCAACGAGCGCGCCAAATGTCTTGCGCAGATTCGTCGAGAGCTCGATCTGGGCGCAGACGATGCGGTCCTGCCCGTTTCCACATTGAAAAAAACCGGCATAAACGATGTGCTGGATGCGATTGACGCATTGCTTTTGAGCGCTCAAAACGATACAATGGAATAGCCGAAACGGACCGCGGGGCAAGCGGAAAGCGATAGAAACGGTGGAGAGTTGTACCGAAACCGCCTGGAAAGGGGGACGGCCGTGGGACTCATGAGTTTGTACATTTTAAAAAAGAGAATACAGTCCATCCGGCCCATGATGAAGGACCCGACGGTTTCCTTCTGGAAAAAAGCGGTCATCGTCGGCGGTCTGATCTACCTGTTTCTGCCCTTCGACCTCATTCCACCGATGGTTCCGGTGTTCGGGTTCTTTGACGATGCGGTTCTGTGGGCCTTTATCCTTTCTTATCTGAAGGACGACCTGGACCGTTACTGGGCCGATGAGCGCGTGGACGGAGCTCATCCGAAAAAGTATTCGGGGAAAAACATCGTCGACAATGTCGACTACACCGTCGAAGAAGAAACATACGAAGAAATTAAAGATGAATCCAAGCAGCAGAAAGATTGAGGAGACGTATGACAGCAGCGCAAAGCAAAAAAACGTACGACTTATCGGACGTGTTGATCGACGAGAAGGCCATTGCATCCCGGGTCCGGGAGCTCGGAGCCGACATCGCCAGGGACTACGAGGGTCGCCCGGTTATACTCGTCGGCATCCTGAAAGGATGCGTGCCCTTTATCGCAGACCTGATGAGGGCTATTGACCTGGAGGGCCTGGAAGTGGATTTCATTTCTGTTTCCAGCTACGGCCGGTCGACGAAGAGCAGCGGCGTCGTGCGCATCCTCAAGGATCTGGATTGCGACATCAAAGGTAAAGATGTCATCATCGTGGAAGACATCATCGACAGCGGCCTGACGCTGTCCTACCTCAAGGAATACTTTGAGGGGAGAAACCCGAATTCGCTGCGCATATGTGCGCTTCTGGACAAGCCGTCCAGAAGAAAGACGGACATCCGGGGTGACTATATCGGTTTTGAGGTGGAGGATAAGTTCATCGTCGGATACGGTCTGGACATGAACCAGCGCTACCGCCACCTTCCGTTTGTGACGTGGGTCAAGGAAGAAAAATAAAAGGAGAAGGACATGGGTTACATGGTACCGGTCGGTGTGTCCAACAGACACATGCACCTGAGCGAAGAAGATCTCAACACGCTGTTCGGCGCGGGCTACGAGCTGCAGCCGGCGAAAGACTTAAAACAGCCCGGGCAATATGCGGCCGAAGAAAAAGTAGATGTCGTCGGTCCGAAGGGTACGCTGAAGGGAGTCCGGGTCCTCGGGCCGCTCCGCTCTGCCACGCAGGTCGAGCTGTCGTTTACGGACGCCCGGATGCTGGGTGTCGAGTTGCCCGTCAAGGAGAGCGGCAAGCTGGACGATACGCCCGGCATCGAACTCGTCGGTCCGGCAGGGACGGTCCGCATTGAGCAGGGTGCTATCGCCGCGCTTCGGCATGTACATCTTTCGCCCGAGCAGGCTGCGGAAGCCGGAGTCCGGGACAAGCAGATGGTTCGCCTCCGTGTGCCCGGCGAGCGGGGTCTGACGTTTGACAACGTGCTCGTCCGTTCGGGAGAAGGGCACGAGAAGGAAGTGCATCTGGATACGGACGAAGCGAATGCCGCCGGGTTGAAGAACGGCATGGAAGTCGAGATCCTGGCATAGGTGCAGACGATGAACGATTTAGCCCGATACATCGATCATACGCTGCTGGCGCCGGAAGCGACCAGCCGGGATGTTGTCCGCCTGTGCGAAGAAGCGGTTCGCTACGGATTTTACGCAGTCTGCATCCACTCCCGCTTTGTTCCGCTTGCGCGCAAGCAGCTGGAGGGGAGCGATGTGCAGATCGCGTGTGTCGTCGGTTTTCCGCTCGGTGCAAACAGCACGGAGGCAAAGGTGTGCGATGCGGTGCAGGCCTGCCGCGAAGGAGCCCGCGAACTGGACATGGTGCTCAGCATCGGAGCGCTCAAAGAAGGAGCCGACGATGCGGTGCTGGCGGATATCCGCGCGGTCGTCGATGCGGCGAAAGCGTTCGGGTGCATCGTTAAAGTCATCCTGGAGACGGCGCTTTTAAACGATGAAGAAATCGTGCGCGCCTGCCGGATTTCGGAGCGGGCCGGCGCGGCCTTTGTCAAGACGTCCACCGGGTTTTCGACCGGCGGTGCCACCGTGCACCACGTGGAGCTGATGAGGCAGTCGGTCGGTAGCGGCGTGCGGGTCAAGGCGTCCGGCGGTATCCGTGACCGGAAGACCGCCGAAGCGATGATTGCGGCCGGGGCCGATCGCATCGGCGCTTCTGCCGGTATCGCAATCTGCGAAGGGGAGGACGTCGAATGAGCGACATTCTTGTGCTGACCGGCAGCCCGAGGCCGGACGGAAACAGCCGCATGCTAGCCGATTCGTTTGTAGATGGGGCCGTAAATGCAGGGCTGGACGTAAAGGTGTTCCACACCGCCGGCATGGATATCGCGCCCTGTTTAGGGTGCGAGTACTGCAGATCGCACGAAGGTCAGTGCATTCAGATCGACGATATGCAGCTCATCATGCCTCATCTGCATGAGGCGAAGGTCGTCGTATTTGCGACCCCTCTGTATTTTTACGGGATGTCTGCACAGCTGAAGCTGGCTGTCGACCGGATGTATGCGCTTTTGGGCCGAAAGCCCGCTGTCGATTCCTGCGTGTTGCTGGCAAGCTACGCAGATGAAGATGGAAAGGCGCCGGAGGCGCTGATTGCTCACTACAAGGCGTTTACCGGATACAGCCGATGGAAGAATCTAGGTATCGTGACGGCAGGATGCGTCCACGCGGAAAGGGAAATCGCAGGTCATCCGGCGCTCGACGAAGCGCGCAGGCTAGGAGAGAGTATGCGGTCTGTCTTTGGACAGCCTGGTATATAGAGGATAGACAAGTACGCTGTACACGAGGGTCATGATGGCGGCAAACGGCGCGCGCACCGTGAAGAGCGCACAGTAGGTAGCCGGTGTAAACGGACCCATGTATAACAGAACAATCCACAGCGTATTCAGAAGTGCCGATGTAATCAGCTGAGTTACCAGAATCGCAAGAAAGAGAGCCGGCTTCGAAATGCGGCTTTGCTTTTCCGACGACGCCTTTAGAATGATCGCCGGCAGAAAACCTGTCAGGAATGCGGAGAATGTAAACCCGGGGAAATAGGGCCCGACGGGAAACAGCGTAGCGCCGACGAGATCGGCCACGAGACCGGCCATGCCGCCGGCAGGTCCGCCCAGAAGCAGACCGGCCAGGATAACGGGAACTTCGCCGAAGCCGACGCGCATCGACTGCACGCCGAGAAACGGAACGTAAAAAGATAGAAATCGCGTCAGCACCAGACTGACGGTGGTCAGAAGTGCAAGCCTGGTCAGGATTGCAGTGCGGTTGTATCCATGCATGGAGGGTCCTCCGTTCGTGCGTAGTCAGATGCAGACATTATACAGAAACCGCGCGAAAAATGCGAGCGGCCCGGTCGGCGAAGCTGAAAAATAAACAGAAAGCAAAATGAATTAATTAATTTAAAATAGCGGTTGACAAATAAGATTGTCCGCCCTATAATAAAAATGTTCCGCCAAAAAGCGGGATGGCTCTGACAAGAGCGAGAACCTTGAAAACATCATAGTGTAGAAATTGAGTCGAAAGAAGGCTTTAGTTAGCCTTCCAAGACAAGTACAACCGACCTAAAAGTAGGTAGGCCGAAGCTTTACGCGCAAGCGTAGAGGTTCACGTACAATTTCTTGAGGAAACAATAATTTCGCGAAAGCGAAGAAACGCGAAAGC
>Ga0265293_10002338_pt1 | contig 38495 bp, 34 predicted proteins | sample Munlanlewell138R_FD_192505 | JGI IMG/M metagenome (GOLD analysis project Ga0265293, IMG submission 192505) | Leachate microbial communities from a municipal landfill in Southern Ontario, Canada - Leachate well 138R | ecosystem: Engineered > Solid waste > Landfill > Unclassified | place: Canada... | reverse complement strand
AACTACATACGATTACCTAAAATCCGGCGAGCTGTACAGCGCAAACGTGTCCGTAAAAGACGTGAACGGATATCCCGACCAAGCGCTGAGCATTGTTGATTATTACCAATACAACGCGGACGGACAAAGGATTTTAAAGGAAAGCGCCGAAACTATAAAGTATTACTACACGGGCGATGCGGTGCTGTTTACCACGGATATAAACAACGTCAAAATATCCGAGAATATAGTAACGCGCGGCGGCGAGGTGATATCGAGCAAGCGCTTCGGCGATGTGCAGGACGGGGACGCGTGGTACTACTTTAATTACGACATGCGCGGTAGCACAACGGTGATACTAAAACCGGACGGCGGCTACAAGAAAGACTACGCCTACGACACGTTCGGCAACACCATCGAAGGCGGCGGCAGCTTCTACAACGAGACGCAGTTTACCGGCGCGACATACGACAAGTCCACCGGTATGCATTACATGAACGCGCGGTACTACAACCCCGCGACAGGACGTTTTCTCACGCAGGACAGCTACACGGGGAATCTGTACGACCCATGGACGCAGAATCTGTACAGTTACTGTATGAATAATCCGGTGAATTATATTGATCCCACGGGACATATTGCAGCAGCTTTTGCTATTGCTGGAGCAGCAAATATATGGAACCCTTTTGGTTGGTTGCTTCTCGGAGTGGCTGCAGTTGTTACAGTAGTTGTAGTAGTAGAGGTTGTTGATTCAATATCGGATAATACTGTTGTGGAGTCCAGAGAAATTAAAGAACCTGCTATCCGAGATAAATCTAACACAAGGAAAGAAGCGGAACAAAAAGCAAAGAAGGCTGGGAAAGGAAAAGAACCAATACATCATCCGCATGGGCATAGTGGAAACCCGAAACCGCATTTTCATCCGGATGTTAAACAACCTCCTTATCCAAAACCTAATAAAATGCCGACACCACATGACCATTATTATTATCCTGTCGAGTTTTTGTTGGCGCAACGCTATATGAAAATTGGTGGTGAATCTAAATGAATATTAATAGACTATTTAAAGCAATAGAGAATAATGAAAATGATTTGTTAAAGGTTAATCTGACTTCAAAAAATATAAATAAAAAAAATAAAGAGGGTCAAACATTAATACATCAAGCCACAATATGCAATAATGTTGAGGCAATAAAGCTATTACTTAATTTATGTGTAAATGTTGACATTTACGATAAAAAAGGGTTTAGTGCCTTAAAGTACGCATGTTATATGGATCATGTTGAAGCGGCTGAATTATTGATGAAATATAAACTGAGCCTAACATGGTATGAACCAATGATGCTTGCAGCTTCGATGGATTGTTGTAAAACGTTAAGATGTCTTATCGGGCTCGGAGGAGATGTCAATGGCTATGCAAGTGACAAAGAAGGCTATTCACTGATTCATTGGGCTGCGCAGGAAGGGCATATTGATGTAATTAAGCTGTTGGTAGAGCACGGTGCAAATCCGGATTTACTTGACGATAGCGGGCATACGCCATTGTATAAATCAGCATCTGAAGGGCATACCGATATTGTAGAGTATTTATTGACTTGTGGGGTTGATATAGAGGGTAGGCTTGAGAAAGAGTTAAACTCCACTACACCTATAATGATTGCATGTGGATGGAATAAAAGCAAAGTTGTTGAAGTTTTAATAAAAAACGGAGCAAATATTGAAGCGAAAGATATGGATGGGCGTACGCCATTATTCTATGCGGTACTACGCCAAAATAAAAATATAGTTGATATACTCATAAATAATGGTGCAGATAAAAACATAAAAGACTTAAGAGGGTATACATTAAATGATTTAAACAACCCAGAGATTAGAAAAGCAATAGATAATGAAGAATACAAGCAAGAAAATTAATTTATACGTAGTAATGGGAATCATATTCTTCTAAATAAGGACGGGCAAAATATGCGACCACGTGGTGTCCGCAGACCCGACGGGCATAACGGGCACGCAGGAGTACGACATCGCCGGCAGACTGGTCAACAAGCACGGCGGTGGAGCGCAAATCACTTACGTATACGACAACATCGGCAATGTGCTCTCAACCGCGGACAAGGCGGGAGTAACCGCCATAATTTCTAGTTCAGCAGTACGCCTATTCCGCCAACGGCAGGCTTAACTACACCGACACATTCAGGAACGATATAGACGATTGCGGAACAGGCTACATGCGCAGGCAATACACGTATAACGCCAACGGCATGGTGGAAAAGATACAGTACAAGGAACAGGGCGTTACGCTAAGAGAAGAACATGACTATACATACAATAACTAGGAGGCAGTTGTTAATATTAAAGGAGAAAGTTATGTATAAAATATTTAAAATGATAATGCTTTTATTAATAATATTAACCTTATCTTCTTGTGTTGTTTTCACAGATAGAGACTATTTGAGTCTGAGTTTGAAAAACGATAGGATGGAAGACCATGGAAATGCAGCGTGCGTTTATTATGATCGTATATACTATTTGTCTAACGAACAAGGCGATGCAGGCATATATAGTATGAATTTTGAAGGAACCGATGTACGCATAGAGTTAAAAAACCCAAGCGTAACACATATTCAAATTGTTGACGATACTATATATTTTATCGGACTAAGAGAAATTGCTAAAAAGGTACACGACCCTTTGGTGGAATCAAAGAATAAGTATTCATTGTATTTTAGTGATATAGGGAGTAATAAATACAGCGCTTATTATGATGAATATGATAACATTTCAGGGTTCTCCATTTTAAATAATGGGTATAAATTAATAAGCGGCGGCAATATTCAAGAAGAGATAACCTTATTTAATAAAGAATTCGAAATAGTTCATAGATTACAAAATGAATACAAAAAAACATTTAATTTTTATTATAAAAGCGGTGAAGTGAAAAAAGATATCTATGGATTTGATGATCTGATTGCAGTAACAATGTCTCTTACTGAGGATTTTAAATATGATAGATTTCCTGATAATTCCCAACCGTATTTCATTGATATAAATAACGGAGGACTTGTATTTAAACTTGGTAATAATAAATTGCAACAAAAAGATGTCATCAAGGCATATCATATGGACGAAGAAAATATATACTGCTCCTATAATGAAATGGTGGTTATTTTGGATAAGTCATCTTTCTATGTAAAACAAAGCTTTATACCTGATGGATTGACAGTGGACTTTAATATAGATTATATGACAAAATTAAATGGATATGTTTATATTATGGCTGATAAATGGAGCGATACGAAATACAAAACACCTCCCTTGAAAAATGAAATACTATACAGAATGAATCCGGATACTTTTAAATTCGAGGAGGTGTTGAATTTAAAAGCAAGACAAAGGATATTGGCATTTGATGATAAATATATAATCATGCTAGATAACGGGGTACTTTACAAACTGTTTTTAGATGCTGAGATAATTGGAGAAAAAGAGAAACTTTGTGATGCACCGCCAGATATTTATTCGAGAAACCATATGATTGATATTGCAGGCGATTGGATGTTTATATATTCTACTTATCCTGATAGGAAAAGTTCAATAGTATTTGGTTCGGATTTACCTGGGCAGCATCTATATGTAAAAGTAAATATGGAGACAGGGGAAATTATCAGTAACAATGTTGAACTTGATTTTTCTGCTTTAGACAATTATAAGCTAAAATAGCGGGTGTTCACTAACTGATGGTTATTTTAATATTCCTCCGGTGAGCTGTACAGCGCAAACGTGTCCGTAAAAGACGTGAACGGTTATCCCGACCAAGCGCTGAGCATTGTTGATTATTACTTATACAACGCGGACGGACAGAGGATTTTAAAGGAAAGCGCCGAAACTATAAAGTATTACTACACGGGCGATGCGGTGCTGTTTACCACGGATATCAACAACGTCAAAATATCCGAGAATATTGTAACGCTCGGCGGCGAGGTGATATCGAGCAAGCGCTTCGGCGATGTGCAAGACGGGGACGCGTGGTACTACTTTAACTACGACATGCGCGGCAGCACAACGGTGATACTAAAACCGGACGGCGGCTACAAGAAAGACTACGCGTATGACACGTTCGGCAACACCACCGAGGGCGGCGGCAGCTTCTACAACGAGACGCAGTTTACCGGCGCCACATACGACAAGTCCACCGGTATGCACTATATACCCTCGCTTCGCTGGGGCAGACCCTGAACGCCCGGTACTATAATCCGAGCACAGGGCGCTTCCTGACACAAGACAGCTACACCGGCAACCCGTACGACCCATGGACGCAGAATCTGTACGCGTATTGTGGCAACAACCCTGTGAACTTTGTAGATCCGACGGGGCATTGGTTTTATTCTGTTGAGCAGCAAAACCAATTTTACCAAAATTGGCTTGCCAATTGTGATTCATATGTTCCTTCGGATGTTGCCCAAAAACTGAAGTTCGGTTCTTTGGATAACGGGACTATTGCCTCGGATACGCATGAAGAAAAGTGGAACGATGAAAAACAAGTTATAATTGGGGATGAATTATATTTAACTTCAGAATACCAATGGCGTACAAATTGTTATGCTTACGCATTTGATTTACTTATTAACCCTATTACGGGAAAAAAGTTTTTTGCACATCCACAGCTTGGTGGAAGCAATCCTTGCTGGGCAATGCAACCGGGAATGTTCGTTGGGAAATGGCTAATCGGAGAATATGATGGTAAGAAACTAGTAGACTACGTTAAAGAAGATGCGGAAGAAATAGGATATAACTTTTACGAATATGAATACGGAACAAAAGTACCGGATGGCAATTGGTTAGTTGCTCTTGTATATGAAAAAGGAGGAGGTAATGACTACCATTGGTATAGAAGAAGCACCGATGGTACATGGTCACATAAACCTAGAGCGTCAAATTACAGAAATATAGACAATTCAGGAAAAACAATATATGATACTCGACTGTGCGATTGGGTGAGATATACAAACTTTGTAGGATATTTTATTGTTGGTCCCAACCAGAAGGAGAGGTAAAATGAAAAAATTATTATTAGTAGCTATTGTTGTTATGATGATTGTGACCGGATGTCATAAGGAAGGAGACAGCGGATTGATTGAAGGAAAAAATGCAAATGGTAATGAGACCAGTTTTGAACTTGATTATTACAAAGAAATTGAGTATGAGGAAAAGCAGATTTTTTTCAAAGATGTTCTCTTTTTAAAAGAGGGAATGATGCCAATAGAAATAAAAAGTAGATTGGGACGGCCCAATGAACCAATTCATTTAGATGGCAATCAATCTGACCTTGTTTACTATTTAGAAGATGGTGGCATATTGAAAATTGGATATGGAATTTGGCATTATGCGTATATAGACTATGGGGATTGCATAGTAACGTTTTTTGGCTTTGATTTAATAAAGGACAGAGTGGAAATGCAGAAAAAGGATAAGTACTATAAAATGGTAGGAATAGAATAATAGGTTATATTCAAATTTATTAAGTAAAAAGGCGCCGCTTGGGGCGGTTAGTACAATAGATTACGGTTATTATACGGCCGCGGGCAAAATATGCGACCGCGTGGTGTCCGCAGACCCGACGGGCATAGCGGGCACGCAGGAGTACGATATCGCAATAACAAGGGGTACATAAGCACAGCAATTATATATAAGTGCAAAGCACAATTTATATATGTTATTTAATAATAAACTTTGGAATGGCTGGTAACTGCAAAAACCTTGGCGGCTGCGCATATCACTGTTGACTGCGTAAACGTTTTTGTTCATACAGATTTCTGTCCGCTTTATCAATCATTTGCATAATAGAAAGTTTTTCATTACACTGCCCAAGGCACCAACCATAGCTGGCGTTAACCGTATAGCGTTTTGAGGAACGTTCATTGTATAACGTTCCATATGATTGCATAGAGAATAGTATTGAGCGTAGGGTTTCTTCGTTTGGCACAAGACCAACACAGACAAATTCATCGCCTCCCATACGCGCGATAATATCATCGGGGCGGGAACAATGCCTAAGTATGTCCGCCACAACCTGTATGGCTTCGTCTCCCGCAGCATGACCATAAGTGTCGTTTATGCGCTTTAACCCATCAAGATCAACAAAAATTACAAAAAGCATATCATGCGCCGGCGTTTTAAGCAGAGGCTGTACCCGTTTTTCCAGTCCTCTGCGATTGAGTACGCCGGTAAGAGGATCATGCAAGCTTATTTTCTCCATTGAAATAGAATATTGTTTTAGCACTTCTTGAGTACGAAGGTTTTCCAGAGCAAGACGAAGATTTTTAACCCAAATGCGCTGCATAGAACCGCTGGAATTATTAAAATCAAAAGCAATATAGCCGAACGTATTATTTTTATAATAAAGAGGCGCGAGAACGAGCGCTGCCGGGCCGTTACTTAGCTCGGGCAGTATATTCTTGGTTTTAAATTTCAAGCCGGTTCGCATAATGTCGTCCGCTATACCCAGCACCAGTGTCATTTCACCCGGGTAAGTATTTGAAATTTGCATATGGTTTATAAGGCTGCTTTCGTTAACACAAAAATATAAAAATCTAAATGCCAGTACATGCGCTAAAGATTTAAGCTGGTTAACAACATCCTGCATTGTATAGGTACCTGTTAAAAGTTCCATCATTGATGTGCTGATATTGTCGTGGGTGCGAAATTCATCGGTTTTCAGCACAAGTTCTTTGATAAACCGCCTCTCGCTTATTTGTTCCGCGTCCTCACAGCCGCACGAACCCGCTATAACAACTTGCGAGTTAAACTCGTATTCCTTTTCAACATGTACGCCGGAAATTACATTGTTTATAATTTGTACGGCGCGTATGCCCATTTCCAGCATAGGTTGTTTTACCGTGGTGATGCGCGGAACATGGCGTTCCGCTTCATGGGTGCAATCATAACCCGACAAGGCTATGTCGTCAGGTACGTTAAAGCCGCGCCTTATAAGCTCGGCGTATGCGCCAAGCGCCATATTATCATTGGCGCACACTATAGCTTGCGGGATGTCGTGCTGTAAAAATTGGGCGACCGCCTCGCGCGCGCATTCCCTGTTAAAATCCCCTACATATACACGGCTGTCCTCAAACTTGATTTGATACCGTTCCAATACTTTTGTATATACATTCAGACGGTATTTTGCGTCGTGATTCCCGGGGGGTCCGGAAATGTAATTAATACGGGTAAATCCGTGGTCTGTAATAAAATGCCGTATTAAAGTTTCCATACTGCCGTCATCAACGGAGTCAATTCTATAGCAGCTGTCTATATGAGGGCCTATGCTCACTATAGGAATGTTATTTGCCGGCAGCGCTTTTTTTAAATACTCCACGGCTTGTTCGGAGATTATTGTATTAGTAAGAATAATGATACTATCAAAGTCGCGCATATCCGGCAAGGTAAATATTTTTAACTCGCCTTCGTTGTTTTCGTTGACGGTATAGCTTATATTAGATGTGAAAAAAAGCACCGTAAATTTAAGCTCTGCGGCTTTTTTGGCAATGCCTTCGCATATTGTGTGCTGATAATAGTGGCCGATGCCATTGAGGAATACTGCTATTCTGTGTCTTTTCGCAGTGCTGCGCTTAAATTGCGCTTGGTCATCGGCACGGCTTATTAACTCTGGCATGGGGCGCTCGATTCTTTTTTGTTTTATTAATTAGACTTAAACGCGAATTTGAGTTTTAAAACAGCAATTTTAATATGAATTCAGTAAAAGACAAAACAATGACAGGTTTAGTAATAAAACCGACATAGGTTTTTAGCACATACTTATGCGCAGCATATTCCAGGAAAGTTTGGGAAGCACAAGCCTTACGCTGTTTGCGGTTATTGCCCCGCCGCTTTTTGTCCGCGGCTTTACGGTTGTGCGGTACGCGGTGTTAACAGCATCCGGCGCGTATCCGTCCAAGGCCACCCATTCAACTATACGCCGGCATGTAAAATTCGTAAATTGCAATGTACAGGGAATATCGCATTCAATGTTTTTGTTTATAATGAAAAGCGAAAGCTCGTTTTCCGCTTCATTAAAAACAGCCGCGCAATCTATATAAGGAATACCGTTGCCGGCATCGCAGTTATACACAGGTGCGGCTACATTGGTTTTAAGCGCTGTGCCCCGCCCGAATTGCGAGGTATAAAGGAATGGGTAATACGTTGTCTGCAGCCATGCGCGCCCTTGCGGTTCCGTCATAATAGGAGCAATGGTGTTTACAAGCTGCGCAAGGCATGCGATTTTTACAACGTTGGAATTGTTAATCAATGTTGTAAGCATGCTCCCGATAAGTATAGCATCGGCGAAATTGTAAAGCTCCTCCTCGATGGGGCGCGCCGGTATCCACTTTTGCGGCTCTTTGCAGTCTTTTTTAAAATGATACCATACATTCCATTCATCAAATGAAAGGCAGATATCTTTGACCGCTTTTTTTTCCTTTTTTATTTCTTTGCATATACCGGCGACTTCTTTTATAAATGCGTCCATGCATACATTACTTGCGAGGAACGCGGGCAGGTCGCCGTCGTTATTAGTATAATACGTATGCAGCGAAATATAATCCACATGCTCGTACGTTTGCCGAAGCACCACTTTCTCCCATTCGCCGAAAGTGGGCATTTCGCGAAAAGAACTGCCGCACACCACTAGTTCAATGTCAGGGTCAATCCATTTCATCATTTTGGCAGTTTCACAAGCGAGGCGTCCGTATTCTTCCGCAGTTTTGGCGCAAATCTGCCACGGACCGTCCATTTCATTGCCAAGGCACCAAAGCTTTACGTTGTGCGGTGCAGTATAGCCATGTGAAATGCGCATATCACTGTAATATGTACCGTTGGGGAAATTACAGTATTCCAGCAGGTTGGCGGCATCCTGCGCGCCGCGGGTGCCCAGATTTACAGCCAGCATAGGTTTTGCGTCTACGAGTTTGAGGAAATCCATAAACTCGTTCGTTCCCACCTGATTTGTCTCAATGGAAAGCCAGGCCGGCTCAGGCCTGATAGGCCGGCTGGTTTTTGGGCCTACGCCGTCTTCCCAACGATAGCCGGAAACAAAATTGCCGCCTGGATAACGGATAATAGGTACGCGCAGAGGACGAATAAGATCAATCACATCTGTGCGGAAACCGTCCATTTGCGCGGATGGGTGCCCAGGCTCATATATGCCGGTATATACTGCCCGACCCATGTGCTCAATAAAAGAGCCATAAAGCCGCTCGTCCACAACCGAGATAACATCGTTTGCATTAAGGCTTATAATAGCAGTTTGCTCCATATCGTTCCCTTTAAATTAAGTTTGCCCCGCAGGTTGATTCACGCTCGATTACGGTGCAGGCAAGCATAAGCTTTTGCCCGTAAGTAACGTGCTTGCCTTCCAGTATGTCGAGCATCAAATGCGTTGCATTCTGACCAATTTCGAATAAGGGCAGAGAGACAGTGCTCAGTGCAGGACGGCTGACTGTGCTGATTTCCCGGTTGTCAAAGCCTATAAGCCCAAGCTCTTTGCCTACTTGTATCCCGTGCTCGCTGCAGTAATCAATTACGCCCATGGCCATAAGGTCGTTCTGCGCGAATATGGCAGTTACGCCCGTATCGATTAGCCGCTTCGCGAGAGTATACCCCTGGTCTCTTTCCCAGTTCCCGTACACAGTCAGATGGGGGTTATAGGGAATGTTGCCTGTGAAAAGCGCCTCCTGATAACCCAGCAGGCGGTTGGCTGTGTGCATACTATCCGGTTCTCCGGCAATTACACCGATTTTTTTGTATCCTTTTCTTATAAGCAATTGCGTGGCTTCAAATGACGCTTTCTGATCGTCATACATAACTGATGAAATACCCGGGTCTGTACTGTAGCAATACGCGCAGACAAACGATGTGCTGCTTATCGTACTTAAAGGAACAACGGGATGGCTGTGGCATCCTATGTAAATAATCCCGTCAACCTGCTTTGACAGCATCGTATCGACCAATGAAAGAGCAAGCTCGGCGCATTCATCAGTATCCTTGGGCCTGTTGCCATATCGCTTATAAAAGCGCAGATTGCCGAGAATGTAATGGTAGCCATGGCTTTCGCAATAAGCGTCTATACCGTCCACTATGTCCGGCGTGTTAAATACCGTCAAGTCTTCTGTGATTACGCCTAAAGTCCGGCTTTGTCCCTTCTTTAAAGTACGTGCCGTCAGATTAGGGCGGTAATCAAGTTCTTTTGCAATAGACAGCACGTTGTCTATCGTGGCCTGACTGACGCCCTTTTTGCCGTTCAGCACCTTTGACACGGTAGCGATAGAAACATTTGCTTTTTTTGAAATTTCCCTGATAGTTGCCATACCGGCTCCTTATGTTTTGAATTAATGATATCATATAAACGTTTAACAATCAATAATATTTAGTCTTATGCTCCGGAAAAGCAGACAAAATAGTGCTGCCGCTTAATAAAAAATAGCAAACGCATAAAACGATTAATATGGAAGAATATATTACATGGACGTAATAACAAGTAGAAGCGAAGGATTATACTGGAACGGGGAATGATAAAAGCTAAAATTATTTTAAAAAATATCTTTACAAATTTGATAACATATATTATAGTGTGTGACACAGGGTAAACGTTTAATATAATTATTATATAATTTCGATGGGAGCATTATAATGAATACACCTTTGCGGCTGCCTGATTTGAATAGAATAACCATTAAGGATGATTTTTGGAGTCACTATACCGACATGGTTGCAAGGGTAATTGTCCCGTACCAGTGGGACATTCTCAACGATAAGGTGCCGGAAGCAAAAGTTTCTCATTGTCTTGATAATTTCCGCATCGCTGCCGGCGAACTTGACGGCGAGCATAAGGGTGTTGTTTTTATTGATACGGATGTGTATAAATGGCTTGAAGCTGTGGCCTATTGCATACAAAACGGCTCGGGCGCAGGCTACGAGGAGATTGCGGATGAAGTTATAGCGTTAATCGGGCGCGCTCAACAAAGCGATGGATATCTGAACACTTATTATACGCTTGTGGAGCCGGACGCGTGTTGGAGCAATCTTGTAGAGGGGCATGAGCTTTATAGCGCCGGGTATCTTATCGAGGCGGCAATTGCTTATTATCAGGCGACAAACAAAGACGCGCTTTTAAAAGTAGCCCGTCGTTTTGCAGATTTGATATGCCGGATGTTCGGACCGGACAAAGGACAAATCAAAGGGTATCCGGGGCATCAAGAGATTGAGTTGGCCTTAGTCAGGCTATACCGCTGTACTGGAGAAAAGAAATACCTTTCGTGCGCTCGGTTTTTTATCGAAGAGAGGGGAAAAGAGCCGAACTACCTTGAGGCGGAAATTAAAGGAAGGGGAGGCTGCGAACTATTCCCTGAGTTTGAAAAGTATGAGCTTAAATATTCTCAGGCGCACATGGAACCTAAGAAGCAGCGTACAGCGGAAGGGCACGCCGTCCGCGCGGTTTATATGTATTGTGCAATGGCTGATTTAGCATATGAGTATCAGGATGAGAAGATGCTTAAAGCGTGCCGGACGCTGTGGGACAACGTAACGCAAAAGCGTATGTTCATAACCGGAGGCATAGGGTCCTCCAGCTTTTTTGAAAGATTTACGACTGATTATCACCTGCCCAATAATTATGCTTATTGCGAGACTTGCGCATCTGTTGGGCTTGCGTTGTTCGGCAGACGAATGGCGCATATAGAAAGGGACGCTTCGTATTACGACACAGTGGAGCGGGCGCTCTATAATACGGTGCTTGCGGGCATCAGCGTTGACGGGGACCGATATTTTTATGTGAATCCCCTAGAGGTTTGGCCGGACGCCTGCCTTCCGGCTACGTCGCTCGGGCATGTGATGCCGGAACGCCAGCGGTGGTTTAATGTGGCATGCTGCCCTACCAATGTGGCGCGTACTCTCGCGTCTTTGGGGCAATATATATACGCCGTAAATGATAGTTCGATATATGTCAACTTATTCATTTCCTCCATATTTGAAGCAACAGTTTCGGGAAGTCCTGTAACGTTTGACATGGACTCTAAACTAATGCAAAGCGGTAAAGTTGCGTTTCGCGTCGGAGGGAAGGGGGGGAGCTTCTCTCTGGCCGTTCGCATACCCGAATACGCGCAGAAAACCGATTTTTTGATGGATGGGGAGATAATACGGCCTGTGACGCAAAAAGGGTACGCTGTTATTGAAATCAATACGGCGGATGAGCACGTAATAGAGATGCAGATGGATATAAGCCCAAAATGGGTGACCGCAGATCCGCGTGTCCGGGATAACACGGGCAAAATAGCGCTTATTAAGGGGCCTTGTGTTTATTGTCTTGAGGAAACGGATAACGGAGAAAATCTGGCGTCGGTTTATGTAAGTCCGGACGCCGCCGTTAACGAATGCGTACAAACCGGTCTTCCCGGGAACCTTCCCGCGCTGACCTATCAGGGCGGGCGGCTTAAACAACTTAACCGGGACGAAAAACGTTTATATGATACTGCCGGTTTTCTAATGGAGCCTGTGACTCTTAAAGCCATACCGTATTGTTTGTGGTGCAACAGACAGCCGGGCGAGATGATAGTTTGGCAAAAAGCACAAATCAAGTGATCATCAGATTATTAATGTTTATACAGCATAGTTGTTGTATAATAAAAATAAGTAAAGGAAGTGTATAAAGTAATGAACCTGAAAAGAATGTTGGCTTTTGCGCTTTGCCTGCTGACAGTGCTGGCAAGTGCGGCCTGCGGGCCGGCGGAGACTAGTAATGGTGATGAACCGACAGACCCCGTGGCGCCTACGAAAGGCGGGGAGCAAGAGAGCAGAGTTACAATTACGTTCTCATTATGGGGCGACCCGGCCGAACAGGAAATAACTCAGGCAGCTTTGGACGTATACAATGATTCGCAGGATAAAGTATACGTTAAAGCGTTACAGATTGGGCGCGATGAATACAACGAAAAGCTTCAGACCATGGCTTTGGCCGGCGGAATGCCGGATTGCGGAATGGTTGCGGAAGACACCGTTATAGGCTGGGCGAGAGATGGCCTGCTGTCTACCGAGATAGATATATATGCGGGCCAGAGTAATCTGCCGCTCGACTATCTTGCGTTCAAATACGAAGGCAACACCGTCGCTTATTCCGCGGCAAACGAGGTACTCGCGTTGTGGTATAATAAGAAGATGTTCGATGACGCCGGCGTACCATATCCTCCCGCCACACTTGATGAAGCGTGGACATGGGATCAGTTTATCGATGTTGCCAAGAAGCTGACGATAGACGCCAACGGCAAGAATGCGGGCGAGGACGGCTTCGACAAGAACAATATAGTACAGTACGGCGCTTATGTAAACCAATATACATGGCAGCTTGAGGTTTGGGCGCTTTCAAACGGCGGCAAATTCTTCTCGGAAGACGGCAAATCGATAGTGTTTGACGATGCAGCTGTAGAGGCCATGCAAAAGGTTTTCGATCTGCACTTGGTACACAACGTTGCGCCGTTAAACGACGGCACTTTGGACAATGGCTTTGCCAGCTCTTTGGGAGCAGGAAACGTTGCAATGTGTACGGAAGGACAGTGGGCTGCAGGAAACAGGGGAGCGGGCTTTGAAGGCATTGATTACGGTGTCGCCGTGCTTCCTTATATGAAGCAAAAAGCTACCATCTGCACTGGCGGTCCCACAGCCGTATTCGCCACGACGCAGTACGCGGAGGAAGCCGCGGATTTCTTAAGATGGTATAACAGTGAAGAAAACAACATTGGCACCATACTTGCCGGATGGTGGATGCCTACCAAATTGAATTGGTATACTGATGCGGCTCTGCTGAAATCGTGGGTTGACGATTGTGAATTACGCTCGGTTTTACCGGCCGAAGCTTACAAAACGGCTATTGTAGACGTTGCCTTGGATACCAACGTAACCAAACAAACAGGATGGTACTATACGCCGAATACCTACGAGATACTGGTAAAAACATTGCAACCGGCTCTTGTGGAAGCGATTAACGGCAGCAAGACGGCCGCGGATGTTATCGAATCGGTTCGTGCCGCGATGCAGGCCGAACTCGGCTGATAAGGAAACGACTGCTTCTTGTGAAGTAACGTAGTGAAAAAGGGGCGCCTGAAAATTACAATGCGTATGCGGGCGCCCCGTCTAGTTTATATCCGGGAAAGTGGGGATAGGAAGACATGAAAAGTAGGAGAAAGAGATCAATAATCGCTAAAAAAGAACAGCGTACGGCGTATCTGCTGTTGATCCCTGCGTTTCTTGGTTTGTCATTTATCACTTATTTGCCTATACTGGCCGTATTCGGTATAAGTTTAACAGACCTAAATGTTGGCCATTTTATACAAGGCGGCACGCTGCCGCCAGTCAATTTTATTGGACTTGATAATTTTGTTCATATATTTGAAAGCCCGAGCGTTGATTTTCTAAACTCGATTACGGTAACCGTAGTGTTCTCGCTTATCGCCGTTGCCGGCAGTATAGTTTATTCGATGATTATAGCATTGCTTTTAAATCGCAAAATGCCCGCACGCGGATTTTTCCGTGCAATATTTTATATTCCGTACATACTTCCCGCCACCGCGGTAATGATTAGCTGGTGGTTTTTATTTAGATATGACGGCGGTCTGCTAAACTATATACTTGTGAGTTTAGGCTTGGGGAAATCTTATTTCCTGTCTTCCGCGGACACTGCCATACCGTCACTGGCGCTTATAGCTGTTTGGACATCGGGCAACCTTATTGTTATATTTATGGCAGGGCTGCAAAACGTGCCCCGGGTGTATCATGAGGCTGCGGAAATAGACGGCGCGAACGCCTGGCAGCGGTTTTGGAACGTTACTATTCCCTGCATGACACCCATTATTTTTTATAATCTTTTGATGAGCCTTGTCGTTAATCTCCAGGTTGTCGTGCCCGCATTGGCCGTTACAAAAGGCGGTCCGGGTAAATCTACAATGTTTATGACATATTTGATGTACCAGATTGGGTTTAGAGGCAGGCAGTTAGGACAGGCCGGCGCCATTGCGTTTGTGTTTTTTATCGTCGCGGCGATACTAGCCGGTATATTGTTCGCCACATCGAAAAAGTGGATATTTAATGAGGCTGGAGATGATAAAAAATGAATCAGACCGCAAATCAGGCAGCAGAGAAAATGAAAAAAATGTTTTTTAGAAGCTCTATAAAAAGCAAAAGAAGGAATCAGAAGATTGCGGACGCCACAACGTTTGTTATCGTTGTAATATTAGCCGCCTTGGTTATGCTACCGTTATGGTGGATAATCCGTTCTTCGCTTATGAACAGCCTCGAAATATTTAAATGGCCGCCGCAGTTTATACCGACACAATGGTTGTTTTCTAATTACGTAATAAAGCCGACTACTTTTGATTTTTGGCTGTATTTAGGGAATACGTTAACCATAAGCGTTCCTTGCGTTATTTTTGGTACAGTTACGGCGGTAATGTGCGGCTATTCTTTCGGACGGCTGCGGTTTGGTGGTAAAACGTTTATATTTTCGCTTTGCGTCGGTTCAATGCTGCTGCCGACTATGGTAACGCTTATACCGCTTTATATAGTATGGGCGAGCTTTGGGCTTACGGACACATTCTGGCCGCTTATACTTCCGTATCTTTGCGGCGGCGGCGCTTTTAATATATTTTTAATCCGCCAGTTTATAAGGACAATACCGCGGGAACTTGACGAGGCGGCAACAATAGACGGCGCCGGTCACATACGTACTCTTACAAGCATTATTGTTCCCTCTATCCGGCCGGCGATAATAGTTGTGTCTTTGTTAATTTTCATTACCACATGGAACGATCTTTTGCAGCAAACAATTTATATCTCTTCTAAGGAGAACTTTACCATGGCGTTAGGATTAACCGCTTTCATGGGCTCGTTTAAAACCGATTACTCCGGTATGTTTGCGGCCACAGCCCTTTCGTTTTTGCCGGGTGTGATAGTATATATTTTCGGTCAGCGTTACTTTGTAGAGGGCATTGTTATGACGGGAATGAAAAACTAAGGATTGTAATATGAATATAACGGAGTTGATAAAGAATAAACGCTTTGCTCCCGGTAAGGGAGTAATGGAACCGCCTCCGGACAAAGGAATTAAGCGTTTTGGTTTTTTGCTTTGGAACCATGTGTGGAAGCTTGTTACGCTCAACGTTTTACTTCTCGCGTTTTGTGTTCCCGTAATAACGATACCCGCGGCGTTTTGCGGCTTAAACCGTGTGCTCATAAAGCTTGTGCGCGAAGGGCACTGCTTTTTGTGGAGCGATTTTTGGAAGGAATTTAAAGCGAATTTCTTAAGAGGAATGCTTTTTGGGCTGTTATGCGCGGCAATACTGTTCGCCAGCTATTATTTTCTCAGTTTAAGTATATCTTACGGACAAAACGGCTTTGACGTATTTACCGGAGCTATAGGTTTTTTACTGTTTGGTTTTGCTGTACTATTTTCCAGCTACGTATTTGTTTTTCTTCCGACGCTTGAGCTAAACAACATGGGTATTGCAAAGAACGCTTTTATTCTGTCGGTAACTGAATGGAAAACAAACTTGGTAATTGTCGGCAGTCTGCTGATAACAACGCTTTTAACAATAGCTTTCTTTCCCTATACTATTTTTGTAATCTTAATTATACTGTTTCCTTTTTACCAGCTTATTGTTTGTACTGCGATTAACGGTCCGTTGCAAAGACGCATAATCGGGCCTTATGAAGAAGGAAAAAAGCAGACGCCATAAACAAAACCTCGGTTTTCAAATGAAGGCGTCAGCGTCCCAAAAGAAGGCGCCGCCATATATAGCTTCGCAATCCTAAAATTTTTCTGATTTTCTTTTCAAGCTCCGTGCTGAATGCGCATAATTGCTTTATATCATTATCGGCCGGCGGTTGAAGAGCGAAACGTATTCGTATAACCGATTCGCACGCCGTATACATTAAGTTTCCGCCAAGCTGTTTATCGACGCGCCGCGCAAAGCTTGCAATCGTATCATCGGGTTTTAGCTTAATCCTAAGAAAGCCTGCCTGCGTTATAATTCTGCGGTAACAAGCGTTCATTCTATTCTCCAAATCGGCATATTTGCGGCAAAGGCGTTTGTAAAACCCTTCGGCGCCCGTCAGCAGTCTAACAAAACGGACACATACAATAGCGGCTGCTGCAAGAACAAACAGAACAAGTAAAAGAATTAAGGCCTTGATACTTGTATTTACGGCGTTTTCACTGTCGCCCAAAGCGTCGGCAGAGGAGACGTCGGAAGAAACATTTTCAGAAGGTCTGTACGCATTGCCGGACTGACCGATATGCAAATTTTCCGTTTCGGCGTTATCGTAATAATTCCAATCCGTCGCGTCAAAAGCAATCCAGCCGATACCTTTAAAGTATACTTCAGCCCAGGCATGCGCCGTGGCGTTTGTGGCTACGAATGCCTCGGGCGATTTTGAGTAAGGGTCATGCTTTAGGGAAAAGCCTGTTACATAACGGGAAGGAAGTCCGGCGCATCGGGAGAGTATAGCCATTGCGCTTGCGTAGTATACGCAGTAGCCCTCGCGCGTTTCAAGAAAATAATCAACAAAATCCCTCTCTTGCGGCGGGGTCCCCGGGGAGAGAGTATATCCGCAGTTTTTTGAAAGCCAGCGTTCAATTGCTGCGGCCTTTTGGTAAGGCGAAGCTATGTGCGACGTTATACTTTTGGCGGTGTCATATACTTTGTCGGGAAGAGACTCGGGAAGCTGCAGATAAATATTTTTAATACTTTCATAATCCGGGTCAAACGCGCCCTCCATAGCCGTTTCAAGCGCGGACATGTTGGTTTCAAAACCATCGGCATGCCTGTCAAAAATCGTTGTGCCGATGCTGTATCTTAAAGACAAACGGCGCGCGCCGGAGACAAATAGCTCCGATTGCCTGTTAAAAAATACATCTGATATATCGAGAGAATCGCTCTTTATGGTATGCATTTGCCCCGCGGAAAAAAGTGTAGTGCCGGAAGAAGCCGCGGATATTTCGAAAGAAGCCGGCACGGTTAATGAGTCGTAAAGCGTTTTCGCGTTGTCAGCGGCCGTCGGTTTATTCAGTCCGAAAGCCTCAAGCCTGTTATTTTGCCAGAATAGGCTTGAGAGCCTGTATCGCTTTAATTTATGCGAGTCGTACCACTGCGTACCGGTATAAGTTTCAAAAACAGCGCCTGTAAGCTTCGCGGGGGTGGCGGTTGTTACTCTTAAAACAACTTTATTATTCAGCGCCACATCGCCGCCGAGCCTGTGCCCAAGCGGAGAAAAGCCGGAAGCGCTTATGTTAAATGTGCCCTGCGCGGGAAGATTATCGTCATTAAATCCGAAAAGGTCGCGAAAGTCGTCGACTATATTGACCAGCGGTTTAAAACGAAAATCGCCGTCGGCTTCAGGAACAAACAAAAATGTAAGCACTAATATAAATGGCATTATTATTATTGCGGAGAGCTGATTGTACACACCCGGAATTCTGTATGATTCGGACAAATGCCTGTTTGATTTGTTACCGACCATTTTAGCCAAAGAAATAAATGTTACGGCAAGCAGCAAAACCAATGCGTCTAAAAAAAGCTCAAGACCGTTAAAGTACATCCAAAAAATAAGCGCGAGCGAGATGGGGGGCAGAGCGGCGAAAACAAACAGCTTTCTAAAGTAAAGATACGACAGCGCCGCTATGGGAAGAGCCGTGATAACACTTGCCAAAGCTAAATTTAAGAAATTTGAAAGGGCGGACGTTTCGGCGAAACCGCGGAAAGCCCATTCTATAAAATCAAAGAAGCTGTCAATCAACATTTCAAGATTATCGGTAAAGGCAAGTACAGGCAGAATTATAATCGCCGCTGATATAATAAGGGCGGGCAATATCCACCATTTGCGTGAAAATATAAAAACAAGCAAAACATCGGCGGTCATAATCAACAGGCAGCCGCCAATATCAGCTTTAAGTCCTATTAACGGAAAAACAGCCGCGCAAGCGGCGCCGCCGAGCAGAATGCCGCATATAAAGTCTGAAATATAGGAGGCGCGCTTTGTTTGAAAAAACTTCATATTCAACCTTTTTAACCTCGGTCAGCTGATGCCGTTTAAGCACTCCGACACATTGCAGCCCGCCTTAACATACAGCGTATGTATACGGCTTAAAGCGCTCTCTCCGCCGATAAGCACAAGCGTTACCGATTTGTGTAGAAATAAAGTGCTTTCCAGCATATTTATAAGCTTGGGAGACGCTTCTCTTGTCAATAAAAACAACGCGTAAGCGGGCGGTATATTGGTGTAAGCTTTCTCAAGCAAATCCTCTTGCGCGTGGTCGGCAAAGGGCAGCAGCGCAAGATGGTGCCGAGCATTTTCAAAGCCGGAAAGCGTTTCGCATTCAACGGGTTTCGAGCCGCCGTCGGCGAATATGCTTACGGCGCGGCTGCGCAGCAGGCTATGAAACGAAATGCTTGCGGCGCATTCGCAAACCGTGTCGGCATAAATAAGCGCGTCTTCGTCGGCAAGGCCATGAGACGACGTATCAACAAGTATATTTATTCGTTCGCGTTCGGGAAAATCATACTGCTTAACAAACAACGCGCCTTGCTGGGCCGACTTCTTCCAGTTAATACGCTTGGCTGAGTCACCTGCATTATAAGGCCGCGCTCCGGATACGCTGTCTCCGTGCTCGGCGAGCCTAAAATACGCATCGCCAAACAGCTTGGTGTCAACTATGTCCGCCGAAATTGTTCCCGCCGCTTTTGCCCTTGGAAGCACGATTACCTGCGCCATGCGGTAATACGGCAAGCGTCTCATATCAAAGCGGGACGTAACCAGTCCAAAAATATCAGTTATTTTAATTGTCGTCATGCCCACGCTGAATTTGCCGCGGTAAGGAAGAGCAATCGGTATTTCAAATTTTCTGCCGGAAAAAGGGGCGAGGCTGAAAGTAAGCTCGACCTTCTCGCGCAGGGAAACGACATCTACGTGAACTTTAAGAAGCGAAAGAGGGACGGGGCGCTCGTTTATAAGCTCCAGAGAGAGAATGGTTTCTTCACCCTTCACACATTTTTTGCTGGAAATAAGCTGCTGAAATTTAAAAGAGCGTACCGTCCACAGATTAATTGAAAACGCGGTGATTATAACAAAAAACTGTGTAAAAAAAACGATATAGTATACCCTAAGACCGGTATAAAGACCGGTTAACAAACATGCCGCCATAATCGTATAGAAAACCCGTTTTATAAGCTTCATGACACACCCGGAACTTGAACCGATTTTAATATTTCGTCAAGTATTGCTTCCGGCGTTTCGGTACGTTCGCTTCTTTGAAAGCTTATCGCCAAACGATGTGCCAGAACCGGCATTGCCATGGCTTGCACATCATCGGGTATTGTGTAGTTACGGCCGCACAGCATTGCGTTCGCCATTGCCGCGTTCATAAGCGCCAAAGAACCGCGCGGGCTGATGCCAAGGGATATTTTTGTATGCCTGCGGGTCGCTTTTGAAATTGCGACTATATATTCCATAATCGGCTGTGCGCAGGTTATTTTGCGGTGTATGGAACGAAGCCGCATAATATCATCCGCGGTTGCGACGGGCGTTAACGAATCAAGAAGATTCACGCCCTTGTGACGCTTTAATATATCAATTTCCTCGTTCATTTTTGGATAACCCATCGAAATCTTCATAAGAAAACGGTCAAGCTGCGCCTCGGGGAGAGGATATGTTCCGACGTGCTCAACGGGGTTTTGAGTGGCGAGAACGATAAAAGGCAAAGGAACGGGATAGCTTACGCCGTCAATTGTTACCTGCCCCTCCTGCATTACCTCCAAAAGGCTCGATTGTGTTTTTGGGCTTGTGCGGTTAATCTCGTCCGCCAAAACAATCTGCGCCATCACGCCGCCAAAATTAACTTCACGTTCGCCTGTTTTTAGGTTGAAGCTTGTAAAGCCGGTTACATCCGTCGGCAAAACATCGGGAGTAAATTGTATGCGCTTAAAGCTTAAATTTAAAGAGCGCGCGAGAGCTGATACAAAAGTAGTTTTCCCAAGCCCCGGAACGTCTTCTATAAGCACATGCCCTCCGCAAATAAGCGCGGCCAAAACCATATCCTCAACGTGCTCTTTGCCTATTATAACCTTATCGATATTGTCCTTTATTTTGCGCAGCAAATCCGGTACATTATCACAATCCATTAAAATACCCCTCCAAAAACAAAAGCATTCACGTCGTTTTTATTTATCCGGAGTAATAATACCATATTGCGGATATGCTGTGAAGATATTGTAACCGTATTATTTTGTTTTAAAAATATTTTATTATTCTGATTCAAACTGCCTATTGTGTGTTATAAATAAGCAAACAAAAAACCCTGTTATATGGCTTATGAGCCGATAACGGCAAACCCGGTGAAAACCGGCGACGCAAAGCTAAGGGGTCTAAATCCACAAAAAGGACATGACAGCCCGGCCGCCGAAATCAGAGCTTTTTGTTTACTCAAAAATGCGCCTTAGCCCTTTAAAAGGGCAGCCATAAATGGGGGAATATAACTATCGCGCCATAACAAACACAGGTTCGCCCGGCGGGCGGACATGAAAACGATTATCAAGTATATATCACCGCATTGTGCAGACCAGTCTGCGCATTTCAACCCCCCCGTTATGTAAAGGCAAGAAGAGCCGCAGCCAGTGTTGCGGCTCTTCCGGTATACTGATAAACTTTTATTTTGAATGATATGTAAGGCAGTTGCATATCATCTCATCATGCGGGTCGTCTATCTGCACTTTGCTTGCGCGGCACCTGAATGATTTGTTATAAACACACTGCGAAACATTGCATTTAATGCGGGGCGATTTTAAAGGCTCCTCGCCGAATTCCGTATCAGCCAAATTCGCAGACGCTATATAACTGTCGTTTTTAGTGTAAGTATCGCAAAAGGTTTCATCCGAAGCTATGCTGATAAGTATTGTATTGGCGCCGCAGCGCTCGTTTTTATTATACGCGCAGTCGGCGGCGCCGCATTTAAGCGGTCTCATTTATAACCCTTCCTTAAGAAGCTTTGGCACATGCTGTCTTCGGATGTTTGCGCATCGCCGGAAATTGGGCTCACATGAATGCTTGAAAGCTGGCACTTATCACCTCTATCGTGGTAACGGCACGAATCCACAGTGCATTTTATTAATTGTGTTCCTCGCCCTATCATTGCAGTCCTCCTTAATTTTTATCATTATTTTTATTATTCCGTACACCCTATAAAAGTATGCGAATTCGTTAAAGAACAAAAAGCGTTTGTTGGCTTTGCGCATAAAATAAGTATTATTGTCGTATGGCGTCTTACACTATTGACAATACAAGAGGCGAAATAATATAATGGGTATAGTCTAAACGGCCGGAATTTCTTTTAGTACGTTGATTCCCAGTATTTATATTAATTTTGTCGGGTATGCGTTATTACTGTGTCTGGTTTTAATTTTTTATTTTGAAAAAGGAGAATTTATTTTGGATATCAGCTTACTCAAACAGAAAAGCTTGATGGATTTGCGTGAAATCGCAAAAATGGCCGGTGTTAAGTCCGTCACCAAATACCGGAAGGGCGAGCTTTTAGATATGCTGTTTGAACTTGACAGGCAGTCGCGCGGCGGGCAGCCCGCGCCAAAAACTCAAGAAGAGATAACACCCAAATACGATTATAGCGAAGAGTACGATTATTATGACGAAAATGAGGCGGAAGAGGGCAATATTCCAATGTATCAGCAGGATGTTATCGACAGCCGCGATACCGCCGCGGATGATAAGCCTGACGGTGAGGAAAAGAAAATTATTGAATACGTTTTGGGCAACGACGCGGTTAACGAGCTTCTGAATAAAGGCGACTGCGGCGACGCGCTCGGCATATTAGAGGTTCTGCCCGAAGGTTACGGTTTTCTTCGCAGCGAGAATTATCTGCCGGGCAATAAAGACGTATATGTTTCTATGGCGCAGATACGCAAGTTTAATTTAAAGACAGGCGATAGGGTAAAAGGCAAAACCCGTCCGGCGAAAGACGCCGAAAAACTCAACGCTTTGCTCTTTATAGAGCAGGTGAACGATGACACGGTTGAAAAATGCTTAACGCGCAGACCCTTCGAAGAATTAACTCCTATACATCCGAATAAACGATTAACGCTTGAACGTCCGGATGTCGCAAGAGACCTCGCGATAAGGCTTATAGACCTAATATCCCCTATAGGAAAAGGCCAAAGAGGTCTTATAGTTTCGCCGCCTAAGGCCGGCAAAACCATTATGCTTAAAAAAATCGCCAACAGCATAACGGCCAATCATCCCGATGTGAGCCTTATAGTGCTGCTTATTGACGAGCGCCCCGAAGAGGTCACTGATATGCAGCGCTCCACAAAAGGCGAAGTGGTTTATTCCACATTTGACGAAAAGCCCGAAAATCACACCCGCGTTTCGGAAATGGTTATAGAGAGGGCAAAGCGTCTTGTGGAGCAGGGGAAGGATGTTGTTGTTTTGCTGGACAGCATTACAAGGCTTGCCCGCGCATACAACTTGATAATACCGCCTACGGGCAGAACACTTTCCGGCGGCCTTGACCCGGGCTCGTTATATAAACCAAAACGTTTTTTCGGCGCCGCCCGAAACATAGAATTCGGCGGAAGCCTTACCATAATCGCAACCGCTCTTATTGACACCGGCTCACGTATGGATGAGATTATATACGAAGAATTTAAAGGTACGGGCAACATGGAGATCCATCTTGACCGCAAGCTTTCCGAAAGGCGTATTTTTCCGGCGATTGATTTGCACAAATCGAGCACCCGCCGTGAAGAATTGCTGCTGACTAAAAGCGAGCTTGAAGGCATATGGGCGATAAGGAAAGTGATGGCAGGCGGAAACACGTCAGAAATTACCGAGCAATTGATAGGTATGCTGGCAAAAACATTAAATAACGAAGCCTTTTTAGAAAAGCTTAGGGGCTGGCTTAGCGTTTGGGATAAGGAAGGCTATAACTTTACGCCGAAAAGCCGCGGCTATTAAAAGGTACGTATTCGCGATATAAACAAAGCGGTACGGGCAAACTTAAACGTTCGACGTTATGCGTTTTGTTCCCGCAGGAATCGGCACGGTTCGTCCGGACGTTAAATCGCCTATTTGTTTTAATATAATTTCGCTTTTTTCCGGCGAGATATATAGTTTTGCGCGCACATCGCCGCCGTAAGTTATCTCGTCAATTATGCAGCCCGCCGCGCAAAGCGGGAATTGAGCGCGTGAAAATGTTGCGAAATCGAACACACAGTCGTACGCGTTGTATGCCGTTATACGGATTTTGGCGGCCGACGCTAAAGTTTGAGAGGCGCATTGTGCGTAGGCGCGCGCCAAACCGGGCGCTCCCAGAAGCGTGCCCCCAAAATAGCGCGTTACAATAACAAGCGCGTCGGTAAGTCCGGAATTTTTTATTACCTCAAGTATAGGAATTCCGGCGGTGCCCTGAGGCTCGCCGTCGTCAGTATAGCGCATTTCTCCGTTTTCCAAAATCCACGCAAAACAGTTATGACGCGCGTCACGATGCCGTCTTTTGCGCTCTTCAATAACTTGCAGCGCATCCGCTTCCGTTTCCGCGCGGCACGCCAGCCCCAAAAAGCGCGATTTTTTTACCGTAATTAAACCTTCGGCCGTCCCTTTTATAGTAACCATAATTATATATAACAATAATGTGTATACGCGCCCGCTTTAACCGATAACCACCCTATGATATATTTTCTTTCCTTTTTTTATGAGCATTTCGCCGTCCTCAAAAAGCGAATCCGTTACGGTAAGAAACTCGTCATTCACCTTATTGCCGTTTATCGCGACGCCGCCTTGTATTATAAGCCTTCTGCCTTCGCCGCGCGACGCCGTAAGCCCGCATTCCCGCAGCAGGTCGATAAGCTTCATATCGGCGATATCATATATGACCGTAGTCGGTACGGAGCCTTTTTGTTCGCCGCCTTCAAAAAGTGCCTCGGCTGCCGCCTTGGCTTTGTCCGCCTCATCGGCGCCGTGTACCTGCGCGGTAACCTCGTAAGCCAAAGTAACTTTAGCGGCGTTTATACGCTCGTCGGTGTGTTCGCAGAGCCGCTTAATGTCGGCAACCGGCAGAAACGTCAACAGCAATAAGCACTTCTCAACATCTGCGTCGGCTATATTACGCCAGTACTGATAAAAATCAAACGGTGAGGTTTTATCAGGGTCGAGCCATACGGCTCCTCTTTCCGTTTTGCCCATCTTGCGTCCGTCGCCGGTAAGCAGCAGTGAGAACGTCATTCCGTAAGCTTCGCGCCGCTCCTTTCTCCGTATAAGGTCGGCGCCCGCGAGAATATTTGACCACTGGTCGTCTCCCCCAAGCTGCAGGCCGCATCCGTACTGTTTATTGAGTACAAGAAAATCATATGCCTGCATGAGCATATAGTTAAACTCAAGAAATGTTAAGCCTTTTTCCATACGGTTTTTATAACACTCGGCGGTAAGCATACGGTTAACGGAAAAATGAACGCCTATGTCGCGCAAAAACTCGACGTAGTTTAAACGCAAAAGCCAGTCGGCGTTATTTACCATAAGCGCTTTATTCTCGCCAAAATCTAAAAACCGGCTTATTTGTTTTTTAAACCTTAACGCGTTATTATTTATATCCTCTATGCCGAGCATTTTTCTAAGGTCGGCTTTGCCGGAAGGGTCTCCAATCATTGTGGTGCCGCCGCCGATAAGCGCGATGGGGCGATGCCCGGCGCGCTGCATGTGCGCCATAGCCATAAGCTGTACATAATGCCCAACGTGCAGGCTGTCCGCGGTAGGGTCGAAGCCTATATAGAATGTAACGCTCTTTTTGCCTAAAAGCTCAAACAAGCCCTCATGCGTAACTTGTTTAATAAAGCCTCTTTCCATAAGAACGTCGTATACATTTCTCATAATAATTTGTCTCCCGCTTTTGTGTTATGTATTGTATTATACCTACTCGCTTAGGCAGTTGCAAGGGAAACGGAAGGGGCGGCATTGCAGAAAATGCGCAGAAATACTTAAAAAAGCTAACATTATTGCATAAATTGCAGCCCAAAAGCAGGAAAAACATACACCTATAGCGAATTTTAACAAGTACACAATCGCTTACGCCAAGGAGGTTGCAAATGGATATAACAGACATCCGAATAAGACGAATTGATACTATGGGTAAACTCAAAGCAGTGGTATCCGTAACTTTTGACGACATGTTTGCAATACACGACATGAAGATTATTGAAGGGCAAAACGGATACTTTATTGCAATGCCCTCAAGAAGAACGCCAAACGGAGAATATAAGGATATCGCTCATCCTATAAACTCCGAAGCCAGAACAATGCTGCAGACAGCCATTCTTGAGAAGTTTGAAAGCTTGCCGGAAGATGAAAGCTATGCTTCTTTCCCGATGTGAGCCTAAAGCGGTTAAACGCTAAGTAAATCGTAACAACAAATCCCGTATTAAACGCGGGGTTTGTTTTAATAACTATTTCATTTTCGCGAAAATCATTCTGCCGGCGGCGGTTTGAATTACGCTGGTAACAATAACGCTTATCGGTTTGTTATGTTCTTTTTGTCCCCCGTCAACCACAATCATTGTTCCGTCGTCAAGGTATGCTATGCCTTGGCCGGGCTCTTTACCGTCTTTAACAACGGTCACGTTCATTTCTTCGCCCGGAAGCATAACGGGCTTTACAGCGTTGGAAAGCTCATTGATATTTAATACTCGCATACCTTTAACGCTTGCAACCTTGTTAAGGTTATAATCATTGGTTACCACTATGCCGCCTAACTCCTTTGCGAGCAACAGCAGCTTAGAATCCACATCCAAAGACTCCTGCATATCCGCGTGTATTATACGGACGGGCAAATCAAGCTCGTTTTGTATTCGTTTCAATATATCAAGCCCCCTGCGTCCGCGGTTTCTCTTTAAATCATCGGACGAATCCGCAATATGGCGCAGTTCGTCAAGAACAAATTCGGGGATAATCAACGCGCCTTCAATTATTCCGGTGTTGCAGATATCAAATATCCGGCCGTCTATTATCACACTGGTATCAAGCAGCTTAGGGCGGGCAATATCAAGGCCTTTATCTTTTTCCTCGCTTTCCTTGTGCCTTCGGAAAATATCCGAAAAATTAGAGCGGTATCTTATGAAAATCGACATTCCAAGATAAACGCTTATTATATAAATAAGCACATTGATAATACCGGCTATCCACGGGAGCAATATAAAGCTGTTTATTAAGGAAGAGAGAAAATAAGCGACTACAAGGCCCAGTATAAGGCCTATAACAGCGGGTATTACAATATTCGGGGGCAGTTTGGATATCTTTTTGTCCGCGTCTTTTGCCGATTTAAAGGCAAACGCCACGAGAGGTTTTGATAAAAACAGAAAAATAATACCAGATAGTATTCCCGCGCTTATAAAAACGAGAAGGTTAAGATACTCGGGCAAAAGTTTATAAGCCTCGGTATTATTAAGCTTCGCCAGCAGTTCAAAAACAAGCGCTATAATGCCGGGGCCGACAAACAAACCAACCAGAATAATAAAAAAACGCGCAATATTCCTGCCCATCAATCACCTCAAAATAAATTAATGTATATTATTCCGCAGCGGCTCCGTCTTTTCGCCGTATGCAAAAACAAGTTATGTTTATGTTGTGCTAAGAATTGCATTTCTTAATTCTTCATCTGTCTTATTGCTTGCGAGCGCCAGTTCCGAAACAAGTATCTGCAGCGAAGTGTTCAGCATTTTCTTTTCGCTGGAAGACAGGCTTTTTAATGTTTCGCGTTTTAGCAGGCTTTTTATTACGGTAGCGATTTCAAAAACATCGCCTGATTTCATTTTTTCAAGATTTTCGCGGTTGCGCCGGTTCCAGTTAGACGATTCTTCTATATCTTCGCCCGTGCTGAAAGTGTCCATAACACGCTTGTATTCGGCGGCGGATATAATACAGCGAAGCCCCGCGTTTTCCGCGTTATCGACCGGTACATGAACCTTAATATCGCCCTCGGAAAAGCGGAGAACGTAGTATTTCTTTTTCTCGCTGAGAAAAAGCCGCTCCTCCACGGCTTCAATATATCCCGCGCCGTGCATAGGGTATGAAATTTTGTCTCCCGCCTTAAACATTTTACTACCTCTACAGATATGATATAGCAGGCGGGGTGCTTTGTCAAACCGGCGCGGCGGCTTGGCGGGTAACAATAAGCGCGCGCGAAGAATATATTATTCCGAATACATATCGATTAGGGGGATAATTATGAAAGGCAGATACCGGGCAATAGCCGTAATTGAGGGGGAAGGGAACGCGCCCAATCTTGAAGGGACGGTTATATTTACCGAAACGCATTTTGGAGTGCATGTTGAGGCGCAGGTAAGCGGGCTGCCGGAGAACGACACGGGCTTTTACGGTTTTCATTTGCATGAGGGGGACAGCTGCGTGCCGCCTGATTTTAAAAGCGCGGGGGGACACTACAATCCGGAGGGATTGCCGCATCCTCTTCACGCGGGCGATTTCCCTATGCTTATTGCCACTGATTCGGGGGAAGCGTGGCTTACATTTATTACAACCCGATTTGAGGTCAGGGATATTATAGGAAAGACGGTAATAGTCCACGGGGACAGGGACGATTACACTTCACAGCCGGCGGGAGACGCCGGAGAACGCATTGGCTGCGGAGTGGTGGAGCTATTTTAAGCGGCAAAAACAAACAAGCGCAAACTGCCGTATTTTTAAGAATAATCGTACAAGCCGTAGGCTGGATAAATTATACACAGCTAAACTTAAGGGGATAAGATAACTTAAAATATGATACAATGTTTATGTTGAGAGGTGATACTTTTGCAGGGCATTTATGAAGCGGCCGCGCTGGCTTTGCGCTATTGGTTTATGTTTGCGGCAGTCATAATACTTTTTGGAGTCGCGGGCATATCAATAAAGGAATATAAGGATAAGCGTTATGTTATGAATGTGGCGCAAAGCAGCATAGGTTACCTATCCGTCATATCGGGACCGAAAGATATTATTGGCGAGAATGTGCCCCTTATGGAGATAAACCTGCTTGGACGCTCTAAGCGCTGCGATATTATGTTCGCTGATCGCAGCGTCTATAAAGAACATGCCAAGATTCACAAAGCGCTGTCGGGCGCGGTATACCTTGAACGCTTGGATAAAGGCGATATATCTATAAGCGGACGCAATGTGGAGAATCGCGCGCGCCTTTACAGTATGGATATATTATGTATAGGCAATGTTGTCACGGAAGTACATTTGAAAGAGGACGAATAAATGATACTGGAAAGAAGAGGGGCGGGCGCTCTGCTGGCGTTGATTATTATGTTTTCCCTTTCGGCGTCCTTTCTTCTGGCATTTAAAAACGACGGCTTTGATATAGGTATGGCGTTGTTCGGGCTTGGCTTCGCGTTTCTGATACTTATTTCATATAATCTTGCGGCGCTTATATTCAGGCACATAGACAGGATAACGCTTGTTATCTGTTACTTCCTAACAAGCATAGGGTTGGTTACGCTGGCAAGGCTTAATATTGATATCGCGGTGCGTCAACTAATATGGCTGGCGCTTGGAACTGTTGTGCTTTTTATAACGGTGGTTGTAATAAAGCGCGCGAGCGATTTCGGCAGATTAAATTATCTGTTGATGGCGGCTGTGCTTGGGCTTTTGATATCCACATTATTGTTTGCGCGCACAATAGGAGGGGCGCGCAATTGGGTTTACATAGGACAGTTTTCGTTTCAGCCGAGCGAGATTGCAAAGGTTATGTTTATTATAGTTTCGGCATACTTTTTTGCCGAACGGCGTCCCGCTCCCGCTATTGTCTGTTATGCCGTATTCACCGCTTTATGTGTTTTTACGCTTGTGCTTTCCAACGATTTAGGCGGCGCGCTGCTGTACGCGGGAACATTTCTTGTAATGTTTTTCGCCGGAACCGGACGGACGTTTTTGACATTTGCCGGACTTGGCGTATTATCTGCAGGCGCTTTCGCGAGCTATCACCTGTTTTCACACGTGCGAACAAGGGTGGAGATATGGCAGAACCCGTGGATGTATCACCGTACGCAGGGTTACCAGATTGTTCAGGGGCTTATGGCAATCGCTTCCGGAGGCCTTTTCGGCGCGGGGCTTGGGCTTGGTTATCCGGACGCGATTCCGGTAAACACGAGCGATTTTATATTTGCGGTCATCTGCGAAGAATTCGGAATCATTTTCGGCATTGTTACTATATTGGCATACCTTGTGTTTATTATACGCGGGCTTATTATCGCGCTGAACGCCGAGACGCGCTTTGACGCCCTGCTGGTGTTTGGAGCGACGTGTATGCTTTCCCTGCAGTCTTTTATTATAATCGGCGGCGTAATAAAATTGATACCGCTAACGGGAATAACGCTGCCGTTTATCAGCGCGGGCGGCACGTCCCTTGTCGCAAGCCTTGCTCTGGTAGGCATAATAGAAGGCGTAGCCGTTAAAAATGGCGAGCGCGACGAATACGAAATTGTAAGGGCGGGAGGCGAAGTGGTATGAGCAATGTGCTTAAACGCAACATACGCGCTTTGCTGGCAGTTTTCTGCCTTATGTTCACGGGGCTTGTCGTATATCTTGGATATGTGGTTGTTATGTACGGCGAACGCTGGTTTATATCGCCGGATAACCCGCGCCTGCGCAACATACAAGAATCGGTGGAAGCCGGAGATATACTTGACCGCGCGGGAATAAAGCTGGTTTATACGTCCAAAGGAAACCGAGCTTACATAAAGGACGGCAAAACACGCAAGGCTGTCTCCCATATAATAGGCGACAGCTACGGCATGACGTACGGCGCGCAGACGATGTACGCGAAATACCTTTTTGGATTCAATAAAGATACTATAACCCGTATTATAGAGCTGGTGTCGGGCGCCCGGCGCAGGGGCGGCGACGTGACGCTTACTATAGACGCGAAGCTGTGCAAAAGCGCGTATGAGGCGCTGGGCGGAAACAAAGGCGCGATAGTGGTTATGAACTATAAAACGGGGGAGATACTGGCAAGCGTATCGTCGCCGGTGTTTGACCCCGCGGATATGGATGTTTTTCTTGAGGGCGGCGGCGAGAGCGAGCTTGTAAACCGCGCGTTTTCCGGTCTTTACCCCCCGGGGAGCGTCTTTAAAATTATTACCGCGGCGGCGCTGATTGAAAACGGTATGGACGGGTTTGAGGCAACATGCACGGGAAGCGTACAAATAGGCGGCAAAACAATAAAATGCACGGGTGTGCATGGAAAAGAAAATCTAAAAGACGCTTTGCGGCATTCATGCAACGCGTATTTCGCACAGGCTTCGGAAGCCGTGGGGATTTTGGCCGTTAAGGATATGGCGGATAAGTTTCTGATTAATACCGAACTTTTGTTTGACGATGTGATAATGGGACAAAGCGTATTTAACACCTCGGCAAACGCCGCGGACAACGCGTGGGCGGCAATAGGGCAGTATCATGATTTGTTATCGCCGCTTCATGCGTGCATGATAGCGGGCGCGATTGCCAACGACGGTGTGATGATGGAACCAAAACTGCTTCTTTCCGTGTCGGACGGGGGAAAACAGACGGTAACGCTTACCCCAAAGACGGCGGCCGCGCCTTTGGGCGACACCTCTATGCTCAAAGAAATGATGATTGCCGCCGTGGAAAACGGCACAGGGTCGGCCGCGGCCATAAAAAATATAGCGGTGGCGGGCAAAACGGGAACGGCGCAGGTTGAGGATAAGCGCGGCAAAGCGGAACATGCGTGGTTTGTCGGGTTTTTAGATGAAAGCCGGCATCCGCTCTGCATTGCCGTTGTGTTGGAAAGAGCCGGTTCAGGCGGAAAAAACGCCGCTCCGGCGGCGCGCAAAGTTTTGCGCAAAGCAATCGAGCTTGGATACTAGAATGGATAAGATTCGCGTAAAATTGAGCGGCCTGCCAAAAACGCCCGGAGTTTATATTATGAAAAATGCGGCGGGCAAGGTTATATACGTCGGGAAAGCCGTCGCGCTGAGAAATCGCGTTGCGAGTTATTTTTCGGGTTCCCGAAAAGATACAAAGACATCCGCGCTGGTTGCTCAAATAGCCGACTTTGATTACATACTTACCGAAACGGAGATTGAGGCGCTTATATTAGAATGCAATATGATAAAGCGGTATAGTCCGTATTATAATATATTGCTGCGGGACGATAAGCATTATCCGTATATACGCATAGACATGAGAGAAAGGTTTCCGCGCGTTAAAGTGACCCGTCGTGTGGAGAACGACGGCGCGAGGTATTACGGGCCGTATATTGCCGCGCATACATTGAACGAAGTTCTCGATACGGTCACGAGGGTTTTTCCGGTACGCTTGTGCAAAAAAGAAATGACGGGAAAAGAGAGGACAAGGCCGTGCCTTAATTACGAATTGGGGCGGTGCCTCGCTCCGTGCGCCGGAAAGATAAGCGAATACGAATATAAGCGCATGGTTTCCGGTATAGAGGAATTTCTATCGGGTAGGTATAAAGGGCTGCAAAAACAGCTCGAGGAAGATATGGCGGCGGCTTCCGAGAATATGGAATATGAGAAAGCGGCGTTATTGCGCGACCGCATACAGGCGCTGCGGATACTGTTTGAAAAACAAAAGGCCGGATTTCCCGACCTTAACGACAAGGATGTTTTCGCCATTTATCAGCAGGGCGACGAGGCGGTTGTACAGGGGTTTTTTGTCCGCAAGGGAGAGCTTAACCATACAGAACGCTTTTTTATGGCGTGCGCGGGCGAACCGCGGGATAAAGTGCTTTCCCATCTGCTGGGGCAGTATTATTCGGGAACCGGCGGCGTAGCCAAGCAGGTATATGTAAATGTTGAGCCGCAAGATAAGACGCTTATAGAACAGTGGCTTTCCGAAAAAAGAGGAAGCAAGGTTGCGATAAACGTGCCGCAGAAGGGCGCGAACAAAAAGCTTGCCGATATGGCGCTTGCCAACGCTAAAGAAGCCTATAACCAGCGTATGCTCAGGCTGCGGCGCGAGTACGACACAACGCGGGGCGCGGTTTTAGAGCTAGCGCAAATTCTGGGGCTTGAAAGAAGCCCAAGCCGAATAGAATGTTATGACATATCGAATACGCAGGGTACGGATTCGGTCGCGTCCATGGTGGTATTCCGTGACGGCAAACCCGAAAAGAGATCATACAGGCGTTTTAAGATAAAAACGGTGCTGGGCGCGGACGATTTCGCGTCTATGAACGAAGTGCTGACGCGGCGGCTGAAAAGAGCGCTTGAAGGGGCGCAGGGTTTTGACGAATTCCCCGAACTTATTGTTTTAGACGGCGGCAAGGGGCAGCTTTCGTCCGGCTGCGACGCTCTTACGTCGCTGGGGCTCGAGGACGAAATACCAATAATCAGCCTGGCAAAGCGTGAGGAAGAAGTATTTACCGCGGGGGGCGGCAAGGCTGAGATTGATAAGAACAGCCATGCGTTGGGGCTGCTGCAGCGTATACGCGACGAAGCGCACAGGTTTGCCATCACTTATCACCGCGGCTTGCGGCTGAAAAATGTCGAAGACTCCGCGTTGCTTAAAATACCCTATATAGGCGCTGCCCGCTCAAAAGCGCTGCTTAAACATTTTGAAACGGTCGGAGACTTGCGCTCGGCGCGTTTTGACGAGATAATCGCCGTGCCGGGAATGGATGTACGGTCCGCGCGGGCGGTTGTTGAATATTTTGAATCGGACAAGGACGGCTGAATATTCGCTGTCTTGTGAAACGCTTTATGTTGGTGTAGACTAGTATTTAAGAGGGTTGCCATGGTTTTGGAGAAAGCTTATAAAAAGCTGTCCGGCAGAATTGCCGACGTAAGACGGAATGAGCCTATGGCGGTTCATACGTCGTTTAAAGTTGGCGGAACGGCGGACATTATGGTTGTGCCGTCGTCCGATTATGAGATGCGTCACGCGGTTAATACGGCGCATAAGCTTAAAATACCCATGCTTGTAATAGGGCGCGGAACAAATTTGCTTGTAACCAGCAAAGGACTCCGGGGAATGGTGCTTAAGCTTGCCGAGAACTATTCGGGAGTAGAAATAAACGGCGAGGACGTATATGTAAAAAGCGGGACGTCTCTGTTCGCGCTTGTGCGGGAATGTATATCGCAAGGCCTTGGGGGAGCCGAATTTTTGGGAGGCATACCGGGCACGGTCGGCGGCGCAGTGTACATGAACGCGGGAGCGTACGGCGGCGAGATAAAGGATTTTGTAAAGGAAGTATATTTATGCGCGCCCGGGGGAGATTTATCGCTTTCGAATGAAAGCATGAGTTTCGGATACCGTTGCAGCGTACTTCAAACCATGCCTATGGCGGTTAAGCATGTGCATTTGCGGCTGTTGCGGTGCAGCGCCGAGCAAAGCAAGAAAAAGCTTGCGGTGCTTAACGAAAAAAGGCGAGAGAAGCAGCCGCTTGAGCACCCGAGCGCGGGGAGCACGTTCAAACGTCCTAAGGGCGGCTTCGCGGGCGCCATGATTGAACAGGCGGGGCTTAAGGGGTTAAAAATAGGCGGAGCGGAAGTTTCAACGAAACACGCGGGCTTTATTGTAAACTCCGGAGGAGCGACGCCGGACGATATAATCGAGCTTATAAAGCTGGTTCAGGCGAGGGTTAAAGAGGCTACCGGAATATTGCTTGAGCCGGAGGTTAAAATCATAGGTGAAAGATGAGACTTAATGCGGATTATCACACCCATACGGTATACAGCCACGGAAAGGGAAGCGTAAAGGACAATGTTAAAGCCGCGATTGAGCGCGGTCTTGAAACAGTGGGTATTGCCGACCATTGTACCGCGAATTTCATGTACGGTATAAAACGACGTAATATTGATAAATATATTGCCGAGATAGACAGCGTAAAGCGCCTTTATGACGGGCTTATCGACATAAAGACGGGTATAGAGCTTAATCTTACCGGCCTTGACGGCAGTGTGGATATGCCTTGCGGCAAAAAATTTGATATTGTAATAATGGGATACCATAAAGCAGTAATACCGCGTGATTTTCACACATTGTTTACTTTCGCGTCGGCGCGTTTTTGGGAAGAGAAGATAACCCGGGCTTACATGCGCGCCGTTCAAAGAAACGATATCGATATACTGGCTCACGCGGGATACGGCGTTCCGGTAAACTACGAAAAAGTAGCGCGGGCGTGCGCGGACTACGGCACATTGTTTGAAATAAACAATAAACACGGTGAACTGACCGCGGATAATCTGCGGGCTGCGGCGGGCACAAGCGTGCGGTTCGTCGTATCGAGCGACGCCCACAGGCCGGAGAATGTGGGGCTGGCGCAAAACGCGTTGTCTTTAATAGAACATGCGGGGCTGTCCGCGGACAGTATAATTAACGTAACGGAGGTGCAGTATGAAATTTGTTATCGTCACCGGACTTTCGGGCGCGGGGCGGTCGAGGGCGCTGACAAGGCTTGAGGATATAGGATATTTCTGTGTCGATAATCTGCCTCCCAAACTGATACCGGAATTCGCTTCCATGTGTCTTGTAAAAGACTCTATAAAGAAGGCGGCGGCGGTGGTTGATATGCGTATGGGCGAGATGTTCGATGATATTTATCCTACAATAAACTGTTTGAAGGAAATGAGGGATATTGAGCTGTCGGTGCTTTATCTTGACGCTTCCGACGAAATACTTGTGCGGCGTTATAAGGAAACCCGGCGGAATCATCCGCTTTCACCCGATGGAAATATTACCGCAGGCATCACTAAGGAGCGCGCCAAACTAAAAGGAATAATTGATATTGCAAACCAGATTGTTGACACAACCACTTATTCGCCTCAAAAGCTTGGCGAGACGATAGACAGGCTTTTTTGCGAAATTGACGAGCAGGGAATAATGATTGTCGTTACAACCTTCGGATACAAGCGCGGGATACCTATAGACGCCGATATGGTTTTTGATATGCGGTTTTTGCCCAACCCTTATTATCAGGAGGAGCTTAGGGAACACACGGGGCGCGAAAAGGGCGTCAGGGAGTTTGTGCTCTCTTTCCCAAGAGCCCGCATTTTTCTTGATAAAATTAATGAGCTTGTAAACTATGTGTCGCCATATTATTTAGAGCAGGACAAAAAACAGCTTGTTATCGCTATAGGCTGCACCGGCGGGGTGCACCGCAGCGTGGTTATGGCGGAGGAGCTCTACAGTATACTTAAGGAACAGGGGCACCGCGTTACGATTGAACACAGGGACATTAAGCTTAACTGAAAAGCCGCTTGTTATACGGCTTTTTTCTGAAGCTGACGGGGGAGATTATGTCGTTTTCTTCTACGGCCAAGGCCGAGATATGCCGTATGGCGACGACCGCGGAATGCTGCGAGCTTTCGGAGCTTAGCGCGCTGGTTAATACCGCGGGCTCCGTGCGTATATCGGAAGGTGTTTTTTCGCTGAGGATTGACACGGAAAATGCGGCTGTGGCAAGGAGAGCCTTTTTGCTGCTTAAAAATCTGTACGGGCTTTTGTCCGTAATGCGAAGGCATACCAATCAATTAAAGCGAAACCATATATATTCCATATCGGTGGAAAAAGCCGCCGCCAGAATGGTAGCTCTTGACGTGGGAATACTCGGAGACGGGGGGTTTGGATTTGGCGAAAATATGCCTTCCCTGGGAAGGCGGTGCTGCAATATAGCGTTTGTCCGCGGCGCTTTTCTTGGAGGCGGCTCCATTACTAATCCGGAAAGGCGTTACCACCTTGAATTTGTCTGCGGTCAAGAGGAATTCGCGCGGGTTTTGTTGAATACTATTGGTGAGCTTGGTATCCCCGCCAGAACTATACCGCGCGGAAAAAACCACGTGGTATATTTGAAAGAGGGAGACGCCATAATAACGCTGCTCACAATGATTGGGGCGCACACATCCATATTAAGCATCGAGAACATACGGATACTTAAGGGCATACGAAACAATGTAAACAGGAAGGTAAACTGTGAGACGGGCAATCTTACGAAAACGGTTAACGCTTCTATAAAACAGCAGGAAAGCATAGCGTATATAAGCGCGCACATGGGGCTTGAAAAACTAAGCGCGCCGCTTCGGGAGACGGCCAGTGCGCGTCTTGACAATCCGCAGGCGACACTTGACGAATTAACCGTATTGCTCGGCGCCGTCTCAAAATCAGGGGTCAATCACAGGCTGCGCAAGTTGTGCGGTATTGCCGATCAACTCAAAACAACGAGGGGGGAGTAGGATGCAGGCTAAGGAATTGACAATAGCAAACGCCGACGGTTTAAGAGCTTCAAAAGCGGCCATGTTTGTACAGGTCGCCGGCGGGTTTGCGTCACAGATATTCGTAGAAAAGGGCAACAAAAAGATAAACGCCAAAAGCATAATGGGCGTGCTTTCGCTCGGCGTTAAACAGGGCGAGGCCATTTATGTTTTTGCTAACGGCAAGGATGAAGAGGCGGCCATAGCGGCTATTGAAAAGCTGGTTACTACGGCGTTTTAATCGGAGGGAGGCGTATCCCATGGAGAACATGGGATACCGCGCAAACGCTCCGTTTATAACATAATGGGTTTTGGCTTAACCGCAGAAATACAACGCCTGAAACCGCCCTACTTTAGATTAAACCATGCGTTTTTGCCCGCGTATAAAGATTGACCGCCAAGCTCTTCTTCTATGCGCAAAAGCTGGTTATATTTCGCCACGCGGTCGGTGCGGCTCGGGGCTCCGGTTTTAATCTGGCCGGTATTCAAAGCGACGGCTATATCAGCGATTGTGACATCCTCGGTTTCTCCCGAGCGGTGCGATATAACAGATGTATATCCGGCGCGGCTTGCCATTTGCACGGTATCAAGCGTTTCGGTGAGCGTTCCTATCTGGTTTACTTTTATAAGTACAGAATTGCATACGCCAAGGTCTATGCCTTTTTTAAGCCGTTCCGTATTAGTTACAAATAAATCATCGCCTACGATTTGTATACGATCGCCCAGCGCTTCGGTAAGCATCCGCCAGGTTTCCCAGTCTTCTTCGGCGGCGCCGTCTTCAAGAGATATAACGGAATATTTTGTACACAGGTCTTTCCAATAGTCAACAAGCTGCTGTTTGCTGAACATTTGTCCGGTTTTCCAGAAATAATACTTTCCTTCCTCGCCCTTTGCCTTTGCTTCTTCGTACATTTCCGTGGCGGCGGAATCCATCGCCAGCATAAAATCCTTGCCGGCGGCGTAACCGGCCTTTTCTATGGCCATAGTTATTATTTCAAGAGCTTCCTCATCCGCTTTTAAGTTGGGCGCGAAGCCGCCTTCGTCTCCGACGGACGTTCCGTAACCTTTGGACGCAAGCACCGTTTTTAAGTTATGAAAAACCTCCGCGCTCATTCGCAGGCAGTCTTTAAAGCTGTCGGCGCCTACGGGCATAATCATAAATTCCTGTATATTGACGCTGTTATCGGCGTGTTTGCCGCCTTTTAGTAT
>Ga0265293_10002337_pt1 | contig 38498 bp, 41 predicted proteins | sample Munlanlewell138R_FD_192505 | JGI IMG/M metagenome (GOLD analysis project Ga0265293, IMG submission 192505) | Leachate microbial communities from a municipal landfill in Southern Ontario, Canada - Leachate well 138R | ecosystem: Engineered > Solid waste > Landfill > Unclassified | place: Canada... | reverse complement strand
CCAACCCAAAACCACTACCTGTCTTTCAAAAAATACAAAAAACCATTACTTATTGTATCATAACAAGTTCTTTCTCCCAGTGATAGAAGTTTTTATTATAGTAAAGAAAGTTGTTGCAGAGAACAAAGATAGTGGGTGGGTAGGGCTGTTTGAGAGTTTAGTTGTAGAAGAGAGAACAAAGATATCTGAAAATTTTTTCCAAAAAGACAAAACTCATGTTGAAATTTGGGTAGAAAGCAGTAAAATAAAATTGATTTATGTGAGGATATTGTATCAGAACAAGTTCTTTCTTCCAGTGATAGAAGTTTTTATTTTTTGATAAATATATAGATGTTTTATAGAAAGAAATCAGATTTATTAAGGGGGTTAGGTTATGGTTGAAAGTCGTATAATGTGTTTGATAGGTTGTTGGAGAGAGGGGATGTGTTGGAGGTGGATGTGAATTGAGTGAAGCATTATTTATTAAGGTCAGATTTATTGAGTTTATTTGATGAATACATTATGCAGAAAATAAGAACAAACCTACCCAAGAAGAAAGTAGGGGGTTAAAAAAGCCTTGATGGTAGGTATGGGTGTCTTGTATAAAGTTTTTAGAGGCACAGAAAGTTCATAGTGGTAGTTAGTATAGCTGCATAATAAAAAACAGTCTCATTTACACCACAATAATTAAAAGAGTAAAGAGAAACAGGATAATATAAAAGGATATATAATTGGATAGTAAAAAATGTGTAAATAAAAAAGTGTATAGCTTATGTATGATTTATATATGACTTATATATGGGTCATATATAGGTCATAGATGAGTCATAGATGAGTCATCAAAACAAATATCAAAAAAAAACAGGAAAAGTCATCCGACTATAGTTCCTGTTTTTTTACAACTAACATCGAGGTTGTATATTGACCAGATATACAACGACCCTATAATAGTCAAAAGTTTTCAAAAAGCAAATGAAAGATTATTTCTCGTTCTCAAATTGAGAGAGTCGCTTCCAGAAATCAAAAAGGTTATAGCATTTAATGGAAAGTACTTCGTCTAGAATGTGTTCACAGTTTCTTTTAAGGAACATCATGATGAGTTCTTGAGCACTCTTAGCTCTGTAGCTCATGGACTTACCAGACATGTTTCTTTTAGATTTTTCTCTTTCAAGGAACATTACTCTGGTGTTCAGTCTGATGATTAGGTTAATAAGGTCTTCCAGTTTTGATTGTTCGAGTTTCTTTTTATTGATGATAGCCATAGGTTGTATTAGAAAATAAATTATTTAATATAATTTGAGCTATTTGGTAATGTTTTGTTAAGGAACTGTTTAAATTTATAGTTTAGTTCGTCATTAGAGCTTAGATAGGATTGACTTTCAATATTTTTTATATCTTTAATGTTATGGTGTCTAACTTTAGAATCAGCTCTACCAAAAACAGAGAAGAAGTTTGTGTGTTTGAGTTTATGTTGGTTTCAGTAAACACTTCTGATGCTGATGGATTGGTCTCCTATAAGCTGTAGTGTTTGTTTGAGTAGCTTCTTGTTGTAGATGATGGGCGTATGTAGGTTGTAGTTGATACCATCAGGGAAGAGTTTGAGACAGTTAAGTACAGCTCTTTGGTAGTTCTTGTCGTGTATGTTGTTAAGATGTTGTTTTAATGTTCAGTTGGAGTAGTAAGGGATGGTTTTTGTGGGTTTAAGTATAAAAAAATCATCATTCATGAGGATGAAGTTGTCACTTATTTGTTTTGAGTCGCAGATGATTCTTAGTTTATTAAGAACATTCTTATATGGTGTATCAAGATTATCGTTGACAGGTATATGTATAATGTTTTTGGTTCGGTTTGGGTTGTCTCAGACTATGAAGACATTGTTATGTGATAGGTTAGAAATGCTTCTGAGCGAGTATTTTAGTTCAACTCAGTTATCAAAGGCTCATTTTTCTTTAGAGAAATCTTTGTACACATATACTATGTCCATAGTTTGTTGATATATTATAATTAATTGTATGATAGAGTTGTGTATATGAAAGTCAAGTTTATTTTGAGATTAAAATAAAACCAAAACAAAGTATTGCTTTTTATGATAAAAAGGTTATATTGTATATAATTTTAGATATTAATTCATTAATAATGAGTAAAACAACTTACGAGTTTTTAGAGAACGATGCTGGTATGATTAAGACAAAGATTACACAGGAGGTTGATGTAGATTTGAGTAATACACTGAAGAACATTAGACAGACAAGGGCAGAGTACCAGAGAGCGTTGACTAATTTAGTTGATATGGCTAAGGCTATGGAGGCTTATGTTGAGCAGCACAAAGTTCAGAACGAGTTTTTGAAGCAGGTATGAGAGTTTTTGGGGGAGGATTATGTATTGCCTGAGTTGGAGGTTATGTATGATGTTAAATCTATGGAGAAAGACTTAGAGAATTTTATTAGTGATGAGAAGTTGAGAAGAAAAGAGAACCTAGAGGCAAATGTAGGTGAAGGAAAATGAGAATAGATGTATTAGAGTTGACAGAGGGTAGGATAATCTCTGTTTATACAGATAGACCGATAGATTTTGAGCCAGTGTTTTTTACCGATGGTAGAGTTAGACTGATGGTTGACTTGGAAGACTTAGAAGAGGTGTTTGTGGAGACAGATTCAGGGGTATTAAGATGAAGAGTTTATGATAATTTTGTATGTATTTACTAAAAAAACATGAAAATTCCAAAGAAAATGCATTGTATATGGGTATGACCCAACCCAGCACCAATGAAGTGGATACAGAGTCGGATAGACAAGCACCCTGATTGGGAGTATTACTTATGGGGGAACGATGATTTGAGTAATTTTGGGTGGATAAATGCTGAGGCTATAAGGTTCTATTATGCACATGGGTTTTATAATGGTGTGGCTGATGTTATGAGGTACGAGATATTGTACAAGATGTGATGAGCTATGCATGGGGCTGATAGTTTGTGCTTAAATCCTATAACAGAATTATTTGAGGATGGGTACGAGAACTATGTGGTTGACACTTCTTATAAGGATGGGCATAAGTTGGCTGAGGAGAATAGATATGCAGCAGCACCATTATATGCTTGTGTTCCTGGTAGTCCTTTAGCTAAGGAGTTGATAGATAGAATATATCGTGATAAGGAGTTGAGGCATCCTGTGGATAGTACGGGGAATAGATTGATGCAGAGGGTGTTGTCTACCACCAAACACAAATATAAGAGGCGACCGCAACATCTGTTCTTGCCTGAACACTTTAATTGATGGAAGTATACAGGGAAAGATAAGGTGTATGCTAAACATTATTGGGGTTCTACTAGAGGTACATATAATCAATGAGTTTAGAGAGTAATAAAAATATATGACACAAAAACTGTTTGAGCCGACGATAAAGCAATATATAGCATTAATGAGATTGGGGGTAATTCCTATGGAGAAGGTAGTTGATGGAAAATGGATACCTGTTCTAGATGAGGAATGAGACCCAGTATATGATACAACAACAGAGGTGTTGGGGTATGGGGGGGCTGCTGGTTGAGGGAAGTCGGTGTTGATATCCAGATTTTTGAAAGAGAGTGTAGAAAAATATCCAGGAACTAGATGGTTTTTGGCTAGAAACGAGTTGAAGAGGTTAAAACAATCTACGCTTTTAACCTTTTTTGAGACATTGACAGAAAGTTGATACGTAAAAGATGGGAAATGACCTAAATGATATACATATTTCGATATAAAAGGTCTAGTTCAGTTCAATAATGGTAGTGTTGTCCATCTTTTAGAGCTTGGTTATCAGCCAGGAGACCCACATTATGGTAGGGTTGGTTCTACCGAATACACAGGTGGTGCTATTGATGAAGCTGCAGAGGTTGATTTTGATGGTTTTGATGCAATATCTTCTCGTGTTAGATACAAATTAGAGAGTTTTTGCCACAATTGTGCATGAGAAATAGGTCAAAAAGACTTCATTAAGCAGATAGAATTTGAGAATCCTGACTTTGGGAAAGACCCAGAGGTGAAATATACAGAGGATATGAGGATATTTAAGAAGAATATCTACCTATGTCCTCACTGTAAGAAGGAGACAGCAGGGCTGACAGGTAGAGTTATCTGTTCATTTAACCCTGATAAAGGTCGAGTTTATACAAAATTCTATCGTAAGTTCAAAGAATGAAACTTACCAAGCAATTACGCTTTTATTCCAGCACTACCAGGAGATAATCCTTATCTACCACAGTCATATATACAGAGATTATATTGACTTGGTGAGGTAATGAAGCAGAGGTTGTTGTATGGAAACTTTGATTATGATGACACGCCTTGAAGATTGTTCTCTTTTGATAAGCTTTTGTGGTGGTTTGAGAAACCAACGGTTTCTGAAGACGAGAATGCCACCATTTGAGAGGATGGAGAAGGCTATAAATATAGACTAATCATAGACCCAGCAAGAGAATGAAAGGATTTGGCTACCTTCTTTGTTATGAACCACCTCTCTGTAGAAGAGATAGTGGTCTATTGAGAGAGTAGTATCACCGAACTGGAATCAAAAGCAAGAGAACTAGCTCATAAATATTGAATGAATATAGAAAGGGACGTCCTTGTTGATGAAGGTTGAGTGGGATGATGACTAAAAGACGCATTAAATTGTAGATGATTCATAGCACACGCTAGTGCAATCCAACCAAAGCAATGACGTAGTCGTAGAAGGATGAATAAGACAGATGGTGTGTCCTACCATAGGCTGAGAGACCAATGCTACCATTTATTGAGCCTGAAACAGGACGAGGTAGCAATCTCTTTAAAAAAAGTGTCTATATATAAGAGTCAGTTGACGGTGGAGCAATTAAAAAGAAGGATAATTGATGATATGGATGCAATAGTTCAAGTAGATATAGATAAGGACTCTCCATTTAGGGTGATGCCAAAACAGCAACTCAAAACTAAGTTGGGTAGGAGTCCAGACTTTGGTGACTTGTTGATGATGGCAATGTTCTTCTATATAAGGAAGCCAAAAAGAGTGTTTGTAAGGAAAAGAAAAAAATAGTTTGTATTATTTGTGAAAATGATTATATTATGTATAAGTAACATTTAGTTTTATGTGACAAAATGCAAAAGAAGGTCAAAGATAGTGTATCAAAATCTGATTTGATAAAGTCTGTAGCTTCTAAGAGGGGCTATAGTTTTGTGTCAGGAGGTTCTTCTAAGTTGGGCGACATTTCGTTGAGTTATCATACTATGTTCGACTTACAGAAGATGAACCCACAGGCACAGGCGGCGAAAGACTTGATAGTCAAGATGATAGGTAGACATGGTATAATGTTTTTAAAAGATGGGCTGATGTATGAGGACTTTGAGCGAGAGAAGAGGATATTTGAGATGTTTAAAGACCCGCAGACCAGTAGTTGGAAAGCTTTTAAGGACAAATATTATACAAACTATTTTTGTAGCTGAATGGCAACATGATTTTATACCAAAATGGGGGACTGAAATACAAGAATTCAGGTCTTAGATAGTAGGTACATTGAGAAGAAATTCGACTTGTATTGAAATTTAACAGAATTAAAGTATAATAATGAAGAGGTGGATATAAAAAATGTCGTTTCTCAAATCGTAAAGTATGACCCAGACAAACCAGGATATGGTATGTCGATATACAATTCGGTCATTTATGATGCTTTTTCTGATAGAGAAGCTAGTAAAAGGAACTATATGTTCTTTAAGAATGGAGCAATACCAAATATAATATTGACGATGGACGATGATTTGGAGAATGAAGATGAAATCAATGCAGCTATCGACCAATTTGAGTTGAAGTATAGAGGTACAGATAACTCTTATTGAATTATGGCGTTAGGAGGGGTTAAGGAGATAAGGACTCTTGATGTGTCGAACAGGGATTTAGAGCTGCTTGAGTTGAGGAAGTTTAGTGTAAAGGTGTTTGGAATGTTGTTTGGTTTTGACCCAAGGTTCTTAGCGTTCAGGGATGGAGAGAACGGTTCTCATTCTGAGTATGCTAAGTTAGCTACCCAAAGTGATAAGACAATGCAGAGTTATGCTGATGTGTTAGAGGAGTTTATGATGAAGGTGATAATGGATTTGTATCCTGCGTTCCCATATGATGATATTGATTTAATAAATGATACATTCTTGGATGAGGAGACAAAGATAGAGATGTATAAGAACGAGATACAGAATGCTATATCAACTCCTGCAGAGATAGTGAAGAGGTTGTGAAAGCCTACAAGCAACTTATGAGACAATATGCATAAATACTATATGAATATTCAGTATAATTCAATTGACTGACTGGTAGAAGAATCAGAATCAAGGACAGCGTTGAATCATGCTAAGTCAGAGGAGGTAAAATCAAAGGAAACAAAATCAAAATAAAAACTTTTATATTATATTCTAACTTCTATGAACAAGACAAATAGAAAGAAGCAGATTAAAGACCAAGTAAATGAGAACTGATTTTATATTAACTTTGTAGCAGACCACTTAACACATAGTGATGCTGTGAAGAAGGTGTCTAGTGTGAAACAAGACAGTATTGTATTTGATTCTAAGGAGGAAATCCCTGAATGAGATAATATTGTTGTTATGTCATGAATACTATCACAAAACTATCCTGTTGGTAAGAAGAGCAGGAATGGGTACAAGATAGTACAGACAGGGGTAGACTATTCTGATTACAAATATAATAATATTGTGTTGTTGCAACATAATGATTCATTTGGTGGTATAGGTAGAGCAAGGATGGTGTACCTAGACAATAAATGAAACTCTAATATTATTATGTATGTAGATTTAAATACGATTTCTGATGAGGCTGTGAGATATCAGATAAAGAACTGATATATAAAGTGAGTTAGTACAGGTCATTCATTGCTCGAATCAATGTTTGAGGATGTAGAGGACAAAGGAAATCTATTAACATTTGAAGATGCAAAAGATAAATATGGATATTATGAAGTTTTGATGTCTTATTTTGGTTCTTCTGACAAACTTATATATACTGTTACAAAGGCTCTTATGATAGAGAACAGTGTGGTGACAATAGGTAGTAATGAGAAAGCTATCTTAGCACACGACACGATAGGTAATTTTGCTATCAAAGATTTAATGAACAGTGATAGATTAAAATCTAATTTACTTAATGATAAAGATGGTATGAAAAAATCTGATTTAATAAAACTAATTGAGGACAGTGTTTTGACCAAAAAAGAACAACAAAAATTTATTGACATGTTGAATGCTATGGAGGAGGAATCTGAAGAAGTAGCAGAGGTAGAAAAAGAGGTTAATGAAGCAATTGAAGGTGCTGAAGAAGCAGAAGAAAGAGTAGAAGAAAAAGTGGAAGAGGAAATCGAAGGGGAAATCGAAGAGGAAGAAGAAGTTGAGGAAGAAAAGGAGGCTGAAGAAGATGAAAAAGAGGAAGAGGAAAAAGAGGAAGTTGAAGAAGTAGAAGAGAAAGTTGAAGACAGTATGAAAAAAGAGGAAGAGGAGGTTGAGGAAGAGGAAAAAGAAGAGGAAGAGGAGGTTGAGGAAGAGGAAAAAGAAGAGGAAGAGGAGGCTTCTGATGAGGAGGAGGAAGAAGAATTGGAGGACAAAGAAGATGAGGAGGTAGTAGACAGCATCAACAATGAGGATGAGTCTAGGGAGGATAAGAAAGAGGTTCCAAGAGATACTTATCCTGAGCCTGAAGAACACATTAAGCTTTCTAACAGTATTGAAAAACATACTGATGAAATATCAACTCTGAAAAATGAGTTAAAAGCAATGTCAGACAAAGTGTCTGAGATGAGTAAGTTAAACGATGAGTTAACTGAAGTGGTGAAGAGTCTTTCTGAATTGACGTTAAAAAATTCAAAAAATCTATCAAACATCGTCACTCTATGAGTGAATGAGGTACAAAAGCCTAAAGTTGATAGTGGACTTAATAGCCTTAAGAAAGTGCTAGAGAGTGCTAGGTAATATTTTATATTGTATTTTTATTGACAAATGGATTTACTAAACCTATTGGCTAACATCAAAAAAGAAATGTGACAAAATGCTGAAGAAGTGGAAAAATCACTAGAAGAAGCAAAAGAGTTACATAACAAAAGACTAACTAATGCGACAGAAAACACTTCAACTGCTGGTTGGGGTAAGGAAATGATTCCTTCTGGTAACTTATTGGCAACAATAATGACTATGCCAGGAAGAAAAGCATCTTTCATTAAAGCATTACCAGGGTTCCATGGATTTAATATGGGTATTTCTGAAAAACTACCTATAAGAGGGGCATTACCAAGAGCGAAAGGAAACGCAGAACGATTGACTGGTGCTGGAGCTATTGGAGAAGGAAGCAAGAGGATGCCTACTGCTGATGTAACAATCACACAAAAACCTCTTATCATTCAAGTAGATGTATCAAAAAGATACTTAAACTACTCAATTGATGATTTTATGTCTTATGTAACAGGAGAAATTGCAGCGTCTGTTGATGCAGATACAGAATTTGCTATCTTGAATGCTGATAAAACTGATACAAATACAGGGAACATCAACTGTGTGGACGCTAAGCCATCTTCAACTTTTGCTGATGGGGCAGATGATTTAAGTCTTCAATTTGATGACAGTATTAGATTCCACATGTTGGACAACTCTCTTACTGAAACTATTGGTACTTTGGAATGGCACCACTTTATATCAGTTAGACAAAAATTAGGGAAATTCTCTACTAAATTGTCTGAAATGATGTTATTGATGGATTCTATTTCATACCACAAAGCTTTAACTCTACCTGAGTTTAAAAAAGCTAATGAGAATGGAAGAAACTCAACTATCTATTCAGGAGCTGTATCTAATATAGCTGGAGTAGATTTGTTCTTACCAGAATCATTCCCTGCAACAACTGTTGATGGAACTGTTTCTAAAACTGCTTCTAACAACACAAAAGGAGGGTTCATCTATCTTTATAAGCCAGCTGTTCAATATGGATTTGGACAAGATTTGGAAATAGAGGTACACAATATTCCAGGTAAAGGAAAATCTATCATAGGAACATATGAATTTGGATTTGCTATTGTAAACCAAAAAGCTGGAGAAGTAGACCCTTGGATTTATGGTTGAATCGGTGTAAGCCCTTTAACTATTAGTTCAGGTTCTGGTTCTTAATCCAGACAAGGGGGGGGGTGGCACAATTCACCCTCCCTTTAATTTTACTACTAATATACATACGTAATGAGAGCATATAAATATGTTTGAAAAGAATTTACAGTTGTTCGCTTAAGTGAAAAGAGTTTCATAGGAACTAAGGTAAGTGAATGACAGACAATTCAATCAGACAGAGACCCAAAATACTTTTTAACTGCAGGTTTTGTAGAAGTTGATGTACCAACAGTTAAGGTTCTGGATATAAAAGACAAACAACCAGAATGAAAAAAGGCTCCTGCTAAAGCTAAGAGCAAGGCTAAGCCAAAGAAGAAAGCTAGCTGATTTGAGAAAGCTATGAAAAAGAAATAGTCTTTAGATAATAAACAACAGATAATGTCTTTTGCAACCATAAGTGATGTAGAATACTACCTTAATATCAAGGATGACTCTAGTGCTGAAAGACTATCTTTCTTGTTGAGAAAATCGTGATGAGTGATAGAGAAAGAGATTGGCTCAATTTTAGAGTGAGATAGACAGGAATTAATAGAGCTTCGTCAGGTATTAGGAGGGACTGATATATTTTTACGTAACATAAATGTGACCTCTATTAGTAAGATAAACTGAAAAGAATATGAGGGGGAATATTTAAAGGATTACTTTATCTTAAAGCCTCAAGGTCGTAGGGTAAGGGTTCTTGATTTACAGAATTATATTGGAGATTCTTATGGTTCAGGTGTAGTTGCTGTTGATTATGTTTCTTGATACGAGAAAAAGAGTATACCAGAGGACATAAAGTTGGCACAATGCTTGTATGTTGCTTATTATTATATGAGAGACGAAGGTAAGGATGTAGTTAAATACACCCTATGACCAAGGACTGTTCAGTATGGTAACTCGTGAGAGATACTGACTGATATAAAACAAATACTAAACAAATATAAACAGCTTAATTTACTTCCATAGCTCAATAGATGGTAGATGTTAATAAAACATTTTGTGATAAGAAGTGTGATGTATATAGAACAACTGTCGTAGACAAGGATTGAACACAAGTTCCAGAGAGTGTAGCAATATACGAGAATCTGGATTGTGATTATTATATTGCACCAAGATGAAATGTTATCAACTATTTACCAAACGTTGAGGCAAGGAACACAGAAAGAGATAGATTTGATTGTGTTGTTGCTGGGGTAGATTATGATGTAAACAACCCGATAAGAAAGGGGGATACAGTAAGGTTGTATAGTGAGGGAGCAGTTGAGTGAGATTATGTTGTAGACCAGCTATCAGTGATGAGGTTCCCTAATGGGAAGATAGATAATGTTTATTTAAGACTTAATAATGATAGTAAATGAGGTTCACATTAAACCCTAAAGTATTTACTAATAAGGTATTAACATCTTTATCTAAACAACAAAACAAAGCTACTCTGTGATTGGTGGAGGCTGCTAAGGCACTAACACCAGAAAATACTGGACTGATGTTAAATTCATATAGAGCAGAGAGGGTTATGATAGAAGGTTTTGTGTCTACTTCTTGAGTGAGCAACAGTGCAACAGATAAAGGATTCCCTTATCCTGTTGTAGTTGATAGAGGGGTATGAGGTAAGATATACAAGTATCAGAAGCCAAAATGAAACAAACTTCGACATGTTTGAGTGTGAGTTAACACTTTTTCAAGGGCGGTAGATGCTTATAAAACAACATTTTTATCAATTTTGAAAGAATAATGTATGTTAACTTAGATTTAAACTCATTAGTTTTGTTGTTAAGAGACAAGGCTGAACTGGTAAATCTCTTACCTGGTTGACTTACAGCAGAAAAACCTTATTATGAACAACAGACACCATATGCTTATCTGGAATCAATATCATTACCAGCAAACCCAAATTCAGTGAATGCAAGACATATAATAACATTGACAGTGGTGATGGGTAGTGATGGGACAGACAGAGAGTTTAAAGAGATAATAACAGTGTTTGATAATCTCGTGATGTCTACTGTAGACTGATGCTTACCTATAAAACAGGTATGAGAGGTCAGAATTCTCGGAGTGAGTAAATGACAATCCCACCAAAAATTTAGATACTCAGAGAAGTGAAACTTGAATTTGAATCAAGATTATTACTTTGATGTAGTAACTGTAAAGTAGTTTTAAATTATTATTTAATATAAATGGCTGATTTTTCATTAAAAAATGTACAACTAACTGCAGCAAAGGTGTATATAGCACCATTTGACCCAGAGAGTACTCTAGCAACAAACATGCCTAAGTTGACAATATCGTCTCCAAACGATAATGTTGACAATGTGATATCGTATATTGATGCTAACTACTGAAATAGCTTTCAAAGAATGGCAGGTTTTAAGAATGTAGTAATATCTGACATCCTAGAAAACGATGTAGTTAATGAAGTTGATGATTGTGATATAGGTGAATGGAGTAAAACAACAGACCTTATCCCACAATTTACTGGTGATTGGTTGACTACTCTTGACCTAGACGCTATCAAAATCCTTCTTGGATTTAATGTTGTAGCTGTTCCTGGTACAGAAGTAGAAGACTTTGAACAAGTGATTGCTGAAGGATGGGGGTACAACAACATCTATAGACTAGAACATCAAAATCATGATGCTAACGGTGTTATCATTGCTCCTACAACTCTAACTGTAGAAGGAAGTGTTGATGGTGCATTGGTATTGGATACTGACTATAAAGTAGTTGATAATGGATTCGGTGAATTTGGAATCATGTTGTTGGCTGGTGGTGCAATAAACACTCTATCTCAAAACATTGAGCTAGAATACCACTACACACCAATAGCTGCTGAATACACAGGATATCTTACAGGTCAAACAATCCAACCATTTATGATTGTTAAGATTATAGGTTGTCCAGACCCTGATAATAATTATGATATCTGGTATATCGTAAAAGCTTCATTATCAGGTTCTCTAGATACAAACTTTGTAGCTACAGGAGAAGTTCCACTAAGTTCTATTACTCTAAGAGGAGGAAAAGGTGGATTCAAATTAGTTAAAAAGCAAAGAATCTAATCCTTAGATAAGCTAAGATATAAAAGACCACTCTATACTAGTATGGGGTGGTTTTTTAATTTATAAAAATGTTTGTATTTTGTAAGGATTTGGTTATATTAGATATAAGGTATTTAAATAAAATCTATCAATGTCTAACACTTATGACTTCCCAATAAAAAAGGATTATGAATTGAATGTAAAGATAGAGCTTTCTTTTTGAGAGAAGGTAGATTTTATAGAGAAAAAACTAAAATATAGTCAAGCTAACATACTAGACACTATGAGGGATTTCAATAAGATGAGTACAACTGGTGCAAGTGAGTTGTTTACTGACTTCTTAAAGGAGAATGGTTTTCAGGAATCTGAGATAATTTTGTTAGGGCTACAGAAAGAGACTTTTGAGAAATTGTTTATAATGTATTTTACTACTCGCTATAGATGAGCGATATCAGAGGAGTCGTTGAAGAAGCCAGTAGCAGAGACAGAGATACCAAAGGAAGAGAATAGTATGCCTTATCATGCTATGTTGGTACTGATTGCTGATAAACTTAAGATAGACCCTTTGACATTCCAAGAGAGATATACGTTTGAACAGATGATATATTTATCTAAGTGAATAGAGTATATGTTGAATACAAAGTCAGAGGAAGGTCAGAAGAAGAATAAAGAGAAATATGGTAAAACTGAAGAATATGATAGTATGTTGTTAGAGAGGTTGAAGCTAGTTTAATCGTTTTAGATTATTATTGTTAGGTAATGGCAGAACAGTTATATATAGAGGCTAAGTTGGATGCTAACCAATTATATAAAGATTTAGAGAAGCTTAAAAAGGATGTGGAATCACAGTCTATTAAAGCAAATATTTCTGTATGATGAGTAGCTCAACAGGCTGATGAGGTAAGTAATCTAGATAAACAAGTAAAACAAGCTGTTAAGAGTTCGCAAGAGTTGGTTAATAGGAACAATGAATTGACAGAGTCAATTAAAAACCAAATATCTCCAACAAGGGAGGTCTCTAATGCAACAGCCAATATATCAAAACAAACAAAGCACCTATGAACAGACTACCAAGAGGCAGCAAGAGAGGTGAGTGAGTTTATTGTTAAACTAAAACAACTAAGGCAAGAAGCTAAATGACTTAGTTGAGAATCTTTGGTATTAAAGGAAAAAGAGATACTGATAACCCAAGACCAACTCAACTGAGCAAGGTCTAGGTTGAGAGCACTAACAGAAGAAGTATCAGGAAGGACTAGTGCTTGGAAGTCTATGTTCCAATGATTAGGTAAAAGTATATCAACAGGTTTATTTACTACTTTTGGTGCATTTTCTGTTGCTTGAATGGTGTCAAAAGCCATTAGGTGACTTACAGGAAATATGAAAGATTGAATAGACATTGCTATCTCATTTGAGAGTGCGTTTGCTGGTGTAAGAAAAACAGTAGATGCTAGTGAGTATGATTTAAGGAAGTTTGATGAGTCTCTTAGAGACATGTCCAGAACTATCCCAAGAACTTATGAGGAGCTAGCCAAGATAGCTGAGTTGGGTTGACAGATGGGTATCCCACTAGACAATCTTAGTAAATTTACAGAGACATTGGCAGCACTAGAGGTGTCTACTGACTTATGATTGGAGGATGCCGCTCTACAGATATCTAGGATAGCTAATGTGACAAACACAGCGTTTACTAGTGTAGATAAGATAGGTAGTGCTATAGTTGATTTAGGAAACAACTTTGCTGCTACTGAATCAGAAATATCTAACTTTATGCAAAGGATAGCAGGTACAGGTACTGTGGTATGATTGACCGTTTGAGACATAGCAGGTATTGGTGCAGCCATGACGTCTGTTGGTATAGCAGCAGAAAAAGGTTGAACATCTGTTAATAAAATGTTGATGGCAATAGAGAATGCCGTTAATCAATGATGAGAGAAGCTAACCCTATTTGCTGAACTTACTGGTAAAACAGTAGAAGAATTTAAAGATAAATGGAAAAGAAATGCTGGAGAACTATTCTCTGATGTGGTTGAATGATTAGCAAGGGTTTGACCTGATGCAGCTTATTATTTAAAGGAGTTGGCTTGAGGAGGTATAAGACTACAGGAGACATTCTTAAATGCTGCTTCTGCATGAGATGCTGTAAGAAGTGCTATAGAAATGGGTAATAAAGCATATACAGAAAATATAGCTTTAACAGAAGAAGCTGCTAAAAGGTATGGCACAATGGGGAGTCAACTTCAGATGTTAGATAATGAAATAAGGTTACATAAAGAAAAGCTTTGAGAAGAGTTGTTGCCACTTCTTGTTGGGTGGAAGAGAACTTTGCTTGAATTGCAAGAAATATTAAGAAAATTTTTAATATGATTTATGGATTTTATTGATTATGTTGATAAGTGAGAATTAACTATGATGTTATCGGCACTTACTATTTGATTAACTACATTAAATCCTCCACTAGGGTTTTTGTTTGGTCTTTTGTCTGCAGGTACAATAGCTTTTAAAAACCTTAAAGATAAATGAATAGACCCAGCAAGTGTTGCATTAGAAAAAATAAATAAAAATATAGAAAACCTTAATAAGGAAATAGCAAATAACGATGAAGAGATAGATAAATTAACAGATAGTTATTATAAATGAAAAATAAGTTTAGATGAATATAATGAACAGCTAGAGTTATTGATAGAAAAAAAACTTAAACTAGATTGATTGCAACAAGAAGCAATAAAAGACCTTGTAGCAGAAAAGGCTACAGCAGAGATGGTAGCTAACTCTTATGCTGCTGTAAACAAGAAACAAGAGGAGTTAATAAAAAATAGAAAAGACATTGCAGAAACCTCAGAAACAATAGAAGAGTTGGAAAAAAAACTGGAAAAGCTAAGATGAATAGATGTAAAAGTATTATCAATAGATGCAGCTAAGAAGCTTAAAAATGATATAAAAGAATTAATAGAAGAGATAGATAGATTAGATAAAAAAAAGAATGATTTAATCATTTCACAATGGGAATGACAACAGTCTTTTGAAAGGTATGCGGAAGCTATGCGTGGTTCTACTCCAATTATTGAGGTATGGAATAAAAATGTAGCAGACCAAGAGGGGTTGTCAAAAGCAATATCAAAAATAAAATATGATTTTTCTGACAACATTGAAGAAATTAAAAAAGAGAGGCGAGAGCTATTTTTATACAATAAAGAAGCAGAGAAGGTAGCATTAAATAAAATAACGGTTTTAGAATGATATTTTGAAAAGCGTGATTCTAATAAGTTTTTAAGGATGCGAGACAAATTACGATGAACATATCAAGAAAAGGCTGAAGAGTTAAAAGATGCGAATGATGAGCTTCAACAAGCATTAGATTGGGATTTGGATGATTTTCAAAAATCCATACAAGATTTAGCAAAAATTGAGTTAGATGAAGTATTTGCATTTAAAATAGATAAAAAATCTAAAAACGAATTAAAAGAGCATATTGAACAAATAAAATTACATCAAGATTCAATGTCCAGTGAAACAGAAATGCGGGGGAATTTAAACAAAAAGAGATTAGAAGCACAAAAGACATTAGATGCTATTATAGCAAAAGAAGAGGCATGAGCAAAAAGTGCTCTAGCCAACGCCAAAACAAAGGAAGACGCAACAAAAGCTCAAATAAAACTACTAGAGCTAGAGGCACAAAGAAGAATACAAGCAGCTAAAGACAACCTAAGCAATGAGGAGTCTGTAGCAAAAGAGATACTAAGAATCCAGAAATGGTTGAATGATGAGAAGAAGAAACTTAGTGGTGATTGGATGAGTTTTGAGATAGATAATGCTAATAAAATAATAAAGAAATATGAAGAACTTAGAAAAGAGTGAGCAAATGCATTTAAGGACTTAACAAAAGATATAGGGAGCTCTTCTAAAGATATTGAGAAACTGGTGAATGAAATAGATAAGCTAACCAAGAAACTATCTGAGCTAGAAACAAAAAGAGTAGAGGACTTAGGTAAAAGGTATGTGGACGTGGAGAAGACTATAGAAGATTTGAATGAGAGAATAGCTGAACTTAACTATGAACTGTGAGAACAGTCAGAGGAAGGTAAGACAGTCCTACAGGTTTGGGATGAGCTACAAGACGCAATAAAGGAGGTGACTAAGGAGGCAGATAAGTATGTAAAAGAGATAGACAAGATTAAGGATAAAATGGAGGACTTGAATAAGTCTGAAACAGATAAACTGTCTGAAAGGTATGCTAAGGTGACTGAGGAACTAGAGCTTCTTAATAAAGAGTTAGAAAAATATACTAAATATGATATACTTACTGATGCTGATGCTGCTAAAAAATTAGAGATAGAGAATAAGTTGAACTCATTATTATATGAACAAGCCAAGATAAGACAGACACTCAAACCAGAACAATTAGAGAGAGCAGAGTGAATGGTGGGTGAAACAGAAACAGATAAGATAATTAGAGAAGCAAATGAAAAAAGAGCAGCATATCAACAAGAGGTTACTGACTTAAATAGGTCATTACAAGAACAAGAAGAGCTATTAAGACAATATAAAGAACAGGAGGTTCGTATGATAGAGGAGAACGATAATCTTATATTGGATAGTGGAGAGAAGAAATATAGAGAGCTGTTGAAGAAGCTGAGAGACTATACTGCAGAGAGAGATGCATTACTTAAGGAACAGACTCATCTTAAACAGTTATTGACTCAACAAGAAATACAGGAGGCTATCAACCAGTCTAAAAAAACAGAGACTCAGTTGATATTGGATAAATACTATACAGAAAAAGCTATTTTAGACCAAGAGTTGTTAGACTATAGAAAACAGCTTAATGATAAACTTGCTGAATTATCTAAGTTTTATACTCTTGCTGCAGAGCTGCAAAAAAAATATGGAAACCTATGAGTTTCATTCTCTAAAGACGATATAGAAAAGCTTAAAGAAGCTTCTACCAGTCTCAAATGATTATCAACAGAAGATAAACAGGTATACCAAAATCAGGTTGATATACAAAAAGCTAATTTACAAGAGCAAGAGGATGCTAGAAAAAAGTTAGAGAACATAGCAAAGAATATAGATAAGCTATTGACTACCACTAACATAAAAGCTATTGGTGCTATTGGGTTGCAGGAGCTATTAAAACAGGTCTCTCAATTAAAGATTACAGCTCAATGATGAAGTGTAAGCAGTAGTAGTGTAACTAATAACCAAACATTCAATGTAGCAAACTCTATAGATATAGACTTGTTGGTTAGAGAGATAAGAAAAGCTATAAAAATTTAGTTCTTTATTTGATATAAATGATAGGAAAGAATTTCAGATACAACTGATTAGACATGTCACCACAGGCTGTGTTTATGACAAATATAGCCTTAAGCAATGTAGAAGCTCTTACATCCCAAAGGACAGAGATAAAAGATAATGTGAATATGCATTGAAGTAAGGCATCCAACACAATAGAATGAGGAAGAGCTTTTGTGTTTGAATGATATATTATGTGAATTACTAAAGAGATTAGATGAATAGCCTGGGAGTTATTGAATGAAAAGATAAATATAGAACCCTATCTTAATGTAGACCCTTTTAAGAGATTGGACTTCCAAACAGACAAATGAGAGGATAGATGGGTAATGGCTAAAGTTAATAAAAAACCAGAATGAACTAATGGAATGAATAATCCAAGGATAGAGTTTAAATTTGAGTTGTTTGCTGACACTAATGAGGTATACTGACCTAATTTAAAGACCCAATCATTTACATCAGGTATCTATTGATGAACGTCATTTCCTAATGAATTTTCTGACTCTTGGGGTAGTGCTTCTTATAATAATGTGTGTACTAATAACTGAAACTTTATAGCTGGTTGTATTATACAGGCTACTGGAACATTAATCAATCCTAAGATTAAGAACCTTACCAACTGACAAGAGTTTAAGATAGACTGAACAACAACTAATCTGATATTAAACTCTTTATGAGGAAAGTGGAGTGTTACTGATGAGTGATTAGATATAATGTATAAGAGAGAATACTGACAACCAATACATCTATCTTCTTGAGATAATATTATAATTATTAATGATGATACAGGAACTATTATTGATTATACAGTATCTTGGTATGATACACGAAACACTATTTAATATTAATTATTCAAAATGATTGTAGTAAAAGTATATAGTCATTATTGGTCTGATGTGGTAGTACATCAACAATACCTTACAGACGAAATAGAGATAAAGGACGACCTTTTGTCTTTTTCTACTGCTACATTCAAAATTGATAACTATAGAATACAAAAATATAATAAGGTAGAATTATATGAAGTTTGAACACCAGACAAACTGAAATTCAAATGAATAGTAAAAAACGTCTCAAAAACTGCTTCTGCTTTGAGTGAGGAATGTGTATTAACGTGTTGGGATAGCAAAGGTATATTACAGGACAAATCTCCTTTGTATTGATATGAGGAAATTTCTACTCCATTGAATACTGTGGTTTCTAGGATGATGAATTTATGGAACTGATTATGAGACCAATGGACATATCAGATAGATTATACAGACCCTATAGATATGGAGTATCAATTATGAACTACTTGCTATAATATTATACAGGAGTTAGCGGACCAAGTAGGAGCGTTCTGGACTGTAAAAGATGGGACTATAGTGATGTCTGAGATTATAGGACAGGATAAAACCTTTGGTAGTAATGAGGTGAAATTGTTTTTTGATAGGAGTGTTGCTTCTAATGTAAAAAATGTATATGAAGAACAGTCAGAGAATAGAGCTAATGTCGCTATTGGGATAGCTAATGATTGAGCTAAACTAATGAAATATGCTGTAGAAGATTATCCTTTTTGAGCTATCATAGAGAACTTCCAGACTTGAGATATTGATGAAAAAACTCAATCTCTATTAGAGAAGAATAATATCGATAAAAGGAGTATTGGTGTTGAGTTGGATGAGAACATAGATTATAATGTTTCTGTATGAGATAAAGTTAATCTGACTATAGAGTGATTGAAAACCATTGATGATTTTAGTTGAGCGGTGTTTGTTACTTCTAAAACTACTACATATAAGTATGGGAAGAGGTATGAGGTGATAGAGGTGGGGAATGCTAGGACAGAGACTGGGACGTTGTCTAGCTTGATTAAGATGCTAAATGACAAGATAGATAAAATAAGAAACAAATAGTTTGCATTATCTGCTAATTTGTTTATAAATAAAATAAGATATTTAGATTCATAATTATTAATTATGGCACAAAGAACAGCTTTTTTAAACAGTGATGCTAAGTGATACAATAAAGACTTCCATCACACCTGGATACATAACTACCTATTGCATCAGGTTTGAGTTATGTTTACTGATTATAATGTTAAGAATGAGTTTAAGCTAGGTAATGGTCAGATAAGTGGTGGTAAGGCGATAATAAGATGTACAAGAACTACTGGAAACTTTGCTGGTAGTAAGATGCTTGCTTTATTTGAATCTACTGCTACAGAGTCTATAAGTACTTCTGGAGATAAGAAAGTGTTTATAGAGATACCAGAGATATATGTAAATGATAGTACAGCTATCACAGACACATTGACACAGGGGTTGAACTTGTGAGTAGGTGTGATTAAATCAGAAGCAGACTATCCTTCTCACACTAACTACATCCCTCTTTGGGAGATAACTGGTGGTGATTGGGAACAGGCTGTAGATGTTAGACCTGAGATATTGGCTAGAGGAAAGCCTAACACAATCTCTTATACAGATAATAATGGAGTACAGAGAAATATGATGTTAGATGCTTCATCTTTGAATAAGTTTCTAAAATCTAACTGAGCTTGAGTAGCTCCTAGTTGGGCTGATGTTTGAGATGTGGTGGAAGTATCTAATCTTAAAAATACATTCTTTGCTTGAGAGGACTTGTTATCTAAATCAATGTTTAGGATGGAGTCTGAGTTAGATACAATAGATGCTGTAGATGAAAGCATAAGATTTGGTTATGATACTGATTCTGCTAAGGTACAGCTGAACACAATACTAAGTGGTGAAGAATGAGATTATGTGAAACTTAATCTCGAAGGATTTAATACCCCAGCAGATAACGTGAATGTTCGTATAGAAACAGTAGATAGTAGTGGTAATGCAACAGGAACATTAATCAACCCTGACGCTACAGCTACTATAAACCCTTCTTGAACATTAGAAGAGATGAGTATAAATTTAGCTTGAATGATAGATTGAACCACTGCAGGACAGGAGGTCGCCGTTGTGTTGAGTAGAAGTGGTGCATTGAGCACATCAAACTACTATAAGGTTTGAGTGGCTACAGCAGACACAGGAATCTGGAAGGTAAAAACATTTGATTGAACAAGCTGGAACTTAGAGACAGGAAAGAAATGATATATATCTTCTCCACTCTTTATGGAGGAATGAGCTATACAGAGTAAGGCTACTACAGAGTTCTTGGCAGAGACCACAGGATATGTAGAGGCTGGTGCTACTGCTGGTAATGAGTTCACCGGTGTTAGATTTGGGATGATAGAATATGATGGATTCAAACCTTGAGACAAGGTGTTTTTAACTGATACTGGTGAATTGAGTAATATCTCATGAGCTATCCAGAAACAGATTGGGTCGTGAGTAAAAACAGATGTTGTTGAGATAAGCTCTATTTGGATATGATGAGGGTGATGAGTGATGACATACGATGCTGTGGTTGCTGCTGATGGTAGTTGAGATTATGAAAATATTGAGGAAGCGTTGGCTGATGATAAATTTAAACTCTTTATTAAAAAGGGTTCTTATGATATAACTGGTAATCAATATGGAGAATTACATATAAGTGCCAATTCAGACATTATTTTACAGTGAGAAAACACAGAGGAAGTAATATTGAATTTCAATGTTTACAGTAACAATTGAGAGAGAGCTTTTGTATGTCTTAAAAAGAAAGTTTGATATACTGGTAGTGTTAATGCATTAGTACAAAACTTAACAATGAATTGTCATTATTCTTGAAATTATACATATATGCAAGCAGTAGAAAACAAAAATATTAATTTTGCAAAAGTTTGTTTTTGTAATATAAAATGAACAACAACAAAATGACTTAACTTTTACCCTACTTGATGAAATCATATAATAACAGAATCGAGTTATATCTCTAACACAGATAAAAATACAGAATTATGAGTAACAATATGATTGTTTTTTAACACAAATAGTACATCACAGACTATTAACTGTAAAGCGGAAGTGTTTGCTACAAATAAAACATTATCACACATATTAGATATTAGATGATGATGATGAGTGTCTGTATGAAATACATTAATCATAAATTCTTATTCTAATGCAGACACATCATCTCAAGTAGTTGCTCAGTGAACTGGTCTAAGAGATTCTTATTCAGTGTCTTGAGGTAAAGCTAAGGTTAGGATATATTGAGTGTTATACAATTGTTCAATCTCTCATTCTGAAGCAGCAGTAGAAAATTCAGATTTATATACCAAATTAAGTAGTGGTATAGAACAATGGTATCCTTGAAAAAGCTATACAACTGGTACTTATGTTATAGACCCATGAATTGATTGATATTTAAAGTGTACTTCTAATCATACTTCTGACTGAACAAACCCAGACTATAGTAAGTGGGAGAAAGTTGCTCCATCTGTAGATTTTGCTGGTACAATGATTTGAGGTGCTATTAGTGTTTGAGATTATCATAATATATTATTACGCTGAAGCTCTATATATTTGCCATCTTCGTATATGTGGAGTTTGTTTTGAGGAGAAATAAACAATGCTTATGTAAATATTGGTAAAAAATGTGTGTTTACTTTGTGATGATGATTGAATATAGTAGATAAAGTTTGTATTAATGTTTCATCTTGAAATTATGTATTAAATGTAGCATGAGATTATAATAAATTAATAAATATAATGTCTTATTTACAGGTGAATATTGGTGATTATAATAAGTTTGAAACAACAGCATCTAAGATAAATGTTAAATGAAATTGTAATATTGTGAAACATAATATGTTTTTCTGAAAAGACTACATACCTGTATTAACTGACGCTTGATATACTTGAAATATTGTAAGCGATAATATTCTTAAAAAAGACATATATTGATATAACGACTAATTTACTTTAAACCCAACCCAAAAAATGCTAGAACTAATAAGATGAGATGACACAATAATAACAATCTGATTTGAATGATTAGATTGAGCACCAATCAACCTAACAGGATGTGAGGTGTATTTTACTATGAAGAACATAGACGATATAGATGAGAGGGATGATAGCACCGCTATCATAAAAAAGACTGTCAGCTCTTTTGACAACGCTGTTTGAGGTATAGTAAGTATAGAGTTAGATAACCAGGAGACAGACTTAGAGCCTTGAGTATATTTCTATGATGTACAACTAAAGGACATAAGTAATAAGATAATGTCTATCCAGAAACAGAGGGTGAAAGTTATCCAGGATGTGACTAAAGACCCACAATTAGCTTATTAATAAAAAACAATGACAACACCACAACAGATATTTATAGAGATGGTAGAGAACAACCCAATAGTGGTCAAGATGAAAGACCCATTGATGGTAGTTTATGTAGTTGATGGAATAGGGGATAGGAACAATATAGATGAGAAGGTGAGGTATGAGGGTATGATAGTGTTTGTTAAGGAGAATAGGAGCAACTATCAGCTACAGTGAGGGACAGCTAATACAGACTGGAAGGTTTTGTTGTCTTCAACAGACAACTCAATAACAGACATAGAGCTTGTAGATACTGATGAACTAGAGAAAACATACAGAATCCATTTCACTAATGGGAACCATTTTGATTATGTAGTAAAAGATGGAAAAGATGGAGAAGAGGCTCCAGAGATGAAAATAGAGTACTCAGAAGATAATATAAACCGACATGATGTGTTTACTGCTTGAGATAAGTATATAAGATTTTCTACTGACTGATGAAACACTTATTGAGCAGGTTTTAAGTTCATAGGAGAAGATGGACAGCCAGGGGCTCCTTGACAAGATTGAGCTCCTGGGCAAGATGGAGTATCTGTAGTAGATGTGTATGTGGATTGAGTTGATTTGGTATTCAAATACTCTGATGACACTACCTCTAAGATAGAAGACTTTAAGGATGTGTTTGATATACCTACTGATTTGTCTGAACTATCTGATAGCACTGATATATTGGGTTGAAAGCAGGATAAGTTAACTGCTGGCGATAAGGTTGAAATAGTAAATAATGTTATCAAGGCTACCTATCAGGCTTCTGATTTTGATATAAAAGACTTATCTGATAGAGACAATTTAATAGACACTTGGAACAATAAGCAAGATGAGTTATGATATGTTCCTGAAGATGTTGATAACAAATCCACAAACATAGTAACTGATAAAGATAGTAACACAAAATACCCTTCAGTAAAAGCTATAAAGACCTATGTTGATAATAGGGTGGTTGATACAGTAAGGAGGATAGGTAGTTGGGATGCTTCTTGATGAGATTTTCCCGCTATTTGAAGTGGAGATGATGGTAAAATTAAGAAATGAGATACCTGGGTGATTAGTGTAGATGGTGTTTTGAATTGAGAAAAGATTCATATCTGAGACTGGATTACTGCTAACATAGATGAACCTACTGTTAATGATTGGGATACATTGAATAAGAACATAGACTATGTTCCTGAAGATGATGCTAATAAAGAATGAGACATAGAAACAAACAAAGAATCTACCACTAAATATCCTACAATCAAAGGGATTTATGATTGGGTTGTAGGTAAGCTAAAAGATAAACTTTCAATAGGTTGAGATAGTAAAGATTCAGAGATTGTTGTATGAACTAATGATAACCAGGATTTTAGGATAAAAACTAATGATACTAATAGGGTTATAGTCACAAAAGATGGTAATATAGGTATATGAACAGAGATATCCACTCAAAAGCTTGATGTTGATGGTAAGATAAGGATGAGAACACCAACAGAGGATAGTGATTCTGGTGATATAGTGGCTACTAAATGATACCTAAAAAACAAGGTAGAGAAAACCTGGATTAGTTTAGTGAGTAGTTGGACAGCTGAACCTACAATACATTCTACTGAAAATGATTATGATGTATGGGAATATACCTACTGAACCACAAAGCTATATAGAACAGTGTATAAAACATATACTGCTTGAACTGATATATTTTATAGTGAGGCAAGTTTAGAGAATGTGGTTGCTTCAAGAGCTTTAAATTTTTAATGATATGGAATGCAATTAATACTTAATAAAGACAAAAACATTCAGACTATGATTCTGGCAAACAAAGATAATAAGAAGGTGTTTGTTAAGAATAAACAGAACTCTGATACAAAAGAGGCTGAGCTGTTTGAAAACATAGTAGATTTAATTGATAATTACTTTAATAATGGCTAATTATAGAGCTATAAAGGATGGTGTTTGGAGTGATTTAACTGTCTGGGAGGATAACTCTACTGGTTCATATCAAGCATCAACAGAGTTGCCTTGAATGGAGGATAATTGTTTGGCTAATGGTTTTACTGTTTCCATAGATATGGATATAACTGTAAATCTGTTAAGGAACCAAAAATTAGCTAATCATTCAACTACATGAGGTGAGTTTGTTGTTGATGACAATGAGGATAGGACTATCATTGTTTTAGAAACTATATATGGTTCAGCTTATCCTTTGAAAATATCAGAAAATAATGATGGGAATACCATAAACATAGTTTGTCCAAGAACAGATAGTGCTGCAAGTGCTGGAAGGGGTATAATAAGTGTTGAGTGACCTTGTACTATAAACTATACAGGGAATTTACATTGAGCTTCTTATGTAGTAGCTTGAATGTATATTGCTGTTGGTTGAGTGACTGTTAATCATACAGGGAACATACTACCTGATGCTCTTGACCAAAGAGCATATGGAGTAAGAATAGTGGCTGTTGATAATCCTGAGATACCTGTTGTTTATAATCTTACTTGAAATGTAGGCTATCCTTGATTATGAATAGGTACTTGATTTTCTTGTGAAAGTTCTGCTCTTGAACTCAACATAGTATGAACTGTTTATGAGAATATTAGTAAATGAAGTATCTCTATTAAATGAACACAACAATGTAATATGGATATAAAATGAAATGTGAGCTCTATATCATGAGGTAGGATGATTTCTATAGATTGAAATAATCCATATAGTTCATTTATTTTAAGAGACTGAACATTTAGTACAGCTGTTCATGCAAATGATATCATAGATATAGCTTGAGCACAAGTGCCTGCTACATTACATAATATGAACTTAGAGATGGTAGATACATTTGTGGCTATAAAAGCCAATATATTAACCATTACTCATGATGAACCTGTGTATTGGAAATTTAGAAAATATGGACAAGACTACTATATGTACTCTCATCCAACAGGACAGCCTATACCAAAAGATGTAAGGAGAGGGACACTCTACTGAAACAATGATGAGATGGAAGGGACTTTGATTGTACCATCAAAAGAGAATGTAGCTATATGAGTACCTGTTGATGACACAGTAGGTGAGGCTTGTTTTGATTTGATAGGTATTAGAGATAGATTGTGAGTGATAAATGATTGAATAAAAAAAGCATCTTTACTTATACCTCATAATGAGGATTTACCAGAGGATTAAATTGTTTGAAAAAAAATAAATAATATGTATAATGATTTTAGATTTACAATAAACAAAAGCCAATATGAAAATGATAATGCCAAATAGATTCATACAGGTCAAAATGAAAGACCCAATAAGGAGCATCTATCTTGTAGAGACATTGGAAGACAGAAACAATATCCCAGTAACTGCAAGGTATGAGGGTATGCTTGTTTATGTCAAAGAGGATAGAGGAAACTATCAGCTTCAATGATGAATAGAGAATGATGACCGATGAGTGTTGGTATGATGAGGTGTGGCTGGGAAAGGTATTTATAAGATTGAGCTTATAGATACTGTTGGATTAGAAAAAATATATAGAATTTCATTTACTGATAACACTCATTTTGATTATGTGGTGACTGATTGAAATGATGGAGAGAGTGCATCTGATATTCTTATGCAATATTCTGCTGACAATACTATTTGGAATGATGTGTTCACTGCTTGAGATAAGTATATAAGGTTCTCCACAGATTGAGGAGACACTTATTGAGAGTGATTTAAGTTCATAGGAGAGGATGGAACACCTTGACAGGACTGAGACCCTGGGCAGGATGGGGTATCGATTGTTGATGTTTATGTGGATTGAAGTGATTTAGTGTTTAAGTATTCTGATGATTCTACCACCCAAATAGATAACTTTAGGTCTGTATTTAACATCCCTACAGATGTTTCTGACTTAACAGATACAACAGGGCTAATCTCTTGAAAGGAGGATAGTGCTAATAAGGTTACTGATTTATCAAGTAACGATAATGTTCACTTCCCTACCACAAAGGCTGTTAATACAGAGCTGGATAAGAAGGTGGATAAAGATTGAACAAAAGTTCTTTCTGATGAGAATTTTACAACCGATATGAAAGACAAGCTTGCTTGATTGGAAGGTTCTCATTATAGAGGACTATTTACTTCGTTATTAGATTTAACTAACACAATAACAGACGCTATCCCTGGAGACTATGCTGATGTAGATGAGGGGGTAGGTAAAGATGTTATGAGATATATTTGGGATGACAGTGATGACAGGCGGGTAGAACAGTGAGGTAGTGTTGGTATAACCTGAGCTGAGGTAAAGACCTTATATGAATCTAATCTTGATACTAATGCATTTACTGATGATGAGAAGTCTAAGCTATCACAGATAGAGGCTAAAGCTCAAAAGAATGTACAAGCTAACTGGAATGAGACCGATAGTGGAAATGATGGGTTTATACTCAACAAACCTAGTCTGGATATTAAAGACTTGCCAGACTCCACTAACCTCAAGACTACTTGGAACAACAAACAGAATGCTTTAGGATTTACTCCAGAGAATGTAGATAACAAGTCTGGAGATATAGAGCCCAACAAGACCTCTACTACCAAATACCCTACAATCAAGGGGATATATGATTGGGTGGTGAGTAAGCTAACAGGGAAACAGGATACTTTAACAGCTGGAACTAATGTAAGTATCTCAGGGACTACCATTTCTGCTACTGATACTAAATATACCGCATGAACCAATGTAAGCATAGATAGTGGCAACAAGATAAGTGCTACAGATACCAAGTATAGTGCTAGTGATTTTGATATAGCTAATCTTTCAGATACTGGAGGATTAAGAAGCTCTTGGACAGGCAAACAAGATAAGCTCACTGCAGGAAACAATGTAGATATTACCAATGATACCATTTCTGCTACTGATACTACTTATCAATCCTCAGACTTTGATATCAAAGATTTAACAGATTCAACCAGTCTAAGGAGTTCTTGGACAGGTAAACAGGATAAGCTCACTGCAGGAAACAATGTAGATATTACTAATAATGTAGTCTCTTCAACCAATACAACCTACCAATCCTCAGATTTTGATATAAAGGATTTAGCAGATACTACTAACTTAAAGTCTACTTGGAGTGGCAAACAAGATAGCTTATGATTCACTCCTGAGAACTCTGCTAACAAATGAGTTGCTAGTGGATATGCTAGTCTCGATGCTAATGCTAAGATACCTGCTAATCAGATACCTGCTTTAGCTATCACTGAAACATTTGTAGTAGCTAATGAGAACCAACAGTTAGCTCTAACAGCAGAAGAATGAGATGTGGCTATAAGGACTGATGAGAGTAAAACCTATATCCATAATGGAGGGAATACTAATACTATGTCTGACTGGACAGCTATGCTTGCTCCAGCTAGTGGTGTGACTAGTGTTGCTACAGGTACAGGACTAACAGGATGACCAATTACATCTAATGGAACTATCTCTTTAGACTCTACTACTATAGCATCTTTAGCTAAAGCTGATACAGCTATCCAAGATATTTCTATGAAACAAGATACCTTGGTGAGTGGTACAAACATAAAGACCATTAACGGAACTACTATTTTAGGTAGTGGAAATATTGTTGTTTGATGAGACCCTGATGCAGTGACTAGTAAGCTAACAGGAGAACCTACAGGAGCAAAAACAATAGGGAATATGGTAGCTATCGCTCAGGAAGATTTCGATACGGCAAAAACAGCGTCTACATTGGTAGCAACAACCTTTTACCTCGTTCACGAAGACTAATAATGAGTATCTATTTCTGAGACAAACCAATAAAGCAGATGTGGTATGGAAATAAGCAGGTGCGACCTGAACCAGAGTCTCCTGACATAGTATTGAAAGTAGTGACTTCTTGGGCAAGTCAAACTATTGGTATCAATAAGTATTTTAATGTATCTGGCTACACAATAGACCGATGAGATGGTACAAGTACTACAGCCGCTGGAGAGTCTTCTACTGGACTACATAGTAAAACCTATGCTAGTGCTTGAACATATTATATCACTCTAGCTAATCCTTGAAGTAGATGGACTTTTACTAATCCATCATATGGATTAGTACCCTCATCTTGATTTACAGGAGATAGTGTATGAGTAGAATATATGCCTAGTTTGGAAGATTGGTTTGGTGATAGTGCTAGTAATCCTTGAGATAATTTCTTTCGTTCTTTCAATAGCTCTTGAGCATTAACATCATTACCAGCTTGAAGTTTTGATACGAGTAATATAACAAGTGTTTGAGATTCTTTCTTTGTTTCTTTCAATAACTCTTGAGCATTAACATCATTACCAGCTTGAAGTTTTGATACAAGCAATATAACAAGAGCTTGACATTATTTCTTTTATAATTTCAATGACTCTTGAGCATTAACATCATTACCTTCTTGAAGTTTTGATACAAGCAATATAACAAGAGCTTGACATTATTTCTTTATTGCTTTCAATGACTCTTGAGCATTAACATCATTACCTTCTTGAAGTTTTGATACAAGCAATATAACAACTGCTTGATATTATTCCTTTTCTAATTTCAATAACTCTTGAAGCATCCCTAAAGTATCAGCTTGAACTGGAGTATCTATAAAGAATGTCTCGCCAAATAATGTAAGCTTTCATTATGCTCCCTCAAATTTGTCTGATAGCATCTCAGCTTGAAACACCTTTGACTGATATGCCAAATCTTAATTTTATTCTTAATTATAGTATAATGTGAATAGTACAATGATTGATGATGTCGTATGGTGGGAAGAAAATAATTTATTTATAATCATAAACAAAATGTGCAAAGACCACGAAGAAATACTAAAAAAAATCCACTCCATAGAAAAGGAGGACATTTTACAAACAGCTAATCTTAAAGAGATGCAGAAACAACTTAACAAGGTAGAAAAGAATACTGAATCTATCACCAATAAACTAGATACCTTTATAGAGAAAGCTGACAATAAATATGCTAATAAATCTGATGTAGAAAAGCTCAATAAGATAGTATGGAGTGTGATTGCTTTTGTGTTTGCCGCTTTGGGTTCTTGATTGATAGCATTATTGCTGAAATAGTTTTATAAATAACTAAATACAAAATGAGAAAAGCTTTACACGAGATGTGGCAAGACAAAGCAGTAAGGAAACTTGCTTGGAGTATTGTTGTAGTGATTTTGACATTTTTAGTTCAGTACTTGACTAATATGCCTTGGGAGATAGCACCATTGCTTGTGCTTATAATCAGAGAAATCACAAAGCATATTAATATGAAGTATTTAGATGACTTAGGAGTAGATAAAGAATAGTGTTTTTGTGGCACTATTTTTTTATATTATTTTTTTCTAATAATGGCTAAATTAAGTAAAAGTGTGATTGATAAAATAAACAGTTATGATAAAAGTGTAAAGAACACAGAGATAGCAGAAGAGCTATGAATAAACAGGAATACAGTAGCTAAATATAGGAATAAAGTATCTAATGAAATTGTTGATGCTTTAACTAAAGATGAGAGAAAAAAACTGGATTTGATAGAGAGATACACACCTAAACAGCTACAAGAACTGTTGTATAATTTACAGCTTGATACAAAACAGAGTATAGAGGAGGTTATAGGAGAGCCAGGATATATTAAACTTGCTTTATTGTCTGATACACATTATTGAAACAAACACTGTGCAAGAGATGAGATAGGTGAGTTTATGGATATAGCTAAAGATAGGTGAGTGGAGGCATTTATCCATAGTTGAGACTTGGTTGAAGGGGAGTGAGTATTTAAATGACAAGTCTATGAATTAGATAAAATAGGGTTTGATGAGCAAGTCAAAGATGTAGTAGAAAACTATCCTGATACATGAATACCTACATATCTAACTCAAGGAAATCATGATGAAAGTTTTCTGAAAAAAACTGGTGGTGATATAGGAAAAGCTATATCATTGATAAGAAAAGATATAATCAATTTGTGATTCTATGATGCAAGAGTAAAACTTAACTGAATAGATATCAATTCACATCATGGGGGGTGAAGCATGAGTTATGCAAAAAGTTATAAAATACAGAAGCTACTTGAGAACATAGACCCTAAAAACCAACCCAATCTATTTGTGAGCTGACATTGGCATACTGCATTATATATGTTCTACAGAAAAATACATAGCTTCTTGCCTTGAGCATTCTTAAAAGAGAACTTACTTGCAAAAAGATTTAATTTAGATAATACTATATGAGGTTGGATTGTTGAGATTGAATTAGATGAGAAGGGTTGAAGCAAAATTAATATGGAATTTATAAAATTATAGAAAAATTATGAGACAATTAGAAGCATTTAAGATAAACTGACCTTTATGAGCAGCATATATAGTAGAAAATGAGAACTGAACTAATATCTATTGGGATAAAGATAAATTATTAGAAGATTATTCTATTAGGCTTTTGGATATACTTGATAAAGAATGAGAATATAAAAGCCCTAAAGCTGACGAGAATCAGCTAGAGCTTTTCAGCACATTAAACTTTTAGTGTAGCTATGTGCTACTACACTTTACTTAAACTATGAATAGACTTATGTGGACTATTATTAGTAAAAGGAGATACAAAAAAGAGTATAAAAAGCTCATAAAAATGTTGTTATTATTGATGTGAAGTATGATGTTGTTTTGAGTAGTTTTATCGTTTATATTAAGATAATGGAGAAATTGGTAGTATATCAGACCTATAACGAGGTAGATTGTTGTCTTGCTTCTGAACGAGAGAGACATAAATATGAGAACGAGATTGTGCCTGTTAGGGAAAAGCATATAGAGGTTACTAAGCAATGATTAATTCAACTGTTTAAAATTAAACATATTAATAATACTCTGTATAAAGAAATATTGATAGAGGAGTTAAGTAACGATATATTTACCGTATTATATAATAACTAAAATGGAAAACAAAATTAAAGAACTTGAAATAAAATTAGAGAAACTCAAAAAACTTTGAATGTATCCTGAAAAGGTTGCAGAAGTTTTGAGAGAGTTAGATTTATATTATAAGTTATATAAAAATGTATGAGACAATAAATGATGCAAAGTTTCTCCAACCTTGGGAGTTTGATAGGAGAGACTATCTTGCTGGTAATGTGTTGAAAGGGTTAGAGAACCTAAAACCACCTAAAGCTTTTAAGTGGGATATATTATCAACCTATGACCAATGAAAACTTGGTTCATGTACAGCTATGGCAACTACACACTCTATGAAGGTTCAGAATGAGTTTGAACATAAAGAATGAGTAGAGCTATCATGGAAAGACCTATGGCAAAAGATGGGACACTCTCTTACTCACTATGATGGTTGAGACCAGATAGAAAAAGCTGTGAAGACAGCTTTAAAAGAAGGAATCTCTTGAACATTGAATTGAGCTGACTTTGAGTGGAAAGCTGAAGCATATGCTTATTGAACTTGGGTAGATTGGAGAAAGCATTTACTAATATCTCCTTTGATATGTGTTATCAGAGCAAACAACACAACTCGAATAGAGATGCTTCAATGAGAGATAAAAACTGTGTTAAAACAAGCAGATATTAACTGATGACATGCTATCTTGTTGGCTGGATATGATGAAGAGTATATGTACTTCTATAACTCATGGTGAGATAGTACTATAAAGGAGGATTGACCATCAAGCTTCAAGGTAAAAATAAGTGTGTTTGAGGAGATGAGAAAACATATGTTCACCTGGAGATATTTTTTATTGATAGATAAGATTGATTTGATAGACTATAGTAGAGAAATAGAGTTATCAAGACAAATTATATCAGGGATAAGACAACTTAGACCACTCAACACATTAGAGGCTTTAGAGTTGTTCTTGTTAAAGAAATATAACTTTGAATACCAAGAGCCTAAGTCTGATGAAGTAGAGTTAGCTAAAGAGATAATCAGGAACTCAAAAGCTTTGTATGAGGTGGCTGATGATGAAGTGAAGCAATACTTCCAAGAGATACAGGTGACTAAATTCTTTGAGAATAAATACAAATTTGTTTTTGGTAGTGATAAAGATTCATATGAAACAATAGCAAGACAGGTGATAAAAGCTGCAAAGAAACTATATGAGATAGGTGATGACGAAATGAAGAAAGCTTTCCAAAACATAGAAGTAACAAAGACACTTGAGAGAGAATATGGGTTCAAATACTAGGTGTCTATTGAACGAAAAAGATTTTAATGAATACAAAAAAGTTAGGGTGGTATATACCCTAGCTTTTTTAAATAATTCGCTTTATTTGTATCTACAATATTATATTATAGTATTTTTCTTGTAGAATTTTTCTTATATTCAATTATTTCTTTGAGTTTGTTTTCTTTCCTTAAACATAAATCTCTAAATTGTTTGACCTCTCATCAGTTTTTCTTGGGAGTGTTGCTAAAATCTAGCTCCTCTATCTCTATCATAAGACATCAAAGCTCCCATAACATAAAATCTAGTTCGTTCATTTTATTTCGTTTATACAATCTAAATATATATTAATAGCTTTTTCAATATCATCTCAACAACATAAACAACTAGGCTAATCTTTTTTATATCTTATAACACATCATAAATCAATTCTTCTTTTTTCTTCGTAGTATTTTTTATTATATTCTTTTATTTTTTCTTTATTTTTACATCTTCGTTTTGATTGAAATTTACGTCTTGTTCTGTTTAGTGATATTAAGTCTATAATAAAATCATCAACAATTCAATCATAATTACTATCTTTTAATTTTGTTCGTTTTTCTATAAGCTCAACTATTTTCATAAATAAGGGGTAATAATTTAAAAGGCTAGTCTAGTTTATATTTTAATTTCAATCAAAAGTGTTTTCTATAATAATCCTCACTTTCTTCTCGTCATTCCTTTTGTCAAATATATGATATTACTTCATCTATTGTTTTTAATTTATCCTCTGTCAGTTCTTCTCCTCTAGCTCTCCATCATTCCTTATATCATAATTGCTTTCATCTCTCAAATCATTGCTCGTAGGTTGGTTGTCCTTGGAGTGGTTTTAAGTGCTTTTTTAATATTCTATCAAGAACATTTTCAAATCATAGCTCCCTACATTCTAAAAATTTACTTTCAAAATCTCTTAATATTCTAATTCTAACTATATCTATATCTATCTTTTCTTTAGTTGTCATCTTCTATAAATTACTTAAATAAAATTATAACATAGTATTTATTCGTTCTTTTATGGTATAGTTATCATATAGAGTTGTGTTCCTAAGTAATTTATGCCAATTATCTCAATCTGGACACTCTATTGATTTATCTTTTCTATCTCTAGCATATATAGCAACGCAATAAATTAAATCTTCTGGTGCATTATCTGTAATAACTTTAGAAACTTTCTCAAAGTTTTTTACAAAATCTTCTGCTCTACTCATTTTACTTTATATAAATATATAAAAGGTTTAATTTGGGAGATGTATCGTTTTCCTGATGTCAGCAATATGATAATAGACCAGTATTTAACATATATCTATTATATGTTATATTTTGTAATATTTTTTAACATATTGTTTTACTAAAAGGTTTAATTTGGGAGAGAAAGGTTATTATCCTTTATGAACGGGGACTACCCATTCCACTCTCCCATAATGACTAGCAGCTTTCTGACAAGCAGTCACTTACTAGCCAAGAATACACTATTTGGAGAGACAAGGATTTGAACCTTGTAATTTACCATAACCTCGCTAAGGCTGGGAATTGAACCCCTGATACTGCTTAGTATCGCACGTCTTACCTTTCCGTCACTCTCCATAGTAGCTAGATGGTTAGTCTAGCTTTTTGTTGTTAAAGTCTTTCTTTTATTTTGGTTAATCTATCTCATACAATATTCATAATATCTCTAATCTCATAAAGATTAGCTTCTAATGAAATAATCTTTTCTTCTGCTAATTTTCATTCATTATCGCCAAGTCAGAATAATTTTTCATTAATTTCTCTTTCAAGAGTTTTTAATCAATACATTCAAGATACAATCTCATTTGCTATTCAAATAAGTTTCTCTTGTTGTGGTGTAGTAGGTAAGTCTGTTTTCATAATATTTTAATAAGGATTTAAAAGTTTATTTATTCAAGACATTACTTCTTGATGTTGTATATTATCACAATTTATTTTGTCTGGTATTTCTGATGGGTATATTACATAAAATATGGTAGCAAAAATCATTCACAGAACAAAAAACAATCATCGGTCTCTATTGTGTTTTGTAAAGAATTTCATTCGTTTCATTTCTTGTAATAAAGGATTTAAAAGGCTCGTAGGTTTAAACGACTATGCTAATTACAATATTTATTTTTATCTTCTAGTGTCTTAACATATAGTGCTGAATTTTTAAACGATAATTCTAATACTCAATCTATATATTTACATAACATATAATCTTTACTATTAAGATAATTATATAATCATATAGATACTTCGCCATAAACATACTTATTTCAATTTACTGTGATTACTGCTCATCATACCTTTGGCTCTCAATGTGGTTGTCATTTATCTCATAAATTATATAGAGTTCATACAATTCAAGGTTGCTTAGATATATCATATCATTCATTACCCCATCTATATAGAATATTCTTGATGGTATAAACTGCTATCATAGCATTTATTTTATCGTTGTTTATTAATACATCTTCTGTGATTATAATATTTTTTAATTCATCACCATATCAATTTTTAATAGCATCTTTTTTTGTTTGAAATGCTGTGTTTAATTTTAATCAAGCTAATCAAACAGAATAATTACTACTTCTAAATAATGTTGGTGTAGAATATTGTATTATACTTTTTAAATCTCATCTAATACCTTTACAACTAATCCTTATTTGTTCTCATAATATAGACGATAATACTAAATCTGTTTCTAATCATAACTTATCAGAAGTTTCCAATATGGTGTCATAAAATATACCTCTATTTTCCATACCATTTAATATAAATTGCACACATTCAGCATTTATAAATTCACTATCTAATTGATAATCTTCTGCAACTTCTTTTATAATTGATTCAGAATTAGTAATTCAAACATCAACCATTCTATTAATTATATATGTCCCTACCAACCAAACTGTGATAAAGAAACCAAATCATAATAATATTTTTTTCATCATATTTATTAAATATTAAAAGGCTCGTAGGTTTAACCGACTAGGCTATTCCCAATAAAACTGGTCTTTGTATCTATTTCTTACATTATACCCATAGAATTTAGTTCATCATTTATATTTTCTCCAACATACATCTACTTGATACTCCCAACTCTCCCAAAACTCTTTTGTGTTTACTTCAGGATGTCGCCTTTTCATCATCTGACATAATCAATAACTTTCCTCTCTTTTTCAGTTAGTCACTACATTACTTTGTTGATACATATTGAAGCCTCAATTTTCTGCCTTTAATGTTAGTATGAAATCCATATCTCCACCACTAATTTTATAAGCATAGTTTATAATCTTTGTTGCATCTGTATCATAATCAAATCCTTTTACTCTTAATACAGGTTCAGTTCATCTTTGATTGACTTCTTTAATCACTCAATCTCCTCAACTAACAACTGGTCACTTGCTAGGTATCAACTCAACTCAGCTTCCAATTCTGCTATCCAAGACTGTAATTGGTATCTCTCTCAACGCTTGTTCTCTAATTGTTGCAATGGGGTAAGTATCGTAGGTTCTTTGTTCTCCCTTAGCATATACATTCAGCCAAAGAATAGAGCCAACGAAAAAACCAATCATAAAATAGAGTAAAAAGTTCTGTTTTTTAAGATTTTCATTCATTTGTTTTTAAAGTAATTAAATACTCTAGTAGAGTAAGGCTATAAAGTCGCCCATCCTTTTGGTAATATAATATTTGTAGGTAAATCACTCGGTAATAACTCTATAATCTCTTGGTCTGTATATCAAGCAATTCAACATCAAATCCTAGTTAAGTAAAACACTTTGTATTTATTCTCTCTAGCAAATTCTATAAATCTTTCTAACTGTTCTTGTATAATTTCCTTTCAATCCATTGTGTTTATTCAGTATGATTGTCATTGTATTCATTCTGATTGTCAAAATATTGCTCAAAACTTATCAACTGCTATCTTAGCTAATCATCACAAATGATGTCATAAACCATTGCTTCAAAATACTATTATTTCATTCTCTTTTAAACTCTCTATATTATCAGGTGTAAACATCTTTAGTTTCATAAAGTAAAATTATCGTTCCTCTTTTGGTAGTTCTCTTAATACTTTTAATTGTGATGTTCTTACTTTTCAGTCACAGTCTTTACTAACTACTATATCTTTAATAGGAACTTCACATTCTAATATAGCCATATCTTCCCAAACTCTACCAAAATCTATCGCTCGTTTTAGATGTGATATATGTATTCAATAACTACAACTATCGGTCTTATTATTATCACATTTTTCTTTTATAATTTTTCATATCTCATATTCAAAACTTTTATCATAATTTGATATATATTCTCAATCAATTTTATGGACTGCTTTATATAATATGGCTTTAGTTTTTTTTATATCTACTGGATATAGTTTTTTATACATCTCAAATGTTGGTGTGTTTTCTATAGTGTCTTTTATTTGTATAAAGTTTACATCTTTTCATAACTCCATATCTATTTTTAAAGTTCCTATTTGTCTTATTAAATTCATACCTTTTGCTATAATTTTTTTTGCTGACTTTAATAATATAATAGAAGCCAATCAAGTCATAAGTAATATACTAGCAGAGCCAGACATATACTTAATACTAGCAGAGTCATACATAGACTTAATACTAGCAGAGCCAGACATAGACTTAATACTAGCAGAGCCATACATAGACTGAATACTAGCAGAGTCATACATATACTGAATACTAGCAGAGCCATACATAGACTGAATACTAGCAGAGTCATACATAGACTGAATACTAGCAGAGCCATACATAGACTGAATACTAGCAGAGTCATACATAGACTGAATACTAGCAGAGCCAGACATAGACTGAATACTAGCAGAGCCAGACATAGACTGAATACTAGCAGAGCCATACATAGACTGAATACTAGCAGAGCCATACATAGACTGAATACTAGCAGAGCCATACATATACTGAATACTAGCAGAGTCAGACATATACTTAATACTTCAATATAATACTACATCGGCATTATTAAATTTTGTATTAAATTTTTCTATATCTCAACGTATTTCTATTCTTCACTTAAAATCTAGTTTAATTTTATCTAAATCTTTTTGTGTGTTTACAATAATAGTTTTTTCTAACATTTTGTTTTAAGGTAAGTAAATAAGGTAGTAAGATACCCAGCTTATTTTAAGATAATTTAGTGAACTACCCACCCTCTAAAGAAGGCTGGGCTTCCTGCTTCATAGATACTCTAGTGAGCCAATCTCCACAGGCGTTTTGTTTATAGTGTTCGGACAATACCTGCCCTACACTTTCCTACTGATTGCATAGTTCTAAAACTTAGTCAGTAGCCATTGCTAAGATATTGATTGCCGCATTAACATCTCTATCTATTCTTTATTAAATAAATCAGACTTCAAGAGAATTTAACTCCCTCTGTCTATAGTAGCTACCTGTCCAGATAGCTATTACGGGCTGTATTTTATATTATTATTTGTTTATTATATCGTATAAATCAAATCAACAATCTACAAATCATGGAAATCTTCTATGAATCTCAACTTAACTCCCATAGACTCTGTACAAACATTCAACATACAAATTCATTGGTCTAGGTAATCACCCTCACAAGAATCAATTTGGGTATTTACAGCCATATCTT
>Ga0265293_10002336_pt1 | contig 38520 bp, 28 predicted proteins | sample Munlanlewell138R_FD_192505 | JGI IMG/M metagenome (GOLD analysis project Ga0265293, IMG submission 192505) | Leachate microbial communities from a municipal landfill in Southern Ontario, Canada - Leachate well 138R | ecosystem: Engineered > Solid waste > Landfill > Unclassified | place: Canada... | reverse complement strand
GCCTGCATATTCCAGACGAAGGCGGCCGCTAATTTGTTCGGGAGACCAATACTCATAACTTTTGCTTATGACATAGCGCAAAAGAGGAGGATGATCAAGTTTCTTCTTAGGTTCTATCTCTTGACGCCGATTGATAGCAAGCCGATCCGCAGCAGTGGAACAATAGCGACCGCGTACACTATTACGGCGCAATTCACGGCCGATACTATTTTTATGAAAACCGAGTATCTGAGCTATTTGGCGGTTGCTCAATCCTTGGCTTTTAAGTGTTTTTAGTTTTATACGGTCATCTCGTGCAAAATGGTGGTTGGACATTATGGACTCCTTCGGGTTTTTGAACAGAACTATTGTACCGAAGATCTCTGTGATGTCCTCTTTTTTTGCACCGGTTGCATTTCAACCTTGAATCCGCCATGTATCAAAATTATACTTTTTTTAATGACTTTCACTAAAAATATGATATACTAAAGATGGCGTAGTGTATGACTATGATGGGTGCCGGCGCCGACATCCTCTTCACCGTGCTGAAGTCTTGTTCGGTTGGAGAAGCCGAATTTAGTTTAATAACATTTAAAAAAAGAATATTTACTACAGAAGCACGAAATTTAATATGGGATTGATTCCCCCTATTGATTGTGTATTGTCCTAAAAGATCTATAAAAAGTAAAGGGGTTCGTTATGAAACGCAGGTTTACTTGGAAGTGTCTTGTTATGCTTCTCGCTTTGGCAGGCGGAAGTGTACTTCCCGCACACGCTCATGATTACATGGTAAGCGATAATTGGGCTAATTTTGCAGCTCTTGCCTCACAGGCGCAGTCCATCATGGATGGTATGATGACCAAATACGTTGGCTGCAACCTATGGTCAACTAATTGTAATGGACAGACAGCAGTCTGGACGAGTGTGATGGGACAACAGGGACCGGGTTGGGTTCCTGTAGGTGAATATACAGCCGATCACGCGGCGGTACGCTGGGCGCCGGCGCGCACCTTTATTCCTGCTAATTATCAATGGGCGTTTCTTGAGGAAATACTGAAGCCGGGTGCGTGTGTGGAAGGCGTCGCGCCTGCCCGTGTTCAAGCGATCCGCAATGCCTTTAACGCGAATAAAAACAAGGTGCTTACAACAGAGATTACGCTCTACGGTGTCAATATCAGTGCTAAAGTTTTAGGCTGTAATAATAAGTTCACTCGTAATATCACTACGGGCGGATCAATCAGTATGGGTATTGAAGGGGGCCCTTTCTGCCCGAAAGTGTATACGATCAATGAAGGAATTCCTTCCCTTTTTGGCACAGCGAATAAAGGTCCCTTATTAAGCGACGCGCATCCCTTGCTTCGTGATCTGTTAGCGAATATGACCGCGGCCTATATGACCATTGGTGATCCCATGATCGTGGATTACTGGCACGCCTTTATGGGCCGGCTGGGGCTTACTTTTGTGCGTGAACTGCTTCCCGGTATTTTGAATAGTATCGGCAAATCCGATCGGTCAGATTATGGTGAATTGGGTCCTTTATTCTTGCAAGCCATGGGGGATGCGATTCACGATATTTCCTTGGATACGGAAAAGGGCAACAAAGCTTTCAACTGTCTTCCTTGGGGTAATTTAGACAACATTTATATTTCCCAGAATGTGAGCGGTATTCCTGTGATCGGATCGGTTACGATAAACGTGGACATTGCGGACAGTAATATTTGTCTTACCCTTCGCAATTTTGCAGATAAATTTAATTGCGCCAATTTTACCTGCCTGCCTGATTATCTTGGCGTACAGCCCGGTCAGGGAGATTTGAATGCAGACGGTACGCGAAACATTGACAGTTGGTTTAACAGCGGGCTTTCGCTGCAGGAATGGAAGCTGGCAGAAGGTATCGGCGGCTATCTTGACATTCTCGTCCAACCCACCCAAGCCGTTCTTCCGGTGAAGTATGGAGACCAACACTGGCTTCAGGTGGAAGGCGCGAGTTCCGCAACGATCGGTTATCAATGGTACTCGGGATATTCTCCCGATGAATTAACACCTGTTTCCGGCGCTACCACACAAGGGTTCTTCCCGACTATGGACGTTTACAGCGTCGGCGGAACCAATATGTACAAGTATTATCAGGCTGTATTGAGTGCGACTTACTGCGGCGCCCCTCACACGCTAGCGAGTGATTTAATTCAAATTAAGGGAGGAACACCGCCTGATATCGCCATTGACGATCAGCCGCAAGGCGGCAACTTTTTCCCGGGCGACGGCGTTAATTTGAGTGTTAAAGCGGGTGTAGCAGCAGGCAGCGGATTGACCTATCAATGGCAGAAATTTAATATGAGCACAGGCAGTTGGAATAATATGCCAGTGGAAACGAGCGGCGTATTAAGTTTCCCCAGTGTTACACCTGCGCAAGCGGGACGGTATCGGGTTCAGATCTCGAACCAAATAGCACCTTCTCCGCTTTATTCTAGACTTTCTGACGAAGCCGTTGTTAATGTTGCTCCGGCGATTATCATTGATCCCCAGCCCCAGGGCGGTGAGCTTTCTATAGGAGGAAATCACGAATTTAAAATCGGCGCATCTGTGTCAAATGGCGAATTGTCTTATCGTTGGCTGCGTAACACGGGACTTGGATTTGAGGATATATCGGGATGGGTGAGCGCCGGCGGCAAAACTTTTGAAGCTACTTGGGATATTACCAATGCAACAATTGGTGATGCCGGCATCTATCGCTGTCAAATTCGTAACGTCTACAACGTCTATGGTCAATATACCGTGTTTTCAAACGACGCGGTCATTACCATTAGTTCCGGTACCGTTTTCCGTGTGGATAAGAATAATCAACCCGGTGCGGTTCAAGATGGTTTGACTTGGCGGACTGCTTTTAAAACGATACAACCTGCTATTGACGCTGCGGCAAATACGCCGGGCGGCGGCGAGGTCTGGGTCGCCGGCGGTCCCCTTAATGGTGCTGCCACCGTGTACAATGAGAATCGGACTCAAAATTGGGGCGGTGTAGTCGGCTCTCTGATTCTCAAAGACAATGTACAAGTTTATGGCGGCTTTGAAGGGTATCGCTCGGGACAGGGTATACAGGAACAGTACCGCGACCAACGTGTGGTTGCTCAGAATCGTGCTGTTATTGATGGTAATTCTTCTCGTGGGGGCGATCCGGCTTACCACGTTGTGGTATTCGGCAAAGAATCTTCGCCCGGCGTCAACACGGTGCTGGATGGTTTTATCATTCAGAACGGTAAGGCAACCGGTGTCCCGGGCAATTATCACACGTGGCGTGGTGGTGGTATTTATATTTGGCTGTCTTCACCCACTATTGCGAATTGTCGTATACTGAACAATACAGCCGCCGTGGCAGGCGGCGGTATCGCCATTGAAGCGGGCACAGTTGATGAAGAGCTTTACGCGGCCAATGCCCATGTTATCAATTGTATTATTGAAAAGAATACTGTTTTAAGCGAGGGCGACGGCAGCGCCGGACCTGATGGCGGCAGCCCCATCCGTGGCGGCGGCGGTCTTTTTATTAACGGTGCCGTGCCGACGCTTAATTTTTTGACCATACGCGATAATACTGTCAGTGACTTTACGCCGAGTCCTGTGGGCGGCTTCGACGAAACGAACTGGAGCGCGGAATCCAGTGGTATCTTGTGCTGGGGCCTTCCTGAAACTGAAGAAGCTGTTACGCTGAGTAACAGTATTGTGTGGCATCCCAGCGCGGGCGCTGTCAAGTTTGGAAAGCCTGCGGGCAGCACGGCGTCTTTCCGAGTGGAATATAGTATATTACCCAATAATGCCGGTACCGGAAATTGGATTGAAGGCGATGGGGTTACTTCTGCTGATCCCCTGTTGGAAGCGGACAGTGATCTAAAAGACAATTCACCTGCCATTGACACAGGGGATCCCACTATAGCAGCCGGTCTCTTTACCGATCGGCGCGGTATACCCAGACCTGTGGGGGGAAATGTGGATCGAGGCGCGAATGAAAAAACGACTGAGGGTCCGAAACCCTACTGTTTGACCACCCATGTGAACTTTACCGAAGAGGATAAAATTACGGACCTTGGCCGTGTCTATGATCCCAATCAAACCACTTCTGAAGCGCCCATTTGGAAGGTCAAATTAGAGGATAAAACCTTTGATTGCAATGGTATTCCAACGGATAAATTGAAAGTTACGGTGGTTGATATCCTGGGTCGCGAAGCCATCTGTGAGGCAGATATTTGGGTGACGGAAACTGAAGCTCCTGTACCGGTGGTCAATCCAGCTCATTCGCGGCTTGTATTGGATAATGAGGGGAAGTATACCTTGGATCAAGATGATGTTTGGACCATCGCCGACCAGAGTTACGACAACTGTTATATTCAGTCTTTGGCGATTGTACCCAGTTTGTTTAAATGTCAACAGGCAGGGAAAACTACCAATGTAACCTTGCTCGTTAAAGATGCCGCGGGCAACCCCGGCGTCAAGACGGTTCAATTGCAAATCGTTGATGAGACGCCCCCGACCGCCGAAGGCGGCAGCCTGACTGTAGAACTTGATCAATTTGGTCAGTATGTCCTTACGCAAGATGAATTGGCGATTCTTGGCGGCCGAGGCGTCCCGCCTGCGACTGATACCTCCAAGGACGCCTGTGGTATAGCCTGGGGCTATACCACGGCTGACCGGATTGCATTTGATTGCGACGACGTGGACGATGAACCGCAGAACATAGAGGTAACTATTTGGGATAACCACGGCAACTGGGCAACCTGTAATGCTGAAGTTGAGGTTAAAGATGTAACTCCGCCGGAGCTCGTTGGTGTCGCACCTCTAAGCTTTGCCCGTTCTCAAGGCGGGTTTACTGAGGAGCAGGCGCTTGCCGGCATCACAGCCTTCGATTACTGTTCCGGTGATGTGAGCCAGTCTTGTGAAGTAGAAGCCTTTGATCAGGATAATGCGTCCGTATCGTTCCCCATTTCCGCTCCGGAGGGCATGGACGAATCTGAAGAAAAATACAGCTACAGGTTGGTGTATACCGCTGAAGACGCGAGCGGTAATGAGGGTACTACAGAAACAACCCTCACTTTCTACAATTTGGAGCTTCCCACGATCACCCTTAACGGCAGCGATTCTGTTGTGCTCGAATGCGGTACTGAATATATTGATCCGGGCGCGACTGCTTGGGATCCCAATACCGGTGAAGATATCTCTGAGTTCTTGGAAGTATCCATCCCGGTAGACAAATATACGGTGGATACTTTCGAAGTGACCTATTTCCTGCATATAGAAGATTCCGACCTTTATGTTCAGGAGACCCGTAGTGTAGAGGTGGTGGATACGACACGGCCAATCATTGAATTGGAAGGCGGCGATGTTGTTGATCTAAGCCTTGGCGAAACCTTTATTGACATGGGCTTCACCTTATATGACGCCTGCGCTTGGGATCTGGCTCCGGAAGATGTCGTGATCGGCGGTGATGAAGTGGATACCAATACATTGGGTGTTTACATCATTACCTATGACGTCAATGATGGTTTCCTTGATGCTATACAAAAGACGCGCACCGTGGTTGTCGGCGATATTGTCCGTTTTACCGAAGCACCGAAGAACACACGGTTGTATAACACATCGGAGCCTTATACACTTTCTGCTTCGTATCATAGAGGTGTGTCCGTAGTCGGTTATCAGTGGTACCGCTCCAGTGTGGCTCAGGGTCTCGTTTCTGATTCAACGAGTCCAAACAGTGTTTTCCACACGGTAGATCCTGCTGATCACGAGATTGGATTCACGCCCTATAATGTGGTGGTTTACGATGATGTTTTCGGTCAGCTTGTCACCCTGTCTTCCAATACGGCGAATTTGGAAGTGCGTGCGCCGCTTTCTGCAGTGGATATTGACAATATCACCTTGCGGGAAGGGGATAGTTATGAGATGGCATTGACCGTAGACGGCGGATTTGGAACTCGCAGCTATCAATGGTATCGCATTGATCCCGATACACATGATCTGATCGCCTTGTCCGATGGGCTCTATCCCAGCAATTATTTGGGACCCGGCATGTATGCCGGTACGGCGACCCAAACGCTGCGTTTCGATCCCTACACGGAGGCGATGGAAGGGCAATACGAAGTCCATGTTACGGACGCCATTGGCGAAGATATAACGGGCAATGAAGGCGGCCGGCTTGTGGTAGGTCCCTTCACCGTATATCACGGCATTGGTATTCCCACTGCCGGATTGATAAGCTTGGGTGCCTTGGCACTGTCACTTGCTGCGGGCGGCGCTTTCCGCGTCAGCCGAAAAAAGAATAAGGCTTAAGCGAGGGGCTTTTTGTCCCTAAGTAATAGCTGGATTTGTGCATAAGTCCCATGAGACACTTCGCGTTCTCATGGGACTTTTTATCTTCGGGACGGACTGTTATTTAGGGAGGGATCTCGGCAGCGTCGGCAATAGGCTGTGGCGATGTTAAGGATCGCTTCCTAGACCTATCTGTCGGTTTGTGGAATCACCGGGCATGCTTTATTGCGCTTCGATTTGCACAAGGGCATGCTTGTATAGGTTATGTGTGGGTTGGATTTCTAAAGCGTTAAAAAAGTTTTCGCTTCTTCAAAAGGCAGATTTCCTGCCAGTGCGGCTTCGTGCAAATTGAGAACGACCGGCGAGGACGGTAGCTTTTCCACAAAGGATGTGGTTATTTCAAAGCTCTCTTTATAGCGTTTTGCTGTGTTGAGCATGATGGCGTAATTGGTGAGCCCTAAATTGCGGTTGGGTTCCAGTTCCATGCATTTGGACAAAGGATAGCCAGTGCAATAATGGGCCACCCATGACGGGATGTAATTAGTTTCATGCAGGGGTACTCCTTGTTCAGGATGAGTATAATGACCTCATTGTAAACAAACTTCCGGGAATGGTCCTTCATAAAGTTGCGCTGATACGCCATTTTTTGATACACTTCAGCTGTGTATGTTTAACTGCACTGCTGGTCGGAGACAGCCGGTGACCGAAAGGTCTTAATTTCCTGCAGAGACCGCGGATGTTGTTGTGATGCAAAACCATTCCGCCCATGCTGTCTTTATGACTGCGTGGGCTTTTTTGTTGAGTTCCGCAAACCGATAGGCAGATGCTCACTTTATTTGATAAGGAGGTGATTTTTTTGCCTACTCCGGAAAAGGAACAAATCGTCGCTGAGATTAAAGAAAATATCAGCAATAGTCAAGTGTCTATTATGACACAGTACGTGGGATTGAACGTAGCTCAGGCCACGGAATTGCGCAAGCAGTTGCGTGAAGCGGGCGTGAAATTCAAAGTGTATAAAAATACGCTTGCCTCGATCGCTTTGGCAGACCTGAACTTTGAATCTGCTTCCCCCATGATGGAAGGGCCCACGTCTTGGGCTTTCTCGTCGGATCCTGTTTCACCGGCTAAAATTCTGAAAGACTTTTCGAAAGAAGTGCCGTTTATTGTGATGCGCGGTGGTGTGTTGAGCGGTTCGGTGGTTTCAGCGGATCAGCTGAACGCTTTGGCCGACTTGCCGTCTCGCGAACAATTGATTGCTCAGGTCGTCGGTACGATTGCCATGCCCTTGCGCAATACGGTTGGTGTGCTTAACGCGCTGCCCCGTAATTTGGTCAATGCTCTTGATCAAATTCGTAAACAGAAAGAAGAAGAGCCTGCCGCTTAACCCTTATTTATGTAACTTTACTTACTCAACCATTAACCTTTACTTTAATAAAAAACAAGGAAATAGAATCATGTCAGAAAAACTTGACACCATTATCGATAGCATTGCGGAATTGACCGTGCTGGAACTCAGCGAATTGGTAACAGCCCTCGAAGATAAGTTCGGCGTAACTGCTGCCGCCCCCATGATGATGGGCGCCATGCCTGCCGCCGGTGGCGAAGCTGCCGCCGCTGAAGAGCCCACCGAATTCGACGTTATTCTGAAGGACTTCGGTTCTCAGAAGATCGGCGTCATCAAGATCGTGAAAGACAAAACCGGACTCGGACTCAAAGAAGCCAAAGACCTGGTTGATAAAGCTCCGTCCACCATTAAAGAAAAAGTCAGCAAGGAAGAGGCGGACGCCCTCCGTGCAGAACTTGAAGAAGCCGGTGCTACCATCGAAGTTAAAGGTGTATAAACCAATACCTCTTTTGCCTATTTGCCGCCCCCTTCATTGGGGGCGGTTTTTTTTTGTCTCTTCTCGTATTTGACGGCAATCGTGATACATGATAAAGTAGATGATTCTGTATTGTTCTTGGTCATCAGCCCAAAAGAAAGGAAGTAGGAATGAAACGTTTTATCACGCTCGTATCGGTCATTATGCTGCTTCTCGTGTGCAGTGTCCACGCCGGACAACTCACCTGTCCCCGATTGCCGAGTGGATCCATGATTAAATTGGAAAATCGGTTTTTCGATGTGTGGCCTAAAATCGTGCCTGCAGATCAGGAATCGACCGTGGAAATCGTGCCGCTTTTTGAACATGTTCAATTCCAAGAGAATTGCACCTATGAACTTACTTACACGCCCATGATGAAGTTGTCTCAGGACGGGGGTTTGGCTGCAGGCACGAAGGTGGCTGTTGTGCCCGAAAATGGGCGCGTCCGTTTTACCGCTTATTTTGAGTCGGAACAGGAACATTCCTTGATCATTGTTCAGACTTGTGATACACGGAAAAAGACTTTGGGTGATTTTCATATTTATTCGTTAAATGAAGATCTTTATAAGATGCGTCCTTATAAGGGCGATATACACATGCACACCAATTATTCCGACGGTGTCGAGTCTCCCGCCTATATGACCAGCGCCGGTCGTCGTTTGGGCTTTCACTTTATGGCGCTGACCGATCATCGTTTTATTGGATCATCGGCTATTGCCAGAAAAGCCTATGATGGCGTCGCTTTGGATCTACGCATTTATGATGGAGAAGAAGTCCACTCTCCCGATAACCCGGTGCACATCGTCAATTTCGGTGGAGACTCGGGCATCACGGAATTGTATAAAGCGGATGATTCCACCTATCGCAAAGAAGTGGCTGAATTGATGGAATCCTTGCCGCCCACGCCGGAGGGAGTGAATCGTTTCCATTATGCCGCCTGCAACTGGGTCGTGGAACGGATCCGTGAGCGAAAGGGTCTCGCCATGCTTGCCCATCCTTATTGGGTGACGGGAAACCGCAACAATGTGGATGAAGCCCTGTTGAATCAATTTTTCGAGGATAATACCTTTGATTGTTTAGAATTGATCAGCGGTGACCATCGCGAGTGGATCGCAAAAAATGATATCAATGGCTTGCAAATTGCCCGGTATGAAGAGGAACGTGCCAAAGGTCGGCGCATCCCCGTCTGTGGCATCAGTGACACCCATGGTTTGGAAACCAGCGAAGCTTTCGGGCGCTATTATACCGTATGTTTCTCGCCCAGCCTTGAGGTTGCCGATCTCATTGCTTCCGTCCGCGACATGCGTTCTGTAGCGGTGGAAACACCGGTGGGCGACATACAGCGCGCCTACGGTCCTTATCGCCTTGTTCGGTACACCCATTTCCTGCTGCGCGAAATATTGCCGCAGCATGATGAGATGTGTTTTGAAGAAGGAAGACTCATGATCCGCCATGCTGCCGGTGATGGAGATGCGGCGGCTCGGCTTGCCCTGCTTCAAGGACAGACCGCTGCTTTCTACGATCGTTGCTGGGCGCCTGTCAGCGCTGAATAACTTTCTTTGATCTACAATTAAAGATCCGCGTACAACATGTTTCGTGGCGTGCTCTGTACGCGGATCTATTGTTATGGCTATTTCAAAGCCTTTGATTACATCAAGGATGTGCTGAAGTACCGTTCTGCTCTGTCGGGTAAGATGCTGACAATCTTTCCGGGTATGCGCTTGGCGATTTGTTGGGCGGCCCATATGTTTGCGCCGGAGGAGATACCGACCAAAAGACCGTGTCGGGCTCCCAGTTCTCGGGTCGTATCAATGGCGTCTTGATCGGTCACTTCGATGACATCATCGACCAGCGATACATCAAGGACTGCAGGAATGAAGCCGTCTCCAATGCCTTGTATTTGGTGGAGTCCCGGTTCATGTCCCAAGAGTGCGGATACATTTTTGGGTTCCACCGCTATAACTTTAACATCAGGTTTGTGTTCTTTCAAGAACTTGCCCACTCCTTGCAGGGTTCCGCCGCTGCCCACGCCTGCCACGAAGCAAGCAATATCGCCGTCCATTTGCCGCCACAATTCACGGGCTGTTTGTTCATAGTGAACGCGTGGATTGTCAGGATTTTCGAATTGCTGTAAGATCACGACGCGGGGATCTTCCTGTTGTAATTGCACCACTTTATCAACTGATCCGGCAATGCTTAGTGCGGGGTCGGTAAGGGTCAATGTTGCGCCGAGAGCACGTATAAGTTTTTTGCGTTCTTCGCTCATGTTTTCAGGCATCACAATGTGAACGTTATATCCTTTGATACGTCCAACCAAAGCAATGCCAATGCCCGTGTTTCCGGAGGTGGGTTCTGTGATAATGGAATCTGGCTTGAGCAGTCCCGCCGCCTCGGCACCTTCAATCATAGAAAGCGCGACGCGGTCTTTGATGCTGCCGCCGGGATTTAAAAATTCCGCTTTGGCATAAACGGATTCTCCCTTCAAATGAATCATGGGCGTATTGCCGATTAAACTCAAGATCGTATCTGTGTACATGAAAATAATTCCTTATCTATACAGGTGTTGAGTTGTTTGTACGATGCCCTCTCTTTCACAGAAGTAAAGCACAGCGCCTCAACAGACCCGATTACTCGCGTGCTGATTCCGTTGTATAAGCCGGGAAAGTCCCTAGAAAACAAAAGTTGTATCAGGGAGGTTTTATAGGGATTATACAAGGTTGCCGTGTATTTTAACACAGTGCGTTATGATTTAAGGGATGCACAGTTTTCCCGCTCCGCCTATAGCGGCATTGACTACAACAGCGGCGGCGGCTTCCTGTGCTGATAAGTCTGTGTGTCTCTTTGCAAGGCGTGTATAGTGTGGCGTTTGTAAATACTGTCGCAACCCGTTTGCGATGCCTTCGTGCGCTCGGGCGCGGCACAAAACCACAACAGCGCCCGCCATGCCTGCACCGGTCAAGGACGCACCCAAGGCTCCTAGTTCACAAGCAGTATCTACCAATCGATCGAGTGCGGGATTGCCTGCCCCATACCAGCCGGGGCAGTGGGTAATAGGCAGTGCTGCCGCCGCCATTCTTTCGAGTGCAGTATTATCAAGGTTTATGGAGTAGGGACTCCCGTCCGGCCGGATAAGGCGGTCGGCGTCATGCCCCACGGTCATCAATTGCCCGGCTTCTTCGTAGTCGCCTCGTTCCAAGAGAAGCGGGAACTGTCGGGCACGGGCAGATTCTGTAATACCAAATAACAAGGGTCCGCGCAGGGGAATGTTTTGGGGACGTTTCTCCGGCGGCAGGGTCCCGAAATATTGGTGGTAGACAGAATCCAATTGAGGGAGAGCGTAGCGTTCGCGCAGCGCGTGGAGATTAATCCACTCGGGCACATTTCTCAAGAGTCTGTAGATAGCCGATGAGCCGCCCATTGCTTCGGGAGTGATTCGCGACAAGCGATCTAGGGTTTCCACTGTTGCCGCGTCCATGCCGGCGCGCAACAATTCTTCACGCAACACAGTGAGCGCCATGGAATAGGCAAAGCGGTTGATCGCATATTGAGCACGCTGTGCGCCGCTGAGATTGCGTGAGGTGTGGGAGTTTACAACGAGAAGGGACAAGTCTTCAGGGAACGGCAGATAGCGGACTTGGTCAAGACTAAAGTCTTGTGGATACAGGGCGGTATGCAACATGTGCGCGGGCCGCCCCATCAGAATGGCGGTCTGATCGCTCATACCCACCCGCGCTCCGGCATACCATTCCACATCTTGTTCCATGCAGACCAGTTGTTCAGTTGTGAAGGAGCGGTTAGAAAAGTCTGCGTAAGCGAGGAGCGCCGTAATACTCAATGCTGCGGAGGAGCTGAGCGCCGCCCCTTCGGGCAGATCGCCTGCCACCATAATTTTCAGGGCAGGGGGCGGAGCGTTATCATCTTTATAGGCAACACGTAAAGCGGCGCCTATACCATAATTTGTCCAGCCCCGCCCCGCTTTTTTCCGTCGTTCATCAACTTCTTCGCGTACGTCGGGCTGAGAAATAAAATCGAACCATGATGGTTTGGGGGCGACAGGCAGTGTTTCCTCTTCAAAGGACCATTGCATTTCATGAAAGGCGGCATTGGTATTGCTCAAGGTCGTAACAGCTGTATCGGATTTTGCGGCAAGGAGGATGACCTCACGGTGGTGGGTCATTAAATTTAAATAGCCGCCATGGGTATCAACGTGCATGCCGCGTAAATTAACGCGTCCGGGCGCACGATAAATCCTTACGGGAAGATCTCCATAACGATTTAGAAATGCTTCTAAGGTTTTGTACAGCAGCGCGACGCGCGCTGAAAGTCGTTCTTGGTCGAATCCGTAAATGGCGTTTAAGGCGGGAAGCTTCGAGGGGTCGGCGAGCCGTTGCAGCCACAGGGATACACTAGCTTCGTTGGCATCATAGTTTTTTTCAGCGGACATCATGAGGGCTTCCCCGACCCGACGTTAAATGATCGGTTTGCACACAGGAAGATACTTTCGCTTCAGAGCGGGCACGGGATAGATGAATCACAGACGCACCGTTCCAATCAAGTCATTAATATCGCTAATGCCTTGGCGTTCGCAATAGTGTTTGAGTCCCTCAACGATTCGTAAGGGGGCGTCGGGCTGTCTGAAAGTCATACTGCCTACGGCAACAGCCCGTGCGCCAGCCAACAGGAATTGGATCGCGTCTTCAGCGCTTGTGATACCGCCCATGCCCAGCACGGGTACGGTGACGGCGCGGCATACATCCCACACCATTTTGAGCGCTACGGGCCGTATCGCGGGGCCGCTCAGACCACCGACGATATTTCCCAGTCGGGGCCGCCGTGTTTCGGGGTCGATTGCCATGCCGAGTAAGGTATTGATCAGGGAGATGGCGTCGGCGCCGCCTTCTTGTGCCGCCAGTGCAGGCTCAACGACATCGGTAACATTCGGGGAAAGCTTGACGAATAAAGGCAGCGACGAAGCGGAGCGAATGGTACGCGTATATTCACGTACTTTATCGGGACACTGAGAAACCAGTGCGCCGCCACGTGCGTTGCGTGCGTCATGGACATTGGGACAGGATAGATTTGCCTCTAAAGCATCAGCCGCGCCTGCCGCCTCCAGCCGCCGTGCAAGCTCTGCATATTCATCCACCGTATGACCATAAATATTGGCGATGATGGTGCAGTTTTTTTCGCGTAGGAACGGGAGCTTTTCGTTGAGATAGACCTCCAGTCCAACATTCTGCAACCCGATGGCGTTCAGCATGCCCGCCGGGGTCTCATAAATACGGGGCGGCGGATTTCCCGCACGAGGGTTCAGGCTCAGACTTTTTACGGTTACCGCGCCGAGTTGTGACACATCAAAATAGGAGTCATATTCAGCGCCGTATCCGAATGTTCCCGATGCAACGGTGACCGGGTTTTTCATGAGCAGACCGCCAAGATCGACCTGAAGCTGTACTTCGCTCATGAGCGCATCCTTTCTTTCCAATCGATTTGCCGCGTATCAAATATAGGCCCTTCACGGCATACACGGACCATGCGTTGGGCTTCATCGTTAGCGGTGGTTTCTACGACGCAGCCCATGCAAACGCCGTCACCGCACGCCATTTCAGCTTCCAAGGAAGCATAGCAGATTGCGTTGCACTCGGTGCATACGTCATGGACGGCTGCCATCATGACCATGGGCCCACAACAATAAATGAGGGAATGTTCATCAGGTTCCAGTCTGCGCAGCGCGTCGGATGCAAAGCCTTTCATCCCTTCTGATCCATCGTCGGTGATGACTGTGACGGGGCAGCCCATGCGCGAGAAGTCTTTATACAGTAACACGGCGCTGCGGTTTCTTGCTGCAATAACAATTTCGGGGGTATAGCCCAATTCTTGCATAATTTGTTCCGCCAAAGCGGGGAAGGGGGCGATGCCAATACCGCCTGCTACCAAGATATAGCGTTCGTAGGCTTTGGGCAGGGGGAAGCCGTTGCCCAGAGGACCTTGCACACTGATGGTTGTGCCCGTTTGTATCTGGGCAAGAAGCCGTGTTCCTTCGCCCACCACTTTATAAAGAATGGAAATGGCGTCTTTATAAATATGTTCTATGGACATGGGGCGCCGTAAAAAAGGATACAATCCTTCGTGGATTTCGAGCATGCAGAATTGTCCGGGTGTTGCGATTTCGGCAATGGCAGGCGCGTGTAGAACCATGCGCTTGTACCCTGGCGCCAGCTCTTGGTGTGCAATGATTTCACAGTCCAGAATGAATTTCATAGAAATTCTCCAAATTTTCCCAGTTGATTCATATAAAGTGTAATGCCGCTTCGAATACGTTGTGCCATCACATCGCCGACGCCGTCCACTTCCACGAGTTTGTCCTTGCCGGCTGCGAGGATCTCGGGTAAGGAACCGAATTGTTCGACGAGATTATCGATGATATTGGCGGGCAGTCGATTGATGGCGTGTAGGAAATGGAAGCCTCTGGGCGTCAAATAAGAATCAACACTCTTGGGATTGGGTCCATAACCTAAGGCTTGACTGATGCATCCCAGATTCATCAATTCTTCATTCGTGAGCGCGGCGATACGATCCAATACGGTTTGTTCGGTGACGCCGGGTCGTTCGCGGTGGTAGTCGCGAATAACCCAAGCGACCTCTTTTAAAGGCTGCACCGTCTCTTGCAGATAGAGCTGCAACAAGCGTCCTTCTACGCCCAGCTCTACAATGATCGGTTCCATTTCTTTTTGGATGCGCAAGACCATTTCACCTCTTTGAAGAACCCGGCAAATATCGAAAATAGTAACGGCGTCATCCAACTCGCGTGTGGTGAGTTCCCGCATTATTTTGCGCAGCGTTTCCACGTATTTTTCTAAGGTTTGTAGGGTCTGCACCCCTTTGTTGATCAATGTTTGAATGGAATCAAGCACGTAATTGCGTCCGTGACAATAAAGGGTTACGGAGGAGCGGCGCCGCGACAAGGCTAGGACGACACATTTGGTTTGGTTGGCGAAACGATGGCCGATTCTGTGGCGCGTTCCCGTTTCAGTGCTTGGGTATCGGTCGGAAGGTTTTAAGAATCGGTTTGCATAGACAATGCGCGTTGCTTCTTCATTCAAAATGATAGCGCCATCCATCTTTGACAATTCATATAATAATTGCGGGGTCATTTCAGCGTCGAGCTTTACGCCGCCTTCGGAATGGCGGCTCAGACGAGTGGGATTGCCAATACAGATCAATGCGCCCATACGGGACTGCAGGATCGCCGAGATGGCTTCACGCATGGGCGTGCCCGGAGCGATCATTTTAAGAACTTCCTGAAAGCGTTCATCCTCATTCATTTTTTTGCGATTTGCCACATTAATTCTCCAATGCTATACGCAGTGCATCAGCCAGTTTAGACGCGGGCTCTAGGGTTGCCGCTTTGTCGGCGGCATCTCGGGTACAATTTGTGGGGAGCAGGCAGTGTGTAAATCCAAATTTGACGGCTTCACGGAGGCGCTGCCTGGAAGCGCTCACAGCGCGAATCTCGCCGGAAAGTCCTACTTCACCAAATACGATCATCTGTTGACCTGCGGCTTTGCCTAAAAGGCTGGAAGCCAGCGCAACGGCTACGGCAAGATCGGCGGCAGGTTCCTCGAGGCGGATGCCTCCCGCCACATTAACAAATACATCACGGTCAGAGAAGCGCAGCCCTGCATGTCTTTCAAGTACGGCTAAGAGCAAGGCGACTCGATTGGGGTTCACGCCGGTGACGGTGCGCCGCGGCGATCCTGCGTGGGCTTCGCTCACGAGCGCCTGCACTTCGACGAGGAGCGGGCGGGCGCCCTCCATGGCAGGAAATACGACGGAGCCGCTCACGCCCATAGGCCGTTCATTGAGAAACAAGGCACTTGGATTTTTGACTTCGGCAAGACCGGAGTCATGCATTTCAAAAACGCCGATTTCGTTGGTGGAGCCGAAGCGGTTTTTCACAGCGCGCAAGACACGGAGGGATTGACGTCCTTCTCCTTCAAAGTATAAAACCGTATCGACCAAGTGTTCAAGGAGACGCGGTCCGGCGATCACCCCTTCTTTGGTCACATGCCCCACGAGGACGATGGGTGTTTTCGTGGTTTTGGCAAGACGCATAAATTCATTGGCACATTCACGGACTTGGCCGACGGAGCCGGGGGCAGCCGCCAAGCGCGAGGTGTATACGGATTGAATGGAATCGACAACGATTAAAGCATATTTGCCGTTGTTGATGTGGGGCGCAATGGAGGATACATGGGTTTCTGTCAACATAAACAAGCGGTCGTGAAGCGCTTTGAGCCGGCTCGCCCGTAAGTGCGCCTGATCGAAAGATTCTTCACCGGAAACGTAGAGGACGGGACCTTCATGGGCCGCCACATGATGAGATACCTGCAGCATCAAGGTTGATTTTCCGATACCGGGATCACCGCCGACAAGACTGAGCGAACCGGGCACGATGCCGCCGCCCATAACGCGGTTGAACTCTTCCATACCGCCTGAAAAACGGATGGGCGTTTCATGTCCGGCTTGTGTGACGGGGATGGGATCTTCAAGGACTGCCATGGATGCACGGAGATGAGGCCCCTCTTCAGAGAGTTCTTCTTCGATGAGGCTGTTCCACGATTCACAGGCGACACATTTACCCGCCCATTTCGGATACACACTTCCACAGGTATCACAAATGAATCGGGTTTTCAATCGTGTCATCAGCGTTGGTTTTCCTATAGGTTGTTTTTGTTCGTGTCGGGTAAATTCATGATCGCGTGCACGGTACACACAGCCCCGCTGACAGCTGCGTCGGTGCAGGGTAATCATCCTATAAAGTGTAACGTAACCAATGCCGTAACAGCAACCGTCCGCTATTCTTGGTGTAGGATTCATGGGCAGAAGAAGCGTCTATGGGAAAGCGGGGCAGAGGAGGGCTCTTGTCATTTTGCGAATGGGGCGTAATAAAGCGTATTTTATAAAGGAATAGGATTTGATATAGGATCATAAGCACGCCTATATATTAGGTATAGAAAAACGTGGATCTTAGGCTTCGGAAAGGATAATCATGGCTAAAGGATTTCAATGGCTGCTTTGCGTTCTTGTAGTGATCTGTGCCGTTTCGGCTATGGCGGTTAGTCCCCGAGATTTTGGCGCCCTTGGCGATGGTATCGCAGATGATACCGAGGCACTGCAGCAGGCAGTCTTAAAAAGCGAAACGGGACGTGTGTATTTCCCCAAGGGTACGTATCGGATTACACAAAGCATCGACATAGCGCTGGCTGATCTCGGTCCGGTAAGTCTGGACGGAGCAGGCGGCGGTTCCCGGGTGGTGATGGCGGGAGCGGGTCCTGCTTTTCGCTTTATCGGCAATCATAAAGGGACTGCGTCGCCGCTATCTTTCGATCCCGAAGTATCGGAACAGGAACGTATGCCTTATGTGGGAAAGATTGAGATTGTGGGCGACCATCCGGAAGCGGAGGGTATCCAATTCACAGGCACCGTTCAATCGCTTATCGAGGGCACCCTCATACGCAATGTGCGGAATGGGCTTGTTTTTTCCGGGCGCAACCGGGACGTGATCATTACGGGCAGCCATATTTATAATTGCAGCGGTGTAGGAGTATTTTTCGATCATGTGAATTTGCATCAAGCCATTGTGGCAGATAATCATATTAGCTATTGTAAGCGCGGAGGCTTTTATCTGCTGGGTGGTGAAGTACGGAACGTGCAGATTACGGGCAATGATATAGAATACAATTACGACAAAGAAGAAGCCGTCTCCGCTGATCTGTGGATTGATGTGGCCGATGGTTCTGTCGAAGAAGGGACGATTGCCAGCAATACCATTCAGGCTGTTGTCAGTCCCGGCGGGGCGAATATCCGTTTTGAAGCGCCGGAAAAACCCGAAGAGCGCGGGCGTGCCGGGCTGTGGACGATTACGGGCAATCTTATCGGCAGTCAAAACACCAATATCCACCTGAAAAATGTGACAGGTGTATCGGTGTCGGGCAATCACATTTATACGGGTGCAGAGAATGCGATTCATCTTGAAGGGGCACGCCATATCGTTGTCTCCGGTAATTCCTTGGATCAAGATCACAACCGAGGCAAAGAGTTGAATAACGGTGTGCGCATGGAAAATTGCGACGGTATTTTGTTTCAAGCAAATCTCTTGAATGACGCCTGCGCCGGAGACGCCGAATCGGGCGGCGCCGTGTCTGTCCAAAATTGCCGGGAAGTACTCATTGCCAATTGCCAGATCTTTGAAGCGCGGCATCGCGGTGTCTATGTCGCCAATAGTAAGAACATCAGTGTTGCCGGATGTCAGGTGTTAGAGCGTAACGATAGGGCGGCTATGATCGCGCCCATCGTGATTGGTGAGGGCTGTTCCGCCGTCCAAGTCCGTGACAATATGTATAGCGTGGGAAGAGAAGGCGGTATCCTCGTTTCGGATGAGACGGTGTTGAGCGGCAATATGGAGATCAACTGAGTGAGCCGTTAATAGAAAAGACAGTCCCGAATTTTAATGGGAAAGCAAGCCTGCCGCCCAGGCTATGCCCTGTTGTATAAGCGCCGCGCTCCCGGGTTCTCGTAGACTGAGGCATCGTGACCCAAGAGGCAATGGAAGATGCGCGCTTGGTCATGGTCTACGATAAAGGCCATGGGGTACACCTTTTTATCAACCACTGAGGTGGATTCACACAGGACGGTGACGGGTGTCGTGCCGGTGAGGCAGGTGTACAATTCATCTTTAACCTCAAAGGCTTCCATCTGCGCTGTTACGGGATGTGTTGTATCCGTCATCCTGAGGGCGAAGGGGCCGTGGGGATCGTGCGCCGGCAGGTCGGGGCTGTATACGCGCCCGGCAATTCTTTCAAATCCCTTCCAGTTTTCAAAAGCGCCGCAACTAAAATGGGTCAGGGCGAGTCCTTTGCCCGAGTCAACATAGGCTTGTAAGCCTTCTTCGCAGCTGCGATGTAGCGGCAGTCTGTCTTCATAATTTTTAAAGTGAATCACGACAGCATCATAATGGCAGAGCAATGGTGACCCGAGCAGGGCAGGTGATTCTGTCACGGAGACTTCCAATCCGTCGACTTCCCTCAGTGCCGCCGCCAAGGCAGGCGCGGTGCTGCGCCACAGATGTCCCCAATAATCATCGCCGGTTACAATGACGACGCGTTTTGCGGCGGTGGCCGCGGGAGATTCCAATAACCATATTTCATTGACTACGGCATCAGCACCTGATTCTTTTTTGAAAGCAACACGCAGGCTTCCGTCTTGGACATACGGCTCGGTCAGGGGCAGCAAGAGGCGCGCCCAACTGGAGCGGTCCGCGTCAAAGGAGCAAGCCCGTACGGGCGGCAGCACGCATTCCTCAGCTGCCGACGAGGGAGCGGTGAAATAAACCGATTGGACACGATCTTTATTGTCTGCGTCCCACCAAGTAAAGCCCAACACGTACTGTTTATTTGGATCGAAGCCTTCAATTTCAAAAATGACTTGATCTGGATCTGCTGCTGCGGCAGCCAACGCCCCCTTTATGTTGGGAAAGATTCGGTCTTCGCCTGTAAGCTGCTTGAGGCTCAGTGCGCCGTCTCGGATTTCCTGATTCCCGGTACCGCAATCTAAATACAGGGCTATACGATGGTTCTGCGGCAGCATGAGATCATCAGACTGCAAAGCAACGCTTTCCTCTTGTGTCGCGGCGGACAAGGAAAGAACAAAAGAAATGGAACAAAGAAAAATCATTCGTGTTTTATTCATGGCGTTTTTCCTGCTTAGCGTTATATACACAACGAAAGCCAAGGGTGCGGAGCCGCGCATTCGCAAAAAAACCGCGACGCGCTGTGGTGGTTAATTCATCGATATCCGATTCGTAGCAGCCGCCGCGCACCACTTTTCTCGGTCCATCGTCTGGATCGGGCTGCGCTTGCTGCGTGTGGGTATAGGGTCCAAAGCTATCTAAAAGCCACTCATAGACATTGCCTGCCATATCGAAGAGTCCTTCGGGCGTTTGGCCGTCTTCGTGCATGGATACAATGCTGGGCATACCCAAATTATTTCTGTAGTTGCAGCGCATGGCATCAGGGGGAAGGCTGCCCCAAGGATATTTTCGGTTTGCTTGTCCCCGTGCCGCAAATTCCCATTGGCGTTCTGTGGGCAGGCTCTTGCCCGCCCAAGAGGCATAGGTCAAGGCTTCTTCCCATGAAATACCCACGACAGGTTGTTCTGCGCCATTGAGCTGGTTATCCCGCCAATAGCGAGGTTCGGGAGCGCCCACGTCATCAAGAAACTTTTTATATTCGCCGACGGTGACAGGGTGAATATCCATCCAAAATGGATCCACGTGTACTTCCGCTTCCGGAGCTTCTTCAAAGACCTTGTTGTTTCCCATGAGAAAACTGCCGCCGGAGAAAAAGACCATGGATTCCATAGACGTGCCTTGTGCAGCCACAGTCTCGTAGTGCTGCCGCGCGGCAACGGTGAAGGCACAGTCGTAGGCTTGCTTGAGCGCGTTAAAGAAATCCATAGCCGATTGCCATCGATCTTTTTTATCGGGGAGCACGGATTTCGCGACTACGTCCAAAATCTCTTGGGGTACATCGTCCCGTTTGATCGGCAGTTCAGGCGCATATTCGTAGGGAGTCCTTAAATAAAGTAATTCACGCAGAACGAGGCCCAAGCTGTAAATATCGGTTCGAGCGTCCACAGAATCGGCGTGCTGCTGTTCCGGAGCCGCGTAGGCTTCTGTGCCGGTGACGGTACGTTGGTGCTTTGTGGAACGGGTCAGCGCTTGTTGTTCTGTTTCTTTTTCTTCGAGTACTTTGGCAACACCGAAATCTAAGACTTTCACTTGTTCATTGGGAAGGAGCATAATATTTTCCGGCTTGATATCCCGGTGCACGACCAGACGATGGGCATAGTCCAGAGCGCTTAAGACTTGCAGGCCGATGGCTATGGCGAGGCGGGGGCGGAGATACTTCCTTGCAATACGATATTCTTTAAGGAAGTCGCGCAGCGATTTTCCTTTCAAATATTCCATGGACAAAAAGAGGATGCCGTCTGTGGTGTAACTAATATCGTGGACGGCAACGATATTATCATGACGCAGGCGTCGCGCTATCTGAGCCTCTTGTAAAAACATGTAGCGCCATTTTTTCGTGCGCAGGATATCGCCGCGCAAAAACTTTAAGGCCACTTCTTCTTTCACGAGAATATCTTCCGCCAGATAGACGACGCCCATGCCGCCCCTGCCTATAAAAGAGCGGATAATATATCGGCTTGCAATGGTTTCCCCTTCGCGAAAGGATAGGGTGGCGGAATCGATAGACACCGCGCCGGAGGGCACGACAATAGGCCCGCCGCAGTTCAGGCAATTCCCTGTACGTCCCTGAACCGAAGAGGGTACCGTGATTTCCAATCCACAGGTGGTGCATCGGACAACGATCATAGCATTATTTTTCAAGTTCGCCTCAAATCAATTCGTTGATAGATGTTCTGCAGTCAAGGTGATTATACACGTCTTCCACCGCGTGCATCGCCTTGGTCTGCGAAATCATAGCCTCCTATCTATTGTAACCTGTTCATTTTGTATGTGCCAAATTGCGGTTCCTCTTAGAATCAATACTTCTTAACCTTATAACTTGAAAGGGAATTTTGTTATAATCCCTTGTATCTTCTCGAAAATCCGCCTTTCCATTCTCAAATAACAGAAAGTGAAACCATGTATCCAAAATTTTTCAGTACGGGAGAATTGCATTTTCATTCCTATACTGTAATGATGACCATCGCCTTTCTCGTGGGAACCATCGGACCTATCTGGCTCAACCGAAGACGTGAAAAACCCTATTCAGCGACGCCGGCAGGTGGTATCTGGATCTTTTTAGGCGGTATCTTAGGGGCTAAAATTTGGTGGGCGATTCAATATGGCGGCGCTGATGATTGGCGGTATCTTCAATTTATTGTCCATGGCGGTCTGGTCTTTTTTGGCGGACTTTTTGGCGGTATTGTTGCCGGTATCATTTATTTGCGCTTACACAAGATCCCGATTATTTCCGGAGCCGATATGGTAGCGCCTTTTATGGCACTTGCTCATGGGATAGGCAGAATCGGATGCTTTTTAAATGGTTGCTGTTGGGGCGCTGTGACCCGATTTTCGTATCCTTGGGCGGTACGGTTTCCGAAGGGTTCCAGTTGCTACAGATCCCATATCAGGGAAAATCTCATCACCCGGGATGATCTGTTTTCTCTGCCCGTGCATCCGACGCAAATTTATGAAACGCTAGGCAATTTTATAATTTTCGTCATATTGCTGATCATTTATAAAAAACGCAAACATACGGGCGTGGTGACGCTCAGTTATCTGATGCTTTATGGTTTGCTGCGCTTTATAACAGAAATATTCAGAGGCGAAAGTGCGCGCCCCTTCTTTGGGCTTTTTACCGTTTCCCAGATCGTTGCCCTATCCCTATTGACAGTGGGGATACTCTTGTACGCAATTTGTTCGCAATGGGTTTGGAAGAAAGAACCGGCACCGGTCGCGTCTTCTGAAGAAACGACTGATTCCACCGAACAATAAGAGTGCGCATCACGCTTCTTATCCTTATGGAGCATGGTCAGAGCAGACTGGTCTGGCGCGGCGCATCTGGAATCAAGCCCGCTTTTACGTCTGCCGCCAATTGAGCCAGCGTATTAAAAGGCGCTGCATGGCTTTGCAGGGCATCCGGCAAGGCGTCAATTGGATACACTAAAAGGGCTTTGCCTTGCCGCAAGGCGTGGCGTGTTGTGGAGATGCTGCCTCCTTTTTTGCCGGGTTCTACGACGCATACAAAGTGGGATTGCGCCGCGATAAGCGCGTTTCTGGCAAGCGCCGCATAGCCTTGCCACGGTGCGTAAGGCAAATATTCACTGACCAGCAGCAACCGACCTTCCTCTTTGGCTTGTTTCCATTTGCGCGATAGGGAGTAGGTCATAATGCCCTGGGGCAGGAATACAATGGTGCTGCCCCCCTTGGTGATTGCCTGTTCGTGGGCGGCACGATCTACGCCGACTGCGCCGCCGCTCGCAACGACCAGACCTGCGTTAACGATAATGTTTGCGGCACTGTGGGCGGCACGGATACCTCTTGCGGAAGGATAGCGCGTTCCTACGACGGCTCCGCCGGCATGGTTCAGGAGTTCCTTGTTGCCCGACAAGAAGAGCAGGGGCGGGGCATTGTTCTCCAGATGGGTTGACAGCAAGGGGGGATAATCTTCGTCCATAATCGTCATTGGAAAGACGCTGCCATCTTGTATTTCTTCTAGGTAGGATGCCGCTTCAGCGAGGGTGCTCGGCAGGGCTTCCGGTATGTCGATGAATTGGCTTCCCATTTCCGGTATGGCGCTTCGCAGCTCCTTCGCCGAAAGTTTGGTGAGCGCAGCGGGCTGCAGACCGTAGCCTTTGAGAAGCCCCAAAAACTGATGGACACTTTTGTTGCCCATGCCATGAATCAGTTTTAACGCCACTATAGACTGTACGGTCTCGTGATATTCGTTGTGCGTTGATGCTGCCGCCACCGTGTACTCCCTTTTATGCTTGGTTATCGTCTGTGGCGCGGTTTGGCGAAGTTCCAATCTCGTCGATACCGCAATCGTGCGGAAGGGCCGCGGCGATAGTGCATGTCTACACCGACCCCTTGTTTTCCGCCGACGCTAACTTTCGGTCTGCCCGATTCATCGTGGCTAATCACCATGGGTCCCAGCTGTTTGGTTTCTTCAAGCTGTTCTTGTGTCGGCGCGCTGCGGCGATTGTGTCTCGGTTCGCTACGCATCTGCCTTTTCCAATTGTTGCTAAAAACAGGATGATTATGGGTGGTGGATGCACAGCCCGCGGACAGTGCTATCGCTGCCAGAAAAGAATAGGTGCAAAAGCGGCGTATCTTGACGTTGAGCGGATACACTGCTTGGGTGTCATCGGAGCAACGTGGTACCATACAGCATTCCATGGGCTTTGTTGTGCGATCCTGTTGTATTCGTTTAATCTTGGACTTCATCTTATGATACCTGTTCAACCCATTCAATGGGACTCATCTCAATTATACATTATAGACCAAACGGAGCTGCCCTTACAGACGCTTGTTGTGGAATTGTCGACGGTGGAAGCCGTGTGGGAGGCTATCAAAAGCCTGCGCGTTCGCGGCGCGCCTGCCATCGGTGTCTGTGCCGCCTATGGGGTGCTTATTGGTCTTCGCAGTTACCGCGACGGGACTGCGGAAGCATTTCGCGCCAGAGCGGAGCATTGCTTTCGCTATCTCGCCACGGCGCGACCCACAGCGGTCAATCTCTTTTATGCGTTAGACTGTATGAAAGCGGTGTTGGACAGGATGCCGCCGGAAAGCAGTGCTGAGGCATGTTATACGGCGCTGGAAAAAGAAGCGGCTGCTCAATATGACGCTGACCTTGCCATGTGCCAAGCAATCGGTGCGCATGGAGCGGCACTCATCAAGGACGGCATGGGCATATTGACCCATTGCAACGCCGGCGGCCTCGCCACCACGGGTTATGGCACGGCTCTGGCGCCGCTCTATACGGCTTTTGCGCAAGGACGCCGTTTTAAGGTTTATGCCGATGAGACGCGGCCGCTGCTGCAGGGGGCACGGTTGACGGTGTGGGAACTGGAAAATGCAGGTATTGATGTCACGCTTATTTGCGACAATATGGCAGCTGTGGTTATGCGTGATGGAATGGTGGACGCCGTCGTGGTCGGTGCCGACCGTATTGCTGCCAACGGAGACACGGCGAATAAAATTGGTACCTATGGAGTTGCTGCCCTAGCCCATCTCCACAACATCCCTTTTTATATTGCTGCACCGGCATCAACCTTTGATATGAGCGCTGCTTCAGGCGCTGACATTCCCATTGAGATGCGCGACGCCGATGAAATACGCCGTTTCGGAACGCTTCAGACAGCCCCGGAAAGCGTGAAGACCTACAATCCTGCCTTTGATGTGACGCCAAACACTTATATCACTGCCTTTATCACAGATCGGGGCGTGATTTACCCTCCCTATGATCGGAGCCTTTCCGCCTTTACGAAAAACCCTTAATTTTGTAAAAAGCTTGCTGTTTTTGTCGGATTCCTTTACAATAATGGTGTTGGGCGCACCGGTGCCCTCAGATGCGTATTTAAAAACGGTTGTTTATAACCGGACACCGGTTCTTGTTGCGTCTTACATAAAATATGCGTTACAGAAACAAGCGTTCCCTTTATAAACCGGAGCGCCAACACAATGGAGGCGTTTTTTCGTTAGCCGCGGTCACGTCCTATGGATTTCTCATAGCGGCCCTTATAAAATACTATGAATACAGACTTCAATTTTGAGTTTGAACTTAATAATCATGAAGAATCACTGCGCCTATTTGGTCACAATGGCGCCATTCGGAGGTTCATTCAATCGCGGACACAAGTGAAGATTGTCGATCGTGGCGCGAAAGTTATTGTTATTGGTCAGCGCGATACGGCGGCGTTTGTCTGTCAGATGTTGCAGGACATGCTTACTGCCCTTCGTCAAGGGGCGCAGCTTACACTAAAAGACTTTGAGCACGCCCTTGAATCGGGTTCTGCAGGGGAACCGGAAAGTCTGTTAGCGCCGCCGCCTGCCGCCATTCGGCATGAACTGAATATTCGACCCCGCACTTCGGGTCAGAAACGCTATCTCGACACGATCACCTCCTATGAAATCACTGTCGCCATCGGTCCTGCCGGCACGGGGAAAACCTATCTTGCCATGGCGGTAGCCGTGTCTGCGCTGTTGAACCGTCAAGTAGGCCGTTTGATCTTGACGCGGCCTGCCGTGGAGGCAGGCGAGCGATTGGGCTTCTTGCCCGGCGACATCGTGGAAAAAGTTAATCCCTATCTCCGTCCCTTGTACGATGCCCTCTATTCCATGGTGGATCTCGAGCGAGTCACCCGTTTGATCGATCAGGAATGTATCGAAGTAGCGCCGCTGGCGTTTATGCGCGGGCGCACCTTGGACAATGCTTTTATTATTCTGGATGAGGCGCAAAATACTACGGTCGAACAGATGCTCATGTTTTTGACCCGTCTCGGCCGTGGTTCTCGGATGATTGTAACGGGCGATGTTACGCAGATTGATCTGCCGCCCGGTGTGCGATCGGGTCTGACCGATGCGCGGGACGTGTTAAAAAATATTAAGGAGATCGGCAACGTTCTGCTCGGTCAAGAGGATGTGGTACGCAATCCTTTGGTCAAGCAAATTGTACAAGCCTATGAACACTCAGGTAAATCAAGTGTGGGCGCCTTAAACCGTGTAGATCATAATGAGCCCCCTTCCGATGTGGATGCGTATCCGACAGAAAAGATTCAATCCGGTTCATAAGAGCGTTCACTTTATATGGGATCAACATGAGTTTGCTACCGGGAGTTAATCGTTATACAATGCCATGATTATGGGAAAAAACACACATATCCCTTCACCTATGCACGACAATGAAGGCTTGAGAAATCGCTATTTTCAGAAAGCGACGCTCCTTCCCCGATTGAAGCAATTGCTGTTTGTTGCGTTTCTTTTCATCGTTTGCGTTGCGGCGCTGACGCGTGAACCCGTTATTGACGTGGTGACTTCTGCCGATTTCGACCGGCCTGTAGCGAATCGTGAAATTCGTGCGACCTTCTATTTTGAATCCGTCGACTTGGCGCGGACCCAAGAGGCGAAGGATCAAGAAATTGCCAAAGTACCCAATTATTATCGGATCAATCAATCTATTTTCCAACAACAAATAGCGCTTCTTCGGGGAAAGATCGAAAAGATTGAAGGGGAGCGTTTGGGCGTATCTGCGGCCATCTTAAAAGCGTTGGAAGCGTCTGTTAAAAGTCAGCCGGTAGACGCGGTTGTTGCTAAAGCCGTATCAGCTTATGTGGCAGGCTTAAAAGAGCAGGAAGCATGGCAGGAATTTCCGGAACAGGATTTGCTGGCGTTGTGGCTGACGCCGGACGCGTCGGGGCTGCCGACCCGTGTTTTTGTGCAAGACCAAAATGATGAAGATAGCGATGCCCCCGCCACTGCGCGGCTCTTTGCTTCTGAATCTGATTTAAGCTTTAAAAAAAGTGATCTCATGGCGGAATTGGCCGTGGACGGGCTGGAACAAATCCTGATGACCGGCGTTCGCGCCGGCGGCCTTTTAACGGCTAAAGCGGCGGAGCATATCGTGATTGTGCGGACGCAAGCCGTCGACGATCCCGCTTCCACAACCGATTTGACGCTGCAGGAAGTACCTGATCCGGAAACGGCTGTAGTGAATATGAACAAATGGCTTGTGGGGAAAGCGCAGCCCTCCACACGAGAGGGGTCTTCCGTGGATCGTTGGGCACGTATTCAAGAAGGGGCGTTGGCATTGGCTGCGCCGCTGGTCGTGCCCGATCTTCAAGAGGATGTGCTCTCCACTGAAACAGCGCGGATCCGTGCCGCCGAGACGGTACAACCTGTGTTAAAAGAAATTGAGGCAGGGGAGATTATTCAGGATCGCGGCAAACGGTGGACCCGGCAAAGCCGGTCTGACGTGCAAAGCTATATGGATATTTTGTCCAGTGAAGAGCATCCCGTCAAAAAGTTGATGAATACCTTGACCGCACATTTCATTCTGGTGTTGCTGGTCTTTTGGGCCATTTATAAGCGTATGCATTTCATAAAAGAAAAGAGTCCCGTCTCCGCGCAAACTGCTTTTAATCTCGCGCTGCTCTTGCTCACGTCCACCTTGCTTGTTGGCAGGTTCTTGTCGTATTTTGAGCCAACAGGTTATGTGCTGCCCGTGGCGGCGGCAGGTATTTTGTATGCTATCCTGGCAGGGCCTCAGCGTGCTTCTTTCTTTGGCGTGCTCATGACCGCCTTGGTTTCCGCGCAATACCAATACAATTGGCGTTTACTCTTGGTGGCGGGCGCCATGACTGTGGCGGGTATATTTACCACGGATAGGGTGCGTAAGCGAAGCGATATGACGGCGGCGTCGCTCGTGGCGACGGTGGTCGGTATCCTTGCGCTCGGCGCGGCGGTCCTTGCGACTGATACGCTCTTTACCGAGACCTTTGTGAGACGCATTTTCATGGTGCTCTTCAACGGCTTTTTATGTATTTTGACCGTGCCCGCTTTGCTCCCATGGCTGGAGCGGCTCTTTCACATTACCACAGATATTCAGCTCTTAGAATACAGCGACCTCAACAACCCTGTTCTCCGGCAGCTTGCGGTTACGGCGCCGGCCACCTTCGCGCATAGCCTGCAATTGGGGCAATTGGCGGAAGTGGCGGCTGATGCTGTGGGCGCCAACGGTCTCTTGGCACGGGTCTGCGCCTATTATCATGATATTGGTAAACAATTTAAACCGGAAATGTTTACGGAAAACCAAAGCACAGCACAAAATATTCATGACAGCCTGTCGCCTCAGGTTAGCGCGCGGATCATACGGCAGCACGTTATTGACGGTGTAAAGCTTGCGAAAGAGAGGAATTTGCCGCAGCCTATTATCAACGGTATCTTAGAGCATCACGGCACCTGCAAAATCAGTTTCTTTTATGAAAAGGCCTTGGCTGAGGGTAATACCGATGATATTGACGAGAACGAATTTCGTTATCCCGGACCGAGACCGCAGCGGCCGGAAACGGCTATTTTGATGATTTGTGACGGTTCTGAATCGGGCGTGCGTAGTCTTGACCAACCCGACTTCGAAGCGGTCAGTCAGTTTGTGGGTAAAATCATTCGCGCCCGTTCGGAAGACAATCAATTTGAAAACTGCGATCTGACGCTCAAACAATTGACGCGTATCCGAGATACCATAGCAAACGCGCTGATGAGTACCATGCACCGCCGCATTGTTTATCCGGACCAGACCGCTCGGCCTGAATCCGACATGACTTCCCTAAAAACGGAAGGGTCCTCTTCATGATACATTTAGATATCCGCAATCAATCGAAAATAAAGCGTTTAATCAGCCGTGGCCGCCTCGAAAAGTTGGCGGAAAAGATTTGCGCAGGTGAAGGCGTGAGGAAAGAGGCGGAATTGAGCCTGCTCTTTTGTGATGATTCTTTTATCAAGGAATTAAATGCTCAGTATCGTAACCGCGACGAGGCTACTGATGTGCTGTCTTTTGTGCAAGAAAAGACGGGCAAGGAGCCCTATACGATATTAGGCGATATTGTCATATCCTTGGAGACGGTGGAGCGTTATTGCGGCGGCGACCGTGATGCCATGCGGACGGAGACACTCCTGTTGTTTTGCCACGGACTGCTCCATTTGCTCGGTTATGAACACGGCAATGAGGCGGATAAAATCAAGATGCAGATGAAACAAGCCCATTATCTTGATCTGAAATTAGAAAACGTATGGCACTGATGTTATAATATTTTCATGGAAACGAAATTTTATCGTGTTGTTTAGGTTGACAGGAGCACAGGACACTGTTGGAAGATGACCCTGGCGGAGAGTCGCCTCGAATATCTCTAAAACATATGCTTCTTTGGGGAGGGCGCGTCGCTTTTGCGGGAAGCGTGGCTGCAGTGGCGTATAGTACGCTCGCATCCACCGTATCCGCCTCAGCAATGCATGAATCAGGCGCAGAACCTTGGTATCAGATTCTGACGCCGGGAATTCTTGTCTTGGCGCTTGTCCTCGGAGGCTTTTCCGCTTTCTTTTCTGCGAGCGAAGTGGCGTTTCTATCGTTGAATAAGGTGGAGCTTCGCGCCATGCACGCTTCGGGCCGGGGCCTTCAATTTCTTGCCGCCCATTTGATGCGGCGGCCCGGCAGCCTGCTCACCACCATATTGATGGGGAATACCTTTGTCAATATTATGTTGAGTATCGTCTTCGTGAAACCCTTGGCATCCGTATTCCAATCAACCTTCCAATTTCATCTGCCCCAAGCCCTTGCAATCGCTGTTATCCTGACAACGGCGCTGATCTTATTCTTTTGTGAAATACTGCCGAAGGTCTTCGCCACTACCTGCCCGAGGCTCCTGGCCGTGAGTGCATCGGTGCCCATGTACGTGATCGACTGGATCATCATGCCTTTCCGATACGTGGCGATGCTCTTGGTGAATTTTATGTTTAAGATTACGCGGCTAGCAGAGGTTAAAGCCGCGCCTTTCCTCACAGACGAAGAATTTTTATCGCTCGTATCCGATGGCGAGGCTTCCGGAATCATTGAGGAAGAAGAGCGGCAGATGATTAAGGGGATTTTAGAATTCGATGCTGTGACGCTGGAAGAGATTCTGATTCCGCGGCCGGATATCGTGGGCATTTCAGAAACTGCGACTATTGCGGAAGCCCTCGAAACGGTAAGGCGTTATGAATTTGCCCGTATGCCCGTGTTCTTAGAGGATCTGGATCATATCAGCGGAATCTTGTATGCGAAAGACCTGTTGCCTGTCATGGAAAAAGGAGCCATGGATGATTTGGTGCGTTCTTATATGCGCCCGCCTCATTTTATCCCCGCCACCATGAGCGTAGGCGACTTTGTGAAGACCGCCCAAAAATCGCGGATTCATATATCCATCGTTGTCGATGAATTTGGCGGAACCGAAGGGCTTGTCACGCTGCAAGATGCGTTACGGGAAGTGGTGGGCGATATAGGCGAAGAAGATGATATGGATCTACCCTTGTGTGAAGAGATTGCGCCCCGAGAATGGATCATGGCGGGTAACTATCCCCTAGATGAATTTGAAGAACTGACGGGCATCGAATCAGGCGATGAGGAGCACACGACTGTGGGCGGCTTTCTCATGACCCTATCCGATAAAATTCTGGAGCCCGGTGATGAACTTAATTTCTCTAGACTCCATTTTTATGTTAAAGAAGTAGAAGGAAAACGGATTACGCAAGTATTGATTAAAGAAATGCCGGAACCTGCAACCGAGGAGAAGGACTAGTTACACTCATGGCTGCTTTGTTCATATTTCTAGTATCCATTCTCTTTTGCGCTTTCTTTGCGGGCTATGAAACCGGTTTTGTATCGGCCAATCTTTTCCGCATCCGTCACCTTGCTGAAAAAGAACAGAACACACGCGCTATTCGACTGGCTCAGCGCTACGAAAACCCCAATCGCTTGATTACCATGCTCTTGGTGGGCACGAACTTGAGTATGGTCATCGGCACCACCGCGCTGACCCATTCTGTGGGAGCTGCTGCGGCATCGTTTATTGCTACGCCTGCCTTTTTAATCTTCGCCGAGATTATGCCGAAAAGTGTCTTTCGTCATTTCCCGACCCGTCTCGCGTTGGCACTTTTCCCTGTGGTTCGTTTTTTCGAAGGCTTCTTTTCGCCCATTATCATTCCTATTGCGTGGCTGTCGCAAGGTTTCCTCAGGCTGGTAAAACAAAATGCAAGAGGTTTGCGTATGCTCCTCGCGTCGTTGGATGACGTGCGTGTGTTGGTAGATGAAAGCCATGATCAGGGCACTTTGGATCCTTACGAACATGAACTCATTCATTCTGTTTTTGATTTACAAACCCATGCGGCGAAAGAGGTCATGGTGCCGCGTATACGCATCCTTGCCGTTCCTGAAACGGCGACACGAAGCGAACTGACGCGGCTTTTTATTGAGGGAGGGCAAACGCGGCTGCCCGTATATAGAGGGTCCATCGACCAAGTAATCGGTATTGTAAATGCTTTCGATCTTATCAAGGATGTTGATCCGGAAAACCAGGATATTGAGCACTTTATCCGGCCTGTGCTGCATGTTCCCGATACGATGAAGCTGGACGATGTGTTGAATACCATGCGCCGTGCCCGCCAGTCTATGGCGATTGTCACCGATGAGTACGGGGGAACAGACGGGCTTATCACGGTGGAAGATATTCTGGAAGAGATCTTCGGTGAAATCCATGATGAATACGATGTGCTGACCACACAAATTCGTAAGGTCGGGCCCCGCGCCTTTATCATTGATGCCCGTACGCCGCTCGATGAGTTTACAAAGGCGGTTCCGTTGCAGGTGGAGCCTTTGGACGTGGAAACGGTGGGCGGATGGGTGAACCATGTGGCGGGACATATCCCCACGATGGGAGAGGTAATCCATACACCTAATTTCCGTATTCTTGTCTTGGAAGGGGCTCCCACCCATGTCACCACGATCCGCCTTGAACTGGCGGATCAACCTGCCCCGTCGGCGGAGAACACAAAAGACAAGGAATAACATTTTGTTTCGGGATCAAGAAAATCCGAAGTGCCTTCTTCAAAGGGATCGGGATAAGGGATGCATTCTCTGCCATTGCAGACAATAGTATAAAATGGCAGCGTAATAACCTGTACCGAGATAAAGGACAGCGGAAAGGGCGCCTTTGTTCACCGTCTCAGCTCTATAAAATGAACTGCCAATAAGCAATGGGATAAGAATCAATTCATGAAAGAACGAATCATAACACGCAGCCTTCTTTGCGCAGCCGCTTTGATCCTGATGGGCGCTGTGAGCGGTTGTGTCAGTTTGGGCAGCCCTGTCGCGCGGCTTCCCCTGCCTGCAGGCGCGCCTTCTGTAAAGACGATCCTGACGAGCTTGGCGGAGAACGAGGCGGCGTTGCATTCCTTCCGCGCTTCGGGTACATTTATGGTGCAAATCCCGGAAATGGAAGCAATCCAAGTTTCACGGGAAAGCAGCCTCCTGTTTCAAGCGCCCAATTATCTGAATATTATTGGCAGGCGCTATGGCACCCGAGGCATTGAGCTGACCTATGTAGACGATGCCTTTGTCCTTGAATTTCCTACCCGCAAGGAATATTGTTTTCGGGATCAAGAAGCCTCGTTCACAACCTTGAGTTCTACTGAGATTGTGGGCGAAATGTTTGAGCCGGAGCAGTGGACTCAGCTTCCCGAACGGAGGCTGCGCATGACTTCCTTTGATGCGGAGAGCCAAAAAGTAGAGTTGGAGCTGTGGGTAGGAGGGCGCCACCCCTGGCGCAAACGGATTCTTCTCCTTCAAGGCGCGCCGTGGGTGCTCTTGGAAAATAGCTTGTTTGATGAGGACGGCACTCTAATTGCCAAAACGACTAAGACAGCCTATCATGAACAGGAAGGGCTGCGCTATGCCACAGAGATTGAATCAGTCTTTCCCGGCGAGGACGCGTGGATGCGCTTTCTCATGCGCCGTGTTGAGGTGAATCCGGAACTGGATCCCAATCTTTTCGATTTGGCAAAGCGTGTTGAACTGCTTCGGGCGGCGCGGTATAGGCAAGTGGATATTTTCGCCGGAGAAGGCCCGTCCGCGGAAGAATTGAATTTAAATCCCTAAATTATGGATGAGAGGAAGCTTAGCATGTCCCCCACACCCTCTTCTGCGGAAGCCTTAACCGGACTTTTCCCCGAAGAAATGGCGGAGCGTTTGCAGATAAGTCTTTGGCGTGCGCGCCAACTATTCCAATGGATACACCGCAAACAGGTCTTTCAGCTGGAAGACATGACCAATATACCCAAAGCAGATCGAAGCCGCATCAACGAGATGCTTCCGGTGACTGCCTTGAGTCCTGTGGTAGAGCAGCACGCGCCCAAAACCAAAACACGGAAAAGCCTGTTTCGCTTAGCTGACGGCGAAACGATTGAGTCCGTTTTTTTGTCTCAGCGTACACGCATTACGCTCTGCCTGTCCTCACAAGTGGGATGCGCGCTGGGCTGCCGTTTCTGCGCTACCGGTACGGCTGGCTTTCGGCGCAATCTTGCGCCTGCTGAAATTGTCGAGCAAGCCCTGAGCATGCTTCAAGGGCGGCTATCGGAAAAAAACGGAAGCCCCAATATTGTGTTCATGGGCATGGGCGAGCCTTTCCAAAATTATGATGCGGTCATGAAAAGCATAGGTCTGTTGACGCATCCGGACGGGCTGCATATTGGCGCGCGCAAAATCACCGTCTCAACGGTCGGTGATGTACCGGGCATAGAACGCTTTACCCAAGAAACGCGGCAGGTGCGCCTGAGTGTTTCTTTGCATGCTGCCGATGATGCATTACGTTCGCAGCTTGTACCGTTGAATAAGCGTTATCCGTTGCCTGTACTGTATGAGGCGCTGAAAACCTACCAAAAAGAGCGGAGCCGCCAGATTACCGTTGAATGGGTACTCCTGGATGGAATCAATGACAGCGTGCCGCAAGCCCGCTCTCTTGCCGCTTATCTGAAAGGCTTGGATACCGTCATCAATCTGATTCCTTGGAACGCTGTGCCTGATCTTCCTTATCACTCTTCGCCATTTACCAAACAAAAGCAGTTCATGGAAGCCCTGGAACAATCAGGACTCAAGGTGACGTTGCGCAAAGAGCAGGGAGCGGACATTGACGCGGCTTGTGGTCAGTTGCGTGCGATCCAACAAAAATGAGCTGTTCGTGTTCCAGTATAGCGTGAAGCCCAGTGACCCTTGTCTATGTTCTTTTCGTTGCCTAAGCCTGTTGCAGGCGCGTGTGTTGTTGGCGCTCGTATTTGGCTTATGATACATTCATAAGCTTATCAGTTGTCGAGATACGGGTTCCGTAAAACACCGCAGATGGGAGAGTCATGATGTCTGACAATTCGCGCCGTTCCTTCTTAAAACGTTCTTCTCTTGCCGTTGCAGTCTCTGCGCTTGGCGGTTCCGGCTTTGCCATGGGCACAAGACGAAAAGTTTCCGCCAATGATAAAATTGTCATTGGCGCCATAGGATGCGGTGGCATGGGGCGCGGCGACATTGCCGCTTTCCTGCACAACGATGATGTGGAATGCCCGATCATTTGCGACGTGGATGATGCCATGATGGGAGAGGCGGCAAAACTCATTGAAGGGCGCAGAGGATACACGCCGGAAATGGTGCGTGATTTTCGCCGTGTCATTGATCGCAAGGATTTGGATGCCGTACTCGTTGCCACGCCTGATCATTGGCACGCACTGCCCACCGTTTACGCCTGTCAAGCAGGCAAAGACGTGTACTGTGAAAAGCCGCTCGGGAAAACGATCGATGAGGGCCGCGCCATGTTAGACGCGGCAAAAGAGAATAAACGGGTGGTGCAGATGGGAACCCAATGGCGCAGCGGGGAACACTATCAGGAAGCCATTGACTTTATTCATTCCGGCAACTTAGGCAAGATTCGTTTGGTGCGGGCTTGGGCATATCTCGATTGGGTTGGCGGTATCGGCAACCCCCCGGACGAAGCGCCGCCGCAAGGCGTGGACTATGATCTGTGGTTGGGGCCGGCAGCCGAACGACCTTTCAATAAAAACCGATTCCATTTTAACTTCAGATGGTTTTGGGATTATGCCGGAGGACTCATGACGGATTGGGGCGTTCATCTGCTCAATGTGTGCCAGTGGGGTATGGGCTATGAGATGCCTCAACGGGTCAGCGCCACAGGCGGAAGATTTGTGTTGGATGATAACAGCGAAACGCCCGATACGCAAGCGGCGCTGTACGAATTCAAAGACTATACCTTGATTTTCGAGCAGCAGATGTTGGGCGGTTTGGGACCGGGCGGGCATCCCCATGGCATGCTCTTCTGCGGTACGGAAGCTACGGTTCGTATTCATGAGGGAGGCTGGGAATATATTCCTGAGCCGAAAAAAACAGGATTGGAAGCCTTCCAAAAAGAATCCACTGCCGACGCACGACCCGCCCATATCCGAAACTTCCTCGACTGTATACGCAGCCGAGAAGCGCCTGTCATGGACGTCGAAGTTGGTCATTTTGTCTCGACCGTTGCCCATCTTGGCAACCTTGCCTTGCGTACGAAGGCGGAAGTGCATTGGGACGCTGTAACGGAACGCGTGACAAACAACGCAGAAGCAGATGCTCTGGTGGGCTGTCCCTACCGTGCCCCTTGGACACTGCCTTATAGCCGTCGGACAGGCTGAGTGCGGTTAGCGGCGTCTTTATATGGTTCGTGAGAACAGCGTTTTGGCATCGGTTTTCAAATAGGCGTCAAAAACCATGCACAGGTTGCGAATAAAGGGCGCGCCCGTAGCGGTGACCTGCCAGCAAGCGTCTTGGATCTGGATCATCCCTTCCTCTTCATAGGCAGCGAGTGCCTCCCGTTCCGCGGTGAAATAGACGGCGCCATCGATATCGAAAAGACGGCGCAGCGCATCCAAATCAAGCTTAAAGCTGCACATGAGCCGACGGATCACCCAGCGTCGGATCTGATCATCTTTGGATAAGCTGATACCTCTTTCCACAGGAAACAAACCCTGCTGCAGCTGCTCGTGATAGACCTCAAGTTCTTTTGTATTTTGAGAATAGCAGTCTGCCACTTCGCTGATGGCAGATACGCCAAAGCCGATTTGATCCGGTGCTTGCCGCACCGTATAGCCCATGAAGTTTCGGTTGAGGCTGTGGTTATCCAAGGCAAGAGATAATTCATCGCCGGGCAATGCAAAATGATCCATGCCGATGGGCCGGTAGCCTGCAGCCAGAAGGCGTTTCCGTGCATCGGCAAAAAGGGCGTATTTCTCGCGCGTATCCGGACGCTTAAAAAGATCCAGTACTTTTTGATGGTCGAAGCGCGCAGGGAGATGGGCGTAGCTGTACATGGCGATACGATCTGGTGCTATATGAATGATGGATGAGATGGTTTCTTGCCACCGATCCATGGTCTGCAGCGGAAGGCCGTAGATCAGATCCACATTAATGCCTGTGAAACCAAGATTACGGCACAAATTGACCAGGGACTCCGTTTGTGCGGCTGTTTGATAGCGGCCGACCACATGCTGCACTTCCGGGTTAAGATCTTGAACCCCGAAACTGATGCGGTTGAAACCAAGTTCACGGAGCACTTTCAGTTGTTTTGTCGTTACCGTAACAGGATTGGTTTCCAAAGCAATTTCTGCATTATCAGCAAAATCAAAATAACGGCTGAGCATGGCGAAGAGACGGCGCATGCGCGGTTCATCGAGGAACGTGGGCGTGCCGCCGCCCCAATGGCACTGGGATACCGTCTTGCGTTTGCCCAAGCGCGCTGACACCGATGCGATTTCCTGTTCCACGTCGTCAAGATAGCGGTTCACTTGCGCTTCGATAGGGGCAGTGATTGTATTGCAGCCGCAATAGGCACAACGCTGCGCGCAAAAGGGGATATGCACATAAAGTGACAGCGGACTGTCGTGATGCTGCGACGCTTGGACAAGAGCTTTTTTATAGGCCTCGTCGTTGAAGGTGTTGCGCCATTCCGGTACCGTGGGGTAGCTGGTGTACCGTGGTCCGGGTCGATCGTATTTCAGCAATAAATCCGGTGTAATTTCTGGTGTCGTCATGAACAGTGTTTCCTAAAGAACGAATTCGAACAACCTCACAAGCTCTCTATTTTACCAATAATATGAGACACAATCCATAGGTATCGCATTTGTCGGATAGGCATAGGTTCATACTTCAAATGCGGGCGCAAAAAGCCTGCGTTACTACTAGCCTCTCATGATGGGCTAGGTTTTGTGTCGGAATGGTGTTTTGGTGTAAAAAGACCGTGGCAGGTATTGACATGATCTTGTAAATGAGATATGATCTTGCCGTTAGGATGGGCTTGTGTTTAACAACGCTGTTTGCCCTATTCTATGTATAATATCAACAGTGAATGGTTACTTTTTTGATCAAAAAGAAAGATATCTATGAAAAATTTGTCGAGAATGCGAAATGTTGGCCTTGTCGCAGCAGCTATGATTATTTTGGGGTTAGTGCATGTGGCTGCTAATGCAGCGATCACGATTTCAACACTTGAAAATCTGGAAAAAATAGGCACCGATTCTTCATTCCCATTGGATGGCGATTACCTTCTTGGCCGAGATATTGACGCCACTGCCACTTCCGGCTGGAATGGAGGCGCCGGTTTTATTCCAATCGGCTCTTCGACTACGCCCTTTACCGGTACCTTCGATGGGCAAGGGCACAGTATTACGGGACTCACGATCAATAGACCTGAGGAAGACCAAGTTGGACTTTTCGGAGAAATAAAATCAGAGGGCGCAGCGATTAAAAATCTTCGTTTGGAGAATTGTTCGATCTTCGGTAAAACGGATGTTGGTGCATTGGCGGGGCTTAATTTTTTATACCCTGTCATCAGCGGGTGCTCTGTGACCGGTACTGTTACGGGCACCGGTACTTCTGTTGGCGGTCTTGTCGGCAGGAACTATGATGGGTGGATTCGCAATTGTGCAGCGTCTGTCACCGTAAAAAATGGACAGTATAGCTCCGGTACAGGCGGTCTTATAGGGCGAAACCAATCCTATCCAATCAACGACTGTTACGCCGTGGGACAAATCATAATCGACGGATGGGCTTAGAATATCGGCGGTCTTGTTGGCATCAATAACGGTGAGATTAACCGTTGTTATGCGACCGTTAACGTTGACGCTGAAGCTAGCGATGGGGTGGGCGGTCTTGTTGGGGATAACAGCGCCGGTAAAATCTACAACGCTTATGTGCGCGGCGCA
>Ga0265293_10002335_pt1 | contig 38520 bp, 37 predicted proteins | sample Munlanlewell138R_FD_192505 | JGI IMG/M metagenome (GOLD analysis project Ga0265293, IMG submission 192505) | Leachate microbial communities from a municipal landfill in Southern Ontario, Canada - Leachate well 138R | ecosystem: Engineered > Solid waste > Landfill > Unclassified | place: Canada... | reverse complement strand
CGTACTCGTCCGGGTAGATGTGACCTTCGAACACGAACTCGGCGGCGGCGGGCACCTGCAAGTCATTGCCGATGCACTTGGTCACTTCGGTCTTGCTGCCGCGCAACAGGCCGGCGAAGGCGTATTCGCTCAGGGTGTCGGGCACGGGCGTGACGGCGCCGAGGATGGTGGCGGGGTCGGCGCCGATGGCGACGGCCACGGGGAAGGGCTTGCCCGGATGCTGTTGCTGGAATTCGCGGAAATCCAGCGCGCCGCCGCGATGGGAAAGCCAGCGCATGATGACCTTGTTCCTGCCGATCACCTGCTGGCGGTAGATGCCCAGGTTCTGACGTTCCTTGTGCGGGCCGCGCGTGACGGTGAGGCCCCAGGTGATGAGCGGGCCGGCGTCGCCGGGCCAGCAGGTCTGGATGGGCAGTCTGGACAGGTCCACCTCGTCGCCTTCCAGGATCACTTCCTGGCAGGGCGGGGCATTCACGGCCTTGGGCGCCATGTTCAACACCTGCTTGAACACGGGCAGTTTCTCCCAGGCGTCCTTCATGCCCTTGGGCGGCTCGGGCTCCTTCAGGAAGGCGAGGGTCTTGCCCACTTCGCGCAGCGCGTCCACGGAGTCTTCGCCCATGCCCAGGGCCACGCGGCGCGGCGTGCCGAACAGGTTGGTGAGCACGGGCACGTCGAAGCCCTTGGGATTTTCGAACAGCAGGGCGGGGCCGCCGGCGCGCAGCACGCGGTCGGAGATCTCGGTCATCTCCAGGTGCGGGTCCACTTCCATGCGGATGCGCTTGAGCTCGCCCATGGCTTCGAGCTTGTCGAGGAAGTCGCGGAGGTCTTGGTACTTCAAGGGTCGCCTTTCCCGGTTAGGGGCGGCCGCAGGCCGCGATTGTTTTTGGTTGAAACCACGCTTCGCGGCCTGCGGCCGCTACTACGGGCAATGCCCCGCGGATCGGGTTTTCATTTCGACACACCCGTTCGGCTGTCCGGACCGTACACGCTGATGCAAGGATACCAGAGGGTTGACCGCGGGCGCGGTGGTAAGATTCGCCAGCCATTTCCCGGGGGATCCATGTCTTACGTCGCCGCGCCCGCCTTTTCCGCCACCCGTTTCGAAATCGTCCGCTGGTCCGTGTTTGCGGTGCTGGTGGTCGCCTACATGTCGGTGTATTTCCACCGCATGGCGCCCGGTGTGGTCGCCGGCGAGTTGATGGCCTCGTTCCAGACCACCGGCGCGGCACTCGGCTCGCTGGCCGCCATGTATTACTACGTCTACACGGCCATGCAGGTGCCGGCCGGTGTGCTGGCCGACACGGTGGGGATCCGCGCGGTGGCCGCCCTCGGCAACGTGGTGGCGGGTGTCGGCTCGATTTTGTTCGGGCTGGCTGAGAGCTTCGAGATGGCCTCGGCCGGACGCTTCCTGGTGGGCCTGGGCGTGTCGGTGATCTTCGTGGGGCTCATGAAGAGCAACACGGTGTGGTTCAGCGAGCGCCGCTACGGCCTGGTGAGCGGGTTGACGCTGTTCCTCGGCAACCTGGGCTCGGTGCTCGCGGCGGGTCCGCTGGCGTTCGCGCTCACCCTGTGGAGCTGGCGCGAGGTGTTCGTGGGCCTCGGCGTCGGGTCGCTGCTGTTCGGCGTGCTGTCGCTGCTGGTGGTGCGCAACCGGCCGGAGGACGCGGGCTTTCCCTCGCTGCGCCAGATGGAAGGCCGCGCCGCGCACGCCGCGCGTAGCGGGCATTGGTGGCAGGCCTTGAAGGCGGTGCTGGGCACGCGCGCGGTGTGGCCGGGCTTTTTCGTGAACTTCGGTATGGCGGGCGGGCTGTTCGCCTTCGTAGGCCTGTGGATCATCCCGTTGCTGCGCGACAGTTTCGGCCTGGGGCGCGCCGAGGCGGCGGAATACGCCACGCTCACCCTGTTCGCCATGGCGGTCAGCGCCATCACCATGGGTTCGTTGTCGGACCGGCTCGGTCGGCGCAAGCCGGTGCTGCTGGCCTGCGCACTGTTGTACGCCGGGGTGCTCGCCTGGCTGCTGTTCATGCCCTGGCAACCGGGCTCGTACGCGAAGGCCTTGTTCGTGCTGCTCGGCTTCACGGGCGGCGGATTCCTGATCACCTATCCCAGCGCGAAAGAGGTGTGCCCGCCCGCGGTGTCGGGCATGGCCATCAGCGTGGTGAACACGGGCCTGTTCCTGGGGGCGGCGCTCATGCAGCCGCTGTTCGGCGCGGCGCTGGACCTGGGCTGGGACGGTACCGTGAGTGAGGGCGTGCGCGTGTACGGCTTCGAGGACTACCGCTATGGACTGGGCTTGATGCTCGGTTACGCGTTGATGGCGTGCGCGGCGGCCACGCGCATCACCGAGACGCGGGGGCGTAATCTTACGGTGGCCGAGACAAAGGGTTAAACACAGAGGTGCGGAGACACAGAGAACGCAGAGAACCTGAAGGTTTCAGGTGCAGGTCCCTGCACGTCCATTCCTTTGCGATCTTTGCGCCCTCTGCGCCTTGGCGTTGGGCCGTTGCTTTCACTCAGGCCAGGCACGCCGCGTCGAAGCAGACGCGGTTCTTGCCGCTCGACTTGGCGTCGTACATGGCCTGGTCGGCGCGCCGGATCAACTCGTCGGAGGTGAAGCCGCTCCGCGGATAGAAACTCGCGCCGATGCTCACACCCACGCGCACGGTGTGGGCGCCGATGGCGATGGGCGCTTGCAGGGCATCGATGAGTTTGCGCGCCACCACCTCGGCCTCGAACGGACCGGAGGTGTCGTCAAGGATGACCATGAATTCATCGCCGCCGATGCGCGCCACCGTGTCCACGCGGCGCAGATGCCTGCGAATGCGCCTGCCGGTTTCCACCAGCACGCGATCCCCGGCCTTGTGGCCGTAAACGTCATTGACCGGCTTGAAGTCGTCCAGGTCGAGATAAAGCAGGGCGAACGGACGGCCGTGGCGCTCGGCGCGGCTGATGGCGTGTTCCAGGCGCATGTCGAAGAACAGGCGGTTGGGCAGGCCGGTGAGGACATCGTGCAGCGCCAGCTGTTTTTCGCGCTCCCGCTCGGCAAGCAGTACGTAGGTGAGCAATGCCACCATGAGCGCGGTGGCAAAGCCGATCACGCGCACCCGCGATTCGCTCGCCCAGCCCTGGGCCGGCATGACCGCCAATTCCCAGCTGCCGCCCGGCAGGTCCATGGGCAGCCTCGCGGCATCCGTGTTGAACAGTTCGGCGGCGCCGAACGAAACCCCCATGGCGGTTCCGCTGTTGCCGCGTAGCGCAAAACGGGTGTCACCGTCGAACATGCCCGCCGTGGAGAGCAGCCCGTCCAGGTCCATCACCACGTAGACCCAGCCGAAGCGGGTCCCGCTCAGTGCGACCGGCGCGATGTGCACCAGTGCCGTGCCCGAGGGCGCGAGCGAAAAGGGACCGGCCAGGACGGGCATACCGCTGGCCCGCGCCTGTTGCTCCGCCTGGGCAAAGCCCGCATCCCGCGGCAGGTCGGCGGAGGCGAGCCCGACGCGGGCCACGGCGAAGGGCGGTTGATCGTCGCGGCGCAGCACCAGGGCACGCAGGTAGGCGTGGTCGCGCAGGACCTCTTCGAGCAGAGGGCCGTAGGTGGCCAGAGGCACTTCAGGGCGGGCGCTGGCGGAGGCCGTGAGACCGCGTGCGAAGCTGCGCATGCTGGCGAGTTCGCCCTGCACATGGTTGCGCATGCCTTCCGCCCGGGCAATGACCAACTGGTGTTGCAGGGCACGCTGCTGACCCTCCACCAAATCGCTTACGCGGTCGGCCACGAACAGGGCGGCGACCAGCACGCCGAAGGTGATCGCGAGAATGAGCGGCTTCGCCAGGAAAGAGCGGGTCATGGGCCGCACCGGGATGAAAGTTGGCCCGAGTATACGCCTGTGGGGGGTGCGTCACCGTGACGCAGCGAACTCGGCGAGCAGCGGCGCATGGTCGGAGGGCCGCTCGGCGGCGCGGGGCCGGGTGTCCACCGTGGCGGACACACAGCGGGCGGCCAGCGCCGGGCTGGCGAGCAGATGGTCGATGCGCAGGCCGCGGTTGCGACGGAAGGCGTTGAAACGGTAATCCCACCACGTGTAGACGATGCCATGGGGGTTCTGCGCGCGCAGCACGTCCACCAGCCCCAGGTCGAGCAGGCGCCGGAATGCCGCGCGCTCAGGGCCGGAGAACAGCACTGTATTGGCCCACAGCAGCGGGTCGTAGACGTCCTGGTCCTCGGGCGCGACGTTGAAATCACCGAGCACAATCAGCTCGCGGCCCGCCGCGAGCACGTCGGCCAGGTAACGGTGCAGGCGCTCCAGCCACTCCAGCTTGTAGTCGTAGGCGTCACTGCCGACTGCCTGGCCGTTGGGCACGTACACGTTTACCACGTGCACGCCGCCCAGCTCGGCCGCCACCAGCCGCTGCTGCGGATCGACGGTGCCGGGCAGGGCCTTGAGCACCGGCCCGTGCATCGGCAGGCGCGTGATGAGGGCGACGCCGTTGTAGGCCTTCTCGCCCGTGAATACCGCCTCATAGCCCGCGGCGCGCAGCTCCATAACCGGAAACTGATCGTCTGCGACCTTGGTCTCCTGCACGGCCAGCACGTCCGGCTGTTCCGAGGCGAGCCAGTCGAGCACCTGCGGCAGGCGTACGCGCAGGGAGTTCACGTTCCATGTGGCGATCTTCATGGGCGGGGGGGAGATGAAGAACACAGCCCAACGCAGAGGCGCACAGACGCAGAGGAATTCATGGGTTTTCGCTGAGCACTCCGTGTCGCTGCGGCTCGGCGTTCGTCTTGCCGGAACTCAGATGCGGAAGCCGCCGTGGCGGACGCGGATGCGGTGGTCGAGCCAGAGCGCGCCGAGCACGAAGCCGAACAGCAGCGTGACAGTACCGACCGCCACCAGTGCACCGATCGAGCTGTTGCGGCGATCGCGCTTGAGGCGTTCGAGCTCGGCACGGGTGCGCTGTTGCTGTTCCTGCAGTTTGAGCACCAGCGCCATGGCGGGCTGTTCGTCGATGAGCAGGCGCCGCTCCATCCAGCCCTCGATGTCGCCCGGCGCGCGCACGCGCACACGGTCGTCACGGATCTCCAGCACCTCCACGGGCGTGCCCGTGGGCAGGGCACCAACGGGTTCGCCCCGTGCCTGCGCCGTGGCGTGCACGTCCGCCAGCACGCGGTCGGTGACGTACAAGGTCTCCGCCGCCGCGCCCAGGGAAAGGGCACAAAGGCAGAACACCAGAGCAAGGCGGAGTGAGGTCATAGCTCTTTCAGGCGATACCGCTGTGCCGCAGCAGCGCCTCGATATCGGGCTTTCTGCCGCGGAATTCCACAAACAGCTCCATGGGGTCCCGCGCGCCGCCCTGTTCGAGCACGGCGGCGAGAAAGGATGCACCGGTTTCGCCGTTGAAAATACCTTCCTCTTCGAAGCGTGAAAAGGCGTCGGCCGACAACACCTCGGCCCACTTGTAGCTGTAATAACCAGCCGCATAGCCACCCGCAAAGATGTGCGAGAAGCCGTGCTGGAAACGGTTGTACTCGGGCGGATGCACCACCGCCACTTCGGCGCGCACCTCGTCGAGGATCTGCTGGATGCGCGCGCCCTCGGCGGGGTCGTAGTCCGCATGCAGGCGGAAGTCGAACAGCGCGAACTCCAACTGCCGCACCATCTGCATGCCGGCCTGGAAATTCCTTGCTGCAATCATCTTCTGATACAGCGTCTCGGGTATAGGTTCGCCGGTTAGGAAATGCCCCGAAATCAGCTTCAGCGCCTCGCGCTCCCAACACCAGTTCTCCATGAACTGGGAGGGCAGCTCCACCGCATCCCAGGGCACGCCGTTGATGCCGGACACGCCGAGCCAGTCCACGCGCGTGAGCATGTGGTGCAGGCCGTGGCCGAATTCGTGGAACAGGGTCTGCACCTCATCGTGGGTGAACAGGGCGGGCTTGCCGTCCACTGGCGGCGAAAAGTTGCAGGTGAGATAGGCCACGGGCACCTGCACGCCATCGCGGGTGCGCCGGCGGCCGATGCAGTCGTCCATCCAGGCGCCGCCGCGCTTTTTCGGGCGCGCATACAAGTCCAGATAGAAACGTCCGCGCAACTCGCCCTGGTTGTCGAGGATGTCGAAAAAGCGCACGGACTCGTGCCACACCGGCACGCCCTTCACCTCGCGGATGTCCAGGCCGAACAAACGGCGCACCACCTCGAACAGGCCGCCCACCACGCGATGTTCCGGGAAGTAAGGCCGCAGGATCTCCTGTGAGATGGCGTACTTCTCCTCGCGCAGCTTTTCCGCGTAATAGCCGATGTCCCAGGCCTGCAAGTGGTCGAGCCCACGGGCCCCGGCGAAGGCGCGGATCTCGTCGAGGTCGCGGCGGGCCAGATCCAGCGAGCGCCGCGCCAGGTCACGCAGGAAGGCCAGCACCTGCGCGGGGCTCTCGGCCATTTTGCTGGCGAGCGAATGTTCGGCGTAGCTGTCGAAACCGAGCAGCTGCGCAGCTTCGTGGCGCAGCGCGAGGATGCGCTCCATCACCGGACCGTTGTCGAACTTTCCGGCATGGGGTCCGCGCTCGGAGGCGCGTGTCACATAGGCCTCGTACACCTCATGGCGCAGTTCGCGGTCGTCCGCGTAGGTCATCACGGCGAAATAGGACGGGAATTCCAGGGTGATGACGAAACCGTCCAGACCGTCGCGCTCGGCATTCTGGCGCAGCAGGGCCTTGCTGTTGTCCGGGATGCCCGCGAGCAGGCCCTCGTCGCTGACGTGCTTGCGCCAGGCGTGGGTGGCGTCGAGCACGTGGTCACCGAAGGTGGAGGTGAGTTGCGAGAGTTCTTCCTGGATGGCCTTGAAACGCGCCTGCTGCGCGGCGGGCAGGTCCACGCCGGAGAGCCGGAAGTCACGCAGGACGTTGTCAATGAGGCGGCGCTGGCCGGGGGCGAGCGTGGCGTATTCGGGACCGTCGGCGATGGCCTTGTAGGCCTCGAACAGCCGCGCGTTCTGACCGAGTTCGGTCTGGTAGGCGGAGAGCTTGGGCAGGCAGGCGTTATAGGCCGCGCGCAGCGTGTCGCTGTTCAGCACGGCATTGAGATGGCCCACCGGCGACCATACGCGGTTTAGCCGATCGTCCAGCGCCTCCATGGGCTCCACCAGGGATTCCCAGGTGAAATGCTCGGTGTCCGCCAGCAGGGCCGCGATGCGCGCGCGATTGTCCGCGAGCACCGTATCGATGGCGGGCTCCACGTGCTCCGGGCGGATGTCGCCAAAGGGCGGCAGCCCGGTCATTTCCAGCAGCGGGTTGGGCATGGCTCGGTTAGGATGATCCCCAGGCACTCTTTGAATGCACTCTATCACGTGAGCTCTGAAGAAAACAAAAACATCCATCCGTATCAGTCGCTTACGCCTGAACGCGTGCTGGATGCGGTGGACAGCGCCGGGTTTCGCAGCGATGGTCGGCTGCTTGCGCTGAACAGCTATGAGAACCGCGTGTACCAGGTGGGCATTGAGGACGGCGCGCCGGTGGTGGTGAAGTTCTATCGGCCGGGGCGCTGGAGCGATGCGGCCGTGCTGGAAGAGCACGCCTTCGCGCTGGAGCTCGCGGAGGCCGAGGTCCCGGTGGTCGCGCCGCTGCCGGGCGCCGACGGGGCCACCCTCCAACACTTTGAAAACTTTCGCTTTGCCGTGTTCCCGCGGCGCGGTGGCCACTGGCCGGAACTGGACGACCCGGAGGTGCAGCTGCGCCTGGGCCGATTCCTCGGCCGCCTGCACGCGGTGGGAGCAGTGCGACCCTTCCGACACCGTCCGGCGCTCGATCCGATCACCTTCGGCCGGCAGCCGCGCGACTACCTGCTCGGAAGCGGCGCGGTACCCGCGCAGTATCGCGAGGCCTATGCGGTCATTACGCAGGAACTGCTCGATGGGGTGGCGGCGGGCTACGCGGAGGCCGGCCCGGTGCGGACCCTGCGCCTGCACGGGGACTTTCACCCGGGCAACATCCTGTGGACGGAAAGCGGCGCGCATCTGGTCGACCTGGACGATGCCCGCAGCGGCCCCGCGGTGCAGGACCTGTGGATGCTGCTGTCCGGCGAGCGCGCCCAGATGGCGCTACAGCTGTCGGATCTGCTGGAGGGTTACGAGGAGTTCAACGACTTCGACCGGCGCGAACTGCGCCTCATCGAACCGCTGCGCGCCCTGCGCCTGGTGCACTACACCGCCTGGCTCGCCGAGCGCTGGAGCGACCCGGCGTTCCCGCGCGCCTTTCCCTGGTTCAACACGCCCAAGTATTGGGAAGAACACCTCGGCACCCTGCGTGAGCAGCTGGAACGCCTGACCGAACCGCCGCTCGGCGCAGCCTGGTGAGCTGACGGATCGCGGGCAAAAAAAATGGAGGACTGGGGAAGTCCTCCATCAACAGGGGTGTAATCAACGTCTGCGTCGAAACAGACTGTAATAATCCCGAGCGCTCGCGTCAAGATTGACGTAAGGAATTTCCTGAATTTCCCTTCTGGCGTTTATCGTTGCTATAGTCGGGCGCCAGGACATCACCTGCTCATGGATCGAGCCGTGTACGTCAGCCCTCACGCACCGTTTTCGCCGGTACGATCGCCTGCCCTCGCCGGGCGTCTCGCGCCGCTGTTGTTCATCCTGCTGCTCTCGGCCTGTCAGGCCGCCTTGCCCGAACGCATCCCGCCGCAGGGCCATCTGACGCGCCCGCCGCCGGCCGCCGACATCCCCGCGATCATCGAACCACCCCTGGAAACTGCCGCGCCCGCGCCGGTGTACACCGTGGAGGCCGAGGGCGTCGCGGTCCGGGAGCTGCTACGCGCGCTGGCGGGCGACGCCGGGCTGAGTCTGGACCTGCACCCGCTGGTGCAGGGGGCGGTGACCTTGCACCTGTCGGACCAGCCGCTCGCGCGCATCCTGCACCGTATCGCCCGCCAGGCCAACCTGCGGATCGAACTGACCGGCAGCCATTTGATCGCGCAGCCCGACCGGCCCTATCTGCGCAGTTATCACGTGGATTACGTGAACCTGGCGCGGCACTCGCAAAGCAGCGTCAGCGTCGCCACCCAGATCGCCACCACCGGCACGGGCGCAGTCGGCGGCACGGCGGACAAGGGCGAGAACACCTCCACCACCACCCTGGTGCAGGAGTCCCGTAACGCCTTCTGGGAAAGCCTGGTGAACAACGTGCAGGGCTTGCTCGGAGCCGCCGGGGACGCGGCCGGGCGTGTCCTCGTCAACCGGGAGAGCGCACTGCTCACGGTGCTGGCCACAGACCGCGAGCATGACGCCATCGCCGAACTGATTGGGCAGGTGCTGGCGCGGGCGCGGCAACAGGTGCTCATCGAGGCCACGGTGGTCGAGGTGGAACTCTCCGATCGCTATCAGGCGGGCGTGGATTGGTCCTTGCTCGACGCGGACAGCGGCTGGCGCTTCGAGCAGCAGATGCTCGGCGCCAGCCTGGGTGCACCGCCGGTGGCCACACTGACCATCGACAAGGGCGGTGAGCACAACCTGCTCGCCACCATCCGCATGCTGGAGCGCTTCGGCAATCTGCGCGTGCTCTCCAGCCCGAAGCTCATGGCCCTGAACAACCAGACGGCGATGCTCAAGGTGGTCGACAACCGCGTCTATTTCACCATCGACGTGGACATTCAGGGCGCCACCTCCAACAGTCCGGCGATCACCACCTTCGAGAGCAACGTCCATACCGTGCCGGTCGGCTTTATCATGGCGGTGACGCCGCAGATCGCCGAGACACGCCAAGTCACGCTCAATGTGCGCCCCACCATCACGCGCGTGCTCGGTTTCGTGCGCGATCCGAACCCGGCGCTCGCCACGGCGGGTGTGATCAGCGAAGTGCCGGAGATCCAGGTGCGCGAGATCGAATCGGTGCTGACGGTATCGAGCGGACAGATCGCCGTGCTCGGCGGACTCATGCAGGACAGCACCAACGATCAGCGCAGCGGCGTGCCGTTGCTGTCCCGCGCGCCGGTGATCGGACGGCTGTTCAGCTATCGCGACCAGGAAGTGCGCAAGACAGAACTGGTGGTATTCCTGCGTCCCACGGTGGTCTCCGAGGCAGAGCGGCACCCGCAACTGGAAGGGCTCGCGGACAGATTGCCCGAGCCCACACCCCCTCGCGCACGAGGGCAAGGGTCATGAGCCTCGCGCTGGATCGGATCGAACAGCGGCCCTACCCACGCGCGGACCTCGACTGGGTACGCGCGCGGCCGGCGCGGCAGAGCCCGGCGCCCGAGCCATCGTCTCACCATGCCCACTGGGGAGCACGCACCGTGATCGCCGCGCAAGACTCCACGGCGCGGCGCACACTGGGCGAGGTGATGCCGTCCACCGCGGTGATCGCGCTACTGGGCGCGGCGGTGGCCGTCGCCCTCGCAGGCGTCGCCGACGACGCGCCGGTCCTGGCCCCCGCCCTTGGCGCACCGGTCCCGGAGACCGCAGAGGCGTATGCACCACCGCCGCTTGCACAGCTGGATGCCCTGCCGCCCCGGCAACAGGCGGCCGTCCCGCCGGTGAGCCCACCCCGCGCATTAAAACCGGCGCCACCGCGCCTGCGAGTCAGCCACAGCGCACCGCCCGCAACCACGGCACACAGGGCAAGGGAGTTCTTCCTGCTCGGCAATGACCACGCGCGGAGCGGCCGCTGGCGGGCGGCACAGGCGGCCTATGCACGTGCCCTGGCCTTGGCGCCGCACGCAGACTTCGCCTTCAACCTCGCCGTAAGCCTGGAACACCTCGGCCGCACCGGGGAGGCTCTCGTCCACTATCGCGCGGCGGTCGCCATGGCCGACGAGCAATCCCGTTTCGACAAGCACGCTGTGGCCGCGCGCGTCACGGCCCTCGCCCATGCAGGGAGCAATGCACCGTGAAGGCCATGGAAGCCATCGGCGATCTGTTACTCGCGAAGGGACTCATCTCGGCGGATCAACTGCGCATCGCCGCCATCGAGCAGACGGCTCGCAACGAGCCCCTCGGCCGCATCCTGGTCAGACTCGGTTTTTTGGACGAGGCCACCCTGCGCGGTGCACTCAGTGAGGCGCTGGCGCATGCCAGCGTGGACCTCGACAACGCCATCCCGGACCCGGAGGCCCTCGCACTGGTGCCGTTGCCCGTGGCGCGGCGCTATCAGGTGGTGCCCCTGGCCTTCCATGCCGGCAGCGGTCGCCTGCAGATCGCCACGGCCGACCCGCACGACCTGGTCATGCTCGATCAGCTCGCCGCGCACGTGGCACGACCGGTGCTGCTGGACCCGTTGCTCGCCGGCGAGGCCGAGATCGCCCGGGCCATCGACGGCTTCTACGGGCTCGAACATTCGCTCGACAAGATCCTGCACGAGCTCGAGACGCGTGAACCGCAGGGCAGCGAGCCCGCCGATGCCCGTCATCCGCTGGTGCGGCTGGTGGATGCGCTGGTCTCCGAGGCGATCAAGCAAGGGGCGTCGGATATCCATCTGGAGCCCGAAGCGAGCTTTCTGCGCGTGCGCTATCGCATCGATGGCGTGCTGCGGCAGGTGCGCAGCGTGCATCGCAAATACGCCCCGTCCATTGCCGTGCGCGTCAAGGTCATGGCCGGTCTCAACATCGCCGAGGCGCGTGCACCCCAGGACGGCCGCATTTCGCTGTCCGTGTACGGCCGCCCCGTCGATCTGCGCGTCTCCACCCTGCCGACCCTGCATGGCGAAAACATCGTGCTGCGCATCCTCGATCGCCGCGCCGGCATCGTGCCGCTCGACGCCCTCGGCCTGCCGCAGGACGCGGTGACGGCGCTGCGCCGGATGATGGCCCGCCCCGAGGGGCTCATCCTGATTACGGGGCCGACCGGCAGCGGCAAGACCACCACCCTGTATTCCATGTTGAGCGCCATCAACAGCGAGCGCATCAACATCATGACCTTGGAAGACCCGGTGGAATATCCCATCACCGGCTTGCGCCAAGCCGCCGTGGGCGAAGCGAGCAAGCTGGACTTCCCGGTCGGGGTACGCGCGCTGCTGCGCCAGGACCCGGACGTGCTGCTCATCGGCGAGATCCGCGACCGCGACACGGCGGAAATGGCGCTGCGCGCCGCACTCACCGGGCACCAGGTCTACGCCACCCTGCATAGCGCCTCGGCGGTGCGCGCCATTCCCCGGCTGCTCGACCTGGGGCTGTCACCGCCGGTCCTGGCGGGCAACCTCATCGGCGTGGTGGCACAGCGCCTGTTGCGCCGGCTGTGCGTGCACTGCCGTGTCGAGGAGGAGGCCGATGACAGGATGCGCCGCCTGCTCGGTGACGAGGCACCGGCACGGACCTGGCGCGCCGCCGGCTGTGCGCAGTGCGGGCACACGGGCTATCGGGGACGCCTCGCCGTCATGGAGCTGCTCCGCTTCGATGCCGAACTGGAGGACCTCGCGGCACGCAACGCAGGCCTGCGGGAGCTGCACGAGGCGGCGGTGCGCAACGGCTTCGTCAGCCTCGCCGATGCCGGTCTGCGACGGGTACGTGCAGGGGACACCAGCCTGGACGAGCTGGCGCGCGTGGTCGATCTCACATCGCGGGGATGACGAGGATGGAGTTCGCGTACCGGGCAATGGATGTGGACGGCCGCGTGCGACGCGGCCACAAGCAGGCCGCGCACGCGCAGGAGCTGGAGGCCCGTCTCGCCGCCGAAGGCCTGGACCTCATCACCTGTCGGGTGAAGCGCCTGCCCGTCCGGCGGGGCGCGCGCGGCCTGCGCCGCGAGCTGCTGCCCTTGTGCGTCCAGCTGGAACAACTCACCGGCTCAGGGGTGCCGCTGATGGACGGCCTGCGCGACATCGCCAGGGACGCGGAAAACGCCCGCCTGCGCGAGCTCCTCGAAGCGCTCGCCACGGGCCTCGAACAGGGACGGCTGCTGTCCGACACCCTGGCCGAACATCCGCAGGTATTCGATGCCGTGTTCGTGGCGCTGGTGCGTGTCGGAGAACAGACCGGGCACCTCGCCGAGGTACTGCGGGATCTTGCCGATACGCTGCGCTGGCAGCAGGCGTTCGCAGCGCGCCTCGGCCAGGCGCTCATGTACCCGGCCCTGGTGGCGATCGTGGTGTTCGGGGTGCTGAGTTTTCTGCTGATCTCCGTGGTGCCGCAGCTGGTCGCCTTCGTGGCCAACCTGGACGGCCGACTGCCTGTCGCCACACGAGCGCTGCTCGCCGCCTCCGAGGCCTTCGTGAACTATGTGCCGTGGCTGGCCACCCTGGTCATGGTCGGCTGGGCGGGGCTCCGCTTCAGGACCGCCCGCGACTTGCGCTGGCGCGAGCGGGTGGATGCGTGGCGGTTACGCCTGTGGCCCCTTGGCCCGTTGCGGCACAAGGCCGAGCTGGCGCGCATCACCCGGGTCATCGCGCTGATGTACGCCGCCGGCGTTCCCCTTCTCGATGGGCTCGCCACGGCGCCGACGGTGACCCGCAACAGCGCCGTGTCTGCGGCCATGGCGCAGGTGCGGCGCGCGGTGCTGGACGGCGCCCCGCTCGGCAGGGCGTTCCGGGTGAGCGGGCTGTTCCCGCCCCTGGTTGTCCGCATGGTGACCGTAGGTGAAAACAGCGGCGCGCTCGACGCCGCCTTGCTGCGGCTCAGCGAGTGGTTCGAGCGCGACGTGAACACGCGGTTGGCGCGCCTCGAACGCGCCATCGAGCCCGCGGTGACACTGGTGCTCGGCGCATTGCTCGGCTGGATCGTCCTGGCCGTGCTCGGGCCCATTTACGAGCTGGCGGGGACCTTGCCGTGATGCTGTCGCGCGTGCTCCTGCTCGGCCCTGCCGAACTTACCGTGTACCGGCTGCAGCGCGGACACATCACCGAGGCCTTTGCCTTCAGCGACGACCCGTCCGGTCACGCCGGTTTCGCCCGCTACCTGGCGGATGCGCCGGCGTTATCGACGGGCCTGCTGATCGACCGGCCGGATGAGCAGTTCCGCATCGAGACCCTTCCCCACGTGTGGAGCGATCGGGCGGCGTTGCTTGCCCGTCATGGCGAACGCCTGTTCACCGAGACACCGTACCGTTGCGCCCGCGTGCTCGGCCGCGAGCGCCACGGGCGGCGCGATGATCGGGTGCTGTTCTCCGCCTTGGTGCGGCCCGAGGCGCTGGCGCCGTGGCTGCGCGCTCTCGAAGCGGAGCCGCTCGCAGCGATCACCTCGGCCGCGTTTCTCGATGCCCGTCTGCTCGGCAAGGCCGAACGCGCGGGAACGGTGCTGCTTGCCTCGCTGCACGAAGGCGGCCTACGCCAGACCCTGCTGGTGGATGGCGAGCTGCGCCTGAGCCGCCTGGTCGCCCTGCCCGAGGTGCCGGACGACGCGGCCGTCGCCGCCGAGATCGCCAAGACCCGCCAGTATGTGCAGCGCGCCGACGGCGCGGGCGGCAGCCCGCTCCGCGTGCATCTGCTTGCGCCCGGCGACCGACCGAGCCACGCGGAAGATACCGCCGCCCTGCCGCTTGAGGCGCTGGCGCGCGCGCACGGCGGCAGCCGGCACGCCTGCCGCGACGTGCGTGCGCTCCGCGTCGAGCTCCTCGCCCGCACCCCCGAGAATCGCTATGCCACGGCGGAGCAGCTAGCGGCCCATCGCCGCCGGCGCGGGCTGGATGCCCTGCACCTGTGCGCCTGGGGCACCGCGCTCGGCCTGGCCGTGGCAGCGGCGCAGAACATCGCGGCTGGCAGGCAGGCGGAGCTGGCCATGGCCGAGGCACGCCAGCAGCTCGCGACGGTGCGTGCCGTGCCCGCGGAGACAGACGCCATCGCACGCGCCGCGACCATGCGCGCCCTGGTAAGCGCCGCGGATGCCGAGCTTGCGGCACGGTTGCGCCCACGCGTGTTACTCGCGCCGCTCGGCGCCGTGCTCGCACAGTTCCCGGAAGTCCAGCTCGACCGATTGGAGCTCACCGATCAGGCGGCCCCCGAGGGGACGCCGAACGTCGCGATCACCGCGCACATCGCACCCTACTCGGGGGCCCCGCAGGAGGCCGAGGCCGTGCTCGATCGGCTGGTGCGTGCCCTGGAGGCGCTGCCGGAGGCCCGCGTCAGCGTGCGGGAACGGCCTTTCGCCACGCCCGGTGCGCTGTCGGGCGCCACCGGCGAACAGCCCGCGCAAGTGCTGCCGCGCTTTTCGCTGCACCTGAGCATGGGAGGGCCGCGATGACGGAGCGTCGGCAACGCAGGCCGGTGACCCCCAGGCGGCGCAGCGGCTTCGCCCTGGCGTTGGCCCTGCTCAGCTGGCTGGCCACCATGGCATGGGCGCAGCACAGCGCAAGCGAGGGCCGGCAGGTGGCAGCCGCGCTGCACACGGCCACCGAACACCGGGTGCAGAGTATTACCGCGCGCCATACCCTCGCCGCCTACCAGGCGCGTTACGAGGCCTTGCGGGCGCGCGGCCTGTTCGCCGGCGCGACGCGCCTTGCCTGGGTGGAGGCGGTGCGTCGCAGTGCCGCGGCGCGGGGGCTGGAGGTGCACTACGAGCTGGCACCGGCGACCACAAGCGACCGCGCGGACGGCGTGATATTGGAGACCGCCGCCATGCAACTGACGCTGAATGCCCCGCACGAGGGCCGGCTGCTGGGTTTCCTGGAAGTGCTCGCGCGGGACACGCCGGGCGTGTTGCGGGTGCGGCAGTGCGCGCTGGCCCGCGCGCCGGTGGGCATCGATGTGCGCTGCCGCGTGGAGTGGCTCACGCTGCGCATGGCGGGGGAGGAAACGGCATGAGGTACTGGTTGGTGGTGTGCGGCCTCGTGGTGTCGTCCGGCGCGCGGGCCGACGGCCTGGGCCGCTTGTTCACCACGCCCGGGCAACGGGCACAGCTTGAGCGCCCGGCGCCCGCTGCTACGCAGGCGCCTGCGGCTACGCAGGGCCGGGCGATAGTGCAGCGCCGTGACGGCACACGGTGGGTCATCAGCGACGGCCGACGAGTCGCAGACCCGCCCGCTCCCGCGCCGGCCTCGGCGGAGGAGGGGCATCGGTGATCCAGGCCAGGCAATCGGGCGCAGCGCTGTTGCTGCTTCTGCTTGTCGCCGTCATCGGCGCGGCGGGTTGGTTCCTGGCCAGCGGCGCCGCCGAGCGGAGCGCGGCGCGGCGGGCGGCGGAGGATGCGGCGCGGCTGGCGCGCGCCAGCGACATGATCCTCGGCTATGCCCTCGCCAATGCGCGGCGCCCCGGAGAACTGCCGTTCCCGGATCGGCACGGCGACGGCAATGACGACGGCAACGGCGACTGCATCACCAGCTGGGGCACGGTCCAGGGCAAACACCTGCTCGGCCTGTTTCCGGCATTCCTGGAACAGGGCTGCTGGCCCGAGCGGCCGGCGTTCGGGGCCATGCTGACCGACGCCGGCGGACACCGCCTGTGGTATGCGGTCGCGCGCAGCCTGGTGCGCCCACAGGACATGTTGAACAGCGCGACCGATGACGGCTGGCTACAGGTGCAGGGCCCCGCCGGCCCGGTGGCCGGGCAGGCGGCCTTTGTGGTGTTCGCGCCGGGAGCGGCCACTGGCAACCAGCAGCGCACCGCCAACACCCAGCCCGGCATGTACCTCGACAAGGTGCTGCTCGGGGGCACGCTGCACGACAACGCCGATGGCGACGAGCGCTTCGTCGCCGCCCCCCGCGGGGAGGCGTTCAACGATCGCCTGGCCGTGATGAGCCGCGCCCGCTTCATGTCGGCGCTCACCCGACGGATCGCGCGCACGCTCCACCAGCGCCTGGAAGCGCATCGCGCCGCCCACGGGCACTATCCGTACGCGGCACTCGCGGACGGCACGTGCTCGCACGGCCTCGCCTACGGCTTCTATCCGCTGGCCCCGGGCGACTGCGGCACCGCGCCTGCCGTGCCGCCCGACTGGTTCGCCAACCAGTGGCTCGCGGTGACCACCTACCAGCGGGCCGCGGCCGATCAGGTCACCCTGCAATTCCTGGGCTGCGCGGCGCTGTTCAGCCTGCACCCTGGGGGACTCGCACAGACGGGGGACTGCGCATGAGCTCCGTGCGGGGATTTTCGCTGCTCGAAATGGCCGTGGTGCTGGTGGTGATCGGCCTGGCGCTGGGCGGTCTGCTCGCGCCGCTCGGGGCCTCTGTGCAGCAACGGCGCCTCGACGCCACGGAGGCCGCACTGGCGCTCGCCGCCGAGGTGTTGTCGGGGTATGCGGTGATCCACGGGCGGTTGCCCTGCCCGGATGCGGACGCCGATGGCGACGAGGACTGCCCACTGTCCGGGGAGGGCACCTTGCCCTGGCGCACCCTCGGCCTGACCCGGGCGCAGGCCCGCGATGCCTGGCACAACCCCCTGCGCTACCGGCCCGACGCCGCCTTCGTCGGTACCGCCGTCGCCGACCCGCCCGCGACTATCGACGGGCTGCGCCTGGCGGACATGGCCGGCCAACCGCTCACCGCCCTGAACCCCGCCGCACCGGCCGCCGTGCTCCTGAGCCGCGGCGCCGACGGCCTCGGCAACGCCGGCAACGACACCGACGACGGGCGCTACACCCAAGGGCCGCCGTGCACGAGCGGGTGTGCGGTGTATTTCGACGATCAGGTCACGGCCTATTCCACGTACCTGCTCATCGCCCGCCTGGCTGCCGCCGGGCGCTGGCCCTGAACCAACCGCCAATCCCAAGGAGGGGACATGAAAAAGAACCACGGCTTCACCCTTGTCGAGATCGCCATCGTGCTGGTCATCATCGGCCTGCTGCTCGGCGGTGTGATGAAGGGCCAGGCGATGATCGAAAACGCCCGCATCCGCAATCTTGCCGGTGAGCTCGAAGCCACCGCCGCGGCCGTGTACGCCTATCAGCAGCGCTATCAGCGCCTGCCTGGCGACGACGAGCGTGCCACGCGCTGGATCGGCGCCATCGCCGGCGACGGCAATGGCCGTCTCGACAGCAACGACAATGCCTTCGAGCTCGGCACCATGGGCAATCACGAGCGGCGAAACTTCTGGCAGCACCTGCGCCACGCCGGCCTGCTCAAGGGCGATGCCGCCGATACGCGTCAGCCCCAGCACGCCTTCGGGACGCCGTTCGGTGTGGTGTCGGGGAACGGCGCCACACCGCTCGGCCTCAGTGGCCCCATCGTGCTGTGTGCATCCATGGTGCCCTGGCAGGCGGCCGAGGCGCTGGACCTGCAACTGGACGACGGGCGCCCGGACAGCGGTACGCTGCGCGCCCAGGTCCAGACCGATCCTGCCGCCAACCTGGGCAACGCCGCGGCGGCCGCGGCCCAGTACAGCGTGGCCAGCGGCGCGCACTACGCCCTGTGCAAGGCCTTGTAGGGGCCGGGCGCCCTGTCACACGGCTTGTATACTTGGGCGCACGCACGACCGCCGCGACGCGGTCTATGCGCCCGTCATTTCACACAAGGAGACGCGCAGCAACGAAGGGCCGGCGGCCCGTCGCGCGCGTTTGACGCCGATGCCAGTACGAGCCTTCAAAGACATGTCCCCCGTCATCGACCCGAGCGCCTACGTGGACGAGGCGGCCGTGGTGATCGGTGACGTCAGCATCGGGGCCGACAGCTCCATCTGGCCCATGGCGGTGTTGCGCGGCGACGTGAACGCCATCCGCGTGGGTGCACGCACCAGCATTCAGGATGGCTCGGTGCTGCACGTGACCCACGCCCATGCCGACGTCCCCGGGGGACATCCCTGCACCGTCGGCGACGACGTGACCGTCGGCCACAAGGTGGTGCTGCACGGCTGCCACGTCGGCGATCGCTGCCTGATCGGCATGGGTTCCATCGTGCTCGACGGCGCACGCATCGAGCCCGAGGTACTGCTCGGTGCGGGCAGCCTGGTCCCGCCCGGCAAGGTGCTCGATGGCGGTTATCTGTGGCTTGGCGCGCCGGTCAGGCGCGTCCGGCCACTGACCGATGCAGAGCGGGAAAAGCTGCGCTATTCCGCACAGCACTACGTGCGTCTCAAGAACGCCTACCCATAGGGCGGGCCGTGCCCGCCGTTCTGGGCCACAGCGGGATGGCGGCCACAGGCCGCCCTATGGGAAGGGTCGGTTCATCCGGCGGCCTGCGGCATCACGCCGTAATTAGCGTAGCCACAGGCTACCCATAGGGCGGGCCGTGCCCGCCGTTCTGGGCCACAGCGGGATGGCGGCCACAGGCCGCCCTATGGGAAGGGTCGGTTCATCCGGCGGCCTGCGGCATCACGCCGTAATAAATAAGCCTGGCCACAGGCTACCCATAGGGCGGGCCGTGCCCGCCGTTCTGACCACAGCGGGATGGCGGCCACAGGCCGCCCTATGGGAAGGGTCGGTTCGTCCGGCGGCCTGCGGCATCACGCCGTAATAAGCCTGGCCACAGGCTACCCATAGGGCGGGCCGTGCCCGCCGTTCTGGCCACAGCGGGATGGCGGCCACAGGCCGCCCTATGGGAAGGGTCGGTTCGTCCGGCGGGCTGCGGCATCACGCCGTAATGCGTGGCCACAGGCTACCCATAGGGCGGGCCGTGCCCGCCGTTCTGGCCACAGCGGGATGGCGGCCACGGGCCGCCCTCGGCAAGCCCTTCTCACGGCTTGCATTCACCGCACCATAAGCAACACTTGATACAAGTCCCCCAAGGTGAAAGCCCGATGGAACTCTTCATCGGCAACCTGCCGCGCTATGCGGCCGTGTCCCATCTCAACCGGTTCTTCATGGGCTTCGGTCGGGTGGCGCATTTCCGGATTCTGGAGAAGGTGCGGGACGATGGCGAGGTGGAGCATATCGGCCACGGCGTCATCGAACCGGACATCGCGGCGCGCCGGGCCATCGAACACCTCAATGGCAAGCGCCTGCTGGGTGAACCGGTGGTGGTCAGGGAGTATGTGCATCGGGCACCGGTCGACCGGCGCGGTAAGCCGCACCATCGCGGCAATGGCGCAGCCAAAGCGGGAGAGCGGCGACAGCGCGGGCGCTTCCGGCCCGCACCGCTCAGCTGGCGCTGAGTGCGTCGCGCAGACTGTCGATGACCGGCGCGGTGCTCGGCCGTACGCCGCGCCAGAGTGCGAATGATTCGGCCGCCTGTTCTACCAGCATGCCGAGGCCATCAACGGCATGCGCGCCCTGGGCCACCGCCCACTGCATGAACACGGTGGGTCGGGCCCCGTACATCATGTCGTAACACCACGCGTGCGGCGCCAGCAGGCCCGCCGGCAGGGGCGGAAGCTCGCCTTGCAGGCTGGCCGAGGTGCCGTTGATCACCAGGTCGAAACATTCGCCCGCCAGGGCCTCGAACCCTGCGGCGTGCACCGCACCCTGGCCGGCAAAGGCGCGCGCGAGCTCGGTGGCGCGCGGCACGGTGCGGTTGGCAATCACCACCGAGGCGGGTTGCTCCGCGAGCAGCGGCCCGAGCACCCCGCGCACGGCGCCGCCGGCGCCGAGGATCAGGAGGCGCTTGCCCGCCAGTGCCACGCCGTGGTTGTCCCTGAGGTCGCGCACCAGGCCGACGCCGTCGGTGTTGTCGCCGTAGCGGCTGCCATCGGGCCGGAACACGACGGTGTTCACCGCACCGGCGGCTTCCGCGCGCTCGCTGCGCGTGTCCATCAGGCGCCAGGCCTCTTCCTTGAACGGCAGGGTCACGTTGCAGCCCTTGCCCCCGTGGGCCTGGAAATTGCCGAGGGCCTGCTCGAACCCGCCCAGATCCACCAACATGGTCTCGTAGCTCATGCGCTGGCGGGTCTGGGCCGCAAACAGCGCGTGAATACGCGGCGACTTGCTGTGGGCGATGGGATTGCCCATCACCGCGTACAGGTCCGGTTTGGCGTCGAAATCGAGCAGCGACATGTCAGCCGAAAATCGCCTTCAGGATGTAGAAGAATACGATGGCGAAGAACGCGCCTGCCGGCAGCGTCACCACCCAGGACATGAAGATGTTGCGCACCACCTCCAGGTTCAACGCGGCAATGCCGCGCGCCAGGCCCACGCCCAGCACACCGCCCACCAGGGTATGGGTGGTGGAGATGGGCAGGCCTGCCGCCGAGGCGAACACCACGGTGCCCGCAGCCGACAGGGTGGCGGCGAAGCCGCGGCTGGGGGTCAGCTCGCAGATCCCGCTGCCCACTGTCCCCATGACCTTCTGGCCGAAGGTCACCAGGCCCACCACAATGCCGATGCCGCCGACCACCAGGATCCACGGGGGCATGGCGGTCGTGCCGTTCACCAAGCCGGTCTGCGCTACACCGATCACGGCCGCCATGGGACCGACCGCATTGGCCACATCGTTGGACCCGTGGGCAAAGGCCGTGGCGCAGGCGGTGACCAGCATCAGCACCCCGAACACCTTCTCCACGTTGGCGTAGTGGAAGTCGATGTCGGCTTTGGGGTCGAGGCGCATGCGCATGATGGCCAGGTTACCGATGCCCATGAGCAGTGCACCGAAGCCCAGGGAGAGCAGGTAGGTCTCGGTGGTGTCGATCTCCAGGCCGACGTGCTTGAGGCCCTTCTGCAAAGTGACCAACCCGACCACGAAGGCGGCGATAAACATGTACATCGGCACCCAGCGCTTGGCGGCGCGCAGCGGATTGTCGGCCTCCAGGATCAGCACCTGCACACTGCGGAACAGGGCGAAGCCCACGATACCGGCCATCACCGGCGAAACCACCCAGCTGGCGACGATAGAACCGATCTTCTCCCAATGCACCGCCTCGACGCCGATACCCACGGCCGCGAAGCCGACCACGGCGCCGACGATGGTGTGGGTGGTGGACACCGGCCAGCCGTAGTGCGATGCCACCAGCAGCCAGATCCCCGCCGCGAGCAACGAGGCCAGCATGCCAAACACCAGCAGCTCCGGCGCGCCGGCCAGCACCTGGCTGTCGATCATGCCGTTGCGGATGGTCTCGGTGACTTCGCCGCCGGCCAGCACCGCGCCGGCGAATTCGAAAATGGCCGCGATGATGATGGCCTGACGGACGGTGAGCGCGCCCGAGCCGACCGACGTGCCCATGGCATTGGCCACGTCATTGGCGCCCACGCCCCAGGCCATGAACAGGCCGAACGCGCAGGCGAGCAGGATGTATACGGTTGCGTACTCCACGGGAGCCTCCTCAGCGGGCCAGCATCAACTGCAGGCGGCTGCCCACGCGCTGAGCGAGATCTCCCAGACCGCCGATCCCTTCGATGACCCGGTAGATGAACATGACGTCGACCGGGTGGAGCTCCTTCTCACGCGCGAACACCTGTGCGCGCACCTCGACCTGCAATTTATCCGTATCGCTTTCGATGGCGTCCAGCTCCTTGAGCAGGGACTCCATCAATTTCACCTCGCCACCGCGAAAACCGGTCTCGACCAGTTCCTCCAGTTCGTCGGTGGCGCGCTGGGCCTGGGCGGAGGCATCCACGCTGCGCTTGATGAAGTCCATCAAGCGCGGGCGCACGTCCTCGGGGAACTCCATTTTGCGGCCGAGCACCAGGCCGGCGATGTCCTTCGCCTGGTTGGCGATCTGGTCCTGAACCGACAGCACCTCCAGCACGTCACGGCGCGACATGGCCATCATCCAGCCCGAGGGCAGATGCAGGCGCAGGTTTTTCTTGAGGGTGTCGGCCTCGTTCTCGAGGTCCGAGATGCGCTGCTGGATGCGTTCGGCCTCGGCCCAGTCGCCGGCGAACACCGCCTGGAAAAAGGGGATAAGTTCGGCGATGGTCACCTGCACCTTGGCCATGTGATGCTGCAACGGCCGGATGGGCGAGGCGCCGAACAGGCTGAAGATGTAGCTCTTCGGCATACAGGTTCTCTTGGTCCTTGAAGGGCGCCGATTATACCGCCCGCCCGGTGCCATCGCCTACAAAGCGTGACCTCAGACACATTCCGGCCGGGGATCAAGAGAAAGCATGAACCACGGGGGACACGGGGAACACCGGGAAAACCGGTTCAGCAGTTCACGTTACGACAGCGACGTGACTTCTCTGACCGCCCCTGTGACGTCGCCGCTGTGCGCCAACACGCGGCACGATGAGGCCCGGCGGTCTATTTCCGGCTCTTCACCAGTTCCGACAGCGCCGCCCCGTTGATCACCCGCACCATGCCCCGTCCCGTGGCCACGTGGCCCAGGGCGGTGAACCCCTGCATCAGGCGCGCGATCACCTCGCGGGTGGTGCCCAGGTGCGCGGCCAGCTCCTGCTGGGTCATGCGCACCACCCCCTCTTCGGTGGCGTGGAGCAGCAGGAAGTTGGCCAGACGCTGATCGAGGGTGCAGGAGTGGAGCTGCTCAAGCTCGCCCATGAGCCGGAAGACCAGGGTGGAGAGCGCCTTGACCGTGAGGTCCTGCACCGAGGGTTCCCGCTCGAACAAGCTGCGATAGAGCGGTCCGGGGATGATGTCAACGCAGGTGTCGGCATCCGTCTCCACCCACGCGGGATAGAGCAGATCGTTGAACAGGCAGTTGAGCGCCAGCACGCAGGTCTCACCGGGGCGGATGAAGTAAAGCGTCGCCTCGGAGCCCTGCGGGGTGAACGTGAAGACGCGCAACCGGCCGCGCGTCACCAGATAGGCGCCTGAGACACGCTGCCCCTTGTGGATCACGGAAGTGGGCCGCGCGAACCGCTTGGACACCACACCGGTGCGTAACCGTGCGCGACCCTCCGGGGAAAGATCGAGAAATGTCATGGACTCCCGTGTCACCGCCATGCCGCCCTCTCCCATGCGCCACCGGCGGCGCGGAGCATCATCCCGCTTCCTGTCGAAGAAAACGCCTAACCACGGGGGACACGGGGAAAACCGAGGTTTTGAATTCATTGAGAGAATCCCGTGTCCCGCTAACGCTTTTTCCCGGGTCCGAGGCAAAAGCTCTCATTGGGACGAGGCATATGTTATCTCCTCGCGCTGCGCGTTCCACCGCTTCACCTGTTCGGCGAGGGAGTCGCTGGTGAGCGCATGGAGGAAGGCGACGATGTCATCCACCTCCCGGTCACTCAAGGCGGGCTTGTCCAGCCGGGTCAGCGATGCGGTGCGCGGGGACCAGACCAGATAGCGGCCGGTGCGGCCCAGTTCACTGCTCGCCATCACCCGCACCGCCTCGGCCAGGTCCGTCACCGAGCCGTTGTGAAAATAGGGGCCGGTCAGCGCCACGTTGCGCAGCGACGGCACGCGCCAGAGCCCGCGCCCGCTCCCCTTGGGCGCCGCGCCGCTGTCCTCCGTCAGGCGATAGCGCTCCTCATAGGGCACCGGAAAGGCGGGGAAGATGCGCAGCGGGGCCTTGCCGTCGAATTGACTCGCCGCGCTGAAGTTGGGTCCCGAGTGGCAGGTGACGCAGCCGAGGGACTGAAACAGCCCCATGCCGCGCAGTTGCGCCGGCGTGAGCGCCTCCAGATCGCCGCGCACGAAGCGGTCGTAGGGCGTGTCCGGGGTGATGAGAGTGCGCTCGTAGGCGGCGATGGCCTGGACGATTCGATCGATGGTGATGGGCTGGCCGGGAAAGACCTCGGCGAAGCTCTCCCGATAACCGGCATCGGCCTTCACCCGCTCCTCCACTGCGGCCAGGGAAGGCATCCCCATCTCCACCGGATTGACCAGCGGCCCCTTGGCCTGCTCCTCCAGGGAGGCGGAGCGGCCGTCCCAGAACAGCACCGACTGGAACGCCGCATTCCACACCGTGGGGGCGTTGCGCTGGCCGATCTGCCCATCGATACCTACGGAGGTGGCGCGGCCGTCGGCGCCGCTCCCCTCGCGCACCTGGTGGCAGGTGGCGCAGGAGGATTTGCGATCCCGTGACAGATTGGGATCGAAAAAGAGCCGCTCCCCCAGGGCGATCTTCTCCGCGCTCATGGGATTGTCTGCGGGGACCGGCGCGGCGGTCGGCAGCGCCTGCCAGACGTAATCCGTTTGCACGGCCGGCTCGGCGGCACCGGGCGCCGGCAGCGGCTGCCACACGTAGCGGCGCGATTCGAACGCACCGTAGAACGGGTCCTTCGCGGGGGGAGGCGGCGGAATCTGCGCCTTGGCAATCAAGGGGGCGATCATCACCTCGGGGGCCTGCACCACGGCCACGATCATGAGCAGCTTGAAGGCGAAGGCGAGGATGCCGGTACCGAGGGCGGTGGCCAGCAGCCACTGCCCGCCCCGCGCCAGCCTGCCGCGCGGTCCCAGGTCGTAACGCACCATCGCCAGCAGCACGACGCCGCCCACGACGATCGCGATGACCCCGGTGGCCACTACATTGGTCGTTGCGAGATCCATGGTTCAGCCTCCATGCTCCGCCGCCTGCGCGGCGGAGCACCTGCCGTCGACCTCAGGCCGCGGCGCGCCGGAAAAAGGTGTCGCCCGGCGTCGCGGTGGTCACCTCGGTGATGGAGTCGAAAGGAAGCCCGACCCGCGCGTGGGCGCGACGTACCGCCTCCGCGTCGGGGGCCATGGTGAAGCAGAAGGCGCGGCCGTCGCCGTAGCCCACATGAATGCGCAGGGGCACCACGCCTTCGGCGTAGCAGGCCTGCTCATACTGGGCGAAGAAGCCTTCGAACTGCTCGGGGGTGAGACCCGCGGGAAAGGTCTTGCTGTTGACGTCGTGGGTGTCGAGAAAGAACTTCATGGGCTGCATGGCCGTTCTCCTGTGTGTGGACCTGCTCAGGAGAGTAGTCACGGCCTTTGCCGCCATCTGTAGCAAAAGCTACACAAGGCGGCGCGCGTCAGCCATCGTCCTCACGCCGCGCCTCGATCGCCGCCGCTATTCCGCGTCCACGTCCAGCGGGGAGAAGTCCCCGGGCCTAATATCGCCGCCGGACGTGGTGGTGCATGCATTCCGGGCGCGGAACCGTGAAGATCGTGTCTTACCCCCGCAGCCAGCGCGCCGCGTCGCGGGCGAAGTAGGTGAGGATGCCGTCGGCGCCGGCGCGCTTGAAGGCGAGCAGGGCCTCGAGCACCACCGCACGCTCGTCCAGCCAGCCGTTCTGGGCGGCGGCCTTGAGCATGGCGTACTCGCCGGAGACCTGGTAGACGAAGGTGGGCGCGCCGAACTGGTCCTTCACCCGGCGCACGATGTCCAGGTAGGGCATGCCCGGCTTCACCATCACCATGTCGGCGCCTTCCTCCAGGTCCAGCGCCACTTCGCGCAGGGCCTCGTCGGAATTGGCCGGGTCCATCTGGTAGGTGTACTTGTTGCCCTTGCCCAGGTTGCCGGCGGAGCCCACCGCATCGCGGAACGGGCCGTAGAAGCTGGAGGCGTACTTGGCTGAGTAGGCCATGATGCGGGTGTGGATGTGGCCGGCCGCCTCCAGGGCGTCGCGGATGGCGCCGATGCGCCCGTCCATCATGTCCGAGGGGGCCACCACCTGGGCGCCGGCCTCGGCGTGGGACAGGGCCTGCTTCACCAGCACTTCCACGGTCTCGTCGTTCATCACGTAGCCGGTGTCGTCGATGAGGCCGTCCTGACCGTGGGTGGTGAAGGGGTCCAGGGCCACGTCGGTCATCACGCCCAGCTCCGGGAATTCCTTGCGCAGGGCGCGCACCGCACGCTGGGCCAGGCCGTCCGGGTTGTAGGCCTCCGCCGCGTCCAGGCTCTTGGCCTCGGGCGGCGTCACGGGAAACAGCGCCACCATAGGGATCCCCAGCCTCACCAGTTCCTCCGCTTCCTTGAGTAACAGGTCGATGGAGACGCGCTCCACCCCCGGCATGGAGACCACCGCCTCGCGCTGGTTGCGGCCCTCCAGCACGAACATGGGATAGATGAAATCGTCCGGCGTGAGCGTGGACTCGCGCATGAGCCGGCGCGAGAAATCGTCGCGGCGCATGCGGCGCATGCGGGTACGGGAGAAAGTGCCACGGGAGGTGTCTTTGCGGCTCATGGGGACTCCGAAGGGGGTGAAAGATTGCCAATTTACCACGGAAGGGCGCGGCCCGGCCGGACCCCCGCCGCGCGCCCGGGTGGCTGCTATGTGTTGTGACAACGGCGAGGCGGAGATCGCTCGTGCTGACCATCGACGGCTCTTTCGGGGAAGGCGGCGGCCAGGTGCTGCGTTCGGCGTTGGCGCTGTCCCTATGCATGCAGCGCCCGTTCCGGATCTACCGGATCCGTCAGGCGCGCCGACGTCCGGGACTCCAGCCGCAGCACCTCGCCGCGGTGCGCGCGGCGGCGCTGGTCGGCGGCGCCGAGATCGAGGGCGCGGAGCCGGGGTCCACGGAACTGCTGTTTCGTCCCCACAGGGTGGTGAGCGGGACCTTCCACTTCGGCGTGGAGACCGCGGGAAGCACCGCGCTGATCCTGCAGACCGTGTTACCGGCACTGCTCACGGCTCCGACGCCATCGCACATCCTGCTGGAAGGCGGCACGCATAATCCGCAGGCGCCGTCCTTCGATTTTCTCGCCCGCGCCTTCCTGCCCGTGCTCGCGCGCATGGGACCGAGGGTCTTGGCGTACCTGGAACGGCCCGGCTTCTATCCGGCGGGCGGTGGGCGGGTGCGCGTGGAGGTCCAGCCGGCGCAACGCCTGGCGGCGCTCGACCTGTACCAGCGGGGCGCCGTGCAGGCGATCCGGGCCCGCGTCATGCTGGCCCATTTGCCGGAGCACATCGCCGAGCGTGAGTCGCGCACCCTGCGTGAGGCCCTGGCGTTGGCGGCGACGGCGGTCGAGCAGGCGCACGTGGACGCGCGCGGGCCGGGCAACGCGGTGATGGTGGAGGTGCAGAGCGAACATATCACCGAGGTATTCAGCGCGATCGGCACGCGCGGCGTGGCGGCCGAGGCCGTGGCCCGCGAGGCTGCGGCGGAGGCAACACGTTACCTGCGCGCCGGGGTGCCGGTGGGTGAATTCCTGGCCGACCAGTTGCTGCTGCCCCTGGCCCTGGCGGGCGCGGGCAGTTTCATCACGCTGACACCAAGCCGACACTTTCTCACCCACCGTGAGGTGGTGCGGCGTTTCCTGGACACAGACATCCGCTGCCAGGAACTCGCGCCCGATTGCTGGCGGGTCGACGTGGGTTGAAACAATCAGTGGGGTCAGAGTCAGCTGATCTGGACGAATCGCACTTCAATTGACTCTGACCCCACTGATCCTGACACCAAGCCGACACTTTCTCACCCACCGTGAGGTGGTGCGGCGTTTCCTGGACACAGACATCCGCTGCCAGGAACTCGCGCCCGATTGCTGGCGGGTCGACGTGGGTTGAAACAATCAGTGGGGTCAGAGTCAGCTGATCTGGACGAATCGCACTTCAATTGACTCTGACCCCACTGATCCTGATCCCTGATCAGGAGGCGGCGAGGTCGGCGAAGGCGGCGCCGGTGAGGCGCGCGAGGTCGTCGGGGGCCAGTTCGATTTCCAGTCCGCGCCGTCCGGCGCTCACGTACACAGTCGGGAACTGGCGGGCGGAGGCGTCGATGAAGCTCTTCAGCCGTCGCTTTTGGCCGAGCGGACTGACGCCGCCGAGCACGTAGCCGGTAATGCGCTCCACGTCCTGTCGGTCGGCCATGGCGGCCTTCTTGGCGCCGGCAGCCTTTGCTATCAACTTCATGCTCAGCTGGGCCGCCACCGGGATGATGCCCACGGCGAACACCTTGCCGTCCAGTTGCACCACCAGGGTCTTGAACACCCGGGTGGCGGCCACGCCCATTTTCTCGGCGGCTTCGGTACCGTAGGCAGCGCACGACGGGTCGTGTTCGTAGGCGTGCACGGTGTGGGTCACGCCGACCTTCTTCGCCGCGTCGATGGCGGGGGTCATGCCGCCGCTCCCGCGAGATGGCGCGCCAGGAGGCTGTAGCGGTGATCGAGCGCGGGCAGCGGGATACGCACGCGCCAGCCGCCCCCTGGCGCCTCGGCCAGGGCGTTGCCGGCGAGGTCTTGCATGCGTTCCACCCGCAGCGTCCGGGCGCCTTCGGGGTGGATCAGTTCCAGCCGGTCGCCCACGGCGAATTTGTTCTTCACGTCGATTTCAGCGAGGCCGCTGAGCGGGTCGTAGGCCATCACCTCACCCACAAAACGCTGCACCTCGCTATCGGAACGGCCGGTCTCGTAGGTCTGGTAATCCTGGGGCGCGTGGCGCTGGTAGAACCCGCTGGTGTAGCCGCGGTTGGCGAGGCCGTCGAGGGCCGTCACCAGGCGGGGATCGAAAGGCCGCCCGGCGCAGGCGTCATCGATGGCGCGGCGATAGATCTGCGCGGTGCGCGCCACGTAGTAGTGGGACTTGGTACGGCCCTCGATCTTCAGCGAATCGATGCCGATCTCCACCAGGCGCGCCACGTGCTCCACGGCGCGCAGGTCCTTTGAATTCAAAATATAGGTGCCGTGCTCGTCCTCCTCGACGGGCATGAGCTGGCCGGGGCGCGTGCCTTCCTCCAGCAGCAGGGGACCGATGGTCGCGCCGCCCACCGCATCGCCGCTCGCGTCTTCGCCGGCGGCATGGACCTTGTAGTCCCAGCGGCAGGCATTGGTGCAGGTGCCCTGGTTGGGGTCACGGTGGTTGAAGTAGCCCGAGAGCAGGCAGCGGCCCGAGTAGGCGATGCACAGGGCACCATGGACGAACACCTCCAGCTCCGTGTCCGGGCATTGCTGGCGGATCTCGGCGATCTCCTCGAGGCCCAGCTCGCGGGACAGGATCACCCGGGCGATGCCCTGGCGCGCCCAGAAGCGCACGCTCTCGGCGTTCATGGTGTTGGCCTGCACCGACAGATGGACAGGCAGTTCGGGCCAGTGCTCGCGCACCAGGAGGATGAGCCCCGGGTCGGCCATGATGAGGGCATCGGGGCCGAGGGCGACGATGGGGGCCATGTCCTTGAGGAAGGTCTTCACCTTGGCGCCATGGGGCATCACGTTGGCGGCAAGGTACAGCTTGCGCCCGAGCGCATGTGCCTCCTGGAGCCCGGTCGCGAAGGTATTCAGGTCGAAGTCGTTGTTGCGCACGCGCAGGCTGTAGCGGGGCAGGCCGGCGTACACCGCGTCCGCCCCGTAGGCGAAGGCATAGCGCAGGTTCTTCAGGGTGCCGGCGGGGGCGAGGAGTTCGGGCTTTTTCATGGTCGGAGCCTTGAGAGGCACATCAGTGTATCGCGATTGCCTACCCTTGATGGGTCAGCGAGAATGCGACCCACCGTCTGGGAGCCGAATCCTATGAAGAACCTCCTGCTGCCCTTGTTTCTGGTGATCGCCTTCTTCCTGGCGAGCCCCGGCGCCCGGGCCGATGTCGCCCCGCACCAGGTCCTGCGCACCGCGTCGGACGAGATGTTCTCGGTACTGCACACGCATCGCGCCGAGCTGCGCTCGCGCCCCCAGGAACTCTACGGGTTGGTCGACCAGATCCTCGCGCCGCACGTGGACTTCCAGCTCATCTCCCAACTGGTGCTCGGCAAGCACTGGCGGACTGCCGATGCGGACCAGCGCGCGCAATTCGTCAGCGAGTTCCGTACCCTGCTGGTGCGCTTCTACGTGGGCGCCCTGCTGGAGGACCCGCGCAAACTGGACGAGCTGCTCGACTTCAGCGACACCCTGATCCAGTTCCGCCCCGCCGAGGTGCTGGATGACACGCGCAAGGCGCTGGTGCGCGCCGAGGTGCACCTGCCGGCCGGCAACGTGGTGCTGGTGAGCTTCAACCTGCACCACAAGGGCGAGACCTGGAAGGTCTACGACGTGGTGGTCGAGGGCGTGAGCTTGGTCACCAATTACCGCACCAGCTTCGCCAACGAGGTGCGCCAGGGCGGCCTGGATGCGCTCATCGAGCGCCTCGCCGCGCGCAATCGCGCCCTGCTGGCCCAGCGCAGCGCGCGGGCTGACTGACGGGAAGAAAGCCAAAACACGGGGAGCACGGGGATAAATATTCCGGAGATGCCCGCGCCGCGTAGCGCTCAACCGAGCCGTCGGAGCCCGGCATATCGGAACAGACACAGAAGGGATTTCCCCCCGTGTTCCCCGTGTTCAAGCTTTTTTCTCTCTAAGGTCGATCGTCTCTTCCCTGCGCAGCCAACGTGTAAACTTCCGTTTTTAGTCTCAGGAGTCTCCATGGAGCAGTTCCACGGCACGACCATCGTCTGTGTGCGCCGCGGCGACCGGGTGGTCATCGGCGGCGACGGCCAGGTCACCCTCGGCAACACCATCATGAAGGGCAACGCCCGCAAGGTGCGCCGCCTGTACCACGACAAGGTCGTGGCCGGCTTCGCCGGCGCCACGGCCGACGCCTTCACCCTGTTCGAGCGCTTCGAGGCCAAGCTGGAGAAACACCATGGTCACCTGACCCGCGCCGCCGTCGAGCTGGCCAAGGACTGGCGCACCGATCGCATGCTGCGCCGCCTGGAGGCCCTGCTCGCCGTGGCCGACAAGACCACGTCGCTGATCCTCTCGGGCAACGGCGACGTCATCGAGCCGGAGGGCGGCCTCATCGCCATGGGCTCCGGCGGCCCCTTTGCCCAGGCCGCGGCCCGCGCCCTGCTGGAACACACCGAGCTGTCGGCCCGCGAGATCGTCGAGCAAAGCCTCGGCATCGCCGCCGACATCTGCATTTACACCAACCGCAACATCACCCTCGAAGAGCTGGAGTGTTGAAGAAGACAACCACGGGGAACACGGGGACACGAGGAAGAACTATTCATTCTCCCCGTGTCCCCCGTGTCCCCCGTGTTAATGCTTTTTCTTCGGAAGACCGAACATGAGCCCAATGACCCCCCGCGAGATCGTCCAGGAACTGGACAAGCACATCGTCGGCCAGGCCGCCGCCAAACGCGCCGTGGCCATCGCCCTGCGTAATCGCTGGCGTCGCAGCCAGGTGCAGGGCGCCATGCGCAACGAGATCACGCCCAAGAACATCCTGATGATCGGCCCCACCGGTGTGGGCAAGACCGAGATCGCCCGTCGCCTGGCCAAACTGGCCAATGCGCCCTTTCTGAAGGTGGAGGCCACCAAGTTCACGGAAGTGGGCTACGTGGGCCGTGACGTGGAATCCATCATCCGCGACCTGGTGGACATCGCCATCAAGATGACCCGCGAGCAGGAGATGGCCAAGCAGCGTTTCCGCGCCGAGGAGGCCGCCGAGGAGCGCGTGCTCGACATCCTGCTGCCGCCCGCGCGGGTCGGCTTCGCCCAGGAACCCGCGGAGGCCAGCGATAGCGCCACGCGACAGAAATTCCGCAAGAAGCTGCGCGAGGGCGACCTGGACGACAAGGAGATCGAGGTGGAGGTGAGCGCTGCGCCCATGGGTGTGGAGATCATGGCCCCGCCCGGCATGGAGGAGATGACCAGTCAGCTCCAGGGCCTGTTCCAGTCGATGTCGGGCAAGCGCACCAAGCGCACCAAGCTGCGTGTGAAGGAGGCCCTGCGCCAACTCACCGAAGAAGAGGCCGCGCGGCTGGTGAACGAGGACGAGATCAAGGCCCGGGCCGTGCAGGCGGTGGAGCAGAACGGCATCGTGTTCCTGGACGAGATCGACAAGATCACCAGCCGCAGCGAGCAGGGCGGACGCGGCCCCGACGTCTCCCGCGAGGGCGTGCAGCGCGATCTGTTGCCGCTGGTGGAGGGCTCCACCGTCACCACCAAATACGGCATGGTGAAGACCGACCACGTCCTGTTCATTGCCTCCGGCGCCTTCCACCTGGCCAAGCCCTCGGACCTCATCCCTGAGTTGCAGGGTCGCCTGCCCATCCGCGTGGAACTGGACGCCCTGTCGGTGGAGGACTTTGTGCGCATCCTCACTGAGCCCGACTGCTCCCTCACCGACCAATACAAGGCACTGCTGCGCACCGAAGGCGTGGAGGTGGAGTTCGCCGCCGACGGCATCGCGCGCCTGGCCGAGGTGGCCTGGCAGGTGAACGAGCGTACCGAGAACATCGGCGCACGGCGCCTGCACACGGTGATGGAACGGTTGCTGGAAGCGCTGTCCTTCGAGGCGGCCGATCGCAGCGGCCAGACGGTGGTGATTGACGCCACCTACGTGAACAACCAGCTGGGTGAGCTGGCCGATAACGAAGACCTGAGCCGCTACATCCTCTGAAGTCCGAAAAAAACCCCACAGTCCCACGCGTTGAATTCGATGGAACAAGTCGCCATCGTGTGGGGGCACCTTTGCGGTGCATTCCTCACAACTGTATGCTTAGGCACCCGCTCCGGAGGGACTTTTCCCGATGACCCAAACCCTTCCCACCGAGATCCATCTCCACAAGAAGAGCCACATCCTCGAAATCCGTTTTGAAGACGGCAGCCAGTTCCGGTTGCCTACCGAGTATTTGCGGGTGTTTTCGCCTTCTGCGGAGGTGCGCGGCCACGGACCCGGCGAGGAGAAACTGCAGGTCGGCAAGGAAGACGTGAACATCGAGAAAATCGAGCAGGTCGGCACCTACGCCGTGCAGATCCATTTCGACGATGGGCACAATACCGGCATTTACGCCTGGGAAACGCTCTACGACCTGGGCAAGAACTACGACACCTATTGGCAGGACTACCTGCGCCGCCTGGCGGAAGCCGGTTACACGCGCAAGGAAACGCTAAACGGTTGAGACCATGTCCGAGCACGACACCACCCATTTCGGCTTTCAGCAAGTGCCCGTCGGTGAGAAGGCGCACAAGGTAGCCGAGGTGTTCCATTCGGTCGCCGGCAAGTACGACCTCATGAACGATGTGATGTCCATGGGCATCCATCGTCTGTGGAAGCGCTTCACCATCGAGCTGGCGGCGGTGCGCCGCGGCCAGCGCGTCCTCGATATCGCCGGCGGCACCGGCGACCTGACCGCCAAGTTCGCCCGGCAGGTCGGCCCCGAAGGCAAGGTGGTGCTCGCGGACATCAACGCCTCCATGCTCGAAGTGGGCCGCAGCCGTCTCACCGACCGCGGCATCATCGGCAACATCGAGTACGTGCAGGCCAATGCCGAGTGCCTGCCGTTTCCCGACCACCACTTCGATGTGATCACCATCGCCTTCGGCCTGCGCAACGTCACCGACAAGGACAAGGCGCTGGCGTCCATGAACCGGGTGCTCAAGCCAGGCGGCAAGCTGTTGGTGCTGGAGTTCTCCAAGCCCGTGGCGCCGGGGCTCGGGCCGGTGTACGACGCCTACTCGTTCAAGCTCCTGCCCCTCATGGGCCAGCTCATCGCCAACGACCGCGCCAGCTACCAATACCTGGCCGAATCCATCCGCATGCACCCGGACCAGGAAACCCTCAAAGGCATGATGGAGAACGCCGGCTTCGTACGGTGTGACTACTTCAATCTCACCGGCGGCATCGTCGCGCTGCACCGGGGCTTCAAGGTATGAGCGAGCCGCGCTACGCGGGCTTCTGGCGGCGCACCGCCGCCCACGTGATCGATTCGCTCATCTACATCCCCCTCGCACTGCTCCTGCTGTACGCCGTGTATGGCAGCGCCTACTTCGGCGCTGCCGCGGAACCCTACGGCTATCACGGGCTCTGGGACATATTCGTCCAGCAAGTGCTGCCGCTCATCCTGGTCATTCTGCTGTGGGTGCGCTATGGCGCGACACCCGGTAAATACCTCATGCGCTGCCGCGTGGTCGATGTGCGCACCGGCCAGCCGCCGGGGTTCGGCCGCGCGGCGCTGCGCTACTTCGGTTATCTGGTGGCCATGCTGCCGCTGCTGCTCGGCTTTCTCTGGATTGCCTGGGACCGGCGCAAGCAGGGCTTTCACGACAAGATTGCGGGGACCGTCGTAGTGGTCAGCAGCGAGGACGAGGCCGGGAAGTCCATCGAACAGTTGATGAAGGAGGGCGGTGTTTGAGCCTCGATCCGACCCTGTCCACGGCGGCGCTCGCCGCCTTCGAAGCCGCGCTGAACAGTGCCCTCGCCCTCGACCCCGACACCCTCCAGCGCCTGCACGCCCTCGACGGCAAGGTCATCGGCCTCGAACTCGTGCCGCCGGGCGTTACGCTCTACATGGCCCCGGGCGCTGAAGGTCTCCGGCTGATGGGCCATTTCGGTGCCGAGCCGGACACCACGCTGAGCGGCAGTCCCTTCGCCCTGGCGCGACTCGCCATGACTCCCAAGGGCACGCCGGCACGCGGGCTGTTCGCCGGTGAAGTGATCATTCGCGGCGACGTGGACCTGGGCCGGCGCTTCCAGGACATTTTCAAGCGCCTCGACCTGGACCTCGAAGAACATCTGTCCCGGCTCACCGGCGACGTGGTGGCGCATCAGCTGGGCGACGTGGTGCGGGGCTTCGCAGCCTGGGGTCGACAGGCCATGGAAAATCTCGGCCGCGATACGGCCGATTACCTGCAAGAGGAAGCACGCATCACGCCGACCCGCGGCGAGGCGGAAGGCTTCGCCGCCGCAGTGGAGGCGCTGCGCGAGGAGACCGATCGCCTGGCCGCACGGGTGCGCCGGTTGCAAGATCGTCCGGGTCAGCCGACATGTTGAAACCTGGCCAGGCCCTCCGCCTCCTCTACATCGGCTGGGTGCTGCTCAAGAACGGGCTCGATGAGCTGGTCTTCACCATCCCGCTGTTCAAGCCCTTCTACTTCCTGCGCTGGTTCATGTGGTGGCGCGTGCTGCGCCCGGACCGGCCGCGCGGTGAACGCATCCGCCGCTCCCTGGAACAGCTCGGGCCGATTTTCGTCAAGTTCGGCCAGATCCTCTCCACACGCCGCGACCTGCTGCCCGGCGACATCGCCGACGAGCTGGCGCACCTGCAGGATCGCGTGCCGCCGTTCTCCGGCAAGCTCGCCCGCGCCATCATCGACCAGGCCTATGGCCGTCCCCTCGAAGAGGTGTTCGCGAGCTTCGACGAGACGCCCATGGCCTCGGCCTCCATCGCCCAGGTGCACGCCGCCACGCTGAAGGACGGCAAGGTGGTGGTGGTAAAGGTGGTGCGCCCGGACATCGCGCCGGTCATTCGCCGCGATATCAGCCTGCTGTACATCGTCGCCGACATGCTCCAGCGATTTTGGTCCGAAGGCAGGCGCCTGCGCCCGGTGGAGGTGGTCGCGGAGTTCGAGAAGACCATCATCGACGAACTCGACCTGCTGCGCGAGGCCGCCAACGCCTCGCAGCTGCGCCGCAACTTCCAGGACTCGCCGGCGCTGTACGTCCCCGAGGTGTACTGGCCGCTCAACCGGCGCAACGTAATGGTGATGGAGCGCATCAGCGGCATCCCCATGGCCAACGTGGCGGCGATTCGCGCGGCCGGCATCGACATGAAGGCGCTGGCCGAACGCGGCGTGGAAATCTTCTTCACCCAGGTGTTCCGCTACAACTTCTTCCATGCCGACATGCACCCGGGCAACATCTTCGTCCGTCCCAACGGCCAATATATCGCCGTCGACTTCGGCATCGTCGGCAGCCTGAGCGAGGACGACAAGATCTACCTTGCGGAAAACCTCTTGGCCTTCTTCAAGCGCGATTACCACCGTGTTGCCGAGCTGCACGTGGAATCCGGCTGGGTGCCGCCCGGCACGCGCGTAGACGAGTTCGAAGCGGCCATCCGCACGGTGTGCGAACCCATTTTCGAACGCCCGCTCGCCGAGATCTCCTTTGGTCAGCTGCTGCTGCGCCTGTTCCAGACCGCGCGCCGCTTCAACATGGAGGTGCAGCCGCAGCTGGTGCTGCTGGAGAAAACCTTGCTCAACATCGAAGGGCTCGGTCGCCAGCTCTATCCCGAGCTGGATCTCTGGACCACCGCCAAGCCCTTCCTGGAGCGTTGGATGAGCGAGCAGATTGGTGCGCGCGCATTCTTCAATCGCGTGCGTGAGCAGATCCCCGGACTCGCCGAGAAGCTGCCGGAGCTGCCCGCCTTGATCCATGACGTGCTGCAGCAGGCCAGGAACGGCAAGCTGCGCGTCGACGGCAACAGCGACGAACTGCGGCGTCTGCGCGCCGACCTGCGCCGCACCAACCGCCGCACCATGAGCGCCATCGTGGGCGGCACGCTGGTACTGTCCGCCGCGGTGATCTTCGGCCTCGACGGCTACCAGCCCACCGTGGTGGGTGGGGCGCCCTTCGTGTCCTGGGTGCTCGGGCTCATGGGTGTCATGGCCTGGCTGCTGGCCTGGCCGAGGGATTCGGACTGAAACGACGGAACATGCCCTCTTCCAACGGTCTCCGCATCGGCGTCTTCGTGGACGCCGAAAACATCCGCTACAACGGCGGCTACCAGATGCGCTACGACACGCTGCGCCGCTTCGCCGGCCGCAGCGGCGGCACGCTGCTGCGCCTCAACACCTACGTCGCCTTCGACCAGCAACGTGCCGAGGACGATGCGGATTACAGGAAAAAGGCCACCAGTTATCAACAGCGCGTGCGCGATTTCGGCTGGAAGGTGATCGCCAAGAACGTGCAGCGCTTCACCGATGACGAAGGCAACGTGACCATGAAGGCCAATGCCGACCTCGACATGGCGGTCGACGCCATGCTCCAGGCGGAGAACCTGGATCAGGTACTGCTGGTCACCGGCGACGGAGACTTCCTACAGGTGGTGAGTGCGCTGCAAAACCGCGGCTGCCGCGTGGAGCTGCTGGCCTTCCGCAACGTATCGCGCGAGTTGCAGCGCCGGGTGGACGATTTCTTTTCAGGCTACCTGGTGCCCGATCTGTTGCCCTTCGGCGGTGACGGCAAGAACGACTGGGGCCAGGTGGGTTCCTACGTACGCGGTGTCTGCAGCAAGTGGTTCCCTGAGAAGGGCTATGGCTTTCTGCGCTATCTGAAGCGCATCGACCCGAACATCTGGATCACCGACCCGCGCGACCCCGAATCACCGTGGGAAAGCGTGTTCTGCCACGCCAGCGAGCTGGACAACGCCACCGTGGAACAGCTGCTCAGCCGCGAGTCGGTGTTCGAGTTCTGCCTCAAGGAAAGCGACCAAAAGGAAGGCGGCCGGGCCGCAAGCAACGTGCGGCTCGTCACCTAGCACAGCAGGGGCAAAAGGCAAAAGCATTAACCACGGGGAACACGGGGGGATTAATCAATGGTACCCCAGCCTGTAGGCTGTCCCTTGGGCACATTCGCCAGCCCCTCTTGCCCCCTCTCCCTCCGGGAGACGAGCGCATGGATGCGCGAGGTACGACCCCATGGATGGGGGAGGTAGACCGTGCCGGGAGCAAGCGGTCGAGAGCAACGCAGGGAGCGGTTGCCGAGGGCTGGGGAGAGGGGATCAATTCAGGTGCGGCTATTGGTTGAGGGAGAAGGGACGCAAGCTTCCGCTCGCGAGCCTTTGGTTCCGCCGGCCCCAGGGATCGCAAGCAGAAGCTTGCTCCCACACAGATACGTCTTTCCGAGCAAAGGTCCTTCTTCGCCCCGTGTTCCCCGTGTCCCCCGTGGTTAGCTTTTCTTCTCAGGTGCTCCTGGGCTCAGGCTGGCTGGCCCGGCCGCACCAGCCCCTGTTCCACTTCGGCGCGTTTTTCAGCACTTTCCAGGATTTCGATCAGCGTCAGGGCGAAGTCCATGGCCGTGCCAGGACCGCGCGAGGTGACCACCTTGCCGTCGTGCACCACGGCGTCCTCCAGCAGGGTCACGCCTGGCGGGGCCGCGCGTTCGAGCACGCCCGGAAAGCCGGTGGCGCGCCGGCCTTCCAGCAGGCCGGCCGTGGCCAGCACCTTGGGGGCGGCGCAGATGGCGGCAGTGTACCTGCCGGCGTCGGCCATGCGCTTGAGCAGACTCACCACGCGCGGGTCGTCGTTGAGGCGGTCGG
>Ga0265293_10002334_pt1 | contig 38536 bp, 34 predicted proteins | sample Munlanlewell138R_FD_192505 | JGI IMG/M metagenome (GOLD analysis project Ga0265293, IMG submission 192505) | Leachate microbial communities from a municipal landfill in Southern Ontario, Canada - Leachate well 138R | ecosystem: Engineered > Solid waste > Landfill > Unclassified | place: Canada... | reverse complement strand
TTGTAATAAACGTAGCCAAAATAGGAAGTTAGTTTCTACTTAAGAAAACATTCTGGCTGCCGAAACATTATATTAAAGGAAATTCTATATGAAAGGGCGTTCTCTATTTCGCGTAGCTGCGCTGGCCATGAGTCTCGGACTTGGCTTTATGGCCATGACATCTCCTGCCAAAGCAGAAACCAAATATCCTGAGCATGCGGCAAAAATTGTTGTGGGCTTTAGTCCTGGCGGTACCACCGACGTACTGGCCCGTATCGTGGCTAAAGGCCTAAGTGATGAGTTGGGTGAATCTTTTGTTGTGGAAAACAAAGCCGGTGCTGGCAGCAATATTGCCACTGACCTGGTTGCCCGCGCCAAGCCCGACGGCTATACATTGCTAATGATGGCAATTACCACCACCATTAACCAAACACTGTATAACAATATCAAGTTTAATGTAGAAAAAGATTTTGCGCCTGTTGCCTTGGTCGCCAAGGTTCCTAACGTACTGGTTGCCAACAAAAACATGCCCTATAATTCGGTGAAAGAGTTGGTCGATCATGCAAAGGCCAAGCCTGAAGACGTGATTTACGGTTCTTCCGGCTCAGGCACTTCAATGCACTTGTCTGGTGAGCTGTTCAAGCAGCAGGCAGGTATCGAGATGCTGCACATTCCCTATGGTGGTAGTGGTCCAGCCATGACTGCTCTTTTGGGCGGTCAGGTTCATGTCATGTTCGACAACATGCCTTCTTCCGCTCCGCATATCAAAGCAGGTTCGCTGAAGCCATTTGCTATTACTTCCGCAAATCGCTCTCCTGCTTTCCCTGATGTACCAACCCTTCAGGAATTGGGTTACCCCAATTTCACGGTTGACTCCTGGTTTGGAATTGTTGCACCTGCCGGTACACCCAAGGAAATTGTGGACAAGCTAAACGTTACTATTGAAAAAATCCTGTCCAAGCCAGAAGTGGTTGAACAGCTGGATGGTTTGGGTGCTGTTACTGAAAAAAATACACCTGAACAATTTGGTGCGTTTATTTCAGCCGAAACCAAAAGCTGGGGTGACGTTATCCGCAAAGGCGGCATTAGCGTAGATTAATTCTGTCGTCAGTGTGGCTTGTTTGCCTGATATCATTCGTGTTTTTCAGGCAGGCAGGCAAGCTATCTACAGCCTGTCTTTTCAAGACATGAAAAAAGCTAATAGAGTTTTATCTATTAGCTTTTTTTATTACTTCTCAATCCAGGGCACTTTCCCTCTTGCGGGGATAATACATGGGGGTTCAACAAAAGCAGGGAATGCTTTGGGTACTGGGTTAAATTACCAGCTGAAACCACCTGTGTTGTGATCTTTACGATCAGCCTGGTCAATTGCTTTTTCGGTGTCTTTAAACATTTCAACGAACACGCCAACAGCCGTCGCAATTGAAGAAATTACAGCTTTAGACATTTTTACCAGATTAACAGGGCGTTCTTCACTGATCGCCTGTGAAATAAGTTCGCGCTCAAGGTTGTCGCTAAGTGTGATATTGGAATTCATTGCGGTTTTCATGTGTTATCTCTCTTGAATTGAGTGTTAAGTAAGTAATATCCATTATAGGGTTTTCCCTATATCATTGCAAGTAGAGTGGCCGGGTTTTTGAATAATTTATTGAAAATTAAGGATTTTTTTCAATAAAGCCACAATCGGTAGATGCGCAATACTGTGGAAAATAGCAATTGTTACCAAGTGTTATTGATTGTTATGATGAGGTCCGTCATGAATCGTAATACTGGAGACAAAAATGCGAGAATGTCTGGATTGTGGTGTTCTGATGGTGCCTGCTTTTGAGAAAAGAATACAGGCGTATATTGATAAGGCAAATGTAAATACCCGAAAACTAAACCTCTATCCCGTCAGCTTGATGGAAGACGGTTGTCCGTCTAATATTTCTTCTTTGCCAATGCAATGTCAGGACGCTTATCCAGATCTCTCGGTGTTGACCAACCTGTCACAAAGGTTGCAGCGCTTTGATGTGATTTTGCTCCCGGTTTCCCGGGATTCACTGGTATGGACCAGAATGCTGCTGCAACAAACACCGCTTTCCCTGTTGCGCCCGGTGATTGCGTTAACGAAGGAAATACATCCTGTGGCCATGTATGATCTGGTTTGTCTTGGGGTGGCTGATTTTGCTTTTGCACCCGATAACATCGACGAATTAAGGATTCGCCTGCTCATGCTTTTGCGGCACGAACAGGAAAGGCAATTGTTTGATGGCTCAACAACGCCAGTGTTGCAGGACAATGCCCGTGAAGCGCCCAGAGTCCCCCGGTCTGTTACACCTGTTTTAGAAACCGACGCCTGTTGCAGGGAGCTTGTCAATCAGGCTCATTCCTACAAAGAGGCCAAGTCCAGGCTGGTTGCTCAATTTGAAAAGGCTTATATTACGAATGCCCTGTTCAAATGCGGTGGCAATATTGCCATGGCGGCCAGGGTCTCCAACAAGCACCGAAGGGCATTTTGGGCATTAATGCAGAAGCACGGGATCAGGGCCGAGCAATTCAAAGATATGCTCTAGTTCGCCACTGCCGCCCTGTAAGTGCCTGAATCAGTTAAAATCTTGGATTCATCATTAAAAGGGATTGCTGTGGTTGCCGCTACATTACAAAACGATACTTTCCTTCGCGCCTTGCAGCGTCAGCCGGTTTCTTATACACCGGTCTGGCTCATGAGGCAGGCAGGCCGTTACCTGGCCGAATACAAACAAACCAGAAGTACCGCCGGCTCTTTTCTGGGGCTTGCCAAAAATCCGGATTTTGCGACAGAGGTTACCATTCAGCCCCTGGACCGCTTTCCGCTAGATGCGGCTATTCTGTTTTCAGATATCCTGATGATTCCCGATGCAATGGGGCTGGGGCTTGATTTCGTTAACGGAGAAGGTCCACGTTTTGCGCGTCCCTTGCGCACGGAAGATGATGTCAACAAGCTGGCCGTTCCGGACATGAACGAATTGCGTTATGTGTTTGATGCGGTTTCCCAAATCAGAGGCAGCCTTAATGGCCGCGCTCCACTTATCGGGTTTGCGGGCAGTCCCTGGACGGTTGGCTGTTATATGGTGGAAGGCCAAAGCTCTGCCGATTACCGCACCATCAAAACCATGTTGTATACGCAACCGGAATTGCTGCACAAAATTCTGGATATTACCGCTCAAACCACCACCCAGTACCTGAACGAACAAATCAAGGCGGGTGCCCAGGCCGTGATGATTTTTGACAGCTGGGGCGGTGCCCTGGCCGATGGCCTGTACCAGCAGTTCTCTCTTGCTTACATGAAGCAGGTGTGCAATGGCTTGTTGCGCGAATACAATGGCCAGAAAATCCCGGTTATTGTTTTTACCAAAGGTGGTGGCTTGTGGCTTGAAGATATTGTGACCACTGGCTGCGATGCGATTGGCCTGGACTGGACGGTTAATCTTGGCAAGGCCCGTGCCCGGGTTAACGATGCCGTAGCCTTGCAAGGCAATCTTGACCCAATGAGCCTGTTTGGTTCCGAAGCATCGGTGCGTCAGGAAGTGCGTCGGGTGATTGATGATTTTGGTCCGGTTGGAAAGGGTGGTCATGTCTTCAATCTGGGGCATGGTATTTCCCAGTTTACCAATCCGGAAAGGGTGGCTGCCCTGGTGGATGAAGTACATACCTATAGTCGGAAAATGCACGGTTAATTGAAGTTGTGCACAGTTTTAATAAAGGGTAATATTTGCCCTTTATTAAAACAAAATATAGAAATCCAAATTAAGTTGTTGATTTTTATAAGAAAAACGGGATTTTTGCAGGCCTCTTTCGAAGAATTTATATTGACTGTCATCTTTTCAACAAAATATCAATATACTTTTCCCCAAAGTTATCCACAGCCTGGGGGCGGGTAACCAGTACCAATCTTAGCGCCTATCGCCGGTGCTGAAACTATCCCCATCATTAGTCAGGCAATTTTCAGGAAGCAGGGTTTGAAACATAATCAATGGATTCGTGTTGCTTTGGATGTTCCTTTGGCAGGCCCATTCGATTATCGTGTGCCTGAATCCCTTCAGGCCATCAAGGGGCAACGGGTGCTGGTACCTTTCGGCAGGCGGGAGCTGGTTGGCATAGTGCTGGAAACCATAGAAAGTCCTTCTTACCCCGAAGACCAGGTCAAAGACATCTTGATGGTGTTTGATGATTTATCCCCATTGCCGCAGGATTGGCTGGATTTTGGTTTGTTTGCCGCCTCGTATTATCATCGTCCGGTGGGTGAGGTCCTGTTGCCAGCCATGCCGTCGGCTCTTAGAAAACCCGGTTCTTATACCGGCAAGTTGTCCAAGGGAGGACCAGTTGCCCGGCTTGATCGTAAAAAGAAAACAGCCCTGGCACCCGAGCCACCCGAAGACCGGATGCATGTGCTTAATTCCGGTCAGCAGCAAGCCGTGGATGCCGTGCAGGCGCTTAAGGGTTTCAAAACCGTCCTGCTGCATGGCGTTACCGGCAGCGGTAAAACCGAAGTCTACCTGCACTTGGCGCTGGATGTCCTGACTAAAGGTAAACAGGTGTTGTTTCTGGTGCCTGAAATCAACCTTACCCCGCAATTTGAACAGGCTTTGCTGGCCCGCTTCCAGCAGGTGGTTGGCCTGGATGGCATAGCGGTATTGCATAGCGGGTTGGCAGAGGGCGAGCGCCTGAAAGCCTGGGTCGCCATACAGCGCGGGCAGGCCAGGATTGTGCTGGGAACCCGGATGGCCATCTTTGTGCCCTTGCAGCAGGCCGGCCTGATTATTGTGGATGAAGAGCATGACGCTTCTTACAAGCAACAAGAGGGTTTGCGATATTCGGCACGGGATCTGGCCATATGGCGTGCGCATCAGCTGGACATTCCCGTGGTACTGGGTTCGGCCACGCCGTCACTGGAAAGCTGGCAGCATGCCAATGTTGGCAGGTATCTTAAATTAACCCTGGCAACGCGCGCCAAAACCACTTATATGCCCGCCATTAAACTGGTTGACACCAAACAGATCAAGCTTGAGCAGGGGTTTGCACCAGTGGTCTTGCACTCCATCCGCGAACGGCTGGAACGGGGTGAACAATCCTTGGTGTTCCTTAACCGGCGTGGTTATGCTCCTGTCATTCATTGCGCCTCATGCAGCTGGATGAGTCAATGTCCGCGCTGTTCGGTTTATACGGTGATGCACCGCATGTCCGGGCATGGCAATGTCTTGCAATGTCATCATTGCGGTTATTACGGCAGGGTGCCGGTCAAATGCCCAGATTGTGGCAATCAGGATCTGGAGATGCTGGGCAGGGGCACCCAACGGGTTGAAGAGTACCTGCAGGCGGCCTTCCCGGAAGCCTGTGTAGAGCGGATTGATGCCGACAGCACCCGTTTGAAGGGGAGTGCCCGCCAATTGTTTGACCGGGTGCACTCTGGGGAAATTGATATCCTGGTTGGCACGCAAATGGTGGCAAAGGGGCATGATTTTCGCAAGCTTGGCCTGGTGTGTGTGCTGAATGCCGATGCCATGCTGTTTTCTTCCGATTTCAGGGCCCCTGAAAAACTTTTTGCCCAGCTTGCCCAGGTTTCTGGCAGGGCAGGCAGGCATGTGGCGGGCGGTGAAGTACTGATTCAAACCGCTTATCCTGAACAGGCGGTTTATCAGGCCCTGATACGGCATGACTATGATACTTTTGCCAATGCCAGCCTTGAAGAGCGTAAAATCACCCATCTGCCCCCTTTTTCTCACCAGGTGCTTATTAGCGCCCAGGCCAAAACCGTGAATCAAGCCATGCAGTTTTTACTTGAGGCCAGGCAGTTGCTGACATCGCAACCACAATTGGCCGGTTTTCAGGCCGCTATCAATATGTATGATCCCGTACCCTTGCGGATTGTGCGGGTGGCGCATGTAGAAAGGGCACAGTTGTTGGTGGAGTCGGCATCACGACCTGTATTGCAGGCATTTCTTGGGCATTGGCTGCCATTGGTGCAGGAAATTGGCAAGCGTCATCGTATTCGTTACTTTACCGAAGTGGATCCTCTTGAAATATGAGCACAACAAATCTTGATGGCCTGAATGCCTCCCAGCGCGAGGCTGTTTTGTACCTGGACGGACCCTGTCTGGTATTGGCGGGTGCTGGAAGTGGCAAAACAAGTGTGATTACCCAAAAAATTGCCTACCTGATCAATACCTGCGGTTACGATGCCAAAGGCGTTGTGGCGCTGACGTTTACCAACAAGGCTGCCAAAGAAATGGCCGAGAGGATTAAAACGCTGATTGACCGCAAACTGATGAAAGGGTTGATTATCAGTACCTTTCATTCGCTGGGTGTCCGGTTCTTGCGGGAAGAGGCCGCGCACGCTGGCCTGAAACCGCAGTTTTCAATTCTGGATGCCAATGATACTTACGGGATTGTGCAGGAAATGCTGTCCACGACTGACAAGGGTCGTATTCGCATGGTACAGCAAAAAATTTCGCTCTGGAAAAATGACCTGGTCACCCCGGATATGGCCGAAAGAGTTGCGCAAACCCCCGATGAGGTGGATGCCGCGCTGGTGTATCGCAGTTATGATGCTACCCTCAAGGCATACCAGTCGGTGGATTTTGATGACCTGGTGCGCTTGCCCGCCCTGCTGATGATGCAAAATGCCGAGGTGCGCGAGCGTTGGCAAAAGCGCATCAAATACCTGCTGGTGGATGAATACCAGGATACCAATGTTTGCCAATATGAGTGGGTGAAGCAATTAACCGGCTTCCGGAATATGTTTACCGCCGTGGGCGACGATGATCAGGCCATTTATGCCTGGCGTGGTGCGACCATCGAGAACCTGGCCAAGCTGACCAAAGACTATAAAAATCTGAAACTGATCAAGCTGGAACAAAACTATCGCTCGGTGGAAACGGTGTTGAACGCGGCTAACCAGGTTATTTCAAAAAACCCCAACCTGTTTGGTAAAAAACTCTGGTCCAATTTGGGCAGGGGGGAGCCAATTCAGGTTATTTCAATGGATAACGAAGAGGCGGAAGCCGAGTCTGTGGGGATGCGTATCTCGGCTTCCCGCTTTGAACGCAATGCCCAGTGGAAGGATTATGCGGTTCTTTACCGGGGCAATCACCAGGCGCGAATTATCGAGCAGACATTCAGGCAGTTGCGTATCCCCTATACCATTTCGGGTGGGCAAAGTTTTTTTGACAAGGCCGAGGTGCGTGATGTGCTGTCTTATTTGCGCCTGATTGCCAATGATGAAGATGACCCTGCCTTTATTCGGGCGGTTACCACGCCCAGGCGGGGGGTTGGGCAGGCTACCCTGACTGCATTGGGTGAGCATGCGGCAGAAAAGAAATGTTCGCTTTTTGAGGCGGTTTTTGATGAGGAACTGGATACTAAAATTGCCAGCCGGCAGCTTGAACCCATGCGGGTGTTTGCCAAATTCATCCAGACGATCCAGTGGCGAGCCAGTAAAGGCAAGGCAGATCCGGTCCGGGCTGTGCAACCCGCATCGGCCGATGTGTTGCTGGATGATCTTCTTAAATACATGAATTATGAGCACTACTTGTATGAAACCCAGGAAGAACGCGCGGCGGAAAACCGTTGGTTGAATGTGCTGGAACTGGTGGACTGGCTTAAGCGCAAGGCGCAGGAGGACGGTCTTGACCTGATGCAGTTGGTGCAGCATATTGCCCTTATTACCATGCTTGAGCGCAGCGAGGAAGAAGAGGAACCCGATGCCGTCAAGCTAACTACGATTCACGCTTCCAAGGGGTTGGAGTATCCTTATGTGCACATGGTGGGCGTGGAAGAGGGCCTGTTGCCCCATATGGGCAAGGATGATGAATATGGCGATGCCAATAAAGACGCCGAGGCGTTGGATGTGCGTATTCAGGAAGAGCGCAGGTTAATGTATGTTGGCATTACGCGTGCACAGTTCCACTTGACCCTGACCTGGTGTAAAAAACGTCGCCGGGCGCGTGAAGACCTGATTCGTGAACCTTCGCGTTTTATCAGCGAAATGGGGCTGGAAAGTGGCCGGCAACTGGTGCAGGATCCATACCAGGGTATGAGTCCCAAGGAAAGGCTGGTCAAGTTAAAGGAGATGCTGCAGAAAAAAACTGCCAGCACACAGGACTAAGCGGTATTCGCAACCCGTGTTAGCATTCTTGGACATTGATTTTTCTTGGATTTATGGCAGCAAAAATCAATCATTTAGGTTCATTGAAAAATGAATCGCGAGAAACCAAAAGGGATTTAAGGTGTTCTTGACTTTTATGGCCAATATTGTCGAAAAGTAAAGATTCGGCAATTTCACTGCCAAAAATGGTTTTTACGGCATTAAATAATACCTTGAACATTATATTTCCTCCTTGATAATGCTCAGCGGCTTCAATTCAGGTAAGCCATGAAAGTTGGTCTCTATTATTCATTTTTTTTATGACAGTATTGTCTCTTGATTATGTTTATGGCTTGTGGATGCTTTTGCCCTGTGTGATGCGTTCAGGGCGGGCAATAAAAAGCCTTCGGCTACACACCGAAGGCTTTTGTGCAGTGGAAAGCTGCCTGGGCAGTTGGTTACTGTGCTGCGGGTGCTTCGGGTTCGGTTAAAGAACCGCCTGATTTGTTCACCATGTATACAACCGCACGTTTTACTTCAATATCATCCAGGGAAGTATCGCCACCTTTGGCAGGCATGGCGTTGAATCCTTCCAGTGAATGCTTGAAGAGGGTATCTTCACCATTTGCTATGCGTGGTGCCCAAGCCGCGCTGTCACCCATTTTGGGTGCGCCGGCCACACCGGCGTCATGACAGGCCATGCAAAGCTTGTTGTACAGGGCTTCACCGGTCAGCAACTGTTTAGGACCGGTCTCTTCTGCTTCGGCTACGATGGTAACGTTATACAAAGCTACTGGCGCAATGCGGGCTGCAATGGCTTCGTGAGACATGGCATCTGAGCCGTAACCAATCCTGGGGGTTGTGTCTACCAGCCTTACCAGCAGGATGATCGCGATGACAGGCACCAGGAATGACAATCCCACGACAGCAATAAGCTGCTTGGGTGATTTGATGGGACTTGTGTGTTCTTCGTTGTGTACTGTTTGTTCGCTCATGGATAAAATCCTAAGGTTTTTTGTTTGCGCAAATACGGGTTTGTAATGAAAACCGGTCATTTAGTTTGGTTAATCACATTATACTTACTAATGAACGCGGTTGATTATAGTGATGAATTATAGCGACACTCTCTGAATTTTGTATGAATTCTAGTGATATACCCCCTTAAAATGCCATTTTTAAGTGTTTTTTATGCGCAAGAGCCTGTTTTTTTTATAAGCTGTCTGATCTTTTAAACAGAAATTTTGTTAAATAGTAGCGGTCATTAATATTAATAAGGTACAATCGTTGGTTCTGTCAGTCTCCGTAGTTCAATGGATAGAATGAGAGTTTCCGAAGCTCTTGATACAGGTTCGATTCCTGTCGGAGACGCCAATCGAATTTAAGTTGTTTAGTAGCGAATTGAAAGCCCCTGGTTTCTATATGAAAGCGGGGGTTTTTTTGTGCGCATGTTGTTGAGTAAAGCGGACTGTGTATCGCGAACTGCCTATCGGTTGAAATGATTCTGCAAAGGGTACTTGTTATTATTAAAAAAGTAAAAAGTGTGATTTTCAAGTAATAGTATATAAATGCAGATAAAAATGGTGGAAATGGTCGCAAAAGCAGGTAGGCAAAAAATCCAGACTGTTTCTGGCCATAAAAAAGAGGGCGTCTGTATGTTTCAATGCGAAAACAAGAATGGATTTTACATAGACGTTGACATACAAGAAGGATTAAAGTAAAAAAACTGAAACAACGGAAACAATTTATTTAGACCCGTTGAGAAAATATCCAGACCAATATGCCGCCATTAATAATGGTATGGCCAATTTCACATAAGAAGCAAAAACAATGAATCGACTTGTTTGTTTTTTCAAATCATTAAGCGGTATTGGTTTGATCCTTGGTACCTTATGCTTTGCAGCCTCGCTCACCCCAAGCCTGATTCCCAGGGACTATGTCATGCAAGGCGTACTTTCGGGCCTTGCTTTTGGTGCCGGATATGCCATAGGAGCGCTAGTGCGTGCACTCTGGCGCTACATGGAGTTGCCAGGCTTGCCTTCAGGCGTGCTGAAAGTTACAACACCCGTCTTAAGTCTTTTTTGCCTGGTGCTTTTGGCAACATCGCTGTATCACACAAAAACCTGGCAGAACTCCGTCCGGAGCGTGGTGGGAATGGGCCCTGTTGAAAGCGGGTATCCAACCAGTGTCTTTATCATTGGGCTTTTAACGTTCGCTGTGCTGTTGCTTTTGGCATGCGCATTCATCAGTTTTGGAAAATTTCTTACCAACAAGTTTTATAACCGTTTCCCACGGCGTGTTTCTGTGGTTGCAGGCATTGCGCTTTCTGTTTTCCTTATTATCACCCTCACGAATGGCGTTCTGGTCAAATACACATTCCGGGTGCTGGACAAGTCGTTTGAACAGTACGACGCATTGCTGGAGCCAGACCGGCCCCAGCCGCTTATTGCAGAACGGTCCGGCAGTCCCGATTCAAAGCTTGATTGGCGCGAGCTGGGGCGCGCAGGCAGGGAGTTTGTTTCATCCGGGCCAAGCGCGGCTGACATTAGCGCGTTCAGCCAGCAGGAAGCCATGGAACCCATCCGGCTTTATGCCGGCTTGCAGGTTGCCGAGACCCCAGAGGAACGTTCGCAGCTTTTGCTGGAAGAGTTGATACGCGTAAAGGCCTTTGACCGTTCAGCACTGGTCATCATCACCCCCACAGGAACAGGCTGGGTAGACCCCTCGGCAATGGACGGATTGGAGTATTTGCTTAATGGGGATATTGCAAGTGTTGCCTTGCAATATTCCTACCTTAATAGCCCGCTTGCCTTGGTATTTCAACCTGAAAGCGGGCTTGATTCTTCACAGGCCCTCTTTCGGACTATTTATAATTACTGGAAAGATCTCCCCGCCGGCCAGCGTCCCAAACTCTATCTTCACGGGCTCAGCCTTGGAGCTTTCCATTCCCAACGCTCATTAACTTTTTTTGATATTCTCAGCGATCCTATTAGTGGTGCCGTCTGGAGCGGCCCGCCCTTCCCGAGCGAAATGTGGCGGGAACTAACCAATGAACGTGAAGCAGGCTCTCCGGAATGGTTGCCTGTTTATCAAGGTGGCAGGTTTGTTCGATTCATGAATCAGGACGGTACCTTCAATGATGAAAATTCCCAATGGGGCGATCTGCGTTTTGTTTATTTGCAGTACGCAAGTGATGCGATTACTTTCTTTGAGAAAGACCTGTTTTACCGGGAAGCAGACTGGATGAAATCACCTCGGGGGCCCGATGTGTCTCCATTGCTTAAATGGTATCCGGTGGTCAGCATGTTGCAGTTGCTGGTTGACATGCCGTTGGCTGATACCGTGCCGTTGGGATATGGACACGTTTATGCACCCGGGCACTACCTGGATGCCTGGCTGGAAGTGACAGGCATTGACACTTGGCCTGCCGAGCGCATTCAGGCGCTCAAAACAAGGCTGCTCAAGAAAACTGAAACCGGCGATGGCTATGAATCTCGCGGAGGATAAACGTCTGTTTGCAATCGTGTCCAGGCATGGCGGCTCAAGCTGTCTTGCCAGCGTATGTCCTGGATTGAACAGAATTTCCTGGTTTCATTAAACAAGTTACCCCTTCTATATATAAAGGATATTTACCATGTCGTTACTCACCAAGGTTTTACGCAAAACCGCCGCGGCAACTCTTGTGGCAACCATGCTTGCGGGCACCGCCGCACAGGCTTGCACCCGGTTGGTTTATCACGGCGTCAATGACCAGATCATCACCGCCCGCTCAATGGACTGGAGTGTAGATGTGGAAACCAATCTGTGGGTCTTCCCCCGCGGTATGGAAAGAACGGGCCAGGCTGGTGAGAACTCCCTGCGCTGGACTTCAAAATATGGCAGCGTGATTGCATCGGGTTATGACATTTCAACAACAGACGGCATGAACGAAGCGGGCCTGGTTGCCAACTTGTTATGGCTGGTTGAATCAAATTATCCTGAATTTAGCGAGAGCAGTGCACCAGGCCTGACGATTGCTGCCTGGGGGCAATATATTCTGGATAACTTTGCCACCGTTCAGGAGGCAGTTGATGAACTGCGTAAGCAGCCTTACACCATTGTCTCTCGCGACGTACCGGGACAGAACAGGCTGGCCACGTTACATCTGGCCATTTCTGATGCCAGCGGCGACAGTGCCATTGTTGAATATATTGATGGCAAGGCAGTGATTCATCACAGCCCTAAATATCAGGTTTTAACCAACTCACCCACTTTCGAGCGTCAACTTGCCCTGCATTCATATTGGACCGAGATAGGGGGTACAGTCATGCTGCCGGGTACCAACCGCGCTGCTGACCGCTTTACGCGCGCCGCCTTTTATGTGAATGCCATCCCTCGTGAAGAGGACGCGCGCAAGACCATTGCCAGCGTATTCAGTGTTATTCGCAACGTGTCTGTGCCATTTGGCATTAGCACCCCAGATCAGCCTAATATTTCGTCAACCCGCTGGCGCACCGTGGCGGATCAGAAACGCATGCTGTACTTTTTTGAAAGCGCGCTTACCCCTAACGTTTTCTGGGTAGAACTTAATAATATTGATTTTTCTAAAGAAACAGGTAAAGTCAAAAAACTGGATCTTGGTCCAAATCAGGCTAATACTTTCTCGGGTGTGGTGAATGATAAATTTGAGGAATCCAAACCTTTTGAGTTTTTGGGTCTCTGATTATGTCAATTTAGGATATAAATTAGCATATTTCGATATGATTTATAAAAACTACAGAGAATCTTTTAATGTCTAAGTCCTATCAAAGGCGCTACTTGCGAAAATGCACAGCCTGCACTTCAATCCTTGCCTGTGTCTTTGCCCCGGCAATCGTTAGTGCCCAGGATGCTGGTTGGCAGGGGCAAATTACGCCTTATGTCTGGGCAACCGGGGTGGGGGGGGATATGAAGCCTTTTTCCGGGGCACCCACCATTTCATTTGACCGTTCCTTTTCAGAAACATTAAAAGACCTGGACGCGGCTTTTTTTATTAACGGGTTTGCAAAAAAAGAGCGGTTCGTTGTGGCAGGAGACCTGTTGTATTCCAGCCTTTCCAAGAAAGGCACGGTTTTTCCGGGTGTTTCAGCCAAGGCCAAGATGCGCATGGCTTCACTTACGTTACTTGGCGGGTACCGTCCATTGAGGATTCATCCATGGCACTTGATGTCATGGCGGGTGCACGGGTTTGGCATACTCGCGCTTCTCTGAGTGTTCCGGTGATTGGCGAGCAGCGGTCCAGCGCCCATAACTTTGTTGATCCGGTGGTGGCAGTGCGGGCCAGTTTCAAATTTAGCCCAAGCTGGTCCATGTTGGGGTATGCTGATATCGGTGGCTTTGGTGCTGGTTCGGAACTGACCAGGCAATTTGCCCTCAGCGTCAATTATCAAGTGAATGAAAATATCTATGTCTCAACCGGATATCGCCATCTTGACCTGGATTACAAGCATGAGGGAATGCGGCTTGATACAAAATTGACCGGGCCATTTCTTGGTCTGACCTGGAAATTTTAAGACTGGCACATGCGGATTCGGTAATAAAGTAATCATTTTAATTTTAAAGTAACTAGATTTGGAATAACAATAGCTATGGCATGTACACGAGTGGTTTTTTTGGGTGAGGAACAGCAAACAATCACCGCCCGTTCAATGGATTGGAAAATGGATGTTGGCACCAATCTGTGGGCTTTGCCCCGGGGGGCAAAACGTGAGGGGCAAACAGGCCCTAACTCTATTGCCTGGGAATCCAAGTATGGCAGCCTGGTTGCTACGGGTTACGATATTGCCACTACCGATGGCTTGAATGAAAAGGGCCTGGCTGCCAACCTGTTGTGGCTGGTTGAGTCTGAATATCCAAAAGTGGCGCTGGACAGCAAGCCCGGCCTGGGTATTTCCCTGTGGGCGCAATACATGCTGGATAATTACGCTAGCGTCAAGGAAGCGGTCAAGGCGCTGGAAAAAGAGCCTTTTACCCTCGTATCCGATGAGGTGCCCGGGCAAGGCCGTCTGGCCACCCTGCATCTTTCCTTGTCGGATGCATCCGGAGATAGTGCCATTATCGAGTATATTGATGGCAAGCAGGTCATTCACCATGATAAAAAATATCAAGTCATGACCAATTCGCCCGTGTTTAGCGAGCAGTTGGCGCTTAATGCTTACTGGAAGCAAATTGGTGGACTGGAAATGTTACCGGGAACCAATCGGGCAGCAGACCGTTTTGTGCGTGCTTCGTTTTATGTAGATGCCATTCCGCAAAAAGCGCCTATCGCCAATTCACTGGCCAGCATGTTTGGTGTCATTCGCAACGTCTCGGTTCCTTTTGGCATTGCCTCTGAAACCGAGCCGAATATTTCTTCAACTCGCTGGCGTACCGTGGTTGATCACAAGAACCTTAATTATTTTTTTGAGTCGGCGTTCAGTCCCAACACTTTCTGGGTGGACCTGAAAAAAATCAATTTTGGCCTGGATGCTTCCAAAGCCTTGAAACTGGACCTGGGACCCATGCAAAGCAAGGTCTATGCAGGTGAAGTTTCTTCTTCTTTCGTTGAAACCAAGCCATTTGCCTTTTTGCCAATGAGTGCCTGATTGACGATGCAATGAGATACCTTGGCCCATCGGCCGGACTGACTCCAAAAGCGGGATGCTGTTAGCCGCTTTTGGAGTTTTTTTTTTGTATTCGTTATGTGGCAGGGTAAAGCCCGGTTTTTATAAACGGTTTTGCATCAAATGACATGGGCAGGAAAAATCAATCAGCGGTATCGGGCTTGTATTGCTGTGAGTATGCTTGAAATTGAAAAAAAAACCAGGACTCACACCAAGTCACATGGGAAAATCGTACAAGTAATAAACATTTCTTGCCTGCCATTTTATCTCTTTAAAAAGATAAGTCATTGGTTTAACAAATTAAATTTGTTGTTGACAATTTTATGACAAAGTTGAATAATGCCATCCTGTACGTACAGGATGTACGTACAGGATTGAAATTCTCCAAGCCATGGGTGGCCAGTCATGAGCAATCGGATTTCATATGCATACACCAAGTTAATTCATATATTTAAATCAAGTAAGGCTGGGTCGGTAAATGACACAAGAGCGTTCCATATTTCCTATGTTGAAGACAATGCTTAAAATCCCCGGGGGATTGATGCTTGTTCCGTTGATTTTGGGTTCCATTATTGGTACCTTTGCCCCTGAAGCTTTGGGTATTGGCAGTTTTACAACGGCATTATTTAAAAACAGTGCAATGCCATTTATTGCCTTGCTGATTTTTGCCACGGGCACCCAGGTTAATATGCGTACCGGTGGCCCAATTCTGGCCACAGCAGGCACGATTCTTCTTTGTAAAACCATTATTCCTGCCAGCCTGATTGTATTGCTGGGCACTTTTGTGGGTATTGATGGTATTTGGGGTGTTTCAATCCTGGCTTTGCTGGCTGCTTTTGACAACAGCAATGGCGGCCTGTGGCTGGCCTATACCGGTCAATATGGTGACAACCGTGACCGCGGCTCCTACATTGCCAGTGCGGTCAATGATGGCCCGTTCTTCAGTCTGTTGTTCCTGGGTGCATCCGGCCTGGGCGATATTCCCGTGATTGCGCTGGTTGCCGCCCTGGTACCTTTCATTCTGGGCGTGATCGTGGGTAACCTGGATGTGCAATGGCGTAAAACGCTGGAACCCGTACCTAATATCGTGATTCCATTTTTCGCCTTTTCACTGGGTACCGGTATTAACCTGAGTGCAATTGTCAGCGGTGGCATGACCGGTATTATTCTTGGTTTCCTGATCAGCCCCATCACCGGATTCCTGGTTTATTTGGGCTACAAGTATATTTTAAGAAGGGGTGGGAAAAGCGGTATTGGCTTTGCTGCGGGTACCACCGCCGGCAATGCGATTGCCACACCAGCCATTGTGGCAGCTGCCGATCCGCGTTTCCTGGTTTATGTTGAAACAGCGACCGCACAGGTTGCCGCATGTGTGTTGATCAGTTCTATTATGGCTCCCGTGCTGGCTTCCTGGTTCCTGAAAAGGTCAGGTGAATTGAAACCGGTAGAGGATGCTGCCGTTATTGCTGATGATGGTCTGGCAACAGACGGTATCGTTAAATTATGAAACCTGAAATAGCGATCATTGCCGACGACCTGACCGGGGCAGGTGATTCAGCCGTACAGTTTGTGCGTTGCGGCTGGGAAACCCAGTTGTATGTCGGGGGTTCCAAAGAAGCCTTTTCGCAGCCTGGTATTCATGCTGATGTCGTGTCGATCAACAGTAACAGCCGGGGCTTGACGCCAGAGGCAGCCGCCCAGGCGGTTGCCAGCGAAATAAGTACGCTCAAGGCATATGGGGTGCGTCATTTATTCAAAAAAGTCGATTCCACCTTACGTGGCCCATTTTTGGCAGAGATTGAAGCCGCCAGGCAGCACTGGCATGACAATGCGGTGGCGGTGGTTTGTCCCGCTTTTCCGGCAACAGGCAGAACGGTTGAAGCGGGCGTGTTGCTGGTCAATGGTGTTCCTGTAACAGAAACATCGGCGGGCAGCGATCCGGTTACGCCCGTCACGCAAAGTCATATTCCCAGCTTGCTTGGTTGTTCCCTGATCAGTCCGCAGGAAAGCGATACGGCAGAAACACTGGCTGAAAAAATCCGTCAAGGTGGTCATACGGTTGTGGTGAATGCTGTGACCAACCAGGACCTGAAACGTCTGGCCAGGGCCATTGTGCTGTTGGGGGAACGGGCGTTGCCGGTAGGAGCTGGTGGACTGGCCATGGCCATGGCGGCTGCCTGGGCCCATCGTATGGATCAGGAAGGGATTGTGCTGGCCGTAGTGACCTCCCAACATAGCGCTACCCGCAGGCAAGTGCGGGTATTGCAGGAAAGTGGTGGCCTGGTCATGTTGCCCTCGCTTGAGGTATTAAATAATCAGGTGCTCTTTAATGACTGGAAAAGCCAGGCGCTGGAAAACTGCCGACAGGTGATGCGGACCGGCCGGCATATCGTGGCCCTTCTGGCGCCCGAGGGTCAGTATCCCGGTTTGTCTCCGGAAATGGTGGCATGGCGGCTTGCGCAGTTTGCGCTGGAGATTGTCAATACGTTTAATGTCAAGGGCATCATCGGAACCGGTGGTGACGGTGCGGAACAAGTCATGAAAGCCTTGCAGGCAACGGGTATTCGCCTGATTGATGAGGTTTCTGGCGGTGTGCCATTGGGCACCCTGATTGGTGGCGATTATGCCGGTATGCCCATTGTAACGAAAGCCGGTGGTTTTGGCACCGAAGATATATTGATTCAGGCGGCAGAAAACCTGATGGAAAGGAAATTTAAATGAGTGAAAAAAGACTACCTGTTTTGGCAGTAACCGTTGGTGATGTGGCCGGTATTGGCCCTGAAATTACGGCAAAGATGTTGCTGAACCACCCCGGGCTCAGGCAGAAAGCAAAATTTGTGGTGATTGGTGATGTGGCGGCCTTGCGTAAAGCGGTGGCAGGATTGAATGTGGATCCCGGCAAGGTGCGGGAAATCCAGTCTCCGGCACAGGCCAGCAATGAAGCCGGAACCATAGAGGTTATTCAGGTGGGGCCATCACTGGAAGAGGTTGAGTTGGGTAAGCTGGATGCCCGGGCTGGTGCCGGTTCGGCCCTGTTTGTCATGAAAGCCTGCGATTTGGCCCGCAAAGGTGAAGTCGATGGTATTGTGACTGCGCCTCTTAACAAGGCAGCCATGCACTTGGGTGGATACAAGTGGCCTGGCCATACCGAACTGCTGGCCCATGAGTTTGGGGTAAAAAACTATTCACTGGTGCTGTCTGCCGGTGATTTGTATGTGTTTCATGCAACCACTCACGTTTCCCTGCGTCAGGCCATTGAAGACACCAATCCCAAGCGCATGGATGACATCCTTGAGCTGGTTCATGCCTTTGCCAAGGCCTTGAACCGTCAGGATGAGCCAATTGCCGTGGCCGGTTTGAATCCTCATGCCGGAGAAAACAATATTTTTGGTACCGAGGATAGCGCCATCCTGACACCTGCCATTGAAAAGGCAAGGGCGGCAGGCATTAACGCAGTGGGTCCGATTCCTGCCGATGCACTTTGGCCCCAGGCCGTGCGTGGCAAGTGGAAATTTCTGGTTGCCTGTTATCATGACCAGGGTCATGCTCCATTCAAGGCGGTTTATGGGGATGATGGCGTGAATATTACGGTAGGTTTGCCAGTGGTGCGTGTTTCGGTTGATCACGGCACGGCCTTTGATATTGCCGGTAAAAATATGGCACGCGAAGATAGCCTGATATTGGCTGCAGAACGTGCCGCTAGCCTGTCCCTGGGCTGGTCAACCGTTTGGGAAGCCGCTTCCCGTACCGAGGCTTAAATCAATTACCGGAGGAATCGTGCTGTATCTGGAAAAAATTTCAGAAAAAAACAAAGGCAAAAATGCGTTATACAAGCAGGTGGCACAAAGTCTGAAACAGGCCATTGCCAATAACCAGTTGCCGCCAGGCAGTGCGATACCCAGCGAGAATGCCTTGAGTGCACATTTTAATGTTGCCCGCAGTGTCGTGCGCCAGGCTTTGGCAATTCTTGTTGAAGACGGTTTTATCCTTAAACAGGCGGGCCGCACTTCGGTGGTTGCACCCCGCGTCAAACACCGGCGCAATTTGCAAAACTCCCTCAGCCTTCATTCCCAACTTGAAGACAAGGGAGTGATGCTCAGAACCGAAGTGTTGCATTTGGGAATAGGCGTGTTTCCCGATGCGGTGGCCAGGTTTTATGGGGCCCTTGAAGGGGTCTTGCTTGAGCGGCTTCGTTATATCAATGAAGAGCCCATTTCCTATGTGCAAACCTGGCTGCCAATTGAATTTAACACCTTGACGGTGGCGGATCTTACCAATAATTCGTTGCACCAGCAGCTGTATAAACAGTTCAACCGTAAACCTGAGCAGGGCAGAAACCAGATTCAGATTGTGGCTGCAGATAAAAAACTGGCGGCCTACCTGCAGGTTAAAAATAAAAGCTCCTTATTGCAATTGCAGGCCAGTTACTACGACCAGCACGGTTTGCCAATGGAGTGGTTTACTGCCTGGCACCGTGAAGACAAAGTGGTGTTTGATATTGCCGTTGATGCTTCTTTGGAAAACAAGATTCAGGTGAAAAATTTTCAGCGCGTGCTAAAGTAATCACTTTTCAATCTTTATAGTTATTTCGCCTGCCATGACCCAGTTAGTGCCTGTTCTTGCATTTGCCCATCAGCTCTTAAGACAGGCGGTACAGCCTGGCGATGTTGCGGTTGATGCCACCATGGGTAACGGACATGATACGTTTGTGCTGGCCCAATGTGTGGGTGCCAGTGGCAAGGTGTATGCGTTTGATGTGCAGGAGCAGGCCTTGCAAAAAACACGGCGCCGCCTGCAGGCAGCCGGTCTTGACGATCAGGTTGAATTAATTTGCCAAGGCCATCAGCATATGAATGAACATGTGCGACAGGCTTTGTCGGCGGTTATTTTTAATTTAGGTTATTTGCCGGGTGGCAACAAGGCGCTCACTACCCAACGGGAGACTACGCTGGCCGCCACTAGCCAGGGCCTGGCTTTGCTGCGGCAGCATGGTTTGTTATTGCTGGTTATTTATCCCGGGCATGAACCGGGCAGAATAGAGCAGGAAGCCATTGAGGACATGGTATCCGGGCTGGACCAGCAGCACTTTCAGGTGCTGCGCTACCAGTTTACTAACCAGAAAAACAATCCACCCTATTTGCTGGCTATTGAAAAACTGTCTGCCGGTTAAAGGTGGATCAGGGTTTCCTGGGCAGACTGGCTGAGTTGCTCCTTGAATGCGGTCCTGGCCTTGATTAAGTAGCCATCATCGAAATGGGCGATTTTTTTATTGTTGCAGCCATCCTTGACCTGACTGATGATATAGCTGCCTTTGGCGCAATGCCTAAGAATCAGCAAGTCATATTGCAAGGCGCTATTGGGATTGTAATGCTTGAAGATTTGCGGCAAACCTTCTTTCAGGCCTTTTTCGCTAAGCCAGCCAGAACGTGAATAAAACTCGGGATTGGCCTCTTTCTGGCAAGGAAGCGCCAGGTTTATATAGAAAGGATTGTCTTTATGAACGCGGTCATCAAAGTTTCTGTACAAATAGGCTGTTTCCATAGTACACCCATATAAATCAAAATGTTATGCGGGCATTATCCTGCGCTAGTGTTAAGAAACCGTGACAGTTCCTGAATGGAAACGTTTTCGTGGCAGATGTTGTTTTACCGTCCTTTAGGACGGCAAGGATATAGGTGTTTGTCGCTGCGCGTTTATGCGGTTATGAATAGACATGCCACCGTTCACGGGAACCGCCCTGTGGCATATGGGCAGGGCATCGGTATGCCTACGTATCAAGCCGGTTTTTTCAGGGCCGCGTTATAGTGTTCAACATAAGCTTCAAAGCTTTCGGTGTCAGACGCTTCCAGTTCTTTTTGCTCAAGAATGGAATCCTGGGCCATTGTCTTGAATCGCTGGTCTACTTCAGGGGGCAACTCGGCAAATCTCAGTTCATCTGATTTTTCCTGGCTCTTGAGCAGGGTGTAGTCGTGCAGGCTTAAGCCGCTGTCACGCAGTTCGCGTAGCAGGCGGGCAGAAGGGGTCAGCTCGGTGTTGTCCAGTTTCTGGCGCTGCAACTCTACGGCAGCGCTATATTGCGTTGTACTGCAGGCAATATCCAGCTCTTTGGCAAAAAGACTTATCTGGTCCAGAATCTGGTGGCCCCAGGCTTGCAGGCTAGTGCTGAGACCTTCATTGTTCAGGGTCAATCCTGGCTTGCGGCCTTGTTTGACAACTTGCTTGAAATTGTCCTGGCTGATTGCACAGTGGCCGTTAAACGGGAAGTGACGGCTTTCATTGACTGCACAAAATAGCAGAAAGGCATCCATGAAGTGACAGGTGGAAGCGGCAATTCCGATTGGTTCAAATGGGTCGATATCCAGGCAGCGCACTTCAACATACTGCACGCCGCGCTCCATCAGTGCGGTCACGGGGCGTTCTCCGCGGGCCGTTGTGCGTTTGGGGCGGATGCTGGAATAGAATTCATTTTCTATTTGCAGGACATTGGTGTTGAGCTGGATCCATTTGCCATCGCGGTGGGTGCCAATTTTTTCATAGGCGGGCCAGGCTTGGGTAACCGCATTGTACATTTTGCGTACAAACGAATCCAGGTCGTTGTAGCAAAGGGTTAAGGCAGCCTGGGCGTCATTCTGGTAACCCAGGTCGCTCATGCGCAGGCTGGTGGCATAGGGCAAATACAGGGTGTCGTGATCCAGTGTTTCCAGATCATGAGGGGTATTGGCCAGAAAAGATTTTGAAACGGCTGGAGAGGCGCCGAACAGATACATCAGGAGCCAGGAGTAGCGGGTAAAGTTGCGAATCAGGGCCATGTAGCCATTGGATTGTTGTTCCTGGTGGGTACTGCCCTCGAAATCAAGCAGGGGCCATAAATCGGGAGGCAGTGAAAAGTTGTAATGCAGGCCGGCAATGCATTGCATTTTCTTGCCATAGCGCTCTGCCAGCCCCCGGCGGTATACATGCTTGAGCATACCCGTGTTGGAGGTGCCGTACCAGGCAATCGGGATGTCTGCCTCGGCTGGCAAAATGGCTGGCATGGATTGCATCCACAGGCTTTCCTGGCTGACTTGCTGCATCACAAACTGGTGCACCCGGCGCAGTTCCTGCAACAGGGATTCCACCGTGGTGTGGGTGCCGGTTATCAATTCAATCAGCGCTTCGGAATAATCGGTTGTAATATTGGGGTGTGTCAGTGCGGAACCCAGCGCAAGCGGATGCGATTGCCTGGATAAATGCCCTTCCCTGTTAACTCGTAACCCTTCACGTTCAATACCACGCATGGTTCGGGTTAAGATGTCGCGATGTTGTTGTAATTGAGTAAAGCGCTGCACGAAAAATCCTGAGTCGTCTGACGAAAATACGATTTTAAGGGAGAAGTGGGCCAAGTGGCCTGAAAATTGTTTTTTATAATATTTTTATCGACAAAATGAAAATAATCACCCGTTTGTTGCTGCTAACCTTTCTTGCATGCCTGGGCGCCTGTTCGCCCGAGTATGACTGGCGCAGCGTGAATACCGCAGAAGGAAACCTGACGGTCCTGTTTCCGGCCCGGCCGGTAGAACAAACCAGGCAGGTAGAGCTGGATGGCGAAAAAATGCCGTTTACCATGCAGATTGCCACGGTCAGCGATGAAGTGTATGCCGTTGGGTATCGTGTTTTTCCGGTGGAAATGGTGGCAGAGAAAGCAAAAATTGAGCAAAAGGGCAGGGCGCTCATGGCTTCGGTTTACCAAACCATGGGCGAACCCATGCCGGAACCGGCGCCAGCGTTTGGGGATGTATTCAGTTTTTCCAAAGGGGTCAATGGCAAGGTTTTCAATGTGCATGTCAAAATACTGGCAGCCAATGGCATCATCGTTCAGGCTTATGTTGCGGCAGACAACCAGGCACCGGCCGAACAGGTCAGGCAGTTTCTGGATGGGGTGAAAATCAATTAAATGCCTGTCGCGTGTTGCTGAAGATGTTAGAATCATGTTTTAAAGTTTTGCGCCGATTTGCTTGATCTGCTTGCGGGCGCTTCAAAAATCCAGCTAAAGAGGTCCTTATGGCCGAATCTATTCCCGAAAAAAAATTGTCAGAATCCGTTGGTGTTGTCAGTCCGGTTTACCTGGATTTCCAGGAGCCCCTGCCTTTGGCAAGCGGGCAAGTCCTTGAAAACTATACCCTTGCCATTGAAACCTATGGCACCCTCAATGCAGATGCCTCCAATGCCGTGCTGGTGTGTCACGCCCTGAATGCGTCGCACCATGTTGCTGGCATCTCGGCCAGTGATCCCAATGATATTGGTTGGTGGGACAATATGGTGGGGCCGGGCAAACCGGTAGATACCAATATTTTCTTTGTCATTGGCATCAATAACCTGGGGTCCTGTTTCGGCTCCTCGGGACCTGCCTCTATCAATCCGCAAACTGGCCGTCCCTGGGGGGCTGCGTTTCCGGTACTTACCGTTGAAGACTGGGTACGGGCGCAGGCCAGGGTGGCTGATCATTTCGGCATTCAACGTTTTGCCGCTGTGATGGGTGGGTCGCTGGGCGGCATGCAGGCCTTAAGCTGGGCCATCCAGTGCCCCGAACGGGTGGCCCATTGCGTGGTCATTGCCAGTACCTGCAGCCTGTCTGCCCAAAATATCGCTTTCAATGAAGTGGCCCGGCGCGCCATTATTACCGACCCTGAATTTCACGGCGGCGACTATTACGCCCATAACACTGTTCCCAAACGGGGTTTGTCGGTTGCCCGCATGATTGGTCATATCACGTATTTGTCCGATGATGACATGGCTGAAAAATTTGGCCGTGCCCAGCGCAATCCTACCGAAGACGGCCGATTCCGTTATGGTTACGATGTCGAATTTGAAGTCGAATCTTACCTTCGCTATCAGGGGGAGAAGTTTTCCGGTTATTTTGATGCCAATACTTATTTGCTGATTACCCGGGCACTGGATTATTTTGATCCGGCCCGCCGTCATGGCGGCGATTTGAGCAAGGCACTGGCTAATGTCCAGGCCGATTTTCTCACGGTTTCCTTCACCACAGACTGGCGTTTCCCGCCCGAGCGTTCCCGTGAGCTGGTACGGGCCCTGCTTAAAAACCAAAGTAAAGTCACTTATGCCGAAATTGATGCTCCACACGGACATGATGCCTTTTTGCTGACCGACCCCAGATATCACGCTGTTGTCAGGGCCTATTACGAGCGCATTATGCGAGCTCTTGATCTGGAGGTAACAGCATGAATAAAAAATCCGTATTAAGGCCCAATCAGGGAAAAATCCGTCCCGACCTGATCCGCATTGCCAGCTGGATCCGGGAAGAAACCCGTGTCCTTGACTTGGGTTGTGGTGATGGTGCCTTGCTGGCCCATGTCCAGAATGACAAGGGGGTGACCGGTGTTGGCGTTGAGATTCAGGACGAACATGTCATTACCTGTGTACGCAAAGGGGTAGAGGTCATTCAGCAAAACCTGGAAGATGGCCTGGCCATGTTTGACGACCGGCAGTTTGACACGGTAGTACTGTCACAAACGTTACAGGCCATGAAAAACACCGAGGATATCCTACGCGAAATGTCACGGGTGGCGCGTTACGGCATTGTGTCGTTTCCCAACTTCGGGCACTGGACTCATGGCTGGTCTATTCTTAATGGCCGCATGCCGGTAACAGGGCAAATGCCTTACCAGTGGTACAACACGCCCAATATTCATTTATGCACATTGCATGACTTTGAGGCGCTGGCCGCCCAGCTGGGTATTAAAATACTGGATCGCGCCACCTTTAACGAGGATCGTGAAATTTCTTTCATGCCAAGCTGGCGCAGTACGCTGGCGGTGTATCATTTCGAGTCGGCACCCCTGACGAAGGGGTAAGCCGCTGTTTATCAGTTTTTTTTCCTTTAGCAAAGACATTACCCGGTCAATCAAGGAGCATGCCTATTTTCAACTATATCCAACCCTATCTGAGCCGCCGGGTGTATCCTTTGTTGTTGCTGGGGGTGGCCAGTGGCTTGCCGCTGGCACTTACCGGTGGAACCCTGCAGGCCTGGGCAACAGTTGAGAATGTATCGCTAAAGGAAATTGGCTTCCTGACTCTGGTGGGGGCGGCTTATACGTTCAAATTTTTGTGGGCGCCGCTCATAGATCGTTTTGTGCCCCCTTTTATGGGGCGGCGGCGTGGCTGGATGGCGATTGCGCAATAGCCCTGGGTATTGCCATTGGCTGCATGAGTCTGTTTAGCCCGTCTGAAAACCTGTTTGTCCTGGCCCTGTTGGCCACGGCGGTGGCATTTTTGTCGGCGACCCAGGATATTGCCTTTGATGCTTACAGTGCCGAAGTGCTCCAGCCCGAAGAACGGGCGGCGGGGGCAGCCATCCGTACCCTGGGCTATCGCATCGGGATGATTGTTTCCGGTGGCCTGGCACTGGTGATTGCTTCGGTCTGGCTGGGTTGGGCCAATATGTATCTGCTTATGGGCTTGCTCATGTTCGGGTTCGCCGTGCTAACCTGGCTGGCCCCCGAGCCCGACTCGGCACGCATACAACCCCCACGCAATATTTATGATGCCTTTACGGTGCCATTCCGGGAATTTTTTTCACGTCCTGAAGCCTGGTCCATTCTGGCCCTCATCGTGTTTTATAAACTGGGAGACGCCTTTGCCGGCGCCCTGTCAACCACGTTCCTGATTCGTGGAGCCGGTTTTCCACCCGAGGTGGTGGGTTCGGTGAACAAGATTCTGGCGGTTATTGCCACTATTGCGGGCGCCCTGGTAGGGGGGGGCATCATGGGCAAGCTGGGCCTGTACCGTTCCCTGATGTTTTTTGGGATAATGCAGGCGGTCTCCAACCTGGCGTATTGGGTGGTGGCCATTACGCCGCAAAGTATTCCTGTGATGGCGCTGGCCGTTGGACTGGAAAACCTGTGTGGTGGCCTGGGAACCGCGGCTTTTGTTGCCTTGTTAATGGCCTTGTGTCATCAGCAATTTACGGCAACCCAGTTTGCCTTGCTCTCGGCCCTGTCTTCGGTAGGACGGGTGTTTTTGGCCGGGCCGCTAACCCCACCGCTGGTAGAGTCGTTTGGCTGGCCCGGGTTCTTTGTGTTTACGGTATTTATCGCTTTGCCCGGTTTGCTGTTGTTGTGGTACCGGCGCAAAGAGCTGAGCCGGCTGGACCAGCCGCAACAGGCTGATGATGGCGGGCCTGAAGCCGAAGAGGCCGGCTTGTCGGCGACTTCTCGCTAGTCCATTTTAAGGTCGTGCACGTCTTGCTTAAGTGCCGGCCTGCAGCTTCACGTCGTAGTCAATCGTCAAGGGGGCGTGGTCCGAGAACCGTTCGTCTTTATAAATAGAGGTGGCGACGGCCTTGTCGGCAATGCCCGGGGTTGCAATTTGATAATCAATCCGCCACCCCACGTTTTTGGCCCAGGCCTGGCCACGGTTGCTCCACCAGGTGTATTGGTCGGGTTCGGGGTTTAGTTTTCTGAACACATCCACAAAACCCCGACGGTCAAAGACTTCTGAAATCCAGGCACGCTCTTCAGGCGTAAAGCCCGAGTTCTTCAAGTTTCCTTTCCAGTTTTTCAGGTCAATTTCCTTGTGCGCGATATTCCAGTCTCCGCAAATGATGTAGTTGTGACCGGTTTTTAGATGGTCTTCCATCATGGCATCAATCCAGGGGCCGAACTTGTCCAGGAAACGGAACTTGGCCGCTTGCCGTTCTTCGCTGCTGGAACCCGAAGGCAGGTAAGCGCTCACCACGGTCAGGTTATCCCAGCGGGCACGGATCAGGCGGCCTTCCGCGTCAAATTCATCGCAGCCCATGCCGGTTGCCACCGGTACATCCTGGCGGGTGTAAATGCCTACCCCGCTATAGCCTTTTTTTTCTGCGTGGCAAAAAAAACCGCGGTAATCCAGCGGGTTGCGCAGTTCGTCAACCAGGTCCGGGTCACTGACCTTGATTTCCTGCAGGCAGACAATATCGGCATTGTGCTTTTCCAGCCAGGGAATAAGTCCTTTCTTGGCAGCGGAACGAATGCCATTGACATTGATGGAGGTAACGCGTAACAAAATGAATTCCTTTATGAATCAGTGTTTTGAATCTGTGTTTTTCGGGAACACGGCTGCCGTTATTATAAGGGCCCCACCGATGACCATGCGCAGGGTGGGTGCTTCGGCAAACAGTATCCAGGCGACAACGATAGCATATACCGGTTCAAGGGCAATAATCAGTCCTGTTGTGCGAGCGGTTAAAGCGCGCAGGCTGAATACGAACAGGTAATGGGACAGGGCCGTGCAGAAAATGCCAAGAACCGCCAGCCAGCCATAATCCTTGGGCGCCAGCATGCCGATATCGCCAAAAACAAAGGGCAAGGTAAGTGCCGCAACCAGCAGATTTTGCCAGAAAGCCACTTGCACCGGGTCCAGGTTGACGGCACTTTTACGGTTGATGACAGCCAGCACGGCAAAGGAAAAGCCGGAAACAACTCCCCAGGCCAGGCCAATGGTAGAGGCACTGGCGGGATCGGCCGAAGGGGTTACCAGCAAGAGTCCAAGCAGTACCAACAGCAGTAAAAAGCTTTCCCTTTTGCCAATCGTTTCTTTCAGGAAGATGCACTCAAGCAGGGTAATGAAGGCCGGAAAGCTGGCAAAACCCAGGGTGGCCAAGGCTACCCCGCCAGCCTTGATGGCAATGAAAAAAGTCACCCAGTGAATGGTTAGTGACAGGCCTGCCATGAACAGCGTTCTGAGCGTGCGCCGCTTAATATTCCTGGTAATGGAGATGCGAAGGAAAAATGCAACCAGAGCCAGGGTCAGGGCGGCAAACAAGGCTCGCCCAAAGGTAATTAAGGTGGGGGTACCGTCTATCAGGGCACCCAGTACACCGGTCAGACCGAATAAAAATGCGGCAAAGTGGGCAGCGGCAAGACCCAGGCGTTGGGGAATCATAGGTAAATGTTCAATACATAAAAACAAACCGTCATTGTCTGTATGACGGTTTGTTTTGGCAAGGGCTATTGGCGTTTAGCCAAATTTAAAGCTGGTGGCGGTAATGCCACCAAATGCGTTTGTTTCATGATACACACAGGTGGCGGCATCATCACCGGCCGAACCAACCGCCACCATTAATGGAACCAGGTGGTCTTCCTGCGCATGGGCCAGGCGGGCAGCGGGGGCTTGTTCCCATTGTTCCATGGCACGGCTGCGTGCTTCCTGGGTTTTGTCCAAAATGGCGTCCTGTAACCACTGATCAAACTTTGCCGAAGGGGCTGAACCGGCCGGGCCCAACAGGCGCAAGTTATGGTAGCTCAGGCCGCTGCCAATAATCAGGACCCCTTCATCGCGCAAGGTGGCCAGTGCCTGACCCATGCGAATGTGATAGGCCGGGTCATAATTGCGGTTAATAGAGACCTGTACTACCGGAATGTCGGCGTCGGGAAATGAAACGGCCAAAGGTACAAACGCACCATGGTCAAAACCGCGATCCAGGTCGATGCGCGTTTCAAAGCCGGCATCAGTCAACATGCCTTGTACCCGGGCGGCTAAAGCCGGATCACCAGGGGCATTGTAGTGAACGTGATAAGTATGTTCGGGGAAGCCGTAATAATCATAAAGCATGCCTGGCTTTTCACTGCCCATGATCAGGATTTCACTGCCAATCCAGTGTGCAGAAACCATCAGGATGGCTTTGGGTTTTTCCGGCAGCTCGGCAGGCAGTCGCTCAAGAGATTCACGCAATGCCTTGTATTGCTCATCCCATTCCCGAATATAAGGCCAGGGGCCGCCACCGTGCGAAATAAAATAGCAGGGCATTTTCATATGAATTCCTTTAAAAGAAATAATTGGCAGCCGGACGTTTTTTGTGGGTTTTTCATGCGGCTGAATTGTTTGTGGCAATAAAAATTTGGCTCCGTATTGGAGTCCTTGCTGATTCAGTCAAGACATTCTAATCAGGATTCAGGCGGAAAGAAACCGGTTTGGCGCAAATAAACTGTTCTATTATTGGAACAATTGGAGCATTGGTCAATGACTGTGCACTTACCCGTTTGCCGTCATCATTCGGTTAACCACTGTGGAGTTTTCTTTCCTTGAACACGCCCGGATCGGGCATGGATAGGTGGATTATTTTCTTTTCGGAAAAAATAGCCAAATAAAAGTGGAGGACCGGTATGAATATTGCTAAGATGACAGAATTATTTTATTCATCAGTTTTTGTGCAAGGTTAATTATGTCATCTCGGAATCGTCTTGATTTTGTTCGTTTTTCATTGGGTCAGGGTGTTTTGAAATTTGGCCAGTTTAAAGTCAAGTCTGGTCGCCTCAGTCCTTATTTTTTCAATGCCGGCCTGTTTGATTCAGGAAAGTCGGTGGGTGAACTGGCGCAGTTTTATGCCCAGGCACTGGTTGATTCCGGGGTAGAGTTTGATATGTTGTTTGGCCCTGCCTACAAGGGTATTTCTCTGGCGACGGCAACGTCTATTGCCCTGGCTAATCATCCTGGCTTGAACGGGCGTGATGTGCCATTTGCCTTTAACCGCAAAGAAGCCAAAGACCATGGGGAGGGCGGGGTACTGGTGGGTGCGCCGCTGCAGGGTAAAGTGGTTATCATTGATGATGTGATTACAGCGGGTACGTCGGTACGTGAGTCGGTTGATATTATTCGCAAGGCGGGTGCGACCCCTGCCGCCGTGCTGATTGCCCTGGATCGCATGGAGCGTGCCGGCCCTGACGAAGCCCTGTCGGCCCATTCTGCCGTGCAGGACGTTTCGCAAACCTATGGCATTCCGGTTGTCAGCATTGCATCATTAAGCGACATTATGCAATTGCTGAATGAAGACCCGCAGTTTGCCGAACACAAAGACGCCGTTGCTGCCTATCGCGCAAAATATGGCGTGTAACCACCCCGTCGCTTCGAGGAACCACCTCATCGCTTCGAGGAACCATCCCGATGCTTCGAGGAACCACCTCATTGTGCAAGGCAACCACCCCGTCGCTTCGCGCCACCCCTCCACGGAGGGGAATTTTTAACTCATTTCCATGCTCCTGCGTGTGAATGAAAATTTACAGAAACCTTTATTACCCCACCAGTTGCAAGAGGAAGTATGAGTCAGAAATATTCCATTTTCAGTCTGGTCCGCAACGGGCTAAGTTATCATCGGAACTGGGAACGCGCCTGGCGCAGTCCCGAACCAAAAAAAGAATACGATGTCGTGATTGTGGGTGGGGGCGGTCATGGCCTGGCAACCGCGTACTATCTTGCCAAAGAGCATGGCATACGTAATGTGGCCGTGCTTGAAAAAGGCTGGCTGGGCGGTGGTAATACGGCCCGCAATACCACCATTGTGCGTTCCAATTACTTGTGGGATGAAGCCGCGCTGCTGTATGAAAAATCCATGTCGTTGTGGGAAGGCCTGTCCCAGGACCTGAACTATAACGTCATGTTCAGCCAGCGCGGGGTGCTTAATCTGGCCCATACCCTGCAGGAAGTGCGGGACACGCAGCGCCGCGTCAATGCCAACCAGCTCAATAATATTGATGCCGAATTCCTTACTCCCCATCAGGTGCAGGAACGGGTGCCCATTATCAACCTTAACAGCCGTTATCCGGTACTGGGTGCATCCTTTCAGCCACGTGGTGGGGTGGCCCGGCACGATGCCGTTGCCTGGGGATTCGCCCGCGCGGCCGACCATCGTGGGGTGGATATTATCCAGAACTGCGGGGTAACCGGCATTCGTCGTGAAAATGGCGCCGTTACCGGTGTTGATACCGTCAAGGGGTTCATCAAGGCCAAAAAAGTGGCAGTGGTGGTGGCGGGCAATTCCAGCGTGCTGGCTGATATGGCCGGCATTCGCCTGCCCATCGAAAGCCATCCCTTGCAGGCCCTGGTGTCTGAATCCATCAAGCCCATTATCAATACGGTCATCATGTCCAATGCCGTGCATGCCTATATCAGCCAGTCTGACAAGGGGGACCTGGTGATTGGTGCCGGTATAGACCAATACACCGGTTATGGTCAGCGCGGCAGCTTTCACACCATAGAAGGCACGTTGCAGGCAATTGTTGAAATGTTCCCGGTACTTAGCCGTGTGCGTATGAACCGGCAGTGGGGTGGCATTGTGGATGTCACGCCCGATGCCTGTCCGATCATTTCAAAAACCGCCGTCAAGGGGCTTTATTTCAACTGTGGTTGGGGTACTGGCGGTTTCAAGGCCACACCCGGTTCTGGTTGGGTCTTTGCCCATACGGTGGCAAATGACAACCCCCACCCGCTGAACGCGGCTTTTTCGATTGACCGTTTTTATACCGGCCACCTGATTGATGAGCACGGGGCTGCCGGTGTTGCCCATTAATTAAAGCATAAAGGAATAAAATATGCTGTTGATAAAATGCCCGTGGTGTGGAGAAAGGGCTGAATCCGAATTTGCAGCGGGTGGCGAGGCAGGTATTGTTCGGCCGGCCAACCCTGAGTCGTTAAGCGATGAAGCGTGGGGCGATTATCTTTTTATGCGCCAAAACAAACGCGGCCTGCAACACGAACAGTGGCAGCATGTGCATGGCTGCCGACGCTGGTTTACCGTGCATAGGGATACGGTCAGCTACGCTTTCAGGGAAGAGAGCAGTCCGGTTCCGCAAGGAGGCGCCGCATGAGTCAGTCGTTCAGACTTAAGGAAGGTGGCCGGATAGACCGACGCCGTAAAATCCGCTTTCAGTTTAATGGAAAAAGCTATTACGGTTACGAGGGTGACACCCTGGCTTCCGCCCTGTTAGCCAATGGCGTGCATTTTGTGGCACGCAGCTGGAAATACCATCGGCCGCGCGGCATTATGACGGCTGGGGTTGAGGAGTCCAATGCGATTGTCCAGCTTGAAACCGGTGCTTATACCGTGCCCAATGCCAAGGCAACCGAGATCCCGCTGTATGACGAGCTGCAAGCCAGCAGCGTGAATGTCAGCCCCAGTCTGGCCCATGACAAAATGGCGGTGGTGCAAAAATTTTCACGTTTTCTGCCTGCGGGCTTTTACTATAAAACCTTCATGTGGCCGCAAAAATACTGGCCCCGTTTCGAAGAGAAAATCCGTGAGTTGGCAGGCTTGGGTGTGGCGCCTAAAGCCCGCGATGCCGATCGGTATGAAAAACAGTTCATGCATGCTGACATTCTGGTGGTGGGGGCCGGTCCGGCAGGGCTGGCCGCTGCCCTGGCTGCCGGAAAGGGCGGTGCACGGGTTATTTTGCTTGATGACCAGGCAGAGGTGGGCGGCACGTTGCTGTCCAGTGATGAAACCATTGATGGCGTAAAGGCGGTGCAATGGGTGGCTGGCATGATGCAGGCGCTGGCTGAATTACCTAATGTGAAGGTCTTTTTGCGCACGACCGCTTTTGGCTACCAGGACCATAACCTGGTTACCGCCTGCCAGCGTTTAACCGACCATTTGCCCTTGGCCGAACGCAAGGGAACGCGTGAACGGATCCTTAAAATCCGCGCTCGCCAAGTGATTCTGGCTACAGGGGCCCACGAACGACCCTTGGTATTTGCCAATAATGATTTGCCGGGCATCATGCTGTCAGGTGCGATTGCAAGCTATGTCAACCGTTATGCGATTTTGCCGGGTAAATCGGCCCTGATCTTCACTAACAACGACGAAGGATACCGTGCGGCCATTGCCCTGAAACAGCATGGGGCTAATGTCACGGTGATTGATGCGCGGCCTGTTTCAGGCGGTACCTTGCCGCAACGGGCCCATGGCCTGGGCGTTTCCATTCTTTTTGAGTCGGTGGTCGTAGAGGCCTTTAGCGAACAGTTTGATCATCACATTGAAAAAGTCAGTGTGGCTGCTTACCGTAAAGGTCATCTGGGTGAGGTCGTTGCCACCTTGTGCTGCGATCTGCTGGGGGTATCAGGCGGCTGGAACCCGGTGGTGCATTTGTTTGCCCAGTCTGGCGGAAAAGCCGTCTGGTCAGAGGAAAAGGCCTGTTTCGTGCCAGGTGTTTCGGTGCAGGAACAAGCCAGCGTGGGGGCAGCCAAGGGTGACTTTTTGCTGGCCGAGGCTTTGGCGGGTGGCCAGGAGGTAGCCAATGCAGCACTTGGCAAGTTGGGTTTGCCAGCGGCGCCACCCATGGCCTGGGAGCTGGATGAATACCGGGAAAATGCCATTTTGCCCTTATGGCTGATTGGTGACAGGGCGCAAATGGGCCAGGGTGAAAAGCAGTTTGTTGATTTCCAGAATGATGTGTCCGCTGCTGATATTTATCTGGCGGCGCGGGAAGGTTATCAGTCGGTGGAGCACGTCAAGCGCTATACGGCATTGGGGTTTGGTACCGACCAGGGCAAGCTGGGTAATATCAATGGCGTGGCCATTCTGGCCGAAGCCCTGCAGCAAACCATACCGCAAACCGGCACCACCACTTATCGGCCCAATTACACACCGGTTACGTTTGGTGCCTTGGCCGGGCGTGAGCTGGGCGATTTTTTTGAGCCGGTCCGGACCACTTGCATTCATGCCTGGCATGAGGTACATGGGGCGGTATTCGAGGACGTTGGTAACTGGAAACGACCCCTGTATTACGCGCTTGACAATGAAGACATGCAGGCCGCGGTCAGGCGTGAGTGCCTGGCTGTTCGCAATGGCGTTGGCATTCTGGATGCCTCCACCTTGGGCAAAATTGATGTCCAGGGCCCGGATGCCGCCGAATTCCTTAACCGTATGTATACCAATGCCTGGAATAAACTGGGCATAGGCAAGTGCCGTTATGGGCTGATGCTTGATGAGAACGGCATGGTTTTTGATGACGGCGTGAATATCCGCCTTGGCGAGAACCATTATTTGCTTAGCACGACCACCGGTGGTGCGGCTAGGGTGATGCAATGGATGGAAAAATGGCTGCAAACTGAATGGCCCGAGCTGAAGGTGCATCTGGCTTCGCTTACCGATCATTACTCTACCTTTGCCGTAGCCGGGCCAAATGCCCGTAAAGTGCTGCAAAAAGTGTGCCACGACATTGATTTTGCGGCCGAGCAATTTCCGTTCATGAGTTTCCGTGAAGGCCACATTATGAACGTTCCGGTTCGTATCATGCGGATCAGTTTTTCAGGTGAACTTTGTTATGAAGTGAATGTGCCTTCCAATTATGGCAGGGCGGTTTGGGATACCCTGATCCAGGCCGGGCAGGAATTTGATATTACCCCTTATGGTACCGAAGCCATGCATGTGTTACGGGCTGAAAAGGGTTTCATTATTGTGGGCCAGGATACCGACGGTTCCATGACGCCTGCCGATCTGGGCATGGACGGCCTGGTGGCCAAAACCAAGGACTTCATTGGCAAACGCTCCTTAAGCCGAAGTCATACCGCTGGCAGCGGGCGCAAACAGTTTGTGGGGCTGTTGTCTGAAGACCCGCAACAGGTTCTGCCTGAAGGTGCGCAAGTATTGCGGGAAGAAACCATACAGCGTCCTGCCCCTATGTTGGGCCAAGTCACCTCCAGTTATTACAGTCCAACGCTTGAACGCTCAATCGCCCTGGCGGTTATCAAGGATGGTTTCAGCCTGATGGGGTCTACCGTTGTTGTGTGGTCGGCGCAAACCGGTTTTATAAAGGCACAGGTTTGCAGTCCGGTCTTTTTTGATGAAGAAGGGAGCCGTCAGCATGCAGCTTGATGTGAATATGCAATCACCATTGATTAATGTGCAGGGTTTGCTGGAAGAAGCTGCCGGCAAGGCATCGGATAAGTTTCTTTTAAGGGAATTGCCGTTTCGCGAGTTACTGAATGTCCGGGCTGACCTTGCAGATGCCAATCTTGCCAGGGTTTTGGGTAATTCATTTAATCTTCAATTTCCCGTGCAGCCCAATACGGTTGCAGAAAATGACCGGCATGTGATCTGGTGGCTGGGGCCCGATGAGTGGCTGGCCCAGTCAGTCGCGCCGGTGGATATGCCGGCACCGGTTGATGAAATCCAGGCTTTGTTGACGGGTTCGTTTGCCCGGGTGCTTGATGTCAGCAGTGGCTACACCTTGCTGCATTTAAGTGGCAGCATGGCCACAGATGTGCTTAACAAAGGCTGTCCGCTGGATTTTGATGCCAGTGTGTTTGGCAAGGGGCAGTGCGCCCAGTCGCATTTTTTTAAGTCGGATATTGCCGTAAGGCCGGTGTCCGATGGCTGGCATTTGCTGGTGCGCAGGAGTTTTGCTGAATATACGGTAAGAATGCTGCTGGATGCCGCCCATGATTATTATCTGCAGGCGTAAGGCTTGGAAGCCTTGAAGCAATCAGCTTAAAGGACTGTTTTTAAGCGAACGGAAGTAACCACCCCGTCGCTTCGCGCCACCCCTCCCCAGAGGGGAGTGCAAGACAGACTCTGAAAAAGGAAGCGGTAAATTCCCCTCCGTGGAGGGGTGGCAGGCGAAGCCTGACGGGGTGGTTGCCTTGATCCACGAGGCACTTCATCGAAGCGACAGAGTGGTTGCCTTGATCCACGAGGCGCCTCCTCGAAGTGACAGGTTGGTTGCCTTCACTCACGAGGTTGCCTCCTCGCAACCAAAAGGTATTTCCTTGCAACCTAGCCCAGTTTTTGCTTCAGGATTTCATTAACCTGGGTTGGGTTGGCCTTGCCCTTGCCGGCTTTCATGACCTTGCCCACTAAAGAGTTAAAGGCTTTTGGCTTGCCGGCCTTGTATTCTTCAATGATCTCGGGGTTGGCGGCCAATACTTCGTCAATCATGGCGGCAATGGCCCCACTGTCACTAATCTGTTTCAGGCCTTTTGCCTCGATGATGGCATCGGCATCGCGATTGTGTTCACCGGCCCACATATCGGTAAATACATCACGCGCGATTTTGTTGGAGATGGTGTTGTCAATAATGCGTAGCAGCATCTTGCCCAGCTGTTCGGGGCTGACCGGACTGTTTTCAATGTCCAGTTCATCACGGTTAAGGGCACCCGACAACTCACTCATGATCCAGTTGGAAGCCAGTTTGGCATTGCCTTCAGGCAGTACCTTGATGATTTCTTCAAAGTAGTCGGACATGGCACGTGAAACGGTAAGCTGGGCTGCATCATAGGCGGGTAGGCCCAGTTCGTTGCAGTAGCGCTCGCGACGGGCGGCCGGCAGTTCAGGCATGCTGGCCTTCACGCGCTCTTTCCATTCCTGTGAAATCACCAGCGGTGGCAGGTCAGGGTCAGGGAAGTAGCGATAGTCGTGGGCGTCTTCTTTGGTGCGCATGCTGCGGGTTTCATCTTTGACGTCGTCGTACAGGCGGGTTTCCTGCACAACGGTACCGCCGTCTTCAATCAGTTCGATCTGGCGACGGGCCTCAAAAAGGATGGCGCGCTCAAGGAAACGGAACGAGTTGACGTTCTTGATTTCGGCACGGGTGCCGAATTCTTTTTGGCCTACGGGACGTACAGAGACGTTGGCATCAATACGGAACGAGCCTTCTTGCAGGTTACCGTCGCAAATGCCCAGCCAGACCACCAGGCCATGCAGGGTTTTGGCATAGGCAACCGCTTCTTCGGCTGACCGCAGTTCGGGTTCGGTCACGATTTCCAGCAATGGCGTGCCGGTACGGTTAAGGTCAATCCCGGTGGACAGCTCGCCCAACGGGCCGATGAAGTCATCGTGCAGGGATTTGCCGGCATCTTCTTCAAGGTGGGCCCGTGTCAGGTTAAGGGTTTTTTCTTCTTTCCCGACAAAGTAGGAAATTTTTCCGCCCACGACAACCGGTAGCTCGTACTGGCTGATCTGGTAGTTTTTGGGTAGGTCGGGATAGAAGTAGTTTTTACGGGCAAATACAGAGTAGGGTGCGACTTCGGCACCAATGGCCAGGCCAAAACGGATGGCTCTTTCGACGGCTGCCTTGTTCATGACAGGCAGGCTGCCGGGCAGGGCCATGTCAACCATATTGGCTTGCGTGTTGGGGGCGGCACCAAAAGCGGTGCTGCTGCCCGAAAAGATTTTGGATTTTGTGGAAAGCTGTACATGCGTTTCCAGACCAATGACAATTTCCCAATTCATTATTTGATTTCCGGTTTACGTGTATGCCAGTCAGTGTGTTGCTGGAAGCGATCTGCAATGGCAAGGATTTTGCCTTCATTGAAGTAGTTGCCGATGATTTGCAGTCCAATTGGACGGTTGCCGCTGGCACCGCCAAAGCCGCAAGGAATCGACATGGCTGGCAAACCTGCCATGCTGACGCCCAGTGTGTAGATGTCGGCCAGCCAGTCGGCAGTCAGGTCATCGCGGTTCTCGCCAATGTTTTTGGCAACGGCAGGGCTGACAGGCCCCATGATGACATCGCATTGGGAGGCAAAGGCGGCCTGGAAGTCGTTGGCAATGATACGGCGGATTCGTTGTGCCTGCAGGTAGTAGGCGTCGTAGTAGCCTTGCGACAGAACATAGGTGCCGATCATGATGCGACGCTGCACTTCGGGGCCAAAGGCTTCTGCCCGCGAGCGACTGGTCATCTCTTCAAGGCCCTTGTATTCTTTGGCGCGATAGCCATACCGCACGCCATCGTAGCGAGACAGGTTGCTGGACGCTTCGGCCGGGGCAAGCACGTAGTAAGCGGGGATTGACAGTTCGGTGCGGGGCAGGGAAATTTCAACCCGTTCAGCGCCCAGCGCTTCATATTGCTGCAGGGCGGCTTCAATGGCGCTGGCTACTTCGGCAGACAGTCCAGGGCCAAAAAACTCTTTGGGTACACCAATGCGCAAGCCTTTCAGGGGCTGGCTGCCCTGGGCATTCTGGCTGGCCAGGTTGTCCAGGTAAGCCTGCTTGACCCGTCCCTGGCTGTTAGGTGTGCCATCGCAGGTTTCAATGCAGGTGGAGTCGCGTTCGTCGAAAACACTAATCACATCAAGCAGTTCGACCAGATCCTGGGCGCTGCTGGCAATCGGGCCGGCCTGGTCAAGGCTTGAACCGTAGGCGATCATGCCAAAGCGGGATACCGTGCCATAGGTTGGCTTGATGCCGCTGACGCCGCACATGGCTGATGGCTGGCGAACCGAGCCACCTGTATCGGTACCGGTGGTGGCCAATACAATACCGGCCGCAACGGCAGCCGCCGAGCCACCCGATGAACCACCAGGAACCGCGCTGGTATCCCAAGGGTTAAGGCAGGCGCCGAAGGCAGAGTTTTCATTGCCCGAACCCATGGCAAACTCATCGCAATTCAGCTTGCCAATATTGACGGCACCTGCATTTTTCAGGTGCTCGACAACCGTGGCATCAAAGGGGCTGGTATAGTTTTCAAGCATTTTGCTGCCCGCTGTGGTGCGCCACTGGCGGGTTACAAAAACGTCTTTGTGGGCAATTGGAATGCCGGTTAGCAACTGTTGTTTACCCTCGGCAATGCGCTGGTCGGCTTCTTTGGCTTGTGCCAGAGTGGCGTCAGGGTTGATGTCCAGGAAAATGTTAAGGTGTGTTGTGGCGTTGGCACGGTTAAGTGCCGCCTGCGCCAGTTCGGTTGCGCTAACCTGCTTGCTGTCCAGCGCCTTGCGCATTTGGGCAATGCTGGAAAAAGTGGGATGGGAGGTTGTATTGCTCATGGTTACTCGATAACTTTAGGGACCAGGAATAAGCCGTTTTCGGTGGCTGGGGCGTTGGCCAGCATGGCGTCACGCCCAGATTCGGAGCTGGTTTCGGTAACGACATCTTCACGCAGCCTGAGGGTTATGTCTTCATGCGCGGATAACGGATGGGCAAGTGGCTCGACACCGGTAGTATCTACGGATTGCAGCTTCTCGATAAGTCCCAGAATATTATTCAGTTCGTTCAGGGTCTGCTCTTTTTTTTCAGGAGTCAGTTCCAGTCGTGCCAGGCGCGAAATACGCGTTACATCTTCTAGGGAGAGTGACATATAATTCTTGC
>Ga0265293_10002331_pt1 | contig 38562 bp, 39 predicted proteins | sample Munlanlewell138R_FD_192505 | JGI IMG/M metagenome (GOLD analysis project Ga0265293, IMG submission 192505) | Leachate microbial communities from a municipal landfill in Southern Ontario, Canada - Leachate well 138R | ecosystem: Engineered > Solid waste > Landfill > Unclassified | place: Canada... | reverse complement strand
TGCGACGAAGATGCGCCCGCCACCAGCCCCTGTCCCTGATTGCCGTCATGATTGCTCCGCGTGAAAATATGACACGCATAGCATCGGACAATCACGTCGGACTGACAATCATGGGGGAGATGGAGCCCTTACCATCATCAAGGTGGACCTGAAATCGGACCTGCTCACCTATGACATCAATGAGTCCGCCCTGCAACAGGCGGAGCTGGTGGACGGCAAGCTGTTGCTGGTGACCAATGTCGAAGACTTGCCCGCCCGCGAGATTGTTGAACGCTACAAGAGCCTGGCCGACATCGAGCGCGGCTTCAGGGTGCTGAAATCCGAGATCGAAATCGCCCCCGTGTACCACCGTCTGCCGCAGCGCATCCGGGCCCACGCGATGATCTGCTTCATGGCCCTGATTCTCTATCGCCTGATGCGTCATCGCCTGAGCATGGCCAACACGGGGCTCTCGCCCGAGCGTGCGCTGGAGCAGCTGCGCCAGATCCACCGCCACCAGGTCGTCGTCAATAACCGACCCCTGTCCGGCGTATCCGCCATCACCAAGGAGCAATCAACCGTCCTGGACGCACTGAAGCTGAAAAAACCGACGCAAGACCAGCAGCTGACCCTGTTGTAGTGGCAATTTTTAAGGTGTGATCCTTATAGATCAATGCCTTATAACGTTTGGTGTCGAACTTCGGAGTCCTGCATCAGAATCGCAGCCCGCTCGATCTGGGCTTGCAGCGTATGGCCGCCGCAGGGGTTGCGGTGAAACGCCCATCCATGGGGAAGCTTACGGGAGCGCATACCGTAGCTCATATGCGGCGCGACCGGGGAACGAAGTTGATGGCTTGCGAACGTGGTTCGGCCAGCGAGGCCAGGAATTCAGCATCGAAGCTTACCGGCAGCTGAGGATTATCCAGAGCTACCCGGCCAACTTGCGCCCAGTATTCGATCTGCTCGGAGATACTGCGGTACTCAATCAATGCTTCGCTGCGCGCCTGTTCGTACAGTGTTTTGTCGATTCTTATGGATATTGCAGAGCTCATTGGAGTTTTATGTGTCGTTATTTAACCACATCAAATCACCACAAAAGCAGGCAGTCATTAGGGATACAGAACGAAATAGTAACAAATAGAGCAAAAACACCTAAATCCGAACGTTAGGACGGCCTAAAACCTGTTAATAGATTTTGCTCAAAAATCGGCCATTAAATATCTTCAATTTCTTGATTTAAATGATAATATGTGGGTTGCTCATTAGGAGAAATCCGCATGGAAAACCAGAAAACACATTTTTGCCCCGAATCCGAGGCGCGGATCAGGGACTTCGTCCTTCAGTCACGTTGGGTAAACGTTTCGCTGGTCCAGAGGAAGCTTCGCATGGGGTACGGCATTGCTTCGGCCGCACTCGCCAGGTTGGAGGAGGAGGGCATTATTGGCCCGGCCAATGCCGAGGGGCAACGCGAAGTGCTAAAAAGGCGCGTGGCGCGGCCCGATGCCCTCGAAGCGTGGGTGAATTCCTTTTCAGGATGCGACGGTGGCTCTCTGGAAGCGCAGACTTGGCTGTGCGGCATCGAGTGGGGCTCTGCGGGCAATTCAGAGCAAGATGCACAGGAAAGACAGACCTATTATGGAAAGATACTGCCGACGGAAATCAGTCGCGGGTCTGTCGCACTCAATCAGGACTATCGGTTCTTTACAGAAGAGAGCGCACAATACCCCTTCAATTGGGCACTCATAAAGCTTTACGCAGCAATTCATGGCTTGGATGCTTCAAAATATCTCGATATATCGGATGAGGTTCTCAAGCTGAATCTCTTCCCGATTGCTTTCCAGAAGGACGATCACGCCCTCTGGAGCGAATCGCTGCAAAGCGCCGTCGACTTCCCCACCAAGGAAAGTTTCAAGACTTATGTTTCCGGCTTTTCAAGGTTTGCCGCCCTGCGCGCAGCACATAAGCCCAGGCTGATCATCGGCGTAGGTGCGATGCACGCCCGCGACTTTCTGAAAGCCTTCTTCGGTGACGCACCGGTCCGGCTTCAAAAGAACGCCATCAGGCCTGCTTCCACGAACGGCGGACAGAGCAACAGATATCTCCGGTTCGCCCGGCATGATGAAACGCTTCTGGCGGTCATTCCCTTTGCCACTAGGCCCAACGGGCTGAATAGCGACTACCTGCTGCAGGAAACAGGTAAGATGATTCGGGACTTATTAGAGGAATGATCGATCAGCAGGAGCACGCTCATGCACATGCGCAACCCGCCTCATCCCGGCAGCATCGTGAAGGAGGATATTCTTCCTGAGTTCGGGCTGACGGTGACCGAGGCGGCCCGGCAACTCGGTATATCGAGGGTTCAGCTTTCACGCTTCATCAACGGCCGTTCCGCCGTAAGCCTGGACCTTGCCATTCGGCTGTCCAAGTGGGTTGCTGCACCTACGGCGATCATGTGGCTGCAGATGCAGGCCGATCACGATCTCTGGCAGGCCCGGCACTCAGGACGCAGCTTCGACGTCGAGGCAACTCACGTCGTGCAGGCCTGATCGGGTGCGTGCAAGACGCCCTCCGGCCATCCCTCCAACCACTCCCCCAGTGGCTGGGGCCTGGCCTTCAGGTAGCCCTGGATAGCGTTGCAATTGTGCTGGAACAGGAAGTCGGCCTGTTCCTGCGTCTCTATGCCTTCCGCCACGACGTACAGGCCCAGCTGGTGCGCAAGGCTCAGGATCATGCGCACGATGGCCCGGCTGTCTGTATCATCGGGCAAACCCTGGATCTGCGAGCGGTCTATTTTCAGCTCGTGTATCGGCAAGGCCTTCAGATAGGTGAGGTTGGTGTAGCCGGTACCGAAATCGTCCACGGAAAAACGGATGCCCGCTGCGGTCAGCCGGCTCATGCATCGCACGGCGGAGTTCAGGTCGTCCAGCCAGGCGGCCTCGGTGATTTCGAAGATCAGTCGCTCGCAAGGCATGGTGTGGCGCTCCAGGATCTCCATCACGGACGTCACGAAGTTTTCGGCCAGCAGGCATTGCGGGCTGATATTGAGCGACAGGCTGAAATTATCGGGTACAGCGGTTAGCGCGCTCCAGAGCAGGCAGGTCTGTTCCAGTGCCCAGTAGGTGTAGGGCAGCATCAGGTCCGTGGATTCCAGCACGGGAATGAAGCGCGCCGGGGCAATGGCGCCCAAGGCGGGATGCTGCCAGCGTGACAGCAGTTCGGCGCCGATGATTGCGCCACTGCGGTCGTATTTGGATTGTGCGTGCAACGCCAGCTGCTCCTGGCACACGGCCGCGCGCAGATCGCGTTCCAGCGCCAGTTCCTGCTCGATCTGATTCTGGAGGTCGGGGTTGAAGAACAGGAACTGGTTGCCGCCGTTTTCCTGTACTTTGGCGAGGGCCATACCCGCCTCCTGCAGAATCTGGTCGACTTCCGGGCCATGTGGCTGCAACATGGTGATGCCTATACTGATATGCACGGACAGCACATGGCTGGCCACCCGAAAGGGTTCGCCGGTAATGGCCGCATGCAAGGTGCGCGCCCGGCGATGGACATTTTGCGCGGCGGCTGCCGAATTGTCGCCCATCTGGGTGAGCAGAACGGTGAACTCGTCGCCATTGGTGCGCGAGATGAGATCATGGGCGCGTGTCTGCTCCGTCAGGCGCTCGCCGATAGCCCGCAGTATGGCATCGCCGGTGCTCAGGCCATAGGCCTGATTGATCTTGCGGAAAGCATCGACATCAAGCATCAGGATGGCACCGAACTGATGGGTGCTGCGCGTGTACACAATCTCCTGCTGGATGCGTTTCAGCAATACTGCGCGCTGAGGCAGTCCGGTGAGCAGATCGCACAAGGCTGCCTGGTGGATTCCGGCGTACTGGCTGGCTTGTGCACTAATGCGTTCCAGCGCTGTTTCCAGGGCCAGCTTCTGGCAGTTCAGCTCCTCCCGCAGTCGCCTGCACTTGCGCTGGAATCCGATCAGGGCCGCCAGCGCGCCAAAACAGACTGCGAACAGCAGCAGTTGAATGTACCAGTGAAATTCCCAGAGTGCTGACATTACAGCGCGTCAATCCCCCTCAGGTTTAGACCACTCTGAGCGCGGGTCTGATTCATGATGGGACCGTGCTCCGGCGATATAATTTTGCCTGTACTCCACAGACTTTTGCTGCCGGGAAGTATCGTTGATACCCTTGTACCTGGCAATGCTCAGAGACGACTGCAACTTGTGAATTTATGTCATGGCTGACAAGGTAGTGCCGCTATACGCGCTTTACAGAACGGAATATCGAAGCGCCCAGCCCCGTTATCTCTATCTGGAATCAATGGGTGAGTTTATCGGAATGTACGGGGCGCAAGTGAATGCGCATCGGCATATCGATCTCCATCATTTCATCTGGCTGGAAAAGGGCGACATGATGGTGGTGCTGGATGGCGAGCGTTATGAATTCAAGGGGCCCGCGCTGGTGATTGTGCCCCCGCCCGTGATCCATGCCTTCATGCTTTCGCGCCAGGCCAGCGGTTACTGCCTGACGCTGGCCAGCAGTTTCGTAAGCGATCTTGCGGCACAGATGGGCAAGTCGGTCCGTGCCCGGCTTGATCGCCCTGCGGTCGTCACAGGCGATGGCGTCAGCGCCGATGCCGCCGGCGTGGCTGCGCTGTTCCGGGCACTGGAAGGTACTTTCGATCGGCGGGACGGTTACACCGCTATCGACATGTTCGCCTATGGCATGGCGCTCATGGTGCAAATGGTGCGTGTGCTCGAAGTGCAACCCGGGACGGCAACGCGGCGCTGCGGCAACAGCCTCTATCATGAGTTCCGCGCGCTGGTCGAGCATCATTTCTACCTGCGCTGGCAGCTCGCGGATTTCGCGTCGGCGCTTGGCGTGAGCGAAAGAACCCTGCAAAGGGCCTGCAAGTCGGCGACCGGTCACACGCCTAATGACATCGTCCAGCAGCGCATGGCGTTGCAGGCCAAGCGAGAATTGCTCTACACCGAAAAAACCATCGCCGAAATCGCCGAAACCCTTGGGTTCAGCGAAGTCTCGGCATTCAGCCATTTCTTTTCCCGGTCGGTGGGCATGGCCCCGCGCGACTTCCGGCGGGCACGGGCCGAACCCAGCTAAACATCAGGGCAGACGCTGGGCCTGTTGCCGGTGGCCGGCATGGGTATTTGCAGTATATGTGCCGGAATCGATTACAATTTTGCACCATTTTCGACTGCCTGTCCTGACCGATATCCGCCATGAGCCGCGTTTTCGTCCATGGGCTTGTGCTGCTTCTGGCCAGTCTGCTTCCGGCCATATGGGCACATGCCTGCGAGGGTGAGCGTTATCTGAACCTGCGTGCTTCGGTCCTGCTTGATGAGCAGGACCGTGAGTTCGTGCGCAATCTGCCCGTGTTGCGTGTGCAGGCGGTGGATATTCCCCCGCTGGCGCGCTATGACGCCCGCAGCAAGGTCTGGCGCGGCGTTGGCGTGGATGTCTGGTGCTATCTGGCCACCCGACTCGGTCTGCGCTATGAGTTCGACACCAGCCAGGGCGAGCTGCCCACAAGCCGCCTGTACAAGGTACAGATGGGCGAATCCGATGTCTTTCTGGCGCTGAGCGAAAATGCGGAACGGCGCGAGCACGGTGTGTTCAGCCTGCCGTATTACCACGGCTACTATGCCGTCATCGGCCGTCGCGGTCATCCGCTGCTCATTCACGACATGCGTGACCTGGCGAACTATCGCATCGGCATTCTCAAGGGTAGCGTGATGGAAAGCGTGGTGCGTCGCGAAGTGCCCGAAGCGCACCTCATCACACTGGACCAGGCGGACACCGGTGCCGTGCTCGACAAGCTGCGCGACGGTAGTTTCGATGCCGTCATCTATAACAAGAACGCCTTCCTGGAGCGGCGCTACCTGCAGGAATATTTCGATCTGGAGCTTGTCCATGTGCTGCACCGCTTTCCACGCCAGTACGGTTTCTATTTCACGCGGACACCGGAAAACGAGGCGCTGGCGGTACTGTTCAACCGGTATCTGGCCGTACTCGATGTCAGCCGCGCCCTGATGGCGCACGAGGTCGGCGAGGAGCAGCTGATTGACCGCTATCTGAGTCAGCGCAACCGCCAGCTGATGCTGCAGACGGTGGGCGGTTTCATCATCATCCTGATTCTGGTGCTGGTGATTGCGCTGTGGCGTTACCGTCATCTCAGCCGGGAGCTGGCGCGCAGCAATGCACAAATTCTGGAGCAGCAGGAGGCGCTGCAGCAGGCCTATGCCGACATGGAGCGCCAGAGCCAGACCGACAGCCTGACACTGCTGGCCAACCGGCGCTATTTCGAACAGATGCTGTCGCGCGAGCATGCTCGCCAGCTGCGCAGTGATGCACCGCTGAGTGTACTCATGGTGGATGTGGACCACTTCAAGTGCGTGAACGATCACTACGGCCATGCCACGGGCGATGATTATCTGCGCGTGCTTGCGGGCATGCTCCAGGATGCCTTGCTGCGTTCTACCGATCTGGTCGCCCGTTACGGGGGCGAGGAGTTCATCTGCCTGCTGCCTGAAACCTCGCATGAGGACGCTTGCAGGGTGGCCGAGCGCATCCGTCAGGCGGTTTTCGACAGCCAGATGCCCAATCCTCTGGCCGAAGGTTCCCGTCTGACGGTGAGCGTTGGGGTAGCTACGTCCGTGAATGCCTCGGTCGGGGCGCGCGAGCTCGTGGTGCAGGCCGACAGGCAGCTCTATGCGGCCAAACGTGCCGGGCGCAATCAGGTCTGCGGCGTTGTGCTGGGCGCCTGAGCGGGGGTAGCCGATACATCGTCGCCATTGCCGGGTCGCTTGCGCCGGCGCCGGCGATGGGTCTCGTGGCCGATAACGATATCCATGAGCTCATCGGTAATGGCGTCCTGGCGCAGACCGGCGAGCTGACGCTCCAGCACGGCCAGGCGCTCGTCCACGGATTGTTCCGCCTGCTGCATGCGCGCCAGCCGGGCGGCATTCTCTGTGACCAGGGCTTCGGCGCCGGCCTGGAAAGCGCGTGCAAACAGGTAGTGGCGGATAAGGGCGGGCAGCAGTTCTGCAGGTGGCCGGCGCAGCAGGGGCAGGGCGCGCGAAGGCCAGCGCCGGGCCGGTGCCAGCAGTTTGGGATCCAGCGGCAGCAGCGCCGACAGTACGGGTGCCTGGCCGCCATGGGCCGTGCGTCGCATGAAAGCCAGGTCCACGCGCAGGCCCTGCAGCAGGTGTTCGCGTCCCAGCTGCTCCATCCAGGTGACCACATCACCCGCGACCCTGCCCAGGCCTTCGGTGGAGGCCGCCGGCAGTACCTGGGCATCGATACGCAGCCCGTACTCCTGCAGGGCCGCCTGCAGGCGTGCGCCCACGCAGATCAGCGCGGTGAGCCCCCGGGCGCTTTGATCGCCTGCGCGGACGGCGCGGGCAATCAGGCCGTTGTAGTTGCCGCAGAAACCATGATCCGAGCCGAAAGCCACCACCATGCGCCCGCCGGCGGCGCCCGGCGCCGGAGGCAACAGCGCATTTTCCCGTGTGTTTTCACGCGCGCACCAGGCAAAGGCGGCAAAGCCCTGTTCTATGGTTTTCTGATAAGCGGCAATAGTGTGGGCCGCCTGTTCGTAGGCCGGGGCGTTCACCGCGGCCAGGGCCTTCATGGTACGCACAATGCCGCGTATGCTGCCCAGGGTCTGCTCCTGGGCGGCCAGCTGATCCACGGTCTGCGTCATGGCGTGTCGCCCAGCGCCGCGCGCCCGACGTCAAGCAGGTTTTCGCGCTCGGTTGCGCCCAGAGGCAGGTTTTGCGCAATATGGTCGGCCAGCTCGCCCAGATGACGTCGTGCCGCCTGGCGCAGTGCGGCCTGGGCCCGGGGAAAGTCGCTTTCAGAAACCTCGTCCAGCAGGCCTTCCGTGGCCGCTACCAGCACCGTCAGCTGCTCAAGGGCCGGCATGGGGTCGCGCTCGGCCTGACGCAGGGCCAGACGTACGGCGCCGCCACGTGTCAGTCGCTGGCGTACCGCGGCGTCCAGACGGGTGCCGAAGCGGGCAAATTCTTCCAGTTCCTCGAATTGCGCCAGGGTGACGCGCAGGTTGGCGGAAATGGACTGAATGCTGCGGTTCTGCGCCTTGCCGCCCACGCGCGAGACCGACAGGCCCAGATCGACGGCGGGAAACTGGTTGCGGCGCACCTGGCGCGGCGACAGGTAGACCTGGCCGTCGGTGATGGAAATGAGATTGGTGGGAATGTAGGCCGACAGGTTTTCCGCTTCGGTCTCGACAATGGGGAGTACCGTGATGGAGCCCGACTGGCGCTCGGCACCGAACTGCCCCGCACGCTCGAGCAGGCGGGCATGGACGTAGAAGATGTCGCCGGGGAAGGCTTCGCGCCCGGGCGGGCGGCGCAGCAGCAGCGACAACTCGCGGTAGGCGCGCGCGTGATGGGTGATGTCGTCCAGCACTACCAGCACGTCCTCGCCCCGGGCGGCAAAGTGCTCGGCCATGCTCATGGCGCTGTAGGGGGCCAGATAGCCCAGGCCGGCGGCTTCTTCGTCGCCGGCGTTGATGATGATGCTGCGTGCAAGCAGCCCGCCGTGCTCCAGCGCCTGGATGACGCGGGCCACGGCATCGCCGCGCTGTCCCACGGCGCAATAGATGCAGAGGAGTCCCGAGTCGTGCTGGTTGAGCATGATATCGGTGGCGAGCGAGGTCTTGCCGGTCTGCCGGTCGCCGATGATGAGCTGGCGCTGGCCCAGGCCAATGGGGATGGCGGCGTCCACGGCCTTGATGCCGGTGGCCAGCGGGCGGCTCACGGGCGTGCGCTCCAGGATGCCGGGTGCGGGGGCTTCCACGGGCCGGCGCTGCAGGCTGTCTATGGCCGGCCCGCCGTCTATGGCCCGGCCCAGCGCATTCACCACGCGGCCCAGAAGGGCGGTGCCCACGGGCACGTTCACTATCCTGCCGGTGCGGTAGACGGTTTCGCCCGGACGCAGCGCCTCGGTGGCGCCCAGCAGCATGACGCCCAGCTCGCCGGGCACCAGATCCATGACCTGGCCCTGGATGCCGCTCTCGAATTCCAGCAACTCATCGGCCAGTGCCCTGGCCAGCCCGGACACGCGGGCCACGCCGTCGGCCACTTCCGTGACCCGGCCCAGCTCCACAAGCTCGGGTGTGGGCCCGGGGGTGTCCAATAGTTGAACACGCCATCGCTCGAAGGCATTGTCCACCGTGCTGTCCGGCATGTTCTCCGGGGCCTTGTCCATCATGGCGCAAGCGCCTCCAGATAGCGATCCAGCGTCCATTCAACGCGCGCGCCGCCGTACTCCAGCACCACGCCCGGAGACTGGCGCTCGTCCACGCGGAAGTCCAGCGCCACGCCGGGCAGCAGGGCTGCCAGCTCCGTGCGCAGCTGTTCCTGCAGGGCCGGGTCCAGCGCCGAGCGGGTGGCCAGTTGCGCCGTGCCGTGATCGCCGCCGGCGGCTTTCAGCTCGCTCGCCATGGGCTGCAGGCGGCCCGCCAGGCGGCGCACGATGGCGGCTTCCAGCGTCTCGTCGGCCAGTTCATGCAAGGCCTTGCGCGCCAGCGCCACCAGCGTGGTTGTGGCCTCCTCATGCAGGCGGCGACGGAACTTGTCGCGCTCCTCATCCAGCTGGTGTTTCCACTCGGCCTGCTCCTGGGCCATCTGGCTGCGTGCCTGGGCGAGCAGGGCCTCGCGTTCCTCGCGCGTTTCCAGCAGGGCCTGCTCCACCCGCGCGGTCTGCTGCGCCAGCCCCTGTTCGCGTGTGGCCTCATAGCGGGCCTGCGCTTCACGGGCTTCGGCGCGTGCTTCGTCGGCGGCGGCCATGCGGCGCGCAATCTCGGCCTCGCGGGCGGCAATGCCGTTCAGTATGGGCCGGTACAGGAAGCGGCGCAGCAGCCACACCAGCAGCCAGAAATTGACCAGCTGGACGGCAACTGTGAACCAATCGATGGACATGGCGGCCTATCCGGTGATGAGCGGGCGAACGGCATCCCAGAACGGGTTGGCGAAGATCAGGATCAGGGCCACCACGAAGCAGTAGATGCCGGAGGATTCCACCATGGCCAGGCTCACGAACAGCGTGCGCGACAGCGCAGGCGCGGCGTCGGGCTGCTGGGCAATGGCGGACATGGCGGCTGCGGCGGCCCGGCCTTCGCCCAGGGCGGCGCCGAAAGAGCCTATGGCCACCGTCAGACCGGCGGTGATGATGGATACCAGGGCGACAAGACTGAGGTCATTCACGACGGATTCTCCGGGTCGATAGAGGGCTTGGAGGGCTCGGCCATCGCGGCGGAGATGTAGACCGTGGCCAGTACCGCGAAGATATAGGCCTGGATCATGCCGACCAGCAGGCCGAACGCCTCCATGATGACGGGAAAGAACAGGGGCGCAATGCCCAGCAGTATGGCGGCGATGACGGCGCCGCTCATGATGTTGCCGTACAGGCGTATGGACAGCGATATGCCCTTGGACATCTCGCCCAGCAGGTTGAAGGGCAGCAGCAGTACCGTGGGCTGGACGAAGCCGGCCAGATACTGGCGCAGGCCGCCGTGGGCGATGCCGAACAGCGGCACGGCCAGCATCACGGAAATCGTGAGCGCCACGGTGGTGGACAGCGAGCCGGTGGGCGCGCGCATGCCGGGCACCAGCGCCAGCAGGTTGGAGGCGGCGATGAAGAGGAACAGCGTGCCGGAAAACGCCATCACGGAGTGCACGCCGCGCTGGGTGATGGCGCGTATCTGGTCTTCTATCATCAGCACCAGCACTTCCAGGCTGTTGCGCCAGCGTCCCGGCGGCAGATCGGGCTGCAGGCGGCGCGTGACCAGCCAGGAAACGCCCACGAGTATGGCCATGATGAGCCAGGTGCCCAGTATGGTGGCATTCAGGCGCAGCGGGCCCCATTCAATCAGGATGATGGTGTCGGGCGTCAGTTGCATGGCTATTCCCCGTCGGCGGCGTCGCGACGCGCACGGGCGAAGATGACGGCGCGCATCAGGAAGAAGGCGAACAGCCAGGCGGACAGCACCAGCAGCGGGTTCCAGTAGCGCATGAGCAAGAGCGCCAGGCCGATGAACAGGCCGCTGCGCACGAGAAAGCTTGCCAGCAGCCAGGCGGCGGGCATGCGGCTGGCGAGTGCGCGGCGCGCCGTCCAGGCCAGGCCGGCAAAGTACAGGAAGCTGGCCACCAGCCCCAGGCTGAAACTGATCGCGCCCGCCACCAGGGTTTCGTTTTCAAACATCGTTGTTTTCCTCTTCCGGGGTTTCTTCCATTTTCAGGGCTCTGCCTTGCTTGAACACCCATTCTGCGGCCACGATCACGCCGATGGCCAGGCCGCCCAGCATCAGGGCAATGGTCCAGGAAAAGTCCCTGGGGCTCACCTTGTCCAGCCAGATGCCCAACAGGGCGCCGCCCACCGTGGGCAGCGCCACCGACCAGCCGATGACACCCAGGGCACCCAGGCCTTGCAGGGGGCTGAAGCCGGTGCGGCGACGCGCCTTGTCCAGGCGGCGCGCCTGCCTGCGGATGCGGTCTTCGGCCTGTGGCGGGCGTGTCATGGCGGCGGCGAGCGCAGGGCGCCGAACTGGCGCACTATGCCCACTTCAAGGCGTGACAGCGCACTGCGCGCGGCACGTTCGGTCTCGTCCAGGTCACTGAATTGCCGGGCCACAGTGTCGCCCAGCGTAGCGAGGGACTCACCCCTGACGGCGCGACGCACGGCAATGCGTACTTCAAAACCCTGCTTGACGAGCAGGCCGTAGTCTATGCCGAAGAAGTGCTCCTTGCCGCGCTTGTCTTCCACCACCAGCACCGAGGCCTGCAGCGCCGCCACAAAGTCCGCGTGTTGGGGCAGCAGCGTGAACGCGCCGCCGTCCTCGGCCACGGCCGCCACCCGGCAGGCCCGGCCTTCGTGCAGGCACTGGTCGGGCACGAACAGGCGTACGGTCATCAAGTTGGTTTCCGTGTTCATGCCGCAAGCTCCAGTCCGGGCAGGGCGCCAATCATGTAGTAGTCCATTTCCTCGTCGTCGAAGTCGCGCCGCTCCAGGATGGATTCGCAGCTGGCCAGGGTCTGGGCGATGCTGACGCGTTGCCCGGCCATGCCGCTGAACATTTCGGCCACATGAAAGGGCTGGGTCAGGAAGCGCTCCAGCCGGCGCGCGCGGGCGACCACGGCGCGGTCGTGTGCCGACAGCTCTTCCAGCCCCAGCATGGCAATGATGTCGCGCAGTTCCTCGTACTCGGCCAGGGTGCGGCGCACGGCGCGGGCGATGTCGTAGTGGCGCTGGCCCACGACGCCGGGCGTGAGCATGACCGATGATGAGGCCAGCGGGTCCACTGCGGGGTACAGGCCTTCGCTGGCGCGCTTGCGCGAGAGCACCACGGACGCCGACAGGTGCGAGAAGATGTGCACCGCCGCCGGATCGGTGAAGTCGTCCGCCGGGACATAGACGGCCTGTACCGAGGTGATGGCGCCGTGGCGGGTGGAGGTGATGCGTTCCTGCAGGGCGGCCAGCTCGGTGGCCAGGGTGGGCTGGTAGCCCACGCGCGAAGGCATGCGCCCCAGCAGGCCCGAGACTTCGGCTCCGGCCTGCACGAAGCGGAACAGGTTGTCCATCAGCAGCAGGACGTCCTGCTCAAGCTCGTCGCGGAAGTATTCCGCCATGGTGAGGGCGGCGTTGCCCACACGGAAGCGTACGCCGGGCGCGGCATTCATCTGCCCGAACAGCATGACGGTCTTGTCGCGCACACCGGCTTCGCCCATTTCGCGGTACAGCTCCTCGGCCTCGCGGCTGCGCTCGCCGATGCCGCAGAACAGGCTCACGCCGTCATAGTGGCGCACGGTGTTGTTGATGAGCTCGTTGATGAGCACGGTCTTGCCCACGCCCGCGCCGCCGAACAGACCGGCCTTGCCGCCGCGCTCCAGCGGTGCCAGCAGGTCTATGGCCTTGATGCCGGTTTCCAGCACCGCACCGTGGATGACGCGCTCGGACAGCGGCGGCGGGGGGCGGTGTATGGGGCGCGTCTGTGTGGCGGCGGGGGCGGGTCCGCCGTCCATAGGCTGGCCGAAGACATCCAGCATGCGCCCCAGCACGGCCTCGCCCACGGGCACCTGTATGGGCGCTCCGGTGGCCTGCACCGCGCGCCCCAGACCCAGGCCGCGCACCGGCGCCAGGGCAATGCAGCGCACCACGCCGTCATCGAGCAGGGCGTTGACTTCCAGCGGCAGCGTGCCGGCCATGAGCAAGTCGTGGATGCGTGGCATCGCGTGCGTGAAACGCACGTCCACCACGTCGCCGTGAATGCCGACGACTTTGCCGCTGTTTTTAGCGTTTTCGGGCTCATCGTTCATGCGGGAATACCTCTATGCATAACCTGACTGCTATCAAGGTTTCAGTATACTTTGGCGTCCGCCCTGTCCTGTTGTACTGCTGTTGTCCCCTCTATAATGCTGTTTTGCTGTCAGTAGTCAAAGGTGGGGCAGATGGATACAGTTGTGATTGGCACCGGCATGGTGGGCCTGGCGTCGGCGCTGGCGCTGCAGGCACGGGGACAGAAGGTGATGCTGATCGGCCCCGACGGTGCGCGCGACAGTGCGTCCTTCGGTAACGCCGGCGTCATCAGCCCGGGCTCCATCCTGCCCATGGCCGGTCCCGGCCTGTGGCCCAAGCTGCCGCGCTATCTGACCAATCGCGATCCCGCACTGCGCGTGCGCTACTGCGATGCCTTCTTCCTGCTGCCCTGGGGCATGCGCTTCCTGCGTGCCAGCAACGCTGCGGCGCGCGAGCGCACGGTGGCACAGCTGGCCACCCTGGTGTCGCAGGCCGTGCCGGGGCATCAGGCGCTGGCCGAGGACCTGGGCGCCACGTCCTGGCTGCGCCCCAACGGCTGGCTGCGGGCCTTTCGTTCGGTGGAGAGTTTTCAGGCGGCAGGCGCCGAGCGCAGCCTGCTGACGCGCCACGGCGTGGCCTTTGACGAGCTCGATGCGGATCAGATTCGCGAGCTGGAGCCGGCGCTGGCGCGCAAGTTCGAGCGCGGGTTGTTCCTGACCGGCGCCATGTCCATCGATCAGCCCGGCCGCCTGCTCGAGCGTGCGCTGGCGGTCTTCATCGAGCGCGGCGGCGTGTGGCGTGAAACGCCCGCCCAGGCGCTGCAGCAGACGGCCGAAGGCGTGCGTGTGATGACGGCCGGCGGCGCGGTGGAAGAGGCGCGCCACGCGGTGCTGGCAGCGGGCGCATGGTCGGCGCGGCTGGCGCGTGGGCTGGGCTATCGCATTCCCATGGTGGGCGAGCGCGGCTACCACCTGCATCTGACGCTGCCCGAAGGCAAGGCGCTGAACCGGCCGGTGAACGACGTGGGCGGTGCCTACGTGATGGCGCCCGAGCCCGGTGGCGTGCGTGTGCTCAGCGGTGTGGAGCTGGCGCGCCCGCAAAGCCCGCCCAACCCCGCCCAGATCCGTCTTGTGCTGGACGCTGCGGGGCAGACCCTGGGTGTGGCCGACGACGTGGTCGCCGCCGACGCGCAGCAGACACCCTGGATGGGCAGCCGCCCGTCCACCCCCGACGGCCTGCCCATCATTGGCGCCGCGCCCCGCCACGAGCGCATCATCTTTGCCTTTGGCCACGGCCATGTGGGCCTGTCCACCGGCCCGGCCACCGGGCAGCTGGTGGCCGATCTGGTCACGGGGCGCACGCCGTCCCTGTCCCTGGCGCCGTTCGCACCCAGCCGGTTCATGGCATGACGCGGGTGTCGCGGGTATCGCCGGTGTCGCCGATGTCGCCGGCGTTGTAGACGCGGCCGAAGCGATTGGCCAGGAAGGCCTGCAGGCTGATGCTTTCCTGGCGGATGAAGCCCCTGGCGGGCAAACGGCCTTCACGGAACAGATCGACAGCGGTACAAACACCCGCCGTGGTGGCCAGCTGGATGGCGCTCACGGTATTTTCCTGCGTCTGTTCCGGCGCTGGTTTCTGTACCTGTTCCCGAGCGTGTTCATTTATTGAACAGCTCAACAGGGTACGCGTGAATACATCCTGTATATGATGGCCCTGCTTCCAGCCATCCACGGCCACGAAGACAACGACCTTGTCCTGCAGGCTGCGGGGCAGGGCGTCCTGCAGCAGGGTACGCAGGGTCTCGGGCTTGTCCCGCAGGCCCAGATCCTGGATCAGGAAGCGCATCAGCGTCAGGTGGCCGGGATAGCGCAGCGTCTTGTAATCCAGGCTGCCTACCTTGCCGGCCAGGGTGTCGCACAGCGTGCCCAGCCCGCCCGAGGTGTTGAAGGCCTCGTAATCCACGCCGTCTACCTGCAGATGCTCCAGCCCCTCCATGGGCGCCAGCTGTGTGAGCTCGCCGTCGCGCAGCGCGTCGCAGGGGTGCAGGTATTCGTTGATGAGGCCGTCCACGCTCCACGTAAGGTTGTATTTCAGGGCATTGTTCGGATACTGGGGCAGCGCGCCCACGCGCATCTTTACCTGGTTGACCCGGTCGAAACCGCGCACCAGGCTGTGGGCGACGATGCCGACGAAGCCGGGCGCCAGGCCGCATTGAGGCATGAAGGCGGTATTCGCATCCTTGGCCAGGGCCGCAATGGTCTGCGTGGCATTCACATCTTCCGTCAGGTCGAAGTAGTGCACGCCACAGGCGTGGGCGGCGCGTGCCACGGGGATGCTGGCGAAGAACGGCAGGGCATTGACCACGGCATCGCGCCCGCGCAGGGCGGCTTCCAGCGCCGGGCCGTTGTTGATGTCCAGGCGGAGGGTGTCCAAATTCTGGACACGCAGCGGTGCAAGGGCCTCATCGCTCTGGTCGGCGATGCTGACGTGGTAATCACCGGTGGCGGACAACCAGCGCGCGATCTGCCGGCCAATGTGGCCGGCGCCAAGTACAAGCAAATTCATCGTGTTGTGTCCTGAAGTGAGAAAAGTTGGAAATCTACGGGTAAACACTGGTCTCAGTATAGAAATTGCCACCTACAATCAAAAGACGATAATCATGTTGATTCGTCAGTGATTTAATACATTTTGTATCGTAATTTGGACGATATGACTAAGAGATCATGCTCGCCTCCTTTCTTCCGGATGAAATTGATCGCCGCCTGATCGCATTGCTGCAGCTCAATGCACGTGAGCCCGTTGCCGCACTTGCGCGAGAACTGGGCGTTGCCCGCACCACTGTGCTTGCACGCATGGCGCGTCTGGAAAAGGCGGGTGTCATCACCGGTTATTCCGCCATGCTGGGCCAGGATGCCCTGCCGCAGGCCGTGCAGGCGGTGGTGGGTCTGGTGGTGCGCCCGCATGCGGGGGAAGCAGTGATCAGGGCCTTGCGGCGCATGCCGGAAGTCTTTGCCCTGTGGTCAGTGAGCGGCGAGCATGATTATCTGGCCTGGCTGCGTACGGCCGGTACGGCCCAGCTCGATGGACTGCTTGATCAGATCGGCGCCCTGGAAGGCGTGGAACGCACTAATTCCACCATTGTGCTGAGCCAGAAGATTGGGCGGGGAGCGCTGGTGCAGGGCGCGTGACGGAATTGTGGAGGAATGGATGACACAGGCAGGAAAAGTGGTGCTGATTACAGGGGCCGGTTCCGGCATCGGTGCGGCAGTGGCACGTGCGCTGGCGCAGCCCGGTGCGGCCCTGTGCCTGCATGCCCGGGGTGCTGATGACGCCAGCCGCCGGGCCATGGCGGCAGTGCTTGCCGATGCGCGTGCTGCGGGGGCGCTGGCATACGAGGTCTATGCCGATCTGTCGCTGCCCGGGGCGGGTGCCGAGGTGGTGCAGACCTGTGTTGCGCATTTTGGCCGTATCGACCAGCTGGTGAGCAATGCCGGACATGCGAGCAAAAAAGGGCTCGCCGACGCCGGTTCACAGGAATTGCTTGCGGCCGTGCAGTCCATGGCCGGAGCCCTGCTCGAGTTGGCCGCGGCTGCGCGGCCCCACCTGTGTGAGTCGCCGTGCGCCGCCATCGTGCTCACCAGTTCCTTTGTGGCGCATCGCTTTCGTCCCGGTGAGCTTTATCCGCTCACGGCGGCGGCCAAGGCGGCGGCCGAAGCGCTCGCCATGAGTCTGGCCGCCGAGCTGGCCGAGTACGGCGTTACCGTCAATTGCGTGGTGCCGGGCTACACGCTCAAGGATCCCGGGCGCTATCCGGCATCCGACTGGCAGCACCGTCTGCCCAAACCGCCCCTGGGCCGTTTTGCCGAACCCGCCGACGTTGCCGGGGCGGTGCAATATCTGCTGGGCGAATCCGCGCGCCACGTGACGGGCCAGCGGCTGGGGGTTGACGGCGGTCTGCGTCTTGGTTGAAAAGGTGGGGCTGACATGTATCAATGGGATTTCAGTCTGGTCTGGCAATACCGGCAGATCTTGCTGGTGGGCCTTCAGTACACCCTCGTCTTCACGGTGCTCAGCGTCGTGGCCGGTCTGGCGCTGGGGCTGTTCATTGCGCTGGCGCGTATCGGCACGCCGCGTGCCGTCAACATACCGCTGCAGGGTGCCGTGGAGCTGTTCCGCTGCACGCCTTTTCTGGTCATCCTGATCTGGTTCTATTACGCCCTGCCGGTACTCATCGACATCAACCTGTCGGCGATGATGGCGGCCTTCCTGGCCCTTACTTTCTACGGCGCATCCTTCTACTCGGAAATCGTGCGTGCCGGCATTGTGTCCATCGAGAGCGGTCAGGTCGAGGCAGCCCGTGCGCTTGGCATGCGTCGCTGGCAGGTGATGCGTCGCGTGGTGCTTCCCCAGGCCTTCAAGCGCATGATTCCGCCGCTGATGAACCAGTCCATACTGCAGCTGAAGAACACTTCGCTGGTTTCGGTGCTGGCGGTCCCCGATCTTGTCTATCAGGGTCAGCTGATTGCCCATGAGACCTATCGTCCACTCGAGGTGTATACGACGGTGGCCCTGTCGTATTTCATCGTCCTGTTTCCGGCGACGCTGCTGGTGCAGCGCATCGAGCGGCGGCTGGCGCTGAGTGACTGAGGAAGATGCCATGATAAAAGTACACAGTTTGCGCAAGCAGTATGGCAACAATATCGTGCTGCGCGATATTTCACTCAGCGTTGCCAGGGGCGAGGTCCTGGCGTTGATCGGACCGTCCGGTTCAGGTAAATCCACGCTGCTGCGCTGCCTCAACCTGCTGGTTCAGCCTGATGGCGGCCAGGTACGGGTGGGCGAGACACGTTTCGACTTCAACGCCGGGCAACGCCTGCCGCGTGATGCCGAGCAGGCGCGTTTTCGCACGACAACGGGCATGGTATTCCAGCATTTCAATCTTTTTCCGCATATGAATGTGCTGCAGAACGTGATGGAAGGCCCGGTCACAGTGCTGCGCCAGTCGCGCAGTCAGGCGGCTGAAACCGCTCGTGCCCTGGTCGAGAAAGTGGGTCTGTCGCACAAGCTGGACGCCTTTCCCAATCGTCTTTCAGGAGGCGAGAAGCAGCGCGTGGCCATTGCGCGTGCCCTGGCCATGAAGCCCAGCGTGATGCTGTTCGACGAGGTCACGTCGGCGCTTGATCCCGAGCTGGTGGGCGAGGTGCTCAACGTCATGCGCGATCTGGCCCATGAAGGCATGACCATGGTCATCGTGACGCACGAGATCGGTTTCGCACGCGAGATGGCGGATCGCGTGCTGTTCATGAAAGGCGGTGTCGTGGTCGAGGAGGGTCCGGCGCACGCCCTGATCGATCATCCGCAGGAAGCGGCCACCCAGGCCTTTCTGAGTCATTTCCATCTTCGCCATCATGCGATGTCGGAGGATAGCCATGTCTGAACCTGACGCCTGTCTGTCTGCGACGCACACCCTGCCGCCGGGAGCAAGCCCGCAGGAGCAGGCCGAGTTCCAGCGTGGCCTGAAGCTGATTGCGGCATTGCTGGCGGCACAGGTCCATGCGGTTCATGGCCCCATGCAATATGGGCCATCCCGGGAGGTACGCTGATGTTGCCCTCCATCACCCGCTTGCAGACGGCGTATCGCCAGGGCGAGTTCACTATAGAGGACGAAGTGGCGCGCCAGCTGGCCCGTATCGAAGCCAGCCAGAAGATACTTTCCGCCTATGTCAGCTGGGATACGGAAGCGGCGCTCGCGCAGGCACGCCGCCAGGATGAACGGCTGCGCGAAGGGACGGGTACGCTTGCTCCACTGCACGGCATCACTGTGTCGGTGAAGGACATCATTGATGTGGCCGGAATGCGCACCAGCGGCTGCTCGCATTCGCGGCGCGATGCGGCGCCGGCGGTCACGGATGCGCTTGTCGTGCAGCGTCTGCGCGCTGCGGGCGCCATCATTCTGGGCAAGGCCAATTGTCATGAATTTGCCTTTGGCGGGCCTTCCTTTGACCTGCCGGTGCCGCCGGCGACCAATCCCTGGAAGGCGGGGTATTTTCCTGGAGGCTCGTCTAGCGGCTCGGGCACGTCGGTGGCGGGCGATCTGTGTCACGCGTCGCTGGGAACGGATACCGCGGGGTCGATTCGCCTGCCCAGCACCCACTGCGGTCTGACAGGCCTGAAACCCACCTACGGTGCGCTCGGTCTGGAAGGTGTATGCGCGCTCAGCCTGACTCTGGATCATGCAGGTCCAATCGCGCGCAGCGTGACGGATTGTGAACGCATCCATCAGGTGTTGTGCCCGGGCTACCGACCCCGGACTGGTGATGCGGCGCACCCCTGGCGTGTGGCCGTGCCACTGGATGACTGGGGGCTGCAGAATCTGCTGCGCCCCGAGGTGGCACAGATGTTTGCCGGTGTTCAGGAGCGGCTTGCCCGCGCCGGCATTGTGGTGTGTCCGGTGTCACTGCCGGATTTGCAGGCCCTGCACGTGGCCAGTGCCATCATCATGATGGCCGAGGTGGCCTATGTCTTTGGTCCGCAGGTGCGCGCGCACTTCGAGGATTACGGCCGCATATTCCGCAATCGCATTCTGGTCGGCGAGCGCATTGAAGCGTCGAGCTACCTTCAGGCCTGCCAGGATCGCCTGCACCTGACGGCGGAGATGGCGGCTGCGCTCAATGGCATGGATGCCCTGCTCCTGCCGGGTGCCGCCGCCGTAGCCGGACCGCTTGCCGAGGTGGATACTTTCTATTTTCTGCAGGAAGCGAATCTGAATGCCATCGCCAACCTGACGGGCCAGCCCGCCCTGGCCTTGCCTTCGGCACTGAGCGCCGGTGACGTGCCCATGGGCATCCAGTTGCTGGGACGCCATCATGAGGAGGCCGCCTTGTTTTCGCTGGGGCGCGCGGTAGAGCGCGTTCTGGTATTCGAAGGACAGCCCGAGCTGTTTTCTTCACCTCACCCTTGTTCCTGATTCAGGAGGAGCGAACAATGACCAAACATCAAAAATCATCCGGGACAATCTCACGCCGTGACCTGGGCAAGATGGCAGCGGTTTCGGCCCTGGGGTTGACACTGCCGGTGGCGTCGGCCCGTGCCGCCTCGGATCGCGACCGGCCCGAGTCCACACTGGAGCGTGTGCGACGCACGAAGAAGATGCGCATCGCAGCACTGGTGGGCGAACCGCCTTATTTTGTACGTGACCCTTTCACGAAGGAATGGTCGGGCGCCTGCGTTGAAATGGCCAAGGACATTGCCGGCATTCTGGATGTTGATCTGGAGTATGTGGATTCTACCTACGGCAATTCGGTCATCCAACTGCAGACGGGCAAGGTGGATATCGCGCTGGCGCTGACGGCAACCCCCCAGCGTGCCCTGTCCATCGGATTCACCCACCCCACTTATTTGCACCCTTACGGGCTGGTCGCGGCCGAGCACGTGAATGTGAGCAAGTGGTCCGAGCTGAACAATCCCGATCTGCGTATTGCTGTTGATCTGGGTTCGACCCAGGAGATGGCGGCGCGGCGGTTTGCGCCCAAGGCCAAGATCACGGCCTTCGCTTCACGCGACGAGGTCACCATGGCCTTGCAGAGCAAGAAAGTGGATTGCGCCGTGTTTGCCGCATTGCTGGGTCTGACCGCCGTCAAGAAGAACCCCAATATCGGCAAGTTCTCCATGCTCAGCGATCCGGTGCTTGGCTTGACATCCAACTTCGCCATTGCGAAGGAGGAAGATACCGGCTGGCGCGATTTCCTGAACGTCTGGATGGATTACAACCGGGATCTCGGCCAGATCAGCAGCTGGATCATGGACAGTCTGGCACTGGCCGGGATTGAGCCCGGAGATGTGCCGCCCGACGTCAAGTTCTAGGGGGTTCCAAGCCGCCCGGGCGGCAGGTCGGCGGCAAAGGCCAGCACACTGCCGAAGTTGTGCCAAGGCCAGCGTCCGCCGACCCAGCGCTCCGCCAGCCGGGCCGGCATCGAGCCGCCGGGCATCAGGATGGCACCGCTCTCGCGTACGTGCTCCAAACCCAGATCACTGAGCCCGCGACGCATTTCCGCCGCCGTGCGCCAGTGTGCGCCCGCGTAGCTGTCCGAGCCCCGGCCGCGCCCCTTGTGCCACCATAGCAGGCTGTTGCGGTTCAGCGTGATCAGCACCAGCCGCCGGCGCGTCACGCGCATCATCTCCTGTACGGCAAGCGGCCAGTCGGCAATGAAATCCAATGCGGTGACCGAGATGGCGCAGTCGAATTCGCCGTCGGCAAACGGCAGTTGCAGGGCGTCGGCCACCAGATAGTCCGATCGTGCATCCATGCGTTTCGCATACGCGAGGCGCGGCGCATGGATGTCCACGCCCGTCATGTGTACGGCGTGGTCCTGCGCGAGCCGGCGCGTGAACCAGCCGGTGCCGCAGCCCACGTCCAGGATGCGCTGGCCCGCTTCCGGCTTGAGCAGGCGGGCGAGCAGTGCGGTTTCCAGATCCGCCATCCAGCGGCCGCGCGGCGTGTCATACCAGGCGTCGTACTGTTCCGGGCTGAGGCTGTCCATTATTTGATCAAGGCCGGCCGACACGCCGACGGGGCTGCCGCGGCGTTGCCCCGGCCGGTGCCATCTTCTCCTTGCGTGCGCGCAGCACGGCGGCGTTGCGGTCACGCAGGTCCTTGACGGCCACCAGCAGGGCAAGCCCGATGATGAGCATGATGACGGTGAAGCCGATGGTGACGGCCACCGTCCAGGTGGAGAAGTTGAGCGTGCCGAACAGGGCGGCGGTGATGACGGCGATGCCCACCGAGGTGCCTATGCGCTGGCCGGTCTGCATGATGGCGCCCGAGCTGCCGGCGTAGTCGATCGGCACGTCTTCCAGCGTGAGCGCCTGGTTGGGGCTGATGACCGAGCCCTGGGCCAGGCCGACAAAGCACAGTGAAATCACCAGCCACCAGATGCTGGCGGCGCCGGTGGCGGCCAGCTGTACCACGAGGATGCTGAGCGCCATGCCGACCAGGGCGAGTATGAGGCCGCCGATGACAACACTGCGCCCGTAGCGTGCCACCCGTATCCCCGCCCAGTGCGCGGCGTAGGCCGAGAGCAGGGCGGCGGGGATGCCGAACAGGCCGGATTCCAGGGCCGACATGCCGTTGCCCAGCTGGACGTACAGGGCCACAAGCACCCAGATGCTGGTCATGCCCATGAAGTACAGCGACATGATGAGCGCACCATTGGAAAAGCTGGCGGTGGAGAAGATGCGCAGATCCACCATGGGACTTTCACCCCGGGCGGCGTAATGGCGCTCCCAGCGTACCCACAGCCAGGACAGCAGCAGGCCCAGCGGCAGCAGCAGCCACATCAGTGGCGAGCCGCGCGATTCGACAAAGGGAAAGAGGATGGCAAGCACGGCCAGCCCCAGGAGGATGGCGCCCACGGGATCCAGCGCACGCAGGCCGTAGTGGCGTCGCCGGGGCTGATGCGCTGCAGGCTGGCCTTCCCAGCTGATGAGCGGCTTGGGAAACCACATCAGGCCCAGCACGATGGTGAGTATGCCGATGGGTACATTCACCAGGAAGGTGAGGCGCCAGCCCAGGTCGGCGCCGCCCATTTCGATCAGGAAGCCGCCCAGCACCGGGCCCACCGCCACGGAAAACCCCACCGCCGTGCCGAAGTAGCCGAAGGCGCGCCCGCGCTCGGCCCCGCGGAAGTACTGCTGTATCATGCCCACGCCCTGGGGGTTGAGCAGGCCCGAGCCTATGCCCTGCACGAAGCGCGCGCCGTTGAGCCAGTTGGCATCGGGCGCGAGCCCGGCAGCCACGGAGGACAGGGTGAAGATGAGCACCCCCAGCAGGAAGATGCCGCCGCGCCCCATGATATCGCCCGCGCGCCCGGCGCTCACCAGCACGACGCCGAAGGTCAGCGCATAACCCGAGAGCACCCACTGGATGTCGGAGTGCGAGGCCTGCAGCGACTGCTGTATGGAGGGCAGGGCCACGTTCACGATGCTCACGCCAATGAGCGTCATGAAGATGGCCACCAGAAGCACCACGAGGATGCGCCAGCGTACGGCGTCGCTGATTGACCCCGCAGGGATGACCGGGGGGGCTGTTTTGCGGGTGGCGCTGGTGGAGCTCATGCAGGAAGGACCGGAAGGCAAGTGATACACCCGTCATTGTAACGGGGCGCAGGCTTGCCCGCCGGTGTGCCACCCGGTGGTGAGGGCAGGCGTTCAGTCGTCGTGGTGCTCGTCGTGGCGGTTAGCGAACAGGGCGTTGAGCGCGGCGTGCGGCATCATATGGGCAAAGCCGTCGAAGCGTCCGGTATTTTGCAAGGTGGTGATGGCCTGTTCCATGCCGGCCCAGGCCGTGCGTGCCAGTGCACCGCCGATGCTGATGCGGCGTACGCCCATGGCGGCAATGTCGTCCACACTGAATTCGCTGGCCGAGCCTACGAGCAGGTTGACGGGCTTGGGCGCCACGGCCTGGACGATGGCCTCGATATGCGCGCGCTCACGCACAGCAGGTGCGTACAGGCAGTCGGCGCCCGCCTCTGCATAGGCCTTGAGGCGGGTGATGGTGTCTTCGATGTCGTTGCGACCGTGCAGGAAGTTCTCGGCACGCCCCACGAGCAGTGTGTCGCCCCCCGTTTCGTCTATGGCCTTGCGCGCGGCGGTGAGCCGGGCCACGGCATCACCCAGATCGCGTATGGGCGCATCGGGCAGGCCCGAGGAATCTTCGATGGACAGGCCGGCCACGCCGGTGGCCACCGCCATGCGCACGCTTTCGGCCACGCCTTCGGGCGTGTCGGCAAAGCCGGCCTCGAAGTCGGCATTGATGGGCAGATCGGTGGCCTCGACCAGCGTGCGCAGGTGCGCCAGCACGCGGGCGCGCGAGACCCTGTAGTCGGCCAGACCCTGGCTCCAGGCAAAGCCGGCGCTGGAGCTGGCCAGCGCCTTGAAGCCCAGATGCTGAAGGTAGATGGCGCTACCCGCATCCCAGGGGTTGGGCAGAATGAAGCAGCCCTGCTCGTGCAGGGCCCGAAAGGCAGCGCGCCGCGCCGCAATGCTGGCAGACATGAAACCTCCGTACAGGCGTGGTGCGCCCCGGTGGCTTCCGGGGCGATATGCCTCACTATACGCCTGCCGGAGGGAAAGGCTAGATCATGAGCTCGATGACGAAAGGGGCTTGCTGGCCGAAGCTCGCGCGCATCAGGTCGGCGCATTCATCCAGCGTTTCGGCACGGGCGGCGTCGACCCCCATGCCCTGGGCCAGTTTCACCCAGCTCAGCCCCGGGTTCTGCAGGTCCAGCATGTTCATGGCCGATTGCCCCGGCGTGGCACCCACGTTGCGATATTCACCCAGCAGGATGTTATAGCTGTTGTTGTTGAGCAATATGGTGGTGACGGGCAGGCGTTCGCGGGCCTGGGTCCACAGGCTTTGCAGCGAGTACATGGCCGAGCCGTCGGCCTGCAGGCTGATGACGCGGCGCTGGCGATCGGCGCCGATGGCCGCGCCGGTGGCCACGGGCAGGCCATCGCCAATGGCGCCGCCGGCCAGGTGCAGCCAATCGTGCGCGGGGGCGGTGAAGGTGTAGGGGTACAGGCCGCGACCGTAGGAGATGCTTTCGTCGCAGACGATGGCGTTTTCGGGCATGAGGGCGGCCAGCGTGGTGGCCAGGCCTTCGGGGCTGGGGGCGCCGCGCACCGGCTCGGGACGCGGCCCCGGGTCGGGCATGGCCACGCGGGGTGCGCCCAGGGCATCGGCCAGGGCATGCAGCGCGGCGACGCTGTCCTGGTCCTTGCGGCACAGGGTGTGCAGGCGCGCCTGGGGCGGGTACTGGATGGAAGGCATGTCCGGGTAGCCGAAGAAGCCCACCGGCGCCTTGGCACTCACCAGGATGATGGCTTCGTAGCGCGACAGGGCCGCTATGGCCTGATCCATGGGATAGGGTACACGGGTCAGGGGCGCACGCCCGCGACCGCGTGCCACGTGGCCGGTGACGTAATCGATCATGATGCCGGCGCCGGTGGCCTGGGCAATCTGCCAGGCGAGTTGCTGGCCTTCCTCCAGGATGGCGTGGCCCGCCAGCAGCAGGAGAACCTTGTCCCCGCCTTCGCGCAGTATGCGTGCGGCCGTCTCGAGCGCGCCGGCATCCAGCGGCGCCGGGGGCGTCGGCGCCACGGCAGCGGCGATGAGGCCGCCGTCGTTCCAGGAGGCATCCGACGGCAAAATGAGCGTGGCCACCTGGCCGGGATACTGGCGTGCTGCCGCAACTGCAGCCGCGCCGTCGCGCCCGACATGGGCGGCTTCCGTACTCGTGTGCACCCAGGCCGAGACCGTGCGCGCCAGGGCATTGGTATCTGCCGTGAGCGGCGCGTCGTGCGGGCGATGGTAGGTGGCCTGGTCACCCACGATATTGACGATGCCGCTGCGCGCCCGGCGGGCGTTGTGCAGATTGCCCAGACCGTTGGCCAGGCCCGGGCCGCAGTGCAGCAGCGTGCAGGCGGGTTTGCGCGCCATCCGAAAATAGCCGTCCGCCATGCCGGTGACGATGTTCTCCTGCAGGCCCAGCACGCAGTGCATGCCCGGACTCTGGTCCAGGGCGGCCACAAAGTGCATTTCACTGGTCCCGGGATTGGCAAAACAGGTATCCACCCCCGATTGAATCAATGTTTCGACCAGACTGCGTGCGCCATTCATGTCGCTGCTCCTTGTTTCACTGTGGTTGATGGCAGAAGGTGTTCAGTATACGGCGGGGGCGGGGGTGTCCCGATATGCGACCATGGGGATGGAGGGGAAGAGATGGGAGTGTAGGCTGGGCGGTGTTCAAAATATGAACACGCAAGAAACACAAGGTGCAGGCCGTGCCCGACGCCGCTGCGGTGAAGCCGGAAGGTCAGGTAAGGCTTGGCGATTTGCTGGCGGATATTGGGCGCGAAGCAGGGCTGTCTGATGAGGAGATGGCAGCTTTTGAGCGCGAGCGTTCGCCGGCGCGAGCGGTGGACTTTGATTGAGGGGCATCGCACAAGCTTGTTATTGCCTGCTTGAGCGCGCCCATACTTTTTGCCAGGCCGTCCTGCTGCCCTAGATAGCTGGCCAGCGCGACGGATATCAATTGATTCAAGCTGGTTCCCTCCAGCGCTGCGCGCTCCGCAGCGAGGCGGTGAATGTGCCGTGGAATCCGCAAGGCAATTTTGCCACTGGCGCCTTCAAAATCCAGTGGTTCAGCCACTTTATAGCCTGTCTCTATCGCTGAGGCTATCCAGCTGGCCGCAGCCTTTTCCAGATTCTGTAACGCCTCTTCCGCTGTATCCCCTTCAGCGATGCATCCCGGGAATTCGTGGATACTTGCCGTATAGCCGCCTGCTTCGTCAGGGACAAGGCGCCGAATATAGCGAGGGTCTAAACGTTTTTCATTCAAAATGGCTTCAGTCATTACGATCGTCTCCATGGCCTCTATCCATAAAGTACAGTTCCCAGTCGTCACAATCGGATAGGAGCATGTCCACAATGCTGCGTACGGTTCCAGCTTTCATGTCTTTAGGATGGTTTGGGATCGACAGTGGCGGGCTCAGTCCGGGGTCTCTTGTTCGCACCCACGTAGGCTCTTTACCACACGCTTCGCTAACTGCCTGCCAAGCGCCTCAGCAATGACCTCCAGTTCGCGTGCACGCCGTCCTCTCGAACGTTTGCGAATTTCAAGCAGACTGGCCCGAATTTTAGCTACTTTTCCACGATTCATAGTATCACTAGCGATATCATTAGTCTATTTTTGCGTTGCCATTACAAACCAGTGTTGACTGCGTCGATATTGGCGCTACTAACCTACTAGATAACTAGCGCTCGCTATTTTTTTACCCGGTCTCGTCAGGGCCGTCAGCCTAGCTGCGACATTCCGGTCATACGGAAAATACGCGATGACTCAAAAGGGGGAGCAGCTATCCCTGCGCTGAATCTCGATGATCGAGGCTGACGGACTCAATATGTGGTGGGAGCGGCGGTGCTCAGCTCAGGTGTGTGACCGCGCAGATTGAGGAGAAAAGACGTGGGGGTGTATGACTGGAGGATGTTCAAAATGTGGACACCTAAGAAACAAAGTGAAGGCCGTCCCGCTGCCCTGGATAGCCAGCCACTGGCGCCAGGATAGACATCGGCAAACATCGCCTATGATCGATCAAACCCGACAATCAGGAGACGACATGAGCACTACAAGCAAATTGCTGCATGAAGTCGATACCCGCCTTCGGGTGCTGCGTGAGGCGAAAGAGCGCTTGCGAGGTAGATATGCACCCGACTTCCGTCTGTACGACTTCCTGGTCAGCGACGAAAACGGGCTTTCAAGGATTCTGGCGAGTCTGTTGAGTCCAAATGGCAGGCACGGTCAGGATGCCTTGTACCTGGAGCTGTTCCTGGATCGTCTTCCAGTGCCTGAGCCCTGGTGGAACGGCAAGGATCTCTTGAACACCATAGTGAAATGTGAGGTTTCCACTGTTCATAATCGCCGTATCGACATCGTTATCGACATTCCTGGTGCGGGGAAAATCGGGATTGAAAACAAGCCTTGGGCAGTGGATCAGAAAGATCAGCTGGCGGACTACGCCGAACATCTGAGCAAATCTGTCGGCGGCTGGATGTTGATTTACCTTGCCAATTCCGAACCAGACGAATCAAGCATTGAGGACACCGTCAGGGAAAATTTGGAACGCGAGCACAAGTTCCGGCTTCTGGATTTTGATGCGATTCACAACTGGCTTGAAAGTTGCCTGATGCACACGCGACCGCCCAATGTCCGGGTGTTCATTGAAGAAATTATGCATTTTGTCGATGAGAAGATAAACGGGAGGCTCGACATGTCTGCGCAAGAAGAAGTGATCAAGGAGATTAAGGCCAGTCCTGCGAATCTGGCAGCGGCATTTGCGATAAGAGACGCACTGGTGGATGTGAAGGGCAGATTGATGCTGAAGCTAATAAAAGATCTGGAGCGATTGTTGAGAGCGCACCAAATGCGGTTGATTTGGACTGAGGATAAGTTGGTTTCTAAACGCGGCTTTGCTTTCCAAATTTATTTCTGGAGTGATGAGGGACAGGAAATTTGTCCGACTTTTGAATTTCAATCGTCCGATTGCCGAGACTTTTCTTGGGGAATGCGAAGATCATCGAGGGATTATTATTCCTCTGAGCAATGGCGCGAGATCAATAAGGCCGTTGAAGATGTCTATGGCCCTTCAAGCTCTACTACGTGGTGGCCATGGATCTTATATGCAAATAAAGGTATGAAAGCCAATTATCGCGACTGGAGCATAAGCGAGCCGTGGGAATCGCTTGCCAGTGACGACGCTTTTGCACAGAATGTTGTGGAGATTGCGGTGAGGCTGAAGGAGGCATTTGCCGACAGAAAGCATCTGCTTTTTCAGATACAGGATTGATTCGACACCGGCGGCCAGAAGGACAGCCAGACCCGCATTCGCGCATGACCCCTGTGCTAAAGTCAGTTCAAAGAATCAGAAGGAGGTTGGGCCATGCGATCGAGGCTGTTGCAGTTTTTTCTGGGCGGGTCTTTGTCGCTGATGGCGCCGGCCATGGCCCAAGCCATCGTGTTGCCGGAGGCGATACAGGCCGAGCAGGCCGCTTGGTACGAGATCTTTTTCGGGGAGTCGGGGCTGGAGCACGTGGAATCAACGATGGCGCTCTTCAGCGATGAATGGTACGACTCGGAGCACGTGCCACCCGCCACGGGCGGCATATCCATGCCGGATGCGGATATGAGCCCGCTGGAGATGGCTGTGGCTCTGGTCGACCACCATGAAGGTGCCTTGCCGCATGCCCGTTACCGCATCGGCTACCGCGCGCAGTTTGCCATCGTTGAAGATTACACTGCGCCACCGCTGGCGTATGTTGAGGTCATGCGCTTCAATCTCGGGCCCGCCCGGCATGCCAGCGTGGTGGCGGATTACGGTGCTGAAAACGCGGCGCCCGTTGAAGAGTTCGGCGTGGGGCCGCATGTGGTGTGGCGTTTCCTCATGGGCAGCGTCCAGGGTCGGCTGAGCGACGTTTTTGATGCTGCACGCGGCATTATTGATGACGCGCAGGTGCAGGCTATGGATTGCCTGGGTGTGCCTTGCATGAGCCTGGAGGATGTCGAAGATTCATCCGACGGATGGCACACGTTGGTCATGGATGACGACAACACGGACGCACGTCCCGCGCAGGTGGCTGACTTGATGGCCATGCGGGCCATGGGCTCGGAATATGGCGAGATTGTGGAGGGCCTCGACCCCGTCAAGCCTCAGCTGAGCCTGGTCATCTCGCGTAATGTCACTGGGCAGGACGACTTCACGTCCGCACTTTCGCATCAGGGACCCTTGATGGATGACGCCGTTTCCGACCAATGGCTGAGGCGCCTTCAGCTGAGCGGCCATGTTGAGTGGTCCCGGCGTTTCATTTATCGGCCGGGTCGGCAGTGAGTGGGGGGCTGATTTTCAATATTCTAGGTTTCAGACACATGGGTACCGAGAGGTTCTATAGCTAGCTGCCTACCTAGAATGTATCGCAAATGCGACGAAATTGATGTTGATGTCGTGCTGGACAAACTCCAGGCAAAGCTGAAGTTCGCCTATAAGCGTAACTGATCTAAAACATGAACCTTATGCACTTTGTTCATATCTTGGACAAGCTCGTGGGGGATGCAGTCGAACTGTCCAAACCTCACCCATCCCGCAGCACGCTATAGGCCTGAAACAGCCGCGGCGGTAGTGGGCGTTCCAGGCGCCAGTGGATGCTCATGGGCTGGCTGCCCTGGGCGTCATCCAGAATGACGGGGCCGCAGGCCTGATAGGGCTCGGCGGGGGCTGTGCGCACGAAAAGCTGGAATTGCCAGCCGTTTCCTGGACTTTCCAGATAGCGTCGGCCACTGCGCGTGTGCGGGCCGGCGCTATTCTGGCTCTGCCAGTGAAAGCGCTCGGGGCTGATGGCGTAGTCGTGATAGGCGATGCGCTCGTGGTAGCCCTCGCGTTTGTCCAGGGTCACAAACAGTAGTTCCATGTGCTTGTCTTCCAGCGGCAGAACGCCTGCCTGGAAGGGGGTGCGCCTTTCTGCAGTGAGCCAGCCGACGGCGCTGAGGATCTCGCGGATATGGTAGCTGGCGTGCAGGCCGAGCGGTGTGTCTTCCAGGCCGGGAATGGCATGGGTGTCCCGTGGATTTCGGGTGTCCAGGACGACGGCGAGCTGGCGCAGTTCGTCGAGCGCCACGGGTTCGGCACGCAGGCGTTGCAGGAACTGGATGCCGCTCCCGGTCTGTTGGTGTTGGCCGTCAATCTGGTAGGCCAGCATCTGCAGCAGAAGTTCGTCCTCTGGCGTCAGCCCCCGGGTGTGTCCGCCAGGTGTCGAGATGCGCTGAAGCAGGTCCAGGCGCTTGTGGTCGTCGATGTGCAGCAGGCTGGCAAAGCGTCGGCTGAAATACAGTGCGTCATCGCTGGGCGCGGTCGGCAGTAGTCCGGAGTCGTGGCGCAGCCTGGTCCAGCCCGAATGGCCGCTGGGGCGATAGATGTCTTCCAGCGCGATGACCTGATCTCTCAGGAAGTCGTTCAACTCCAGGGCCGTGCGCCCTTCAAGCGAGGCATAGGCCTGGATTTCGGTGCGCATCCGGCGCCAGTTCTGTTGCGCAAGCCGGCGCACGCTGGCAAGCACCTGGTCGCGTGTCTGGCGTTGCAGCTGGATGTGGCAGCCCGGGGGCAGGCCCGAGAAACCGTGTTCCACGGCGGAGATGAGTTCGCGTCGGGACAGGCCCGTCAGTGTGCCGAACAGGCGGTCGAAGCGGAATTCCTGGCGATGGCGTCCGACGAAGTCGAGGACGAGACAGCTCTGCTTGTCGGGTGCAAGCCGCAGCCCGCGCCCGATCTGTTGCTGGAAGAGCACAGGGCTCTGGGTGGGTCGCAGTAGTAGTAACGTATCTACATACGGCAAATCCACGCCTTCGTTGTAGAGATCGCAGGTGACGATGGCGGCCAGCTCGCCGCGCGCCAGCCGGCCGGGTGCGCGCTCGCGGATCTCGCGCGGTGTTTCACCCAGCAGGCATTGGGCGGGGATGCCGGCTTCGTTGAACTTTCTTGCCATGAACTCGGCGTGCGCCGCCGATACGCAGAACACCAGCGCCTTGCCTTGCGTCGGCTGCCCGGCAAGGCGCCGCCACTCGCGGATGATCAGGTGCGCGCGCACGTCGTTGCCGGTCACAAGCCTTTCCAGGGTGGTGCGTTCGCCGGCCCGGTCCCAGGGCACTTCGGAGAAGTCCGTATCGTCGTCGCAGGCGTAGTATTCGAAGGGGCACAGCAGCTGCAGGTCCAGGGCGTGCCACAGGCGCAGCTCGACGGCGGGCGACCCATCGGGGCGGTTGTCGAAATAATCCAGGATGGGCTGGCCATCGCCGCGCTCGGGGGTGGCGGTGAGGCCCAGCAGGAGGCGGGGACTGACGCCGCTCACGAAGTTGTGAAAGCCGGCGGCGGCCATGTGATGGCATTCGTCGACGATCACCATGTGCCAGTGCGAGGCGCCCATGCGGTCGACCAGATCGCGGGCAAGTACGCTCTGTATGGTGGCGAAGACATGGTCGTAGTGCTGCGGCGTGTGTCGGCCCGTGAGCAGTTCGCCGAACTCGTTGTCGCGCAGGACCTGGCGCCAGGTGTTCAGGGCCTGCCAGAGGATTTCCTCGCGATGCGCCACGAACAGCAGCCGGGGTTGCCCGCCCGTCTGTGTGCAGATGCGCTGATAGTCGAAAGCCGCTATCACCGTCTTTCCGGTACCGGTGGCGGCCACCACCAGATTGCGCCGGCGGCCCTGGTGGCGCTCGTGTTGCAGTTGGTCCAGCATGTCCTCCTGATAGGGCTTGGGTCGCAGCTCGAACCAGGTGGGCAGGGCCGGCCCGCCCGATGCGGATTCGTCTTTCAGTGCGCGCGTGAGCGCGATGCGATGCTGTTCGTTCTGCGGCTCGTAGCGCTGGAACTCCGGGTCTTCCCACAGCGTTTCGAAGTGGGCGCGAGCGCGCTCGAACAGGTCGGCCTGGCTGTGCTGGGTGAACTTGAGTGTCCATTCCAGTCCGCCCGCCAGGGCGGCGCCGGACAGGTTCGCGCTGCCCACATAAGCGGTGCCGAAACCCGAGCGACGCTGGAACATCCACGCCTTGGCATGCAGCCGCGTGCGCCGACCGTAGCACTTTTCAGGATGTCGAGCAGCTTGCGCACGCCGGAATAGGTGATGAAACTCACCAGGATGTCGGCATGATCGCAGGCGGCGAGCTCCTTGCGCAGCTCGGTGAGGAGCGAGGGCGAGCCCTTGCCGGCGGTGAACAGCCAGGGCAGTGAGAGTCCGGTTTCCGGCGGCTCGGCGGCGGGCCGGTGCCGGTGCACGGAAAGCAGGCTCTGCAGGGGGGTGTGGACGGGATCTGCGGCGTCCCGATCCGCCTTGAGTTTGCGGCGCAGGGCAGTGAGTGCGTGGTTGATGAAGTGCAGCTGCGCCGAAGGGTCGGCAACATGGGTGTCCAGCAGTGCAGCCATCTGCGCCACCAGGTGTTCGCTCAGGCGCTGCGCCGTTTCGTCGGGCGGGACGGCCTGCAGGCTGTGCGCCTGGCGCAGCTCGTCGCGCTGCAGCAGCGTCCAGAGTGATTCGGTAAGCAGTTGGTCGTACAGACCATCCGGCAGGGGGCTTGTACGTGTATTGCGTGCCATGGCACGGTCTCCTTTAATGTTGCCGGTACGTGCTTCTCCCTGCTTAAAATACCAGGATGTCGCTGCGCCGTCTCCCTTACACCGAAGCCCTGGTCATGCTGGCCACTGTCCTGCAGTGGCTGGTGCTGGCAACGCTCGTCGGTCTGGTAGTGGGTACGGGGGCGGGCTGGTTTCTGCTGGCGCTGTTCTTTTCCATGGATCAGACGGCGCTGGCGCCGCAATGGCTGGTACTGGTGTTGCTGCCGCTGGGTGGCCTGCTTAATGGGCTGCTGATGTTCTACGGTTATCAGCTGAATCACAGCGGATTGCGGGATTCCGTCATCGAGGCCGTGCACCGCCAGTCGGGTCGCATGCCTTTCGCCACCTTCGCCATCAAGCCGGTCGCTGCCATCATCACCCTGGCCAGCGGCGGTTCGGCGGGCAAGGAAGGGCCGTGTTCGCATATCGGGGCGTCGCTCGCCTCGGCCATCGGGCGCGGATTCCGGCTGAATGACGAGTTGCAGAAGCGCCTGGTCGCCTGCGGGGTGAGTGCCGGTTTTGCTTCAGTCTTCGGCACACCGCTGGCGGGTGCCATCTATGGCGTGGAAGTGCTGGCCATAGGCCGTATCCGGCACGATTTCCTGTTTCCCGCCATCGTGGCGGGCATTGTCTCTTTTCAGGTAAGCCAGTGGTGGGGTGTGCCTTATATTTTCTATCAGATTTTTGATGTGCCGGCCTTCTCCCAGGTGTTGTTCCTGAAGACGGTGCTGCTGGGGTTGCTATGCGGAATGGCGGCCTGGCTGTTTGTCGATCTGACGGCGGGGATACAGCGTGGCTTTGCGCGCATGCGCGCGCGCTTTGGCCTGTGGCCGCCCCTGATGCCCGTCATGGGCGGCCTGCTGCTGGCTGCGCTGCTGGTGGTGATGCCGCGCGACTACCTCGGGCTGAGCCTGCCACTGCTCGAGCGCGCCCTGAATGGAGAGGCCATGCCCCTGCACGGGTTTCTCTGGAAGATTCTGGCTGTGGCTATTACCCTTGGGTCCGGATTCTATGCGGGTATCGCCACGCCGCAGCTGGTCATCGGTGCAGTAGCCGGCAATGCCTTTGCGCCGCTGCTGGGCATTCCGCCGTCGCTGGGGGCTGCCATCGGTCTGGTCTGCGTCGTGGCGGCCGCCTCGAACACGCCGATTGCCGCCATTCTGATGGGGGTGGAGCTGTTCGAGGGCTCCCTGGGCGTTACCTATGTAGCGGGTGCCGGCATTGCGGCCTATCTGATGGTGGGCCATCGCAGCGTCTATCCCGATCAGCTGGTAGCCTATCCGAAGTCGTCCTGGATGCATGTGCGCCCCGACATGCCGCTGGGACAGGAAAAGATCTATCTGTCCTACAGCCTGTTGCGCTGGTGGCGCCGGTTTGACTGGCGTCGCCTGCGCTCGAAGTGGCGGCGCCGCTAGGCAGTCTGCGGGGGCGGGTTGCCGGTTCAACGCTTTTTTGATCACATTTGGAGAATGTCTGCATGTCAGCCGACTTGAACAGTGTTTATGGCTTGAATCCCGCACACAGCGAAGTGGTGGAGGCCTGCAGCATCGTTGCGCCGGGCGATGTGCTCGACATGGGCTGCTCGGGCGGGCGCAATGCCCTGTACCTTGCCCAGCACGGCTTCCGGGTCACCGCCGTCGATCACAACCCCGATGCCATCGCCATGCTGCAATCCATTGTCGACCGCGAGGGGCTGGACAATATCCAGGCCCGCCGCTACGACATCAATGAGGCAAGCCTGGACGCCGACTATGACTTCATCGTCTGCACTGTGACGCTCATGTTCCTCCAGCCGGGCAACGTCGATGCCGTGCTGGCCGACATGCAGCAGCGTACCCGTGCCGGAGGGTACAACCTGATCGTCTGCGCCATGGATACGGACGAGCATCCCTGCCCCATCGGCTTTCCTTTCACGCTGAATACCGGCGAGCTGAGCCAGGCCTACGAGGGCTGGGCGCTGGTGAAATACAACGAGGATGTGGGCACCATGCACAATGGCGCGCGCCTGCAGTTTGCGACCATGCTGGCGCGCAAGCCGGTGGATTGAGGCCGGCCGCTTCAACGTCCGCGCGTCTTTTGCAGGCGCCGTGCAAGCCATTTGCGTGCCTCTTCCAGAATCAGGGCGCTACTGGCCACGGCGCTGGCCAGCCCCCAGTCGCTATACGTAAGGGTGGTGGTGTCGAAAATTGCCTGCGCCGGCCCCCAGTGTACGGCGAGTATCTGCAGGGCAATCACGCTTGCCAGGGCCAGCCAGAGCTTGCCGTTGCTGAAGAACCGGCGGCTGAAGACAGTGTGCCCGGCGCTGCGCACGTTGAACAGGTTGAAGAACTGGAACAGTACGAAGGTCGTGAAGGCCATCGTGCCGGCGTATCGCGCGTTGCCGCCTGCCATGGCCCAGGCAAAGATGCCGAGCGTGCCCAGCGCCATGGCGAGTCCCGTGAGTGTGATCTGCCCCAGACGGCGATTGTTCAGTATGGCGTCGCCGCTGCTGCGCGGCGGCTCCTGCATGATGCCGGGCCGGGCCTGCTCCAGAGCCAGGGTCATGGCCGGCGGGCCGTCCATGATGATGTTGACCCACAGGATCTGCACGGGCGTGAAAGGGCTGCCCAGGCCGATCAGGGGCGCACCCGCCACGGCCAGCAGGGCGCCGATGTTGGTCGATAACTGGAAGCGCACGAACTTGATGATGTTCTCGTAGAGCTTGCGGCCTTCCCGCACAGCGCCCACGATGGACGCAAAATTATCGTCGGCCAGTACCATGCTGGCCGCCTGACGCGAGACTTCCGTGCCGTTGATGCCCATGGCCACGCCGATATCGGCATGACGCAGTGCCGGCGCATCGTTGACACCATCTCCCGTCATGGCGACCACATGCCCCCGGCTTTGCAATGCCTGCACGATGCGCAGCTTGTGCTCGGGCGCAACGCGCGCAAGTACGGCGCTGCGCTCAACCAGGGCCGCCAGAGCGGCGTCATCGAGCCCGTCAAGCGCCCGGCCTTCATGCACTTCGCCCACCAGACCCAGCTCGCGGGCAATGGCAGCGGCAGTGACGGGATGATCACCGGTAATCATCTTCACCTGTATCCCGGCCGCCTGGCACTGGGCGATAGAGGCTCGCGCCTCGGGTCGCGGCGGATCCATGATGGCCACCAATGCAAGCATGTCGAGCGCGTCCATCCATGACAGGAGATCGGTGGTTGTGTCGAAGCTTGCTGCCGGAATGCGTCGTCCCGCCAGTGCCAGCACGCGCATACCTTCAGCCGCAAGGTTCTGGTTTGCTGTCAGCAGGGCGTCGCGGCGTTCGGAGTCCATGGCATGCAGCCCACCGGCTTCAAGGATGCGGGTGGCGTGTCCCGCCAACGCATCGGGCGCACCCTTGATCCAGATCTGCACGGCGTCGCCGTCCGCATGAAACGTGGCCATGAGGCGTCGTGTGGCATCGAAGGGCAGCTCGGCCAGCCGTGGCGTGCGTGCATTCTCGGCATCGACGTCGATGCCTGCGCGCATCGCCAGCGCAAGCAGCGCACCTTCCGTTGGGTCGCCAATGACGCCGCCATTGCGATCGAGGCGGGCATCGGCACACAGCGCCGCCGGCAGCAGCGCGGGGCGCAGCCCTGGTGTCAGATCCTCTCCGCTCAGGTCGAGGATTTGTCCATGTACCAGCATTCGGCGTGCCGTCATGCGGTTGAGCGTCAGCGTGCCCGTCTTGTCCGAGCAGATGACGGTGGTGCAACCCAGGGTTTCCACTGCGGCCATCTTGCGCACGATGACGTGGCGGCGAGCCATGCGATGCATGCCCAGGGCGAGGGTGACGGTGACAACCGCCGGCAGGCCTTCGGGGATGGCCGCAACGGCCAGGGCGATGGCGGTCATGGCGGTACTGATCACATCGTCGCCGCGAAGCAGCCCGGCAATGAAGATCAGGCCGACAATCGCTGACGTGAGCAGGGCGAGGCGTCGTCCCAGGGTGTCGAGCTGGCGCTGCAGCGGGGTGGCTGCGTCGCGAGTCTGGGCAAGCAGGCCGGCCACACGACCCATTTCCGTCTGCATTCCGGTTGCAACGACGACGGCTTCGATGCGCCCGCGCGTGATCATCGTGTTCATGAATACAAGACAGTGGCGCTCGGCCAGCGCCGCGTCTGCCGCTACGGTGTCGGCCGTTTTTTCCGAAGGTTGGGATTCACCGCTCAGGGCGGCTTCCGCAGCTTGTGCATCGTGAGCCTGCAGGATGCGCGCGTCGGCCGGTACACGATCGCCGGCTTCCAGCAGGATGATGTCTCCGGGCACAAGGGTGTTGGCGGCGACAACTTGCGTAGCGCCGTCCCGGCGAACGCGCGCGGTTGGTGCCAGCATGCGGCCCAGGGCGGCCAGTGCGTGTTCTGCGCGACGCTCCTGGGCAAAACCCAGCGCGGCGTTGAGCAGGATGACGACGACAATGGCCAGGGCATTCTTGAAGTCGCCGATCAGGCCGGCCAGCAGCGCTGCCACGCCGAGAATGATGACCAGACCGCTTTGGAATTGCTCCAGAAATCGTCTCCAGAGCGGACGTGCAGGCGGCTCGACCAGTTGGTTCAGCCCGTAGTCGGACAGGCGTGCGGCGGCATCAGTGCCGGACAGACCCTGGCCGGGTGCGACTGTGAAGGTCTCACAGAGGGCGGCGGCAGATTGGGCATGCCAGGCAGAATCGGGAGAAGGGCGAGGATAGTCCAAGACGGGTTCCGTGGAAACAAGTGGGCCTGTTCCCGGGTGGCCTGGACTGTGAATGCTGCTGCTGTGCACGGACCTTGCCCCCTGGGCAAGGTCTCGCTTGCAGTGCTGTTGTGCACTGCCTTCGGCACCGGGAAGGCGCAGGCTGACAGGCCTTCCGTGATGACGATACCGAAGCGGGTGAAGCTACTCCCCTTGATGAGCGAGATTGTATTCAGTGGATCGAGAACGTCAAGCGTGTGGCGTATTTTCGCAACATTCTGTTTCAAGAAACCTGATCAGATGCCGAAGATGGGCGTAGGCGGGCGTGCAGATGATGGTGCGCCCGACTTTGTTCTGCTGTATGAGGCCCACCTTGGCCATGCGGCTCAGATGGTGAGACAGTGTGGAACCGGCAAGGCCCACGGCTTGCTGTACCTGGCCGACTGTCGCGCCTTCGTGGCCGTTCTTTACCAGAAAGCGATACACCGCCAGACGATGCGGGTTTCCCAGCTCCGCCAGGCGTGCTGCGACGACGTCATGTTCCATGGTAGTCCGTACCTGTGCAGTTTTCCATGGCTGTGGATTATGGTTGATTGCGGCTCAACCTGCAAGGAGGATTTACCGATATTAGTCCCTAAATCTTTGGATAAAATAATACAAGAAGTTTTTATATTGATGGTATGCACTTGCCCCGGCAGAACGGGTCAGGGTGACAAAAGCGGGCTCTTCATCGTTAAAGGGGGACAGCGGCAATCATTAAACTTGTTTTTTCGACGAAACAGGTTCAATGGAGGTTATGCCGATGTCCCCACTCGATTCTATCGTAGGCATCCATGGTCTGGTGATC
>Ga0265293_10002330_pt1 | contig 38576 bp, 39 predicted proteins | sample Munlanlewell138R_FD_192505 | JGI IMG/M metagenome (GOLD analysis project Ga0265293, IMG submission 192505) | Leachate microbial communities from a municipal landfill in Southern Ontario, Canada - Leachate well 138R | ecosystem: Engineered > Solid waste > Landfill > Unclassified | place: Canada... | reverse complement strand
ACCTTTCGAGTGGGATGTGAGAGTTTCCTCGAAGGAAGATCCCGGTGGCCACGCTTACGTTTGCTGGCCGGGATCGTTACACCACTCTACGGGGCACTACTGATGCGATCGGGTATAGGCGCGGTCGTCGGGTACGGGCAGCGCGTAACCCGTTGGCAATGACAAAAACTTCGGCGACCTCGTGAACCAGGACGACGGCGGCAAGACCGAGTACACCGGTGATCGCCAGTGGCAACAGCACGACGATGATCGCTAAAGACAGAACGATGTTCTGGTTGATGATGTTTCGCCCGCGACGCGCATGAAGCAGCGCTTGTGGGATGAGGCGAAGATCATGACCTGTGAACGCAATATCAGCAGACTCTATGGCTGCATCCGACCCGGTTGCGCCCATTGCGATGCCGACGGTCGCCGAGGCCAGCGCGGGGGCGTCATTGATACCGTCGCCAATCATGCCTGTCGGCTGCTGCTTCACTGAGTCGGTGATTTCGCGGGCTTTATCTTCGGGGCGTAGTTCCGCGCGCACGTCAGTGATCCCAGCGATCTTCGCGAGAGCGTTCGCGGTGCGGGAGTTGTCGCCAGTGAGCATCATTACCTCGACCCCCTGGTCACGGAGCGCGGCAACGGTTTCGGCGACCTCTGGCCGGAGCTCGTCGCGGATACCAATCGCACCGACAGTGTGCCCGTCGCGGGTGACCATGACACAGGTCTGCCCGTCTGATTCCATCGCCGCGACCCTCTTCGCGAGGTCGGCTGTCGGGGTGATCCAGCGGGGGCTCCCGACAGTGATTTTGTGGCTCTCGACATGGCCAGTGACGCCGTTGCCGGGTGTTTCGCTCACCCCAGATGCAGGGGGTGTGCCCGGAGCCGCGGCGGTAATGGCGGCTGCCAGTGGATGGGTGCTGTGCTGCTCGATGGCCGCTGCCCAGGCGAGTACTTCTTCGCTGGAAACACCGTCGGCTGCCTCGACCGCGGTGACTGCAGGCTGGTTGCGGGTGAGGGTGCCGGTCTTGTCGACAGCGATACGACGCAAGGTGCCAAAGCGTTCGAACGCCGCACCGCTCTTGAATATCACTCCAAAGCGACTCGCGGCACCAATTGCGGAAACGACTGTGACCGGCACCGCGATCGCGAGTGCACACGGGGAGGCCGCGACCAGCACGACCAAGGCGCGAATGATCCACGTCTCCGGGTCACCGAACAACGACCCGATCGTCCCGACGAGCACAGCGAGGATAATCACGCCCGGTACAAGTGGGCGTGCGATGCGGTCCGCGAGGCGGGCGCGCTGACCTCGGTCCTGCTGCGCTTGCTCCACGAGCCCGACGAGAGTAGTCAGCGAGTTGTCTGTGCCATCAGCGGTGGCGGTGATTTCCAGTGACCCGGAGGTGTTGATCGACCCCGCCGCGACCTGATCGCCAGCGGTAACTTCCACGGGGATAGATTCCCCAGTGACCGCCGAGGTGTCCAGCCTGCTCGCACCCCGAGCGACCGTGCCGTCGGTTGCGATGCGTTCACCGGGCCGCACCCGCAACACATCACCGCCCCGGATCTCTCGTGCAGGAGTCTCGACAGGTATGCCAGCGCGAAGGATGGTCGCCGTCTCGGGTACCAGCTTGAGCAGAGAGCGAAGGCCGGACCGGGCCCGATCCATCGCTTTGTCTTCGAGCGCTTCGGCGATGGAGTACAGGAACGCCAGCGCCGCGGCCTCCTCGACATACCCGAGGATCACCGCCCCAACGGCACTGATCGTCATGAGTAGCGCGATGCCGAGCTTGCCCTTGGTGAATAGACCCCGCAGCGCCCCGGGCACGAACGTGTATGCCCCGAGCAGTAGCCCAATCCAGAACAGCACCAACGCCACCATTTCAGCGGTCGGATTATTATTCCCCGTCGTCCACTCGGTGACCAGGCCCACGATGAAGAAAAGTCCAGAAGCCAGTGGAATCAGGATCGCTAGATCACGCCACCATGGGCGCTCCATCTCCTCCGTCTCAGCCCCTGTTGTGCTGGGCAGCTCGCAACACGACGCGCTCAATGGGCTGCCTCAGCGGTGTCCACGGTGATGCAGCAACCGGGAACAGTGCAGGCCGGATCGATGCACGGAACCTGCTCGTCGACTGCAAGGGTCACATCCACCAGTGCCGTCAATGCCGCCGTCAGGTGAGGGTCGGCGATCTCGTAACGAGTCTTGCGGCCCTCGGGCTCAGCGGCCACGATCCCGCACCCGCGCAGACAGGCCAGGTGGTTCGACACATTCGTCCGTGTCAGCTCCAATTCCCGCGCCAACTCCGCTGGGTATCCTGGTCCCGAAAGCAATGTCAACAGAATCCTCGACCGCGTCGGATCAGCCATGGCGCGACCCAACCGGTTCATCACGTCCACACGAGAAGCAATAGTCAGCATGTGCTGAACTATACAGTCCTAGATGAACAGTCAGCAAGTGGTGACCTATGAGCTGACGCTTTGGCTGGAACCTCAGAGAAGATCCCGACAATCGCCATCACGCGCGTGATTCCACGGGTCGTCGGCGGCGTGGAGTTTCCGCGTCCCAGCGCTCCTCTCGTGAAGCGTTGCGCGCTCGCTAGCCGCAGCGGGGCCATGGCACACCCGCAACCTTATAGTTGAACACCACCTAACGAGTCAGTGAATTTCGTCACACGAGGTTGCAGCATGTATCGAAGTTTGCCAATATAGATACATGTCGATTCAAGAAGTAGAGCTAGTTATTGTCGGCTCCGGACCTGCTGGATACACGGCCGCGGTATACGCAGCACGTGCGGGCCTTGCTCCGGTAGTCCTCGCAGGATCCGTAACTGCGGGCGGCGCGCTGATGACAACAACCGAGGTCGAAAACTTTCCCGGCTTTATCGACGGGATTCAGGGCCCAGACCTGATGGATGCGATGCGCGCCCAGGCCGAGCGATTCGGTGCGCGAATCATCAACGACGATGCTGTAAGCATCGACCTTCAAGGTGCCGTCAAAACGATCAAGACCGGTAACGGTGAGGCCTATGCCGCTCGTGCTGTAGTGCTGGCGATGGGGTCCGAGTACCGCAAGCTCGGCTTGCCCGAGGAAGATCGTCTTTCTGGCCATGGTATCTCGTGGTGTGCCACGTGTGATGGATTCTTCTTCCGCGAGAAGCAGATCGCCGTAGTTGGAGGCGGTGATTCCGCGATGGAAGAGGCGCTATTTTTGACGCGATTCGCGTCAAAGGTCACGATCGTCCACCGTCGTGATGAGTTCCGCGCCTCAAAGGTCATGGTCGATCGAGTGCTCGCTGACTCCAAGATTGAAGTTGCCTGGAACTCCGAAGTGGCTGAAATCCTTGGCGAGGAGCAGGCCGATGGACTCCGGCTCAAGAACACGGTTGACGGCTCGGAACGAGTGTTAGATGTGACGGGGGCATTCATTGCCATCGGCCATGACCCACGATCCGCGCTTGTCGCAGAGCAGGTGGCAACCGATAGCGACGGCTACGTGAAAGTTGAGCATCCATCCACCCGAACGAGCCTCCCAGGCGTGTTCGCGGCGGGCGACTTGGTCGATCACACTTACCGGCAGGCGATCACCGCTGCAGGTACAGGATGCGCCGCAGCGCAGGATGCACAGCAATTTTTATCAAGCCTCATCCCATCTGAACAACGCTCGGATCTCGTTCTGGAGAGTGCCATATGAGTATCGTCAACGTCACCGATGAGACCTTTGAACACGAAGTGCTCCAGTCAGGTCTCCCTGTTGTCGTCGACATCTGGGCGACCTGGTGCGGCCCGTGCAAGGCGATCGCACCAGTGCTTGAAGACTTAGCAGCCGAGTTTTCGGGCCGAGTGAAGATTGTCAAAGTTGATGCGGATGCCAATCCTGCCACCGTATCTGCGGCGGGTGTCACTTCGATTCCAACCCTCGGTTTTTACCGGGCCGGAGAGCGAGTGGATGTGCTTATCGGGGCACACCCAAGACCAGTTATCGCGGCAAAAATTAAGGACCTGCTCTCATGACGAATACCTTGGCAACTCCGTCGCGGGTGACGCCCAAGCGCATGTCGGCCCTCGACAAGTGGCTCGCGGTGTGGATCGGCGTCGCCATGATCGCGGGGCTCCTGCTCGGCCGCTTTATTCCGGGTCTCTCCGAACTTCTGACGAAACTTGAAGTTGGCGGCATTTCGGTGCCCATCGCCATTGGCCTGCTCGTCATGATGTATCCGGTGCTCGCGAAGGTGCGCTATGACAAGGTCGCAGCGGTCACCGGAGACAAAAAGCTACTCATTTCATCGCTCGTGCTCAACTGGCTCGTCGGCCCTGCGCTTATGTTCACGTTGGCCTGGATCTTCCTCGCGGATCTCCCCGAGTATCGCACCGGTGTCATCATCGTTGGGCTTGCTCGCTGTATCGCGATGGTCGTGATTTGGAACGACCTCGCCTGCGGTGATGGTGACGCGACCGCGGTACTGATCGCGGTGAACTCGGTGTTCCAGGTCGTCATGTTCTCCGTGCTCGGCTGGTTCTACCTCACGGTACTCCCCGGCTGGCTCGGTCTCGACACCCAGGGCCTCGACGTCTCGGTGTGGCAGATCGCGCTGAACGTGATCATCTTCCTGGGTGTTCCGCTGCTGGCTGGGTTCATGTCGCGGTGGGTCGGTGAGAAGCGCCGCGGCCGCGAATGGTACGAAGCGAAGTTCCTGCCAACGGTCGGCCCCTGGGCGCTCTATGGCCTGCTGTTCACCATCGTGCTGCTCTTCGCCTTCCAAGGTGAAGCCATCACCAGCAAACCGCTCGATGTTGCACGCATCGCAGTGCCACTCCTCGCATATTTCGCCATCATGTGGTTCGTCGGCATGATCGCTGGTAAAGCGATCGGTCTCGGCTATGCCCGATCCACGTCCCTTGCGTTTACCGCAGCAGGCAATAACTTTGAGCTCGCGATCGCAGTCGCAATCGGCACGTTCGGCGCCGCCTCTGGCCAGGCGCTCGCGGGTGTGGTCGGTCCCCTCATTGAAGTGCCGGTGCTCGTCGGCCTGGTGTACGTCTCCCTGTGGCTGGCGAGAGTTTGGTTTAAGACGGACCCATACGCGACTGAAATGAGCAAATCATGACCCCGGACATCGCGCTCCGCAACCCAGAAATATGCACACCAGCAGTGGAGCACGCGATGGGAACTGCAGCCGCTTCCTCTGTCGCAACCACACTCAAGGCGCTCGCTGAGCCACTCCGCCTGCGAATGCTCTCTGCCATCGCGACAGACCCCCGCGGTGAAGCGTGCGTGTGCGATCTTGCTGAGCTTACTGAAGTGTCGCAGCCCACGGTGTCTCACCATCTGAAAGTCATGAAGGACGCTGGATTGCTCGCCTCAGAGCGTCGTGGCACCTGGGTCTGGTATCGAGTCGTCGCATCTCGCAAAAATGCTGTCACCGCGCTACTAGATTCTTTTGCACCGGCGACCCTCCTTGAAGATGTTGAGAGCGAACAGGATCGCGCTGTCGCGCTGCGCACTATGGATGCTCGCGTTACGCGGCTCGCGGATGAACTGGCCGACGAACTTTCCGAGTTGAATCGCGACCTGGTAACCGCGATCGTCCGGGAATCGTATGCGGGTCTTGTCAGGTCTGCGAAACTTACCCAACACATGATCCCCCTCACTGAACGCTTCGCGAGACAACGTCTTGCTGACCTGATGCGTGACCGTGAGATTTCTGTACCGCAGGTGCTGTTCGTATGTGTTGCGAATGCCGGGCGTTCGCAACTCGCGGCAGCCCTCATGAATCAGCTGTCGGGTGGCACCGTCATCGCTCGCTCGGCCGGATCGAACCCAGCTGTCGATGTGCACCCGAGTGTACGTTCGCTCCTCACAGAAATTGAGGGTGACAAGGATGCGGCAACAGCGTTTCCAAAGCCACTCACCGATGACGCGGTGCGTGCTGCAGATGTCGTCATCACCATGGGCTGCGGCGATGTCTGCCCCATCATTCCCGGTGTGCGCTACGAAGATTGGGCGGTGGGAGACCCCGCCCTCGCCTCTGATGACGGTGCCAGAGCGATCCGCGACGACATCGCCACCCGCGTACACACATTGCTTGACACGCTCACCACATAAGGAAAAACTTCAATGACCACTCAAACCAAACCCTCCGTGCTATTCGTCTGTGTGCACAACGCCGGGCGTTCACAAATGGCAGCGGGATACCTACGCCACATTGCTGGCGATCGCATCGAGGTACGCTCCGCCGGGTCGATGCCCGCCGACCAGATCAATCCCACAGCCGTCGCCGCCATGCGCGAAGAAGGCATCGACATCACCGCCGAGCAACCCAAAGTGCTTACCACTGAGGCTGTGCAGGACTCTGACGTAGTGATCACGATGGGCTGCGGTGATGCCTGCCCATTCTTCCCAGGCAAGCGTTACGAGGACTGGGAGCTTGATGACCCCGCAGGGCAGGGAATCGAGACAGTACGTCCCATTCGTGACGACATCAAACAGCGCATCGAAGAGTTGGTGGCGTCGCTACTCGATTAGTTAGCGCTGCGCCGGGGTGGGGCTCAGTAACATGAGCACTGCCCCGGCACAGTTCAGACGATTGGAAACGGAAGACGTCACTCCCCAAGGGAATTAGCGGTTGAGTGAGGTAACAAGCTCAACCGGTGCAGGAGCGGTTGCACAGCAGCTACCGCCCGACGTTTCCTCAGGAGCATCAAACAAGCCAGCACCACCACACACACCCGTATCCGGCAGCACAAGATCAACGCGCTGTGCAGCTTCAAGGTCGCCCGTTAATGCCGCGGCGACGCTGCGCACCTGTTCGAATCCCGTCAGCGCCAAGAATGTTGGGGCGCGCCCGTAGGACTTCGCGCCAACAATGTAGAGATCTTCTTCAGGGTGGGCAAGATCCGCTGCACCAGTGGCACGGATCGATCCACATGAGTGCAAATTGGGATCTACCTCGGTCGCCACACGTGCGGGTGCCTGAAGACGCTGATCGATCTCCAATCGAACTTCCGACAAAATCGACAGGTCAGGGCGGAACCCGGTCAGCACGATGATCTGGTCTGCTGGGGCAAGCGACCGACCGTCTTCCGCGACCAAAATCGCACGATCACCGTCACGATTCACTCCTACAACCCTGAATCCCGTGACAAGGTCCGCGAGCCCGTCAGCGACGTACTTTTCTGCAAGCTGGCCAAGTGCGCCACGCTCTGGAAGCTCATCCGCAGTGCCACCGCCGAACGTATTACCGACTACACCGCGGCGCAGCACCCAGGTGATCTGGGTAGAAGGATCGCGCCGGGCGATCCGAGCCAACTGTGTAATGGCTGTTTTCGCCGACGCACCATTACCAACGACAACGACGTGTTTACCCGAGAGCGCACGGGCATCCTCTGGCGTCGGAATCAGGTAACTGAGGATGCCTGCTGCCGCGACAGCTTGCTCTCCCAACGCGGGGAGACCGTCCGCACCCGCTGGACTTGGTGTATTCCAGGTTCCCGAAGCATCAATTACGGATCGAGCTTCAATTCGCTCTTCTCCACCATCCGAATACACCATATGAATGGTGAACGGTTGATCTGACCGGCCTGCATCTACCGAGCGGTCCCGCCCCTTCTTGCTGACTCCTGTCACGCGAACGCCGTAACGCACCCGCTCCGCAAGTGTCTCGGCAAGGGGCGCGAGATACTCAGAGATCCACTGTGCCCCCGTCGGGTAGCCTTCAGCGGGTTCGATCCAGTCAGTTGTCTCAAGGAGACGTTTGCTCGCACCGTCGATCACTTCAGACCATTTCGAAAACAAGCGCACGTGCGCCCACTCCGATACTGCTGCGGCCGGGCCATCGCCCGCTTCCAGCACCAGTGGTTCAACTCCGCGCTCCAGCAAATGGGCAGCAGCTGCGAGCCCCTGGGGTCCTGCTCCAATCACGACGACTTCGTGCATTACATTTCTCCATCCATTGATATTCATCGATATAAAAACCTATCGCCTCACATCGACAACTGTCAATATATTGGGCAGAATGGTGATATGAACAATTTGCAGGATGCTGCGCCTCCAGTTTTGTCGTCAAGTTGCTGCGCGACGTTTGACCACAATGTCGTGACTGATGTGGATGCCCAGCATTTGGCGAAAGTATTCAAGGCTCTCGGCGACCCGACACGAGTAAAGCTGCTCTCACTCATTACTGCCAGCGCCAGCGGCGAGATGTGCGTGTGTGACCTCACGGAACCAGTCGGACTCTCGCAACCTACGGTTTCACACCACATGAAGCAACTCGTCGAGGCCGGACTCGTCACTCGACAGCAGCGCGGCCGATGGGCCTACTACAGTCCGGTCATGTCTGTGCTCGCGGCGGCTACCCGTAGGTTGGCACCTCAGCCAACCCAGTAGCTCAGGAGCGCCTCTCGATGAGAATCTCGAATTGCCAGTACGAGTATCAGCCTCTCGGCTGCGCACCCGAGCCATCTTGATAGACATCAGGGATGCCGTCCTGGTTCGCGTCAAGACGGTCGCGGTGTCGGATGCGCCTGTACTGGCGGTTGCGGATTCCAAGCAGAACCGCCGCGAGTACGGCGGCGAGCACGGAAGCGGTGAGGATCGCGACCTTCGCGTAGTTGTGCTCGACTGAGCCGGGGGTAAAGCTGAGTTCCGCGACAAGGAGCGAGACGGTGAACCCAATGCCTGCGAGGAGTCCGACACCGATCATGTCGATCCATCGCAGTTCAGGGTCCAGCTTGGTACGCATGGTCTTCGTCATGATCCAAGTCGTTGTGACGATCCCGAGTGGCTTGCCGAGCACGAGAGCCGCGACAATGGCGAAGGTAATGGGATGGGTCATCGCGGCATGGATACCTTCCCACCCTCCGACGGAAACGCCTGCAGCGAAAAATGCAAACACCGGCACGGCGACACCGGCAGACAGTGGCCGGAATCGGTGCTCGAACTCCTCAGCAAGCCCGACACGGTCTGCAGATAGCTTGGAATCTCTTCTGCGATGCAGGACCGAAATCGTGAAGCCCAGCAGGACGCCTGCGATGGTGGCGTGGATCCCAGAGGCGTGCATAAGTGCCCACGCGACCACTCCGATGGGGAGCAGAATCAGCCATGCTGCAAATGGGCGCACCCCGAAGAATCCCCGATATCGCTGCGCGATGAACCCGTAGACCACAATCACCGCGAACGCGAGCGACAGTGGCACGAACGCGACGTCATCGGTGTAGAAAATGGCGATGATGCTGATCGCAAGCAGGTCATCGACCACGGCGAGAGTGAGCAGAAAGATGCGGAGCGCAGCTGGCAAATGGGAGCCAATGATCGCGAGCACTGCCACCGCGAACGCGATATCGGTGGCGGTGGGGATCGCCCACCCTTGCCGGAGTTCAGGATGAGTCCACACGATCGCGGCATAGATGAGCGCGGGTAAGCAACCCCTCCGGCGGCAGCGGCGATCGGCATGATTGCCGTGCGGAACCGGCGCAGGTCGCCAGCGACAAACTCCTTCTTGAGCTCGAGCCCTACCAAAAAAAGAAGATCGCAAGCAGCCCGTCTGCTGCCCACGCCCCCAAGGTCAATCGGAGATGCCAGGGCTGAATCGTGTCGTGACGGTCCTATAGATGTCAAGTTGTTCCGAGGTCGGTTTTCAGGTCATGGAATACCTCTCGGGCGATAAAGCGTTTGAGACAGCGCAGAACGTCTTTTTTGGAGAGCCCTTCGGTGAGTCGACGCTGCATGTAGTCAATGGTTCGGGGATCGTATCTGAGCCTGACGACAGCGATCATGTGGAGCGCGCGGTTGGCTTTCCGGTCACCACCACGGTGGAGTCGCATCCGGTGGCTCTTCCCTGAAGAGACCGGCACTGGGGCGGCTCCGCAGAGCCTCGCGAACGCGGCCTCGCCCCGGAACCGGTCAATGTTCTCGCCAGCAGTGATCAAGAGCTGGGCGGCATGGATCGTGCCGATCCCGATCTTGCTGATGAGGGTAGGGGCCGTGGCCTCTACTAGGGTAGACAGTGACCGTTCGAGATCCGTGATTTCTGTGTCGAGATCAGCGACCCGCATCGCGAGTGCGCGTAAGGCGAGTTTCACGGCTTGGGCAGGGTCGTTCAGGCGTGAACGATCGATGCGAAACTTCCGGCAGTGGGTGACGGCTGCACGCCCGCCGGAGGGAACTTGCTCTCGGATCTGGGCGGGAGCAGTGATGAGGACATCTTGCAATTGCACGATTGCCGCGGTTCGGGCTTTCACCGCGGAATCACGGGCGACCATGAGGAACCGGATCGACTCGATCACGCTATCGGTGCGCTTGGGAACCGCGGTCGCTTCACCTGCAAGTACTTTCCGGGCGGCAGCTTCGGCGTCGATCGCGTCGTCTTTGCCGACCCTCGCTTTTGTGTGCGCGTGCGGGGTATTCACCTCGCGAACCTCGATCCCGTGGTCGGTGAGGAAGCGAGCGAGGCCGGCAGCATAGGAGCCGGTGGATTCCACTCCGAACGCCACGATCTGGCCGTGATCGTTTGCCCAGGCAAGCAAGTCCGCATAGCCGCGAGTGGTCACCGGGAATGCGCAGTTTGCCAGGCGCTTCCCGGTGCTCGTGAGGGCGACTGCGTGGTGAGTGTGTTTATGCGCGTCGACGCCGATGATAATGTCTGGTTGACGCTCGATCGTCGCTGTCGTCATGATGGTGGTGTCTCCATCACTTCAATGTGTTGGATGACCGAACCGGGCCGGGCGGACATAACAGTGACGGGGCACTTTGAGCAGGGTCCTATGAAGTCACATCCCCGCCCGGTCTGGCCTCTCCCTATTTGGGAAGTAGCAGCCCCAGGCGGCGACGCGTCCCATAAAGGACAGCACCCCTCGGCGCGTCAGTTTAATAGTCGGTCAGCCGCCCTGAGCCACTACCTCTATCTTCACTGTTTGATGGAGGGTAAAGATTCCCGGAAGGAAACCTACTCCTCATGCCCAAGCAGTACCCCGCTGAGCTTCGAGAGCGCGCAGTACGCCTCGTTCGAGAAGCACAGCAGAACACCGACACCCCCTACGGGGCGCCCGCGCGGATCGCGAAGCAGCTCGGCATTAACGCCGATACGTTGCGGGGCTGGCTGAAACAAGCTGACATCGATAGCGGTGTACGCCCCGGTGTCACCACGAGCGAGGCTGCTCGGATCGCTGAGCTCGAGCGTGAAGTTCGCGAGTTGAAGCGTGCGAACCAGATCCTCAAGTCTGCCTCGGCTTTCTTTGCGGCGGAGCTCGACCGCCCATCACGATGACCGAGAAAGTGGCCTACATCGACGCTCATCGCGCCGAGTTTGGGGTCGAGCCAATCTGCCGCGCACTCGAGGACACTCCCGCACAGATTGCCCCGTCCAGTTACTACGCCGCGAGAACCCGGCCGCAATCCGCGCGTTCGCTGCGTGACGAGGACTTGTGCGCCGCGATCACCCGTATCCATGAGGAGAACTACGGGGTGTACGGGGTGCGGAAGATCCATGCAGAGCTTCGACGCGAGGGGCAACGTGTTGCTGAATCGACCGTGCGCCGGCTCATGCGACAGCTCGGCCTGCGGGGCATCGCGCGGACGAAGGGCCCGAAGACCACGAAGCCCGCGCCCGAGACCGACCGGCCCACGGACTTAGTGCAACGGCAGTTCGTGGCGTCACGCCCGAACGAGCTGTGGGTGGCGGATTTGACCTATGTGCGCACGTTCTCCGGGTGGGTATACGTTGCGTTCGTGCTCGATGTGTACTCGCGCATGATCGTCGGCTGGCAGGTCTCGACCCGGCTCTACACGGATCTCGCGCTCGACGCGCTCAATATGGGGATCTGGCGGCGCGAACACGCCGAACAGGACCTTACAGGACTCACCCATCACAGCGACAGGGGCGTGCAATATCGTGCCATTCGCTACGCTGAACGCCTCGCCGAGAGCGAGGCCGTCGCGTCCGTGGGCTCAAAGGGCGACAGCTACGACAATGCCATGGTCGAGGCGCTGAACTCGCTCTACAAAGCTGAACTCATTCGCAACCGCGGCCCCTGGGTGGGCATCAACGATGTCGAGTTCGCGACCGCTGAATGGGTTGATTGGTACAACGAACGCCGCCTCCACGGCGAACTCGGGCACGTCCCGCCAGCAGAATTCGAGACCGCCTACTGGGCGGCGAACCCTCAACCCGTTCTTCTCGAAACCCGATAACAGAACCCTCTACCAAATTCGACACTTGACAGCTACGAGCGTGACGGCCAGAACGTGGAGAGCGAAGAGTTCGTGGCGAAGCGCATTGGTCACGACACGGCCCGCACAAGGTACGAAGTCGACCGTGCGCCTCGGCAAGCCGCCGATCGCACGAGTGCGAACCCGGAGCGGAGTCGGGCGTTCGCTCCCCGTCGGGCAAGTGTCGTGGCCGATGCGCCCGTGCTCGGCCTTTGAATCAAGTGGGTAAGTCTATGAACGCGCACGACCCCGCCAACGAAAGACCTCGGACCGGAGGGACCGATCAGTTCGAAGCTGATCTCATCGCGGAGCCTCCGCACCCGATTAATTGGAACCTCCTCACTTCACATGACCTTGAGCAGGAACTCCTCGAACTCAATCGTTGGGTAAATTGGCTTCGCACCGAGTACGGCCTACCGGCATCGGTGATTCCGCCACTCTGGCACCGCCATCCCGAATTGCTCTGGGAGCTTTCTGCACTGCATCTACATTGGCTGTGCGCGTACGATCCAAACCAAGACGGATCAGCACCCTTTGGTTGGCATCGCGATTTTCTGGATGCGCGCCAACGTCTCCGTGACTGGGTCGCAACAAGCGGAACGCGCCTCGACCGAGATCGTCCGACCCGGCACACCATCTGGCCCGGAGAGGGACCCCCGGCTGACAGCGTCGAGCAATCGATCACGGATCGAGATGCCGACTTCGTGCAATTCGTGCTTGAGCAGGTCGAAGCTCGCAGGGCTGCCGAGGATGCGTTCTACGCGGACTTGTAACCAGCAGACCACACCTGGGTGGCGTGAGTGCTCGATAGCGGGGTGCGTGGCGTTCCTAACGCTCGCACCCCAGGCCTCGGCAGGGGCCCCAGGCATGTGCTTCATCAAGCGAGTACTTTGGGTATGTAGTTACATCATGTAACTAGGTGGTATTGTAACTATATGCGGATCGGATTATTGGATCGAATTCTTGAAATCAGCTCACTTCTTCAGCTCGACATGAAGCACGCCTTTACTGGCACTTCCCTCACCGAGTCTCGGGTGCACGTTCTTTGGGTGCTTCATCACTCGGGACCCAGCACGCAGCAGGCGTTAGCCGAAGCACTTAAAGTAACGCCTCGTACTATTTCTGCCCTTGTTGATGGGCTCGCTGCGAGTGGATATGTCCAGCGTCGCACGCATCCTTCCGATCGTCGCGCGGTTCTCGTGACTCTCATGGAGGACGCGGAACGCATGATGTCGAAGATGGCCGCAGATCATGCACGACTCACAACCGACCTTGAAAGTGTCATCGATGAGGCCGACCGGCCTGCATTCATCCGCGGCGTTGACGCTGTCGCGCATCGACTTCGACAGCTCGTACACGAAGAGGAGGTCCGATACGACACCGTTGGGGGCTCGGACCTGAGCCTAGACGAGGATTCGACGGCGTGAGGACATCTCAGAAAGCGACTGATTCACCGACTATCTGGCAGCGGTTATGGAATCTGTTAGTGCGCGTCACGAAAATGGAACTGCGTATCTACGAGAGCATCTGGCGAATCATTGCAAGAAAACCACGTATCCCCAGCGACGCGGTCGGATTCAAATACCACCGTCCTGTGCTCACCGTCCTCATCGTATTGATCATTCTGTCAGCCATTGAGATCCCTATTATTGATGCCATCGTGCATCGGTGGACACCCATACGAATCGGCTTTCTCATTCTCGGCATCTGGGGTGTGACCTGGATGCTCGGTCTGCTCTTTGCATTCTTCACGAGGCCTCACGTCGTTGGCCCGAACGGGATTATCGTGCGTGAAGGCCTCGAAGTGGAGCTGCAGATCTCTTGGCAGGACATTCAATCGGTCAGCTTCTTCGAACAACGAAGTGGACGCGTATCCGGTGAGCCAAAGACACCAAAGGTTTTTCGTGAAGACGACAAATCAGTGATGGCTATTCGCGTATCAGACGAAACAAACCTCGAGATCACGCTTGAACGACCGCTGGAATTGTCGTTACCGGGGTTACGCCCGAAGGGCGGCGCGCACACTTGTAACATCGTGCGTTTCTGGGCTGACGATCCTCGGAGTTTGCTCGAGGAAGTCAGGGAACATATCGGGTAGATTTCGCTGTTCGTCAGCGCCTCGAAGAACCGATGCATGATTGCGAATCACCTCCCAGGCGCGGCAACTCCCAAAACCCCACGGTATTGTGCACCCAGAGGGAGATGACTGCTGGCTGGTTACCTCATACCAGCGCGGATCTTTCGGCGATCGTGCTGAGATGACAATGAGGCCATTCAGCGACATCTCGTAGAAGTTGCCGGTCGTGAGTCGACAGTACGACGGCCGCTTGGGTAGCCCCGAGTGCCTCGGTGAGTTCGTCGACGAGCGCGATAGAGAGGTGGTTGGTGGGTTCGTCCAACAGCAGCACGTGCGGGCGTGTCGCGAGCATGAGCGCCAGATCGAGGCGTCGTTGTTGACCCATCGACAGCTCACCCACCCGTTTGCCCGCCTCGCGCGATCGCAGCAGACCAAGCCCCGACAGGCGGACCGCCTCAGATGATTGCAGGTTTCCTTGAGCGACGAGTTCGTCGATGTGCCGGGCATACACTTCGTTCGCACGCCGATCAGGCGGCAACACCGACTCCTGGCGCAGAAAGCCCAAGCGCGTGCCACGGGATATTCGCACTGTTCCCGTGTTTGGCAACAGTTCGCCCGCCGCGATGCTTAAGAGCGTCGACTTCCCTGCCCCGTTCGGGCCAGTCACTACAAGCCTGCTGCGGTGCGAGAGTTCAAACGACACCGGCTGCGTTAACCGCTCGGCAAGGCTCACGTTGTCGACGTTCAGCAGCACTGCGCCCTTTCGTGTGGGCAGGTCTGGAAACTGGAACAGCTGCGGTGGTTCAGGCACCGTCACCGCGTGGGCTCTCAGTGCCTCCTGTCGTCGGTGCACGCTCTGCACCAGCCCGCCCGCACGTGTGGCGCGGCCGTGTTTGGGCGAGCCCTTCTCCGGTCGCCACCCGGACACGAGCCGATTCTGCGCAGCGCTGAGACTGTCCTGCAGTCGCGCTTGCTCCTGCTGCTGGCGCTCGTACTCCTGCTCCCACCGTTCCCGGTCAGCCAGGCGCCCTTCTCGGTACCCCGCATACCCGTTGCCGTAGATACGGGGGCGATCATCGGGCGTCGGATCGAGGTCAACAACCGTCTCCGCAATGTCAGAGAGCAGCGCGCGATCGTGGCTAACGATGACGACACCACCCTTGCGCGCGCGGAGTTGCGCGGTCAGGAATTCAAGCCCGCTGCGGTCGAGGTGATTCGTGGGCTCGTCCAGCAGCAGGAAATCATCCTCTGCCCCCAGCAGGCAGGCCAAGCGCACTCGATACCGTTGCCCTACCGAGAGATCGGCGAGCAATCGTGTCATGTCGGTTTCTGCGTCGAGTGCTTCGAGCGCGATCTGTACGCGGCGCTCGGCATCCCACGCGTTGAGTGCGTCAGCACCTTCCAATGCTGCGGCGTACTGCTCTGCGGCCTCGCTGCTCCCATCTGCGAGAGCGGCAGCGGCGGCGTCGAGTGCGGCCAGCGCTGCGAGCGGTTCAGCGATGGCCTCGGCGACGGCCTGCCCAACGGTGCGGTTGTCGGTGGAGTTCATTTCTTGTTCAGCGAGCCCAAGTGTGCCGATGCGCTGGATCGTGCCGCTGTCAGGAGGCAGCGTGCCAGCGAGCGCATGGAGAAGCGTGGTCTTTCCACGCCCGTTCTCGCCAACGATCGCCACACGAGACGAGGGAGTGACGACGAGATCGACATGGTTGAGCACCGGTGTTACGCCTCGCATGACGGAGAGGTCGGAGGCGGTGAGCTGCGCGCGATGGCGCGCCGGATGACGGTTGGTAGGGGTAAGCATTCAAATCCTTCAGAACAACGCACCACGGCAAGCCGAACAGCCAACGGGTACGCAAATGACGGCGACCCTCCATGGGGTCAGAACAAGCGGCCGCCGCAAGCTCGGAGTTACTCAACGAGCGCGGTAGGCCTGCTCAGCCATCACAAGAAGTACAAATGCATACCGTCAATTCTACCCCACACTCACACCGCACCAACGAATCGGGTGCCGACTGTGGCTTCGGAGGCTTGATCGGTCTGACTCGGTCGCACTATCGGCGCCGCTCTCGCGATCTGTAGGAATCAACTCAGGGCCAGCTCAGACACCTTCTCACCGTCACGCCGTTCATCGGGTTGCTTTGCACGCACGCGACACAAGATGATCAGGCTAATGGGTCCAAACATGATGAATTTCATCGCATTCCACAGGCTGAGAAGGACAAGGAGATTCAGCCATCCTGGGCCGCCACCAGCTGCCACAGATGAGCACCAAAATGCAAAGCCGAGGTATGGCAGGGCGAGGAGCATGGCAGGGCGAGGAGCATGGCAGGCACTCCCCTCTTCAACCCACGCCGACTCCGGATCCACCGGAGCACGATGTTGCTCGGGGCGTAGCGCTGCAGGAGCGAGTAAATGAAGCTCGTAATCGCCAAGAGTGGGCGAATCATGATGGGCCTCTCGTCACACGTCGTTCTCCGTCGAGGAAGCAGCGTGTGATCGAACGCCCAAAAGGGCCGCCCCGGAGGGCCCGCAGAGTTGAGAACCTGCTTCAGCCTCCAGGGTACGCCGACATTCCGATTGGCGAAAGGGCAGCTCCCGCGCACCTCCTGAGCGATACATAGCCAAGGAGGCTTCCCATGCCAACGCTCACTGCCCTCGCCAAGGACGAAAGTACGGCTCGCCAGCTGTTGGCCGTGATCGGTACACCGGGCGACATCTCGACCGGTGCGCTTATAAACAACGTCGGCGCGGTTGAGGCAATCACTCTCATCGAGCGCGACATCACAGTGCCAGGAATGGATGCGGCCGAATCGGCCGTTTGGTGAGATCGTATGCGTCCCCGAGCCGGTGTGGATTATCTTGCCGCACAGACACTCAGCAACGAGAATTACCGGGTGCTGATCCCGAGCGATCCAGATTGGCCGACTGGGATAGCCGACCTCGGAGATCGTGCCCCGTATGCGCTGTGGGCGCGCGGGCGTACAGATCTACTCGGCAACACACTCTCACGATTCGTCACCGTCACTGGTGCGAGGGCAGCCACAGCGTATGGCACGCACATCACCGAGGACCTCGCCGGTGAGCTGGTCCGAAACGGCAAGACGCTGGTCGCTGGCGCGGCATACGGAATCGAAGGATCAGTACACCGTGCCGCGCTCACCGAAGGGGGCAACACCATCGCAGTGCTCGCTTCCGGGATCGACCGCCCCTACCCCGCGGGGCACAGCGAACTGGTGGCCTCGGTCGCACGCGCTGGTCTGGTGCTTTCTGAGGCGCCGCCCAGCGTCGCACCAACCCGGCAGCGATTTCTGGATCGTTCTCGCATCCTCGCAGCAATATCCGGAGCCACGGTCGTTGTTGAAGCAGGGTATCGGTCCGGTGCGCTTCATACTGCTCATGAGGCCAACGCACTCGGCCGAATCGTTGGTGCACTGCCCGGCCCCATCACGAGCGCTGCCAGCTCCGGCACGAATCATCTGTTGCAAGACGGCGGAGCGGAAGTCATTGTCCGCGCGTCGGACGTGGTGCGCGCCCTGGACACCGAAGACGCTCCCAGTCGGAACTCCGTCCGTCCGGGAGCGTCTCGATCACAATCTCCAACGAGCCGTGCGTTGTAGCGGCTACTTCACTGTGGGAATCTCCACGACCAAAGCCTTTCGCACTTCATCGAGGTCGACGCGGATGAGCCGACCGATACGGTACCCGTGCACGGTTCCATCAGAGATCCGGCGTCGAAGGGTCTTGACCGAGACACCCAGGCTCGCTGCTGCCACTGTCAGTGAAACCAGCACAGAGTTCTGGAGTTCCTGCGACTGTCGAGCGATCATCATGAGGCCCTCCTGTGAGCTGACTACCTTTGCTTCACAGGTGTCCAGCGCTGTCCGGTTACGACGTCTCGCCCTCGCTTGGTGCCCCGGAGATCGTCGCGGCGACACGTACACTCATGCGATCCGCCAACTCCCGATCTCGACTCATCGTGGCGTGCTGGTATCGGAGCACGATATGGATGTCAGCGTGGCCGCCGCGTCGCATCAGCTCCGCGAGAGTTGATCCCTCCTGTGCGAAGAGCGTCAAGCCTGTATGCCGGAGGTCATGGAACCGGAAGCGATGCGGCAGGTTTGGAACGCGCTCACGTGCGTCAGCCCAGATGTACCCCCAGCGCGTGTTCGACAGCGGCATGCTGCCGCGGGGGCTCGATGGGATCACGGGGGCTTTGGCCTCCGCAGCGACATATTCGTTGAGGTGTTCCTTCAAACGACGAATCATGAGTTTCGGAACGCTCAACGAACGCTTGCCCGCCTCACTTTTCAGCTCCGTGTAGTCGCCGGTGTTGGCGTTGAGCTGGCGGCGCACGTGCAGTGTTGCACCGCCATCGTCATGCCATTCAATATCTCGGCGCTGCACGCCCAGGCACTCGCCCCGCCGGAGTTGGCACCACGCGGCAAGCTGCACCATGATCGCCCACTGGGTCGGCACTGCCTCATACAGGGCTTCGACCTGTACCGGCGTGATGATGTCTTCGTTTTCGTCATGGTCGGCGTCGTAACGGACGGACTCCTGACGCGGAATCGATACGTTCGGTGCCGCGGGGATGATGCCATCGCGAGCAGCTTGGCGCAGGATCATCATGAGCACAATCAGCACCGGCCTTGTGATGCCGTTGAACTTCGACTTCGGATTCAACGGTGCCGGTATCTGATCGAGCCGATCTGTCATCTCGCGAATACGATCGGCGTCAATCTCTTTCAAAGGAGTATCACCAAACTCCGGCACGAGATACCCCGTCACTTTGCCCGCATAGGAGCGCACAGTTCCAACGGCTCGCATCTTGCCGCTGCGGTTCGGTTCGGTCCCGATCATCTCCAGCCAGCGCTTCGAGTACTTTTCGAAGCCCATGGATCGTGCTTTCTCCTGCTCCGCATGAGCGCGGTTTCGTGCCGCCACAACCGCCGGTGGCTCCCACTGCCCGAGCGAGATCTTGGTATGGACCGCAGCGAGCCATCGACGGGCGTCCGTCTTGGTGAGAAACGTGAGCGACTTATCGTCTTCAGTTCTCGCCGTATAGGTCTCACCGTCTGGGCCCGGGTACCGAGCCTGCCAACGCCCGGAGGGCAACTTCCGCAGGCTCCCCCACGATTCCCTCTTTGTCGCACTCATGATGCCCTCCCGTGTACGCGGATGGACGCGAATGGACGCTCGTGCCACTCCGTGCCACTCATTCCGTGTACCGACGAACATCCGCATGATTCTGCGGATTTCATGGGGTTGACGCGACCTCCTGTGGCACGAAGTGGCACGGACTCGGCGCAGTGCCGAACCCAAATTTCAGTGGGTACGATCCCTCGCTTCCAACCGGAAGGTGCACGCGTGCCATCCGCGTGCCACTCCGAACGGGCATTCCTGGTCATTTCTGTCCTCCTCTGTCGTCGAACAGAGAGCACGAAAGAGGCCCGAACCCGCGAGATTTCGCGGATCCGGGCCTTCGACCAAGTTTTCAGCCGGGGCGCTTCAAGAAACTTCTAGAAGTCCCAGTACTCGTCACCACCCGCGTGATTCCGCGGATTCTCGGTAGTTGTGGAGTTGCCGTGCCCCCAGCGTGCCACTGTGAAATGGGCCTCGTGTCCAGCTCACAAAAGCGATCAATGGGACACTTCAATACTATCCTTCACCACCGTAAGCGAACAGCAGACGGCCCTGCTCATCGGTTGATACCGAATCAGAGATCGATTGCTAGATCAGGCTCCGAAAACCACACATGCCGGATCGGCGAATCGTCACTCTTGGGCTTTGGAGAAGCGTTTCTCACCCTAAACGTCGTCGGGATGCTAACGGAATTGCCAAAGATGAGGGCATGCTGTTTCGGGAGTGATGGAAGTCGGCTAAGCACGGACTCTGAAATATAGGGCGTCATGCGTCGAACATGCTGCAAATCCTCAGGATTTTGAATCCTGTGCACGACGAAGTTCGCGCATTGAGAGAGCACCGTACGTGACAATTCACTCGGTCGTTGCGAGGCGAGCAAAATGAACAGGCCATATTTTCTTCCCTCCTTTGCAGCTCGTTCGAATATCTTGGTCGCGTCAATTGCAAAATCTGATGGCCGTTCAGCAACGTAACGATGTGCCTCCTCTAGCACAAGGTTTACTGGAAATGAGTTTCGAGCCGAAGAGCGTCTGAGCCGTTCGAAGATCATTCGAGTTACGACCGCTGAGATGACCTCTACGACCTCATCCTCGACCTCGTTCATGTCGAAAATGGTTATTTGAGAGCGCTTCCGAAGCGGACTACCCAATGGCTCTTCGATGAGCCCGAGCCACTTATCTATGAACACCTTCGCATCAATTTCGTGTGGCGCAAGGCTGCTAGTCGCGGGGCGTAGGAACTCGAACTCGGATCGGTCTCGGATTGACTTGTACCGAGTGATCAGTGAAGAACTATAGTCACGTACATGTCGGTTGCCATGCGCCTCCTCGTAGAGGATCGCAAGGTCAAGAGCTTGTTCGAGCAAAGCAAACTCGAACGGTGCATTGCGATAATCCGGAAGCGCGACATCAACTTGAATAAATGGACGCAACATACTTGGAAGAGAGTCTGGTCTCGTAAAGGCGCCGAAATGGAGATCGAGATGTGGGTGTACTGTCTGTCGATTCAGGTCTGGTGTACTGAAAGAGAGAAGCAAGCCCTGAATTCGCCCAACACTGGCTGTTGCGCTTTCAGAACTCGCAAGGATTGCCAATATTGCGGAAGCAAGAACATGGTTCTTGAGAGAAGCCAAGGAAGGATCATTCGTTGCGAATAAGCTAGTCAGGCCCAACGCGTTGCGTAAGATCGGTCGCTGCGCACGATCGCTAGCGCGCAGTAATAGTTCCCATTCCTCCGGAGACAGAAACCAATGTGGCAATCTGAACCTGACAACTTCTTCCCTAATGTGTTCTGGCGGCAAACTATGTGTTTCGCGCCCCGGCACCAGGGCATAGAGCCTTCGGATCGGTTTCGGAAGCTCGGTGAAGGCTTGCCTATACTCACCATTGGTGTCGAAGAAGACAAACGTCGCGCCAACAGCTGCGTGAGCATCTTGCTTGGCAAAAATAGACTGAACAACAGATGCCACGGTGCAGGACTTTCCGCTTCCGGTATTTCCCAGAATTGCCGCATGTCCACCGAAAAACTCATCCACGGACACCTTTACGTCGTAGTCATCAAATACGACTGACGTACCGATGTTGAACGCACGCAAGCGCGAAGGCGTCGGCTGCGTTTCAGATTCCTTGTCAAGCTCGATCGCGTCTGCCGCATCAAAAATCCTGTCCAGATCTTGGGATTCAGCGTAAAGCGCCTCCGTGTACAACGCAGGAAAAACTGACACGCCGAATCGGAATCTAGCGTCGGCTCCGAAGGACAATGTCCCGATCGGAACAATATCGAGGAACTTCAGTGCGCGAAGTGCATGTGTATCTTGCAGTTCGGACTGAAGCTGCTCACTTGCCGACAGCTCGCGCTCATGGAGACCTACGACCTCACCAACCACATGCTCAGTCTGAAGAGCGATTAAAACGAATGATCCGATTCGTGCGACGTAGTGCTGAGCGTCGAATCCGACAAGGGTGAAACTATCCGAACCGGCATTTAATTCCACGGTGAACTTTTCCGCTGTGACCGCAATGACCTTACCAAGGGATCGTCGGCGTTCGATAGAACTCAAAGATTTACTCCATCACCATCGGACGCGTGACGTCGACCAAGAAGATTTGTCAAAACCGAATTAATGGCTTCCTCGGCGTTATCGGTATTACCCGTCACGAGGATTTCTTCAACAAGAGTGTCGAAGTAGTGTGCCTTCCAGGTTGAATCCTTCTCCTCGGTGCCGATAATCCACACGCGTGGGTCATCGAGGTCTCGAAGCTTCGTCACCATATCGTTAGCCGAAGGATCTACGAAAGCCACGAGGCGGAAGGTAGGAATTGTGAGCGCCTGGAAGATGATGTTGTTCACATGCTCATCACCAAAGCTGTAGCCAACAGTAACAAGCACACTCTGATCTCTAACAACACGAGTCTGGAACTCGCGAAACAGATCCGAGTAAGGTGCAGCGAAACTGGCATTCTGCTTCGCCGGGCTTGGGTAGATGAGCAGTTGGTCATTCGAGATGAGTGACGGTGCTGTTTCTACGACAGGGAACAAGCCATCGCCGCGAGACTCCCAGCTCACTGAGCCATGCAGCTTGGCGAAGTACATCAAACTGTCGACCGAACTCCATTTTCGGTTACTGATGTCGAGCTGCTCGGAAAGTGCATATCGAAACACCGAAGGATTGAAGCGCGGGTGTGAATTGACAGCGAAGTTGGCAATAACTCAATCAAGTTGGCAATAACCGTTATTTTGACACAGTACTTGGCAACAGCCGCGAGGTAGCTTTGGGTTAGCGGTTAGAAGCTACACAGCTCACCAATATCAATAACGTCAGCGGAACAGTAAACGTATCCGCTTAGTTGTCATCAGCTGGCAAGGATCAACCATCCTGGCGCTTTCACCTAATTCATGGTGAAGCCCGTATTATTGAGAACAATACGGGCTTCACTTCAACTGCGTGAGACATCGGGCAGTTTTGCGCCTGCAAAGACGCCGACGAGGCCCATCGCCGCGAGCAACAGCAGCGCCCACGAGACGTGCACGGTCGCGAGCAGCGCGCTCACCCCACCCACGACGAGAAGAATGATGCCCATTGCGGTGTTTGAGACTGCAACATAGGTGGTGCGAGTATCGCCCTCTGCCATGTCGACCACATACGTTTTGCGGCCGATGCGCACGCCCGTGTGCATGAGCGTGAGTGCAAAATACACCGTGATGTAGAACAGGTTTACCCACCAGCTCGCGTCTGATTGGAATGCCGACGCACTGCCAGCCTCGGCAAGCGTAGCGACGATCACGGCCGAGAGAATGATCGCCGAAGCAACCCCTGCCCCGATACTCATGACCTTGCGACTCGAGCGATCTGCGAGCCTGCCAAACAGCCTTCCGCCGATGAGCGCAGCAAGCCCAGAAGCGATAATGAACCCGCCAAGCCCCGCGAGACTCGACGCGCCAGACTGGATCGACAGCGTCACGATAAACGGAGGGCTCAGCGACGAAACGAGAAGCAACCCGCGGACCCCGACAAACTGCCTGAAACGCGCGTCTTCACGCAACAATTGCACCGCCTGAGAGAGCCCATGAAACGGTTTGGCTGGAGCGACCTCGGTGCTCTGCGCCTCTGGGGCTTCCTCACTCGCAGGTTCACGCACTCCGGCATAGATCACCGCGACCCCCACCCAGAGCGCTGCACCCGCGGCGAGCAACCAGGCGAGGTGAGCAGCTGCGAGTTCCGCTCCCACAAACGCTCTGATCGCAAGGCCCAGGGTGATCGCAACAATGCCTGCAACGGTGGTTGAAATACCATTGAGCTGCCCCCGTTCGCCCTTCGGAATCGTGCGTCCCTGCACATCTTTTGACGCGATCGAGCAGAGGCATCGACCGAGCGCAAAGATCGCGAGCGCGACGAGAATGCCGACGCCCGCTGCCAGCCCTGAGCCGAGCGCTGCGATGAACGCCATCACCGCGACCGCCCCCGCCTGCACGAGCGCGCCAACTACGAAGATCCATTTGCGATGCTTCACCCGCACAACGAGTGGGGTAAGTAGCGCTTGCGGCAACATCGAGAGAGACTCGCGGATCGGCACGAGAAGTCCCGTCAACGCAGCCGGGGCCCCGAGTGACGCGAGCACCCAGGGCAGCACCGTCGATGCGTTGACAGCCTGATCGCCAGACGATTGCAGGGCACCCGCCGTGATTTGGCGCAGACCATTTGACGCCACCTTGTCGCGCAGCCCTTTGGGCATGCGCTGCTCGGCGTCTCGGGAACGACGGATGAGTTTCGAATACCACCACTCGCTGGCGGTCACGGGGGCAGACTCGCCCCCGTGTTCACTTGCCGCGATCAGTGGTCGTGATCCTGATCCGCCTGTGTTTCATGCACGGTGCCCGGCGCGTGATGCGGTGGAGCATAGATGCTGTAGACCTTCATCGGAACGTCGCCGATGTTGGTGATGTTGTGCCACATGCCCTTGGGCACAAGCACGGCCCAGTCGTCGGCGACCTCTTCATCAAACGAGAGCTCTTCGGGCGAAGGTCCCATTTGTACCCGACCGCGACCCTGTTCAAGTCGCAAGAACTGATCGGTATCGTCGTGCACTTCGAGACCGATATCGCCTCCGACAGGAATCGACATGAGGGTGAGCTGCATGAGCTCCCCCGTCCATACTGTCGTGCGGAAATTGCTGTTTGCACGGGTCGATGCTTCGATGTTAACGGTATATGGGTTTGGGCCATGATCTGGTGTTTGTGTCATTGCTTAAGTCTAATGACCTGGCCGAGCAGTAATCTAGCGAGGATAGGCTGGCCTTGCTCGGCAAACATTCAGATTGGAGAGGTTCAGGGATGACACAGGGCAAATTCTTTGACGACGAGGTACTCGAGGCCATGGCGACCAGGCGTTCAGTGTCGAAAGTGGGGCCGCACACCCCCACCGACGACGAACTCCGCGAGCTCCTCGCCGCGGTCACCCCGGTTGCCGACCATAAGGCGTTGCGCCCGTGGCGACTCATCGTGTTGCGGGGCGAGGATCGGGGCCGTCTAGCCGATGCGCTCGACGCGGCCGCAGGGACCACCCGTGAACCGGGAGAACGCAATTCCAAGCCATACCGGGCAGAACTCCTCATCGCGGTCATCGCCAGCTCCACCGAGCACCCGCTCGTGCCAGAGTGGGAGCAACACGCGACTGCGGCTGGCGCCGGGCACCTGCTCGAACTCGCACTGTGGCGAGCCGGGTGGGGCGTGATGTGGCGCACCGGAGTGCTCGCGAACAGCGACCCAGTGCGAGCCATGCACGGGCTCGAAGAACACGAGCACCTCATGGGGTGGTTGTATGTGGGTGACATTGACCCGTCATTCCGAGAGCGCCTGGAGGCATCGAATCGGCTGGCACTCGACCCGCATCAGTTTCTCGGAATGCTCCCCTAACCTCAGAGGTCACCCTCCTCGAGTTAGGTGAACATGAGCATAAAGATGTACATATTTTTTGTTCACAAATGCTACTTCAGAGCATGACTGCTCTCGCACCTCACGTTGAAACCTGGGCCGTTTCCCGAGAAAAACTCGCCTGTACTTTGAAGCGGTTTCGCGAACAAGGCGCAGCCGCAGGGCCATTGACCTTCGGAGCGCATCGCAAGCCCGAGGGAGGAGGGGCTGGGTGTGGCCCTAGCGAGCGAAGCAGCACATCCAGAAACAATGCCAACTTCGTTGGCAAAACACCGACTAAACCAAACGTGATTACGGAGAAATTCCGCATAATCACTGGGATGCCAACTAGCGAAAAAGTGCCATCTTCGCTGTCATCTCACAAAGCGCCGCTCTATCGAGCCAAGGAAGCCATTAATATACGGGATTCCTAGGCGATCCATTGCGGTCTCATTGAATAGGTCATAGTTGGTGGTGAATACCCACGGACGCGGGAGCGAACGCTCTCTTTGCGCCAACCGCCGGTAAAATTTCATATATGTTCTCAGCACTGTTTCGTCACCACGAGAGAACTCACCTTCAGTACAGACTTCTCGAACATACGCGGTGACCGAACGGATTACTCGCTGAACGACGCCGTGGAGTTTTTGCATCGCAGGTCGTGTGGTTGCCCTCAGAGCTAGCTCTTGTGCGAAAAGCACCTCCAGAAGACGCTCAAGATTGTTCCGATAGGTCTCGTCGTTGAGATCCATTCCCAGGCTCGAATCCAACCGCTGGCGATCGGTGGCGGTAACTCTATGTTTGCCCGTAGTGGCATCCATAAAGCCTTTGGCCATCGGCCCCATGGTCGGGATACCAACTTCCTTGCCGTTCTGATACGACGACGAGCACCCTGACCCGAGTAGAAACGCGAGATTTTTGGAGTTCAGAGCATCCGCGATATCCCGTCGAACGATAGCGATTTCCTCTGATGACTCTGAATCTATTGTGTTGGTCTTGCCCTTGTAGAACGCGATCGAGCGCAGTGTCTCATTCTTCTTCATTCCGATTCGACTCCTCAGCCCTTTGACGAGCGAGGATCGTTCCCTCTTGGGATCGTATCCTGCTCGCGAATAGTGCCTTTCAAAGAACGCACTTGCAGTTCGCCTCCCCCTTCATTACTGAGGATTTCGCGTGCACGATTGATACCCTCGAATTGGGTGGAAGTGACGGCGCTGGCGCGGTCGGCACCAGGCTTGCGCACTTCCCAATTCCCGTCGTCTCGACGCTGGACGACTCGCTTGTTCGGTTCAGCCATGGCAGTTTCTCCTTCGAAATTTTGCTAATTCTGTGGCTCGTTCTCGTTCACAACGGGCGGGTTTAGGCGCGGCAGGAGTGATACAACCTTTCGACTTTCTTTAGCCTTGCGTTCCGCGTCAAGCGGTTCAACTTCGAGCCGCTCCGGAGTGCGTGCAGTCACCGTCCGAAACAGCTCTGCTGGCACACGGCATTGCTCAATGAGAGTGAGTTCTCCGATGCCCTCGTTCTCAAGCAACTCGACGGCACGTGGGAGAAGGGAGGGCTGCTCGATAGCGCTGATAAGTCCCGGCTCATTCCGGCGCCAACCTCGCGTGGAGAGTGTAACCATGGCGTTTCGGTAGGAGACATCACTGAGCCTTCCTAAGCGGCGCGCTCGGAAAAGAAGTGCCTGAATGCTCACTCCCCACTGTTCCTTAAGTTTGGCCAGAGCGACCCAAGCACCCCGGTTCATCGCTGTCGGCAACAGGCCAGTGATCTCGGAAGCTGGCATCAGTAGCTCTGACGCGAACCTGTGAGCCTGCTCTTCGACAATTCGCCCGCCAGGTTCGGCGTCACCATGCATGATCAGATGGCCCAGCTCGTGCGCGACATCGAATCGTTGGCGATAGTAATCCCGTTTCACGGGATTAAGGACGACTACCGGCCGTAGGCGACTATCGAATGAGTACGCATCAACCGAGGCCGTTTGGCGTGGGCTAAACACTACGAGCACACCATGAGTCTCCAAGTTGCGCACCAGGTGCCCAGCTGGTTCTGCGCCGAACATCCATGCTTCGCGTAGGGCTCGTGCCGCCTGTTCGGGACCATCGCTGTCCAAGTCGCCTGGGTCCACAGGTCGGGAGTACATATCGACTTCAGGGAATTCAACGTGACGGTCCAGCGATTCGGCAATATCGAGCGCAACCTGCCCGTAGGCGAATGCTTGATCCCGCGCAAGTTGGCTCGTTGACCGCAATGAGCGGAAGTGTGGAAGGGCACTTACTTTTGCGACATCGTTTGGGCGTGCTGCAAAAAAACCAGGATCTACAGAGAGACCAAGAGCAAGCTGTGCGACGGTGGACGGGGTCGGCCGCTTGGCCCCTGCTTCCCATGCAGATACCGCCGTAGGGCTCTTGTTAATCAGTGCCGCAAGATCGCTCTTGCGGAGTCCTGCCAAGTGGCGCGCCATGGTCAAGCGCGCACCGTCGAAGAAGGCAGCTGCGGTCGCAGCACGGTCAGAGACGCTCACAGTCCCGCCTGTTCGTGCTCCGACTGCTTGGCTGCGGGCCGCCGAAGCTTGACTGGTGCGTCCGGGGTAGTGTCAGGGGCAACCGACACAGGTACCAGCGGTTGCTGTCGCCCTCCGTCCAAGGGGGGAACCTGCAAAAGATCGTGATTCCAGTACCAAGCGGAACCACCATCAGAGTTCAAGCGGGGCTGACCGACAACTAGCTCGCGACCACCGTGCTCTGCGTCCAGCGAATGCCCGACAACCAAGGTATGTAAATCGAGCTTAGTTTTAGCCATCAATGCGACTAGACCAGATGCCTCTTCCTCGGCGAACTGATCGAACAACGTCGGCTCTTGGGGTTCATCGGTTGGCTGCTGAGCGACAAGCTGTTTCGTACTGCTCTTCTGTGGCCAGGGCAGCTCATCAAGCTTGCCGAAGGCGGACGAAGCAAGGAGCCATCGAGTGTGCCCATGCGACCAACCCGGGCTTCCGCTGAGATCAGCTCGCACAACGAGATCAGGATCGAGCATCGGAAAGGTGTCGACATCACGCTCAGACAGTTCAGCGTGGAGTACGTCGAGACTCAGTCGGCCATCCATGCCATCAGCGACGGCATACCGGCGACACGAAAACACTCGATCAAGCCGATCTCGGAAGAGAGTGAACCGAGTGACGCCGACCCAAGTTGCGTCGTGGCCCGCCGCTTCCGAAAAATCTTCCGCCACTCGATCCGCCGCCGACGTAAATGCCCAACGAATGCCTGCAAGCACGCCGTCCCGATCTAAGGCACCAACTAGATCATCTCGTTCGCTCATGTGACGAGACTACACCCATAAGTAGTAAATTGCGCTATGAATGAAACCGTTTGTCGCGCTGATTGCATTGTATTCACCATAAGGCTGGAGTGAGTGGAGCATCTAGGTTAGAGCCCCACGCCTCTCGTGCGCACTCGGAGACTGCGCACGACGGGGTTGCGCCTCTTGATGCGCCGCATTCATGCGACACATGTCGTTGAATGCCGTTTCAGCCCTCGCATGATCGATGCGCTGCGCCGTGGCCTCGGGCCGGAGCCCGAGCGGGCTCGGAGTCGTAACCGAGTATCGGTCGCGATATGCAGCAATCGTCAGCGCTGCCAACAGCCATCGTTCGCGGCCTGGTCCGGCAGCGGGAGCTTCCCCAAGTGACGCGATCCATTGCTCGCTCTCAGCGATAGCTTTCCCGAGCACTGCGTCGGCTCGCTGCGTGATGAGGTCACGTCGCTCATCAAGTGCCTGACGCATGTCATCAGCGACCGACCCCATCGCTTCGGGTACGAGCCCGGCAATGAGCCTCGGCACCCTGCGAGCGCGCCCCGCTCCGGCAGGACGAGCGGTAGCGGCGTTGAGCCGATGCCGCATTACCGCTGCGATGTCGTCCGCGTCGCCGAAACCTCGCGCGCGAACGAGTCGCGGGAGCAGTACAGCGAGATCATGATGGTTGGCTTCAGCGCGGCGCAGCTCGGCAGTCAGCGGGCCGAACGCATCCGATTCAACCACCTCCGCGGCCTGCTCTGCGTTGAGACCGGATGTCCGCACCAGGGCAGCCCACCGATCGCGCTGCGCGGCCGCGGCAATCGTCTCGTATTCGGCGGCAAGCTGCGCAATGGTTCCCCAGGACTCTTGCTCGACGGCGATCGTTTCATGTGCGGAAAGTTCAGCACCGACATGCTGGAGAACGCCATTGAGAACGCTGCGGCCGGTGACTTCATCGTTCTCACCAGGATGTGGACCAACATGGGACGGATCGGGCTTATCTACCGCGACATAAGCGACGTTAGCGTCTCGACCCCGCGTCATCGCCACGTAGAGGGTCTCCCTGGTCATAGCCGAGTCGACGAGCACGTGGGCAGTATCGGTGGTGAGGCCTTGCGCTCGGAAGGATGTCACGGCATAACCGAGTTCGACATGCTCTGCGACGTAGTCGGCAGGCAGAAGGACGCTCGTCCCCCAGGAGCTTCCAGCCCGTCGAACAAGCATCGATCCGTCGCGGCGAACATCGACGACGTTCCAGCGGTCCCCATTGCGCACCCATCCGCGTCCTGCCAGCAGACGACGGTCGTTGCGGCGCGTGATGATAATGTCACCGGATGCCGCATGCGTCCCGTCGTGCAGCTCGGATTCACGCGATCCATGAACGGTGCCGTCGAGGATCAGATCGGTGCGCGCTCGGTTGTTGAGTGCGGTCACCGATTCGTTGGAGTCTGAGACGAGAACCGTTGCGCGCCCCGCGACATGATCGCTGCGCCAGGCGGCATACGCCGCATCGATCATTTCCTCGGTGTCACCGTCAACGATCCGCTGGTTCTCGTCGTAGGTGTCGACGACGTCGATGTGGCCGTGGCGAAGGTCGAGAGACGCGCGCTTTTCCCAGCCGTGCGTGAAGCGGTGAACGTCGACAAGTTCGGGCACGTCATCACGATCGTGCGTGAGCATCCCAAAGGCGCCGCCCGCGTCGACCGCTTGGAGCTGTGCGTAGTCACCGACGAGCAGCACTTTCGCCCCGGCCTCAGCGGCAAGCTGGGTGATTCGGTCCAAGGAGAGCGTTCCCGCGAGCGACGCTTCATCGACGATGACGAGCTGGCCCGGATGAAAGGTCTCACCTTCCCGCAGGTGATTCTGCCACCACTTCGCCGTATTTTCCGTTGTGATCCCGAGATCCTCGGCAAGCACTTGTGCCGCATTGGAAGACGGCGCCAGCCCGACGACGGATCTTTGGCCGTGTTCCTTTTCCCATGCCCGGCGTAGTGCATCCATGGCGGTGGTTTTTCCGGCACCCGCGGGGCCGATAAGCAGGTCAAGAACACGACCGGAGACAGCGATCTCGGTCAGCGCAGACGCTTGGTCCTCCCCCAGCACCAAACCTTTACGGTCAGGCTTCCGCGTCACGCGTTCGACCGTCGCCAGCGAGACCGTCGGTCCCGTCGCTGTGTGTGCGAGTTGGAGCAGTCGCTCCTCGGCGTCGAGCAGCTCGCCGGAAGAGAACACCGTGGAGTTCTTTGGTCGGAACACCGATGACTCGTCGCTCCGGCGAAAAACGGCGGGGCTGGATGCGAATTCAGGTGGCGTGAGTTGAACCGACACGGCTTCGGCAGCGTCGACAACCATGCCGATGATTGCTTCCCGATCACGCGTGCTGGCGAAACGGTACTTCATCGTTTGGCGGGCAGCTTCGGCAGTGAGGTTCCAGCGGCGCCACGTCGAACGCTTTTCCCCAACTGTGGCCACGACGCTCTCTCCCAGCCCACGAACTACGTCAAGCGGCACATCATCAGCGCGCAGAAGCAACGGAGCCTCATTCGCTGTGACTTCACGTGCCCAACCTGTTGCATCGACACCAAAGATGTTGCCCACCCGTTGCCTCCACTGAGCGGTGAGTTCGGCGAGCGAATGGATCTTCTTCTCCGGTCTCGTCGCGAGCGTCGCCTGGGCACGCAGTTTGATGATCGTCGTGCTGGAGGGTTGCCTGCCGTGCTTTGCCACGTATGCAGCGATGAGACGATCCTTCTCCTCATTAATATGCCGCGAACGCGACGAGAATTCAGACACAAGCTGTTCAGGGACCTTCGCGATCGCCCATGCCTCATTACGGTCCCGCCCACGATCCCGAGTTTCCCACTCAACCCCGAAGAGCCGCGTGAGGTGATCAGCGAACACCGCTTCATGAAACTCCGAGAGCGCCACGGTTGCAGCATGAAGCGGGCGGCCGTCCAGGCTTCGCCATTTGTTGTCGAGCACGGTCTGCACCTTGTTGCTGATGACGACGTGCGTATGCAGATGAGGATCGCCCGCACGTGAGTCGTAGTGGTCGTACGCAGTTGCGATCAATCCGCGCACATCGACCTGTGCAACGGCACCGTCTCCGGGGGTTGCACCGGCGCGAGTCGCTGCAACCTCGCGCTCCATGAACGCAACTACCTCCGCAATCGCTGCATGGTGTGCGTTGACGATGAGCGATTGCGTTCCTGCATCTGCAACGGCCCACAACACCGATGCAGATTTCGGGACTGAGAAGGTGAAGTCATACCCGGCCACTGCCCGTCGAGTGCCACGCTCGGCTTCCTCAGCTTCGATCTCTGCGGCAGCTCGGCCGCGAGCGGTTGGACCAAGGTCCGGATCGAGCGCACCGACTCGCTCTTTAACCCGCTCAGCAGTCGACCTATACGCCGGGTAGGCGCGTCCAAGCGGATCACCAGTGAGTGGATCACGACCCATACCGATCAGCAGTTGGAGCTGTGCCTCGGTCACTTCGTCGCCATTATGCAGCTGACCACTGCCAAGCGAGGTAAGCCCGCTGCCCATCCATCGGCCAGGCGGCGTTCCGTCTGCGTTGTAATACCGCGTCAACGGAGTCGCGAGATCTCGGTCACCGTCACCTGCGGCCACCGTGCGGAGCAGATACTTGTAGCCGTCGCCCGCCGACATCACCCGCATCGAAACCGTCATCGCGGCTCACCTTCTCTCCATCAAGGAGGAGGTGAACAAGCGGGATCGATGACTTCAAAAGTCACACGCGAATGGTCGCGACCTCGATCTGCAAGACGCGTGGCCGAGATGCGCGATGGCAGGTCAGAGTCGGAACTCCAAGAGCCAGTCGACGGCGAGCTGCGCGACGGTGGCGACAATGACGAAGTGGAGGAGGATCGCGACCCATGCCCAGGACGCGAATCCTTTGAGCGCGCGCATGGCGGAGTCGCCCGGGAGGAGGAGGCCGTCGGCGCCGGCTTTCGCGACGGTGACCCACCAGAGCGGGATCATGGCCGTCCAGACGACCATGCACCAGGGGCAGAGGGTGCCGAGAGAGTAGAAGCTCTGGTACTGCAGCCAGGTGATGAAGACGATGCCTCCGAGGAGGCCGAGGCAGTAGAGCCGCCAGAACCATTGGGCGAAGTGTGCTCCGGCGAGGATCGCGGCCCCGACGAGGATCGGCGCGGTGAAGGCGGTGACGCCGATGATGGTGTTGGAGAACCCGAAGAGGGAACCCTGCCAGGAGTCCATGTTCGGCCCGCAGGTGACGAGCTTCGAGATGTTGCAGTTGGGCGCGTGGGTGGGTTCCTGCAGGGTCTTGATGTACTCGGTGAGCAGTTCGAAGGAGGCGAACCAGCCGACGATGCCGGCCACGATCGAGAACCAGGCGAAGCCGATGCGTCGTCGGCGTAGCGGTGTCTCAGCGCTCGTGGTCATGGTTCGAATCTACACAAGGGGAGGCTGAACGGATGACGGCTGCTCGATACGAATGCAGCGGCCGGGCAGAGGCGCTCTGCATGCGGGATCCTGGGCACGGGTCAGTCGGCCGTCACGTTGACGACGCCTTTCATCTCCGCGTGAATGGAACAGTCGTATTCGTAGCTGCCTGCCTGGTCGAAGACATGGGTGAAGCTGCCCTGTCGCATGAGATCGCTCACGAAGCTCGCATCCTGGGCGACGACATCGTGCTCGTTCTGTCCCTCGAACACCCAGCGCACCGCTTCGCTCTCGGCAACCTCGACCTCGGCTATGTCGTAGGCGTTGTCGTAGGCCCGTACCGTGACGGCGGGGGCGGCGTCCTCGGCAGAGGGGGTGACCTCGGGCTTCGTGGCGGCACAGGCGGCGAGTCCTCCGAGCAGGCCGACTGTTAGGACGGCTCCGAGGGCGTGCACGAGGATGCGGCGAGTGTCGGCGTCCATGGTGTCTCTCTTACTCTCGATTTCTGGGTTAGTGTGGGCGTGCGACGCGGGACTGCTCTCCCGGTGTCGACTCGGCGGCGCTCTACCGGGTTCCCCGCTCCTTCGGCGCGGAGGTGTGCTGGATGAGGTCGATGCGCTGCCGGCCGTACCCGCCCCGTGTGAAGACGCGCAGCGTGAGCCAGGCGAAGAGCGCAAGACCGGCGATCTGGCCGATCAGTCCGGCGGCGCTGCCGTCGCCTGTGGTCTGCGCGGTTTCCCCGGTGAGGCCCGACGCCATGATGCCGAAAACGACGTAGTTGTTGACGACGTGGATCGCGATCGCTGCCTCGAGGCCGCCGGTGCGCCAGGTGAGCCAGGCGGATACTGCGCCAAGCAACCCGACGGCGAGGAGTCCCCAGATGTCGTAGATGTGGAGGGACGCGAAGCCGATCGAGGGGATCAGGATCGCGAACCAGGGGTTTCTGAGCCAGGCTCCCAGCACCTGCATGAAGAGTCCCCGGAAGACGATCTCTTCGGCAGTGGATTGCAGCGGCACCAGGAGCAGCACGAGCAGCATCGATAGCAGCGCGGCGCGTGCATCGAAGGCAGTCTCGTTCGCAGCCGCTGCAGGGTCGGTGGCGGGCTCGAGGAGCACGCCTGCGGCGATACCGACGAGGTTCATCACGGCGATCGCGAGCACGGAGATGACGAACAGTCGCCCGAGCAGCCCCCAGCGCATGCGGGCCGCGACTGACCAGATCCGGCCGATGGGCCGCATGCCGAGGACGAGCATCGCGAGCAGCACCGCCGGGAGCATGATGATGATCGACACCATGCTCACGAGTACCGAGACGGGCCGTTGGGTGTCGAGCGCCGCGGCAGTGCCGGCGGCGACCTGCGCCGGATAGTCGGGATCCGTGAGCAGGAGCACTGGGATGACGGCCACGGTGACTACCACGGTGAGGATGCCGAAGAAGGCCCCTGACAGCAGGAGCAGGGCGAGCGGTTTCCACCATCGGTAGGCGGAGGTGCCGCGCAGCAGGCTGTGGTAGTCGAGCGGTTCGGTCTCCATGATGCGCAGCTGCGGCGGCGTGCCCCGTGCCCAGCCCCAGGACGGCGACACTGCAGACGGCGCGTGGGGCTCGGACTCGGGGCTGGACATGCGGGGAACTGCGGTTGCGGCTCAGGCGGGGGCGTTCGTCGGCTGCTGCGCGCGGTAGCGGCGGGCGCGGACGAAGGAGGCGATGCCGACGGCGAGGAATACGAGGAGCACGACGAAGGTGACGGTGCTCGCGATCACGGCGTTCGGTCGCTCGGCGGTGCCGGCGAAGAGTTCCCCGATCTTCATCACGTTCATCGCGGTGCCGGCGACGCCGAGGAGGGCGATCGCGAGGGCGGCGTGGATCGCGTGGCGGCGGGCTTTCGGCGCGCGTGAGATGACGGCTGCGACGAGGATGAGCACGCCGAGTGCGGAGGGGATGAGTGCGGTCATGCTGCTCGCGTCGGACGCGAAGTAGGCGACGACGCCGGTGGCGGTGAGGATGCCGCCGACGGCGAAGGTGAGTCCGGTCATGGTCAGTATTCCTTTCGCAGACGCCGCAGGGGTTCTGGGCCGCGCCGGGCGCCCGGGATGTCTCCTCCCCTCCCCCGGGTTCGGGGAACCTCGAGGGATGCGGGCCTTGGCCCGTACTCTACATGATGTAGATGTAAGCTCGTGGGTATGCTGGCTTCCCCGTGGAATCTGATTCTCACCGTCGTCTTCGCGTTCACCGGGGTGTACTGCCTCGTGCGCCTCATCGCGCACCGGCCCCCTCCCGGCGCGCGGCGCGGCCCGGTGCTCGAGTCGATGGCGATCCACCTCATGCACCTGGTGATGAGCGCCGGGATGATCGCGATGTGCTGGATGATGTCGATTCCGGCGGCGTCGAACTGGGCGCAGATCGTGGTCTTCACCGTACTTGCGCTCGCCCTAGTGCCGGGGCTCTGGAAGGCGCCGTTGCCGGCCCGCCGCGTCGATCTCGCCGGGCATATCTGGCTCGCTGGCGCGATGGTGTGGATGATCGCGGCGATGCCGCTGCTCATGGCGGACATGGGCGGCGGGGAGCACGGTGGCGGCCACGGAGAGGCCGCTGATGAGGCGATGATGTTGGCGATGACCACCCCGGTGTGGGTGGACGTCGTCAACGTGGTGTTTGTGGCTGGAAGCGCAGCGATCGCACTGTGGTGGGCCTTCCGCGCGGCGACGGTTCGCGGGGATCGGTTGCACGCGCTCTGCCACTGCCTGATGGCGGCGGGGATGACGGCGATGCTGCTGCTCATGAACGGGTAGTCGGCCTGCTATGGCGCGACTTGGAAGAGAGTGGGCCAGAGCAGCAGCGCGAGCGGGTAGCCGACGAAGCTGACGATGTTGAGCAGCCAGTGCGCGACGATGAGCGGCAACGACCTCCCCCAGCGGTGGTAGACCCAGCCGAAGAGGAGCCCCATGACCACGTTGCCGATGAATGCGCCGATGCCCTGGTAGAGGTGGTAGCTGCCGCGCAGCAGTGCGCTTGAGACGATGGTGGAGATCGGGCCGACCCCGAGGCGTCGCATACGGTCGAAGAAGTAGGCGACGACGATGAGTTCCTCGCCGAGAGCTGCACGCAGGGCGGAGAGGATCAGCACGGGCACCGTCCACCAGTAGGCGTCGAGGGCGGTCGGTACGACGTTCGCGTTGATCCCGATGATGCGCGAGAAGAGGTAGAACGCGAGCCCCGGGATCCCGATCGCAGCCGCGAGCACGACACCCCAGCCGGTGTCTGCCAGCCACCACCGGCCGCCCCTGCCGGGGAGCCGTCCGAGGCCGAGGTTTCCCAGGTGCGGGGCCGCTGTGCGCCAGAGCAGGTACGCCACGAGCGCGACAGGTGCGAGTTCCCCCACGAAGCCGAGCAGCTGGTAAGCGAGGTCGAAGAAAGGCTGCTCGGCGAGCGGCCGGTTGATGGTGGCCGTCTGGGAGGCGAGCGCGGTCTCCTGGCTGAGGCGGTGCAGGATCGTGATGATCGACTGCACGCCCGCATAGCCGAAGGACAGGCTGAGTACGATCGCGAGCTCCCAGCGCAGTCGACGCTTCGAGATCGGGGCAACGTCGAAGTGCGCATACTGGGGCGGTCGCATCTGGATACCCCCGGGCTAGGCCCTACGGCGGTAGTTTTGCAGCCGGAGACTGTTGAACACGACGAGCACCGAAGAGAGCGCCATCGCACCGGCGGCGATGAGGGGATTCAGGAAACCGGCGGCGGCGATCGGGATCGCGGCGAGGTTGTATCCGAACGCCCAGCCGAGGTTCACACGAATGGTGTGCAGGGTACGCCGCGACAGTTCGATCGCCTCGGGGATCACGGCGAGGTCTTCCCGAACGAGGATGATGTCGGCCGATTTGAGGGCGATGTCGGTGCCGGAGACCACGGCGAGGCCGAGATCGGCGGCAGCGAGGGCGACGGCGTCGTTGATGCCGTCGCCGACCATGGCTACCCGCGCCCCTGCAGCTTGCAGCTCGCGGATCGCATCGGCTTTCTCGGCCGGCAGCACTTCTGCGGAGACGCGATCGATACCGAGGGTGCTGGCGATATCCTCTGCGACGGCTCGGGAGTCGCCGGTGAGCAGCACCGTGGTGAGGCCCTGCTGCTGCAGCGCTTGGATTGCGGCACGGGCGTTCGGCTTGATGGTGTCGGCAAGGCCGAAGCGTCCGATCAGGCCTCCCGCCTGTGCGACGAACACAGCCGTTTCTGTGGGGTCGGCTTCGGCGAGGTAGACGCGGGCGGCACCGGTTGAGACGCCTTGCTCGTCCAGGTAAGCGAGGCTACCGATGTGGACGGTGTCGCCGGCGACGGCGCCGGAGGCGCCCCGGCCGGGCACGGCGATGAAGTCTCTGACGGGGTCGAGGTCGGTGATCTGCTGCTTCGCGGCCGCGACGATGGCACGGGCGATGAGGTGCTCCGATCCCTGCTCCACGGAGGCGGCGACGCGTAGCAGCTCGTGCTCGGCGACGCCGGGAACGGTGGCGATGCTGCGCACGGTCATCTCGCCGGTGGTGAGGGTACCGGTCTTGTCGAGCACCACGGTGGTGATCGTGCCGCTCGCCTCGAGCGCGTCCTGCCCCTTCACGAGGATGCCGAGGCTGGCGCCCCGGCCGATGCCGACCATGAGCGCGGTCGGAGTGGCGAGCCCGAGGGCGCATGGGCAGGCAATGATGAGGGTGGAGATCCCGATCCCGAAGGCCTCTTCAAAGGAGCGGCCGGCGAGCATCCACCCAGTGGTGACGAGGATGGCGAGAACGATCACTCCGGGTACGAAGTAGCGGGTGACGCGGTCGACGAGGGTCTGCACGCGGGCTTTGCGGGCCTGGGCTTGTTCGGCGAGGGCGGCCATCTGCGCGAGCTGAGTGTGTGCACCGACCGAGCTCGTGCGCACTTCGAGGCGGCCGTTGGTGCTGATCGTGCCGCCGATCACCGCATCGCCGCTCGAGGCAGTGACGGGGAGCGGTTCGCCGGTGAGCATGCTGGCGTCGATGTCGGCGCTACCGACGATGATGGTGCCGTCGGCGGGGAGAGTTTCGCCGGGGAGCACGACGAACACGTCGTCGACGCGGAGTTCCGTGGCGGGCCTGATCTCCTCGGTGCCGTCTCGCTGGATGCGGACGTGCGTGGCGGCAAGCTCGCTGAGGGCGCCGAGCACGTCGCCGGCTTTGCTGCGTGAGCGGGTTTCGAAGTAGCGGCCGGCGAGCTGGAAGGTGGTCATACCGGCGGCGACGTCCAGATAGATGGCGTTTGCCCCCTCGGGAGTGGCGCCGATGCCAAGCCAGTACCCGCCCCCGCTCCCCTCGATGCCGAACAGCAGCGTCACGACTGACCAGCCGAAGGAGGCGGCGATGCCGAGGGAGACGAGAGTGTCCATGCTGACGTCGCCGTGACGGAGATTTCTAAGGGTGGCCTTGTGGAACGGCCAGGCCGCCCAGGTGACGATCGGCACGGCGAGGGCGACGCAGAGCCATTCCCAGCCGGGGAAGCGCCAGTCGGGGACGAGGGCGAGC